>Ga0315274_10012219_pt1 | contig 12266 bp, 11 predicted proteins | sample YL17G02_20_MG_FD_203700 | JGI IMG/M metagenome (GOLD analysis project Ga0315274, IMG submission 203700) | Sediment microbial communities from Yellowstone Lake, YNP, Wyoming, USA - YL17G02_20 | ecosystem: Environmental > Aquatic > Freshwater > Lake > Sediment | place: USA: Wyoming | collected... | reverse complement strand
AGCGGCCGAGGCGTCACAAGTCGCGTGAAAGTCGCCACTTGTGCGTCACGGCCGCCAATTGTCGTGGTGCGCCACCAAGGACTCGAACCTTGGACCCGCTGATTAAGAGTCGGCCGGCGTCTTCGCGTAACGCTTTGCAGAAGAAAGACTTATGCGCTTCTGCCGAGACCCCTTCAGCGCCCTTTCGGCGCGCGGGCGAAACGGCTGAAACCGTCCCCCAAAATGTCGCCTGACCTGGCCCAACTTGCCGCCGCCTGGCAGCACTTGCCACCAGCGATTCGGGCGGGCATCGTGGCGATGGTCTTCGCCGCGGAACCGCCTGACGTTCCACGAGCAAGCGACTTGAGCAGGATGCCTGACCGACTCAAGGCACTGGTGGCCGCAGGCATTGATGCGGGCCGCCTGAATGGAGGCCAAGGAGCTCCGGCCATGGGCAGCGATAGCCTCTTGAGGTGTTACAACAAGAGATAGGTTAGTTCTTGAAACGGCAAGACAAGCGGAGAATGCAATGGGTGGCCCCCTGGACACGCCACCCGCCGCGATATCGGCCTTGGACCCAATTCGCTACTACCGCAGAATAGTCTGGACTATTCCACGATATTGCCGATAATGGTACGAGCATGAGCCACCGCAAACGCCTGTACGACACGATGCTCGCCGAGCACCTGGAACGCCATCGCCAGATGGCCTTCGTGGTCGGCCCGCGCCAGGTGGGCAAGACCACCGCGTGCCGCGGCCTGTCATCGGCCTACCTCAACTGGGATAACGCCGATGACCGGCAGATCCTCCTTCAGGGGCCGGCAGCCGCGGCTGGCCGGCTTGGGCTGGAGCGGCTGCGCGAACAGCCCGCGATTGGCACCTTCGACGAACTGCACAAGTTCAGGAAATGGAAGTCCTTCCTGAAAGGTTTCTATGATACCTACGCCGATTCCATCCGCGTGCTGGTGACCGGCAGCAGCCGCCCAGACCTCTATCGCCGGGGCGGCGACAGCCTGATGGGCCGCTACTTCCTCTACCGCATGCACCCCTTCAGCGTGGCCGAGGCCGTTTGCCAAGACCTGCCCGATGCGAAGAAGATCATCCGCCCGCCGCAACGAATCGCTGAGGCGGATTTCGCCGCCCTCTGGGAGCATGGCGGATACCCCGAGCCGTTCCTCAAACGCGATCCTCGCTTCACGAGGCGATGGAGCAGCCTGCGCCGGCAGCAACTCCTGCGCGAAAACGTCCGCGACCTCACGCGGATACAGGAACTGGGCCAGATCGAGGCCCTCGTAAACGTCCTCCTGGAACACTCCGGCGACCAACTCGTGTACAGCGGCCTGGCCAGCCAGGTGCAGGTATCCCAATCCACCCTCCACCGCTGGATCGAAACGCTCTGCGGCTTCTACCTGGGCTTTCTCGTGCGGCCGTGGTTCCAGAACGTCTCTAAATCCTTGCGCAAGGAACCCAAGTGGTTCCTGCGCGACTGGTCGGGCATCGCCGATGAGGGAAAACGAACCGAGACCTTCATCGCCTGCCACCTGCTGAAGGCCGTCGAAGGCTGGACCGATCTGGGGCTGGGCGAGTTCCAACTGGGCTACCTGCGAGACAAGCTCAAGCGCGAAGTAGATTTCATCATCGTCCGCGACCGCAAGCCCTGGATGCTGGTCGAGGCCAAGAAGAGGGACGAGAAACTCGGCCCGTCACTGGCTTACTTCCAGGGGCAGACGAAGGCGCCGCTGGCCTTCCAGATTGTCTTGGACGCCGACTACGTGGATGCCGACTGCTTTGCCAGACCTCACGGCCTGCTGGTCGTTCCGGCCAGAACCTTCCTGTCGCAACTCCTCTGAACCGGTTGACACGCCAGAGCCACCGCTCACCCAAGGGAGCCAAGGCGGAGATGGTCTTGTCGGCCATCCGCGCCCAACGCGGTGAGTTCCGCCTCGCAGACATCGAGCAAGCCTGTTCCGGCGTGGGCCGCGAGTGGATACGGGTCCTTCTGGCAAGCCTGAAAAGGGAAGGCAAAGCGGTTTGCCACGGCAAAGGCCCCGCGGCGCGATGGCGATACTCAGACAAGTAGGCGTAGTACCCCCAAGTGAGCGTACTGGTGAGCGTAGGGTCGTCGGGCTGCGGGAGAGCGTGTTAGGCGCACTTTACCACGCCGGCGAGGACGTTATAACGGTATCCAACTCGCTCGCGTTACTCTTGGTGTCTGCGACCTGTATGTGCTGTCCCGCGATTTCGCCTTCGCGGGGCGTGTCCTTTCATCGGCCATTCAGGCGACATTCGAAAGGCGGAGAACGCCTGTTCCCGCCGGACTGCCGCTGGCGCTGAGCGATGATTTCGTGGCGGACAGGGCCAAGACAACCCAGTGGAACGCCTTCCTCCGTACAAGCAGCCTCCAGGACACAGCGCCGCCGCTTCCCAGCGTCCTGGCCCATCTTCGGAGGTTCCTTCTTCCGCCGCTGTCATCCCTTGCCGCAGGGGGCGGCAAGGCGGTTTCCGGGATGACGTGGGCGCAAGGAGGTCCGTGGCGGTAGGAAACCTGTCAACAACGGCTGGCTCGTCAGGCTGAGCGTGCCCAGCGCAGGGCGACGCGCGGGGGCATCATGGTCGCCAAGGCCGAAATCCGCCGCGACGCCGCACGCCGCAGCACAGGCGGACGGACAGCCCCCGCAGCCATGCACGGAAATCCCGGTCGTACCAAACGACAATACTCTTGCGTTTGGTGACACCAAACGCTAGAGTGCCTGCCTATGGTCAAGCGACGATTCTGGCTGAACCTGGTCGAGCAAGCCTGGCGGGAGAAGCCCGTTGTCTGGCTGGCCGGCGTGCGGCGGGTCGGCAAGACCTGCTTGTGTCAGAGCCTGCCCGACGTGGAGTACTTTGACTGCGAACTCCCGCGCGTGCGGCGGATGATGGAAGACCCTCAAGGGTTCCTCGACGGCCTGCGAGGCCGGCGGGTCGTCCTGGACGAGGTTCACCGCCTGGGCAACCCGTCGGAACTCCTTAAGATCGCAGCGGACCACTACGCCGACATCCGCGTCCTGGCCACCGGCTCCTCCACACTTGGGGCATCAAGCAAGTTCCGCGACACGCTGGCCGGCCGCAAACGGGACCTCTGGCTGACACCCATGTGCCGGGAAGACCTGCACGACTTCAAGCGGACCGACCTTCGGCACCGGTTCCTCCACGGCGGGCTGCCGCCTTTCTTCCTGGCCGGGAAACTCCCCGAACGCGACTTCCGGGAATGGCTGGATGCCTACTGGGCCAAGGACATCCAGGAACTGTTCCGCCTGGAGCGGCGGAGTTCCTTCCAGAAATTTGTCGAACTGCTCGTGGCCCAGAGCAGCGGCATCTTCGAGGCCACCCGCTTCGCCGCACCGTGCGAGGTCAGCCGGCCGACCATCAGCAACTACCTGAAGGTCCTGGAGGCCACCTTTGTAGCCCACGTGATTCGGCCCTTCAGCACGCATCGACCCACGGAGATCGTCTCTGCGCCGAAGGTGTACGCCTTCGACACCGGGTTCTCCTGCTACTACCGAGGCTGGCACGAACTCCGCAGGGAGGACCTGGGCACGCTGTGGGAGCATTTCGTCCTGAACGAGGTCATGGCCCATTCCCAAACGCGCCAGGTGTTCTACTGGCGGGACAAGCGCGGGCACGAGGTGGACCTGGTCTGGGCTCCCCGGGGCGCCAAACCCCTGGCCGTGGAGTGCAAATGGTCGGCCGACGAGTTCGAGGTCGCCGGCATTGCCGCGCTGCGGCGGCAGTATCCGCAAGGCGAGAATGTCGTGGTGGCACAGGACGTCGAGCGGGCCTTCGTCCGCAACTACGGCGACCTCAAGGTGCATTTCGAGGCCCTTCCGTCGCTGGTCGAGAGGATCGCCGGCGTCGGCCGGGGCTGACTTGGCATGATGGGCCCCTCCGTTTGCCTGCCAGCAATACCGCGGAGGCTTAGCCCGGATATTTCATCAGTTTTTTTCCGGTTTCCAATGGCGCGATGGCCTTTCTGTTGGTATAGAGGGATTTGTGCGATCCTCACGCCAACAAGAAAGGCCATTCGCAATGACAGAGTGTAGCAGACTGCCCCTGGTGTTTTCCAGCCTGAACCGCCGCAAGATGGTGGCCGATTTTCAGGGCGGCGACCTGACGAGCGACGGCGGCCTGCCACTGTTGCGAGAGGTCGACCGCCGCATCGGCCTTATTGACGCCCTCAGCGCAGCCATCCGCGACCCGCGTGACCCGGAGCGGATCGAGCACGATCAGCGGACGCTCCTGGCCCAGCGCATTGTGGCCATCGCCGCCGGCTACGAGGACCTGAACGATCACGCCGCCCTTCGCACCGACACCCTTTTTCAGGCCATCACGGACCGTCGTCTCAAGCCCGGGCAGAAGGATTCCGACCCGCTCGCGAGCCCACCGACGCTCTGCCGCCTGGAGAACCACATCACCCGCCAAGACCTCTGGCGTATGGCCGCCGTGTTGGTCGAGAAGTACGTCGCCTCACACCCGACGCCGCCGGAGCGAATCGTCCTGGACTTCGACGCCACGGACGACCCCGTCCACGGCGGACAGGAGGGACGGTTCTTCCACGGCTACTACGACGAGTACTGCTTCCTGCCCCTCTACGTCTTTGCCGGAGATCAACTCCTTGCGGCGTACCTGCGGCCGTCGAACATCGACGGTGCCAAGCACAGCCGCGCGATCCTGAAGCTCCTGGTGATGCGGTTGCGGCAGGCTTGGCCCGCGGTGAAGATCATCTTCCGTGGCGACAGCGGCTTCTGTCGCTGGCGGCTGTTGCGGTGGTGCGACAGGCACGGCGTGGATTACGTGGTGGGTCTGGCCCGCAACGCGGTTCTGGAACGTCTGGGCCAGAACCTGATGGACCAGGCCAAGGTCCAGTACGAGGCCACGGGCGACAAGCAGCGCCTGTTCGGCGAGTTCTCGTATGGCGCCGACACGTGGGACCGCCCGCGGCGGGTGATTGCCAAGGCCGAGTTCGGCCCGCAAGGCGACAACCCCCGGTTCGTGGCCACCTCCCTGGCGGGCGACCCTCAAGGCCTGTACGACGATGTTTATTGTCAACGCGGCGAAACGGAGAACAGGATCAAGGAACAGCAGTTGGGCCTCTTCGCCGACCGGACGAGTTGCCATGCGTTCCTGGCCAACCAGTTCCGGGTTCTCCTGTCGGCAGCCGCCTACGTGCTGGTGGAGACGCTGCGACGCGAGGGCCTGGCCGGCACGGAACTGGCTTCGGCCCAGGTGGAAACGATCCGCCTGAAGTTGCTGAAGATCGGCGGGCGCATCGTGCGCTCGGTGCGTCGGCTGGTCCTGCACCTGGCCACGCCGTTCCCGCTGCAAGACCTCTTCCGAAGCGTCCTCGCCCGGCTGACGCAAAGGAGGTGCGTGCCTACCCTCGGCCCATGAGGCTCGCACAACCCGTGCGGTTCATGGGGGTAAGGGGGCGCTGCGCGCCGAGGCGGCCGTTCGGGTCCGGTCGCCCCATTTTCCGCCCACCGTCCGCCACCTTGGCCGGCGGCGCAGCACTCATGAAATATGCGGGTTAGCGCGGCCGCCTCTGGCTTCTGGGCGCACCACCGAAAGGGCCGGAAACGCCCCCAAAATGCCGCCCGACTTGGCCCAGTTCATCACCGCCTGGCCGCACATGCCCGAGGCGGCGAAGGCGGCTATCCAGGCTATGGTGTCGGTTTGGGTGGGCGGATGACGTGGCCGCTCAGTCGCCCGCTGGTTCGCTCGGCGATTGTTCCTGCAAATTGCAGATCGGTTTGTATCCTGCAAGGCCATGATTCCAAGAAAGATTTCGCGGCTGCTCCAGGAGCGTCTGGCCCAGTACCCGGCCGTGGCGCTGGTAGGCCCCCGCCAGTCGGGCAAGACCACGCTCGCCCGGTCCCTCGGCGGTATCTATTTCGACTGCCCGCCTCTTTGCGTCCGTACAGGTTGGATGGGCTGGCACAACTTGTCACCGCATGGCAATACCTGCCATCTTTAAGAGTCGGCCGGCGTCGACGCGTAACTATTGCCCTGACAAAGACTTACGCTCAGATGCCGCCGGCCTTTCTGCGCCGGCTACGGCGCGCCCGCCAAGGGGCGAGATGCTGCCGCCGGAAGGGCCGGTGGACGCTGATCTTGCCCGCCTCCTCGCGGCCTGGCCGGGTCTTCCCGAGCACATCAAGGCCGCCATCATGGCCCTGGTCATGACCGCCGCCGGCCGGTAGCCGCCAGTGGCGCGTCCCGGCGATTCCCAGACTCGTGACGCATAGATTCTGGCGCAGGGCCAGCCACCGTACCGAGATGAACCGCGGCAGCATGAACTGCCGATAAGAAGTGCGGAGGGAACATGACGACCATTCGCATTGCGACCGTAGTCGGCGCTCGGCCCCAGTTCATCAAGGCGGCGTCGGTCAGCCGCGCGGTCAAGGCGTTCAACGAGACCGGCGGCCCGGTCCAGGTCGACGAGCGGATCATCCACACCGGTCAGCACTACGACGAGGGAATGTCGCAGGTATTCTTTGACGAACTCCACATCCCTCGCCCGGAGGTCAACCTTGAGGTGGGTTCAGGCCCCCACGGCTGGCAGACGGGGGCCATGCTGGAGCGATTGGAACGCATTCTCCGGGACATGCAGCCCGACTGGGTCCTGGTCTACGGCGACACGAACTCGACGCTGGCCGGGGCTCTGGCGGCCGCGAAACTGCACGTCCCCGTAGCGCACGTCGAGGCCGGGTTGAGGAGTTTCAACCGGCGCATGCCCGAGGAGATCAACCGCGTTGTGGCGGACCACCTGTCTGCGATCCTTTTCTGCCCGACGGTGGTTGCGGTCCGCAACCTGACCAATGAGGGCATCATCCGGGGCGTCCACCAGGTGGGCGATGTGATGTATGATTCCGTGCTCTTCAACCTCGGCTTGGCGCAGCGTTCCAGCCGGGTACTGGAGCGGCTTGGCCTCGAACCCAAGTCGTTCTACCTGGCAACGGTGCACCGGGCGGAGAACACCGACGTTCCCGAGCGCCTGCGGGGAATCCTGGCGGCATTTCGGGATATCGGCAGGCCCATCGTGCTTCCGCTTCACCCGCGCACCCAGAAGACGCTGGGGGCGGGCCTGGCCGAAGTGGCAGGCCACGTGCGTATCATCGAACCCGTCGGCTACCTCGACATGCTGATCCTCGAGAAGAACGCCCGCCTCATTCTGACCGACTCGGGCGGCGTCCAGAAGGAGGCGTACTGGTTCGGTGTGCGTTGCGTGACGCTCCGCGACGAAACCGAGTGGGTGGAACTGGTGGAGGCAGGCTGCAACCGGCTGGCAGGTGCCAACACCGGGGCGATCCTATCGGCCGTCGCGGACTTCGAGTCGGGCGGCGCCCGAGTTCCCCAAAGCAGCCGCGGCGACCTCTACGGCGACGGGCGCTGTGCCGAGAAGATCATCCAGATCCTAGCCCGCGGGGCTGATACTTGAGGGCCGCGATGGGTGCCGGTGGCCGAACCCAGAGTGGCGGCTCTGAGGTGCACGTTGGCGATTCTCGGCAAGGTGGGCGCGCCGGAGAGGACCAAGGCCCGGCCCTTGCCGTTCGCATGAAGCCACATGCCAGGGGATGGGTCCATCGGCTGCGTGGGTCCAATAGGTTGGACACACGGCTGGCACCGAATCCGGGTGCAGGCGCAGTTTCCGGAGTGCCGATAAGCAACAGCAGTCGCGTTGCTCTTTGGCATCATTGGCGGGGCTCAACAGGTTTGCATTTGGGCAGACTATGGGTTATACTTCACCGGAATCGCGGTGTCTGGCGCCAGGATGCTCTCCCTGCACCATGCGGCAGGGCCGGTGCATGGCAGTCGCGGCCCTTCGCCCATACGTCGCAAGTGCGGTCGCCGTCCATCGCGCAACCGAGCCGAGCGACCTTATGCCCCGAACTCGCGCTGTTCAAGGGGGGCAATTCGGATACGTTAGGCAACCCCGAACGCCCCACTTGCGATGTCTGCCTACGAAGGTGTGTAGCCTCGTCAGGCACCGCAGGGCTTCCGAACATTGGTGCAACCGGATAGCCGGTTGCCGGTGTTTGACTGGGCTTGGGAACCGGGCGTTGGGCTGTCCGGGCCTTGAATCTCATGGGGAAGGCGGTATCATCGCGTGGGCGTGAAGACACGGGTCAAGAAATCTCTCGTCTGCGCCACGGCGGTCTATGCCGCCTTGCTGGCCGTGGGGAGCCTCCTGCCATCGGGCACCGGGCCGCTTGAGGGCTGGGATGCCAGTCTGACACCGGACGTACAGGACGCGCTTCATCTGCCGGCGTATGGTGTGCTCGTCATCCTGGCGACGGCGGCTTGGCGGACGAGATCCCGAAGCGGTGCGGTGCCGGGGATCGCGATTGCCTTGGCTTGCCTGGGATTCGGGGCCTTGATGGAACTGGCCCAGTCCGTCATTCCGGGACGCACGTGCTCCCTGGGCGACGGCCTGGTGAATGTTCTTGGCGTCGCCTTGGGCGGCCTTCTCATGGTCGTGTGGAGGCGGCTCCGGCCGATGCCGCGGACGGGGGCAGCCGATGGGGCGCCCAGGAAAGAACGGGCGCGATGCGAATCGCATTGACTCGTGGTGCGGCAACCGATGGAACTCGTCGGCTTGGTGGCTGAGGCGGTGGTGTGGGTGGCGCTGGCGGTGCTGGCGTACACGTACGCCGGCTATCCCCTGGCGATCTGGCTCCTAGCGCGGTTGTTCGGCAAGGAGCATGCACAAGAGGACGCGGAACCGACCGTTTCGCTGCTGATTCCGGCGCACAACGAGGCCGGTGTAATCCGCGCGAAGGTCGAGAACAGCCTGGCGCTGGATTACCCGCGGGGGAAACTCCAAGTGCGCGTGGTCTCCGACGGGTCGAGCGATGGCACCGACGAGACCGTCCGGGCATACGAGGCCCGGGGGGTGGAACTTCAGAGGATCGAGGTCCGCGCCGGCAAGCCGAATGCACTGAACCAGGCGGTGCCTTTCGCCCGGGGCGAGATCCTGGTCCTCTGCGACGCCAACACTATGTTTGCATCGGACGCGGTGCGGCGACTCGTGCGGCACTTTGCCGATCCGCAGGTCGGGGCGGTCACGGGAGACGTTCGTTTGCGGAGCGAAGACGTGGGCTACGGCGAGGGCGAGGGCCTGTTCTACCGTCTGGAGCGGTTCATCCAGCAATGCGAGTCGCGGTTCTGGACCACGATTGGCGTGGACGGCGGCATGTACGCCCTGCGGCGCGAACTGTACGTGCCCAATCGGCCAGACACGCTCATCGACGATTTCGTCATCGCCATGAACGTGGCCCGCACCGGGTCGCGGGTGATCTATGATCCGGCGGCAATTGCGACGGAAGATGCGGTGGAGAACCCGGCCCAGGAGTTCCGCCGCCGGGCCCGCACCACGGCGGGCGGGTTTCAGACGCTCCTCGAGGGCCGCGGCCGGCCGCGCCTGACCCAGCCGCGCTTCTGGTTCGGCTACCTGTCGCACAAGGTATTGCGGTGGACGAGCCCGTTCTTCTTGATGCTGTTGTTCTTCGGGAGCATCGCCGGCACGGCGGCCGGCGGCGAAACTGGCTGGCGGTGGAGTTTCCAGGTCGGCCTTCTCGGACTGCAACTGGCATTCTTCCTCCTAGCGATGGTCGGCGCAGGGATGCGCCGGAGGCGTCTTCCCGGCCCGGTTTGCTTGCCGTACTACTTCGGTTTGACGAACCTGGCGGCCATCGCCGGTTTCGTTCGATGGCTCCGGGGTTCACAGTCGGTTGTCTGGGCGCATGCGGACCGGACTTCTCCCGCGAGCGGAAGTCTGAGGTCGGGCGACAAGTGATGGCAGGGGGCTTGCTCATCGGGTCGTTCAGTAGGGCGTTGCTGTCGGAGGAGCAGGGATTGGGCAGTCATGGGCAGGGCGCGGGCAGCGTGAGGGTCTGGCGGTGGCTAACGTCTGTATGCTGGTGACAAACCGGGGCTTCGACGACCCGCGGGTCTGCATGGAGGCCGAGGCGCTGGCCCACCAGGGCCATGCGCTGACGGTTATCGGCTGGGACCGCGACGCGGACCGCGATGTCGACCAGGTTCGGGCAGGCGTGCGCTACGTGGCACTTCGGTTGCGGTCGACGCATGCCCGCGGCATCACGCAGCCTTTGTTCCTCGCGGGGTTCTGGTGGCGAGCGTGGCGGATGGTTCGGCGGACGCGTCCCAGCGTGATTCACTGCCATGACCTCGACACGCTGCCGCTTGGCTGGTTTGCAGCGAGGCGCCTGCGGTCGCGGCTGGTTTTTGACGCGCACGAAAACTACCCCGACATGATGACCGGCCACTTGCTCAGGCCAGCCGTGAGCGCCTTGCGCTGGCTGGAGAGGCATCTGGTACCGCGCTGCGATGCGGTGATAACAGTCGGCGAACGCCTCGCGGAGCACTACCGCAAACTAGGTGGCCGAAAGGTCACGGTTGTCGGTAACTGGAAAGACCCTGTTGATTTCCGATTCCCGCCGGAGGTGATCCGCCGCACCCGGAAGGAACTAGGCCTGCCGGATGGCGTCATCGCGATCTGCTTCATCGCCAACCTTGGTCGAGAAAGACATCTCGAGCCGCTCTTGTCGGCCGTTGTGGGCAACCCGCGGTTCGCGTGCGTAGTCGGCGGCGAGGGCATTCAGACTGCCGTGGCTCAACGGTACGCCAAGGAGAACTCGAACATCTTCTACCTCGGTCGTGTTTCCCCCGAGCGCGTCCCCCTAATTACCGCTGCCTGCGACGTAGTCTATTATGGTTTCGACAAGACCAATCCGAATGCCCGGTGGAGTGCGCCCAACAATCTCTATGAAGCGATCGTCGCCGGCAAGCCACTTCTGACCAACGACCTGGGAGAGATCGGGGAGATCATCAGGACCACGGGCTGCGGAGTCCTGGCCGACACGCAAACGGCGGCTGACATCCGCCGAGGTCTCGAGCGGTTGCTTACCGCCGACGTCCGCCGTGAGATGGGACAACACGCGCGCGCCTTGGGCGACCAGTTCCAGCGCGCCGAGGCCGACCGGCGACTGGTCAAGGCATACACAGAACTTGACGTGCCCGGCAAGGCGCTTCCTTCGATACTGGGGGGGTGTACGCCGGCGGGCCCGAGGCGCGCCACAAGACCGAGAGTTCTGGTCGCGCTGTCCGCAGGGGGGTTCTTCCGCGAGACTCAGCGGGCCGTCAGCGAACTGGCATTGTCATTCGACGTCCGGTACGCGGTCGTGGCAGGCGAGCCGTATCGAACCCTCTGGCCGCAGTTGGCGGGGCGGTGTCACACGCTGAGTCGCTATGACACGCGCCGGTGCTCCGCCTTGAGGAACATCTATGGTGTCGCGATGGCCACAGGCCAAGCCTACCGGCTTCTCAGGGACGGTGGGTTTCGCGGTGTGCTGACGGTCGGCTTCAATCTGGCCATCCCGTTGGGCATCGCCGCCAGATTCCGGGGCGTGCCCTCGGTTTTTGTCGAGTCGATATCGCGGGTGACGCGGCCTTCGGTCACGGGACGCGTGCTTTCGCTTCTGAACCTGGCGGATCGTATCTATGTCCAGTGGCCAGAGGCCACCGCCCTTTATCGGCGAGCGCGGTACGAAGGGAACATCTTCTGATCCTCGTGACGGTGGGCAGTTTCCAGTTCGTCGAGTTGATCGAGCGCGTCGACGCCCTCGTGGCCGACGGCACCATTCGTGAACCGGTGGTGGCGCAGATCGGCTCGGGCGAGTACGTGCCAAGGCACATGGAACACTTCCGGTATGATCCCGACATTGGAGCATGGTACGAGAAGGCGCGGCTGGTCATCTGCCACGGGGGGCCGGCCACGATGTCGGAGCTCATGCGAAGGAAGCGGCCGTTCGTGGCCATCGCCAACCCGGCCCTGGCGCACGACCACCAGTCGGACACACTGGCGGCCATGAGCCGCAGGGGGTGGTGCGTCTGGTGCCGGTCCCTTGATGACCTGCCCCAGGCCATCCAGCGCGCGCGGGTGCCCGAGGTGCCCGACACGCACGCGAGGTTGTCACAGTCGATTGCAGACTTCTTCCATGAACGGATGGACCCTGGCCACAGGAGGGCGGCGCGGCTGCACTGGTAGGGCTCTTCCGATGGTTGTTGCGCCGCCAGCCCGTCACGTGGTCGCACGCGGACCACCAAGTGCAACAGAATGCCGGATGACAAGGCCGAGGCGACATGATTGAGGGACGCACCATTCTGTGCTTTGCGAGCGGGTATGAGGCTCCGCCGACGAGCAAGCACCACGTCATGCACCTGTTGGC
>Ga0315274_10012217_pt1 | contig 12267 bp, 28 predicted proteins | sample YL17G02_20_MG_FD_203700 | JGI IMG/M metagenome (GOLD analysis project Ga0315274, IMG submission 203700) | Sediment microbial communities from Yellowstone Lake, YNP, Wyoming, USA - YL17G02_20 | ecosystem: Environmental > Aquatic > Freshwater > Lake > Sediment | place: USA: Wyoming | collected... | reverse complement strand
CTACGGGTCGGACGTTCGCGCCGTGTTTGAGCGCGAAGGAATCACGGGTTATTTCACCGTCGTTACGAGTCACACGGGCGGCGACAGTACAGCGGTGTACCTGACTAAGGTTCGCGGCGTCTGCGCTAACACCATCGCGGCGGGAATGGCGTCGGCGTCGGTTCGCAAGTTCTTGCGCCACCAGAAGGCGGGAGCCGTAAAGATGGTGGAGTCGGTTTCGGACATGTTCGCGGCGATCACTGCGCAAGATGCCGCACTCGCTCAGGCGTTCACCCTGCTCCGTGAAACGAAGCTGACAGAGGAAAAGTTTCGGGAGCTGGTGCTTGACGTTATCGCGCCCCTGCCCGACATGGCGGCAGACAAGCGCACCAGCCGCACGGACAGCGTGGTACTGCGCCAGATGGAAAAGCGCGAAGCTGTCACCGCCCTCTGGACGGGTGGCCGTGGTCACACGGGCGACATGAGCGCATGGGAAGCCTACAACGGCGCGGTTGAGGCTCTCGATCACCACAACGTGGTGAAGCATCGCACGGTAGAGGCTCAGTTTGAGTCTACGTTCGCGGGGGCGATTTCCGACACCCGTAACGCCCTCTGGTCTGGGTTGCTGGAGTACGCCCAGACTGTGACCGTGCGCTAGGTTGCAAGGTGGGACGGGGGCGGCGAGGGTTGCCGCCCCTTTCTCGCGCCCGTCCATCAGGCTTTCCCTGATTTGTCATTCAGCATTTACCTACAGCACAACCCCTACAGCCCCGTCAGGCTTTATCTGACGGGGCTGTAGGGGTTTCTTCGTAGGGGTTGTTCCTACAGCGTTGTAAGGGTTTTGCCTAAGGGAAACCCTTACATGGCTGTAAGGGTTTCCCAACAACGGGGCATCAGGGATTCCCCTAGGGGAAAGCCCACACCGCAGGGTCAGGGAAAGCCTTACACTTCGTGTAAGGTTTTCCCTGACCCCCCGGTGTTGCGAAACCCTTAGGGGTTTGCCCTACACGGGTGTAAAGGTTTCCCTGAAGAATCTCATGGGGTTTCCCCGACTGTGCCAGCCTGTCCCTTTCGCCATTATTCCTATGTCACTCTAACCCTCTGGGGGTATCACCATGTCGGCCTTTGTCGCTCTGCTGGAATCGCTCGCAACGATGGCGGGGGCGCGTTTCGCGTCTTTCGTCTACGTTGCTCAACCCTCTGGCCCCCGCCTCACTGTGGAAGTGGCGCGGCACTTGCTCATTCTGGGCGCGTCCACCGAGAACCTGTACCGCCGCGATCTGGAAACGCTGGACGCCATCGCCCCCACGCTCACGGGCCTACAGGTTGCCGCCGCCGCGAAGATTCGCGCCAGCCGCACCGAGTCGCTTGACAAGGGCGTAGGCAATAACAGCGCGTACACGGGCGCAGACGCCTACGCGCCCACCGCGATCAAAGGCGTAAAGGTGCATCTGGAAACGGGCCACCTGCACGTTTCCGGCTTGACCATGCGGAAAGACGTTATCGTAAAGGCCAACTATCGCACGGTCAAGAGCAAGCCGGAAACCATCGCACGGCAAGAGGTTGAGGCCATGTTGCCGAGTGCGAAGTTTCGCCAGTTCCGGCTTGACGGCGTGACGGTGGCGAAGCTCAACGGTGACACGTTGGAAGTGTCCACGGCGACCGACATTCCCTCACTCATCGCGTCGGGTGTTCTCTCAGGGGCCACCACCACAGCGGTGTAAGGGCTTCCCCGCAAGGCATTGCCTCACAGTGATGTGGGGCTTTGCTTTACCTGTGCTATAAGGGAAAGCCTGACAGCGTGTAAGGGAATGCCCTCAGGGTTTCCCTGACGGGGCGGGGTTGCGAATCCCCTAAGGAAAACCCCTATATGAACGTAGGGAAAACCCTGACATACACATGGCACATGGGGGCGATGGCACATGAAAGGAGGTTGACACTTTGAAAAAAATCCCCCCGAAAAAATTCTCTCAGGAGGTTTTGAGGTTTTGTGACCGGATTACCCGTTTTGTGACCGGATTACCCGTTTTGTGGCCGGATTCTTCTCCTTCTATCCAACCGAAAATTGACCATCCCCATGCTCTCAGGGGGAAAAATACCATTTATTCCATTCTGGCCACGCTATCCTAGACAAAAATGACAAGTCATTATATGCTGTAATTGGCACTTACGGTCAATTCGCGCATATAATGCATTTCACATTATCTGATATTCGGGCTGGCCAGCGCATCAGCCATGGCAGATTCACAGGCTGGCGACCATGCTTCCCCCGACTTGATCACAGAGGCGTAGAAGGCAATGACTTGTCGGGCGGCGTTGAGTTCTTTGGCGACGATGGCTCTCTCATGGGATCGCACAGCCTCTTCATACAGCCCCATGAGATTCACACAACCCCCGCAGTACTGGTCTTCTTCGGGCGCACCACAGTGAAAGCCTTCCATGACCGCTTGCCATGTGGTATCCACCTGATATTCTAGAGCGACCAGTTTGATTTCATAGGGGGTCATGGGGCGTTCTCCTTTTCTTTCATGAGGGCGCGTTCATGGGCGCGAACCGCTTCTTCATATTTTTCCATGAGGCGTTGGTCTTGGAAGACCCCCTGATAATCGTCCACCCAATTCAGGATGGCGATGGCGGCAAGGTGGACTTCCTTCTTGAGGTCTTTCGCGCTCATGGGATAGTATCTGGCCCATATTCTAACGGATGGGCATAGCGAGTCCGGGCGTTCTCTGCATCCTCAATGGTGGGATAGGGGCCATTCAGGTAATCCGTTTCGTCAGTGAAGTAAAACCCCTTGAGATAATCTTGATCCACCGTGTGCGTATCTTCCGTGCATTTCCAGATGCTTGCCTTGATCCAGAAGAGCGTTTCCTTTTTATCATAGGGGCCAAGCTTGATGACGCTCATAATGGGGCGTTCTCCTTTTGTCCACGTTTCAAGTTTCATAGGGTAAAGGGGGGGTTGTCTACGAGAATCCACGTTCTTTCTCCACAGATGTCTGCTGAAGATTGCCACAAATTTCCATTGGCATCGATAGCATAGATGACAGGGCCATAAGTTGATGGGAGGACTTGGATTTGTACAAGATGTGCTTGTGCGGGGTTTTTCATGGGGTTTTCACCTGTTTCCATTTCCCCCATTCAGGGGTATCGCCATAGACGCGAAAGGTTTGTTCACTGGCTCCCGTCAGGGAGTTGCGTTTGAAAATGGTCACCACAAAACAATCGGAGGCCCAATGGTAATCCCAATATCCTTTGACGGTACTCTTCCCGTTTGTCCATGTGGCTTCTCTCATTTGACCACTCCATATTTCTTCTCGTAGGCTTTACATAATTCACAATCACACCCCGCAGGGCGATTATGGTAGGAATCATACTCGTAGTCGGCCATGGCTTCGTCAGCCAACCATTTGGCATCAGCTTCAATTTGAGCATTCCTTCGGGGCTTGTCAGCTTCTTCGGCACGGCGAAGAACCTCATACGCCTTATGGATTTCAGCTTTGGTTGGACGTTTCATGGGGTTGGCACCTTCTTCCAGCGCATCCCCTGCATTCCCGGCGATTGAGTGTTCTCTGGAATGTTGTTCTCCGAATCTAACTGGAACGCCTGTACCGTGCTTGTCCAGATGATACCATTTTCATCCAACCCAAAGACACGATACAGCTTCCGGTCTGTGGGCATGATTTCTGGGATGACTTGGAATTGGGTAAAGGGGATCATGACTTGGCCCACCAATCAACGAGTTTCATTACGCCAAAGAAGGCGGCGACAATAAGAAGAATAAGACCCTGTGTTGAATAGATCAACATACTGACAACACCGAATATTGAGAGGATGATCATCAAATATAAAACTTTGAGTGGCCCTTCCAACTCGTTCCAAAATTCCTTGAATTCATTGATCATGTTCATTGTTATTCCTCGTCGTTGATTAGGTGGAAAATTCTCAGGCGTTCATGGGCGCGAACCCACATTTCAAATTGTTCCATGATGGCGTCATGACCTTTCGTTTCTTGTTTTGACCAGAGACACAAGGAGTTCTTGATGGCATCGATGGTGTCCTGCATGGCCTTCAGGTCAGGGCGGCTTACGGGGTCTTCTCCTTTTTCATTTTCTCTACTTCAATCATAATGAGGCTAATGACTTCCTTATCAATTTCTGTACGGATATGCCACCCAAAAATTTCCCAATCCAAATCCATCTGGGTTCCATGACTGTAGGCCCACCAGCGCATGAAGCGATTTTCTCTCAGAAAGTTGTAGATGCGAAAGGGGGTTAGTTTGGGGTGTAGCGACCACCTGATAAGAGTGAAGTACAGGGTGGCACAGTATGGGTGATGATAGTCGCTTGGATGATCGTCACTGCCTTTTTCGGGGGGCAGATACCAAGTATCTCTTGGGGCCAAAATCTTCATGAGTGATCCTTGATCCAGCGAGTGACCCAGACCAGATAGCGGGTGTGAATCTTCTCTGGGGCGCAGGGGATTTCGATGCCTGTCTGACAGGTATAGAGTTCCCTGAGTACCATGTTCCGCACGTTGTCTGAGCGAAGGCGTTCTCTGCGTTCCCCCATGACTTCAGCTTGCTTCTCCTTCATTTGCTTTCTCAGGAGGTTATTGACTTCTCTCAGGTGGCGCATGTCCCGAATCAGGCCATTCACTTCACGGCTTTCCGTGTAGGGAATGGGTTCGCTGGTTCCGGTCAGACCATCGATCATCGACCACTGTTCTTCATCAAGGCAATCGTTGCGTTCCATGGCTTTGCCAAGGGCAATGATTGCACCACGAATATCTTTAGTCATCAGAACGATCAAGTGTGGCCATGTCCACCCATTGTGTCTTGGCGGTAACGGTGCTGGTGATTTCTTCTGTGATGATTCCGTTCCTTCTCAGGTAATCATACTTCCACGCAAAATACATCACTGTGCGCGGATACTGATTGTAGAGTTCAAGCAAAGCACATTCCGCAATATCATGTTGCACCTGATGACGTTTCTTCCAGCGTCGAACCGTTTCATGAAGTTCAGAAAGTTGACGTTTCAGGTTGTTCACTTTGAGTTGCATGTTACGGTTTCCAATTTGCATACCCCTCAGTTCTTTGGCAAATTGAATCACCATGTCAATCATGTTCATTGGTACCCCCTCTTAATACGCACCTTCTCTTCGTGACACAAACTCAAGAACCAGAAATACAATCCCCCAATCGGGAGGATCAGAAGGTTCCACCATCCGAAGATGTTGACAAACAGGGAAATGATGGTGTTGATAATCGTTACCACCAATGTTCCACCCACTACCACCCCAAGGGTGGCAATCAGGGCTTGCTTGGGGGCCGACTTCTTTTCGTACCATGCGGCAATGCGTTCAAACCGCGCTTCCCATTTATTCTTAGTTGGTGGCGCGGGAGCCTCTTCAACCTTCACTTTGTTACTGGCCATGTGTCATCCTCCTTATTCAATTGATGCTTCAACCACAGGTCGAATGCTTCCCTGAGGGTTGGTGCATAGTGGTCACCATCAATGTAATACTCGTCACTGGTTTCTGTCAAGGAGCCATTGTGTTCATCGGTGTAGACCCCCGCACAATTGAACCCAAAGTCTGCCCATTCATTCTTCCGCAGATAGAGGTTGAGCATTTCAATGCGGTGATGATCTTCCCCATACTCCTTGATGGCCTTTCCCTGAAGGTCAATGATTAGAGCCAGAACTTCAGATTCCTTGAGGGGGCAAAAGCTTCTGAAGGGTGCATGATCGCTGGCCGGATTCTTGCATCGTGGGCAGATGTATTTCATAGCATACTCACGAAAATGCCAATGTAGGCCACAATGAAAATAAGGAAGATCAACAACCCGCCCAATCCGAAAATGGCATTAACCAAAAATCCACACCCAATGCCAGCAAGTAGGCACCCCATAATTGCACTGGTGATATAGAAAGCTCGCATGGGTAGGCTCTTCTTTTCCAGCCACCCCACCAACCGCTTCAGTTTGTCGCCCTGTACCACGATTTCCTTATCCATTGATATCTCCTGTGTCGATGGCATTGCGGATATCATAACACTGACAGCGCAATTCCCAATAGTAGTAGTCCAACTGTTCGTTCCCGTACCCATCATCACTGGATGCCGCAATACGGTGCTTGTCCAGTTTGTCTAGTCGATCCCTATCCTTACGCAACTCCACCACTTCTGTTTCAAGGGCGGCAAGGTAATCCCCGTCGCGGTCAATGTCTTCGAATTCAAATTCGAGAACGCTCGATTCGCGTTCGCGTTCATCTTCATCAATTCCACGAAACCACCGTTCATCACTTTCTTCTTGTGCCGTCATACCGTAATCTCCTTATTGAACCACTCAACGAGTTTCTGGTAGCACTTATCGCAGAGGTCATATTCAGCCGAATTCATGACCACCTTGTTACACTTCTTGCTCTTGACAATTTCATTGGCGCATCCGTCACAGAGCGTTTCGTAATCATATTTCATAGAGAGTAGACCACAATAGGGGTGGCTTCACCAATCCACTGCCCGTTGATGTTGTAGTCAATCCACTCTTCTGCCTCTTCTTCTGTCATCCCGTCATCGATGAAGACCTGAACCAGCTTTGCGTAATCATAGACGGCAATATCAGGTTGGCCACACCGGACACCAACACCAATGATGGCGGCATCGCATCTACTCCATGTGGTTACTCCTTCAGGAAGGCTCATTTTTATCCTTCTTCACACGATCCCTCACCATGTACATCCCGATACAGGCCAACGCCGAAAAGACGATAATCCCAAACAGGCGAGGAAGAAAATACTGAAAGGGAAAGTGATGTAGGAATTCAAAGTCCATTAGTCCCACCCCAATACGCCTTTAGTTTTCTCTTTCAGTTCGCTGGTGGACATGACACCATCGTACTCACCATCGGTATTCCACTCAACCAAAACGTCACCAAAGATGGCGTCATCCATGGTCTTACCCGTGGCCACATAACCATGTCCAAAGCGGAAGCGAGCATAAAAGTAATCGCCGTTGTCAAGCGTACCTTCCCACTGAGCAGGACAGGCACCACAGGTCTGCACCCAACTCTTGACTTTTAGCATTTGGCCCTCAGGTCGTACACGTTGATGTTTGTATCTGGTGGAAATACTTCATTGATGATAGCTTCCACCTTCCCCCACTCACCACCACCCAAGCCACACCCAATGCGCGGCATATGGATGCTTTGTTCCAAAAGCTGGTACAGTTGCATACCAGAATGAACATTTTGCAGACAGTGTTTCAACGCATCATACTGAATGGCCGGAACCGTTGGTGTGGAATTGCCGTGTTGAGCAATCATGTTCACCACACAAAGCTTGAAACTCAAAGGAACAATCTGAATCGTTCCAAGCTTCAATCGTTTGGCACTTCGATATGCTCTTTCTGGTTCTTTCCAGCGTGAGGAAAGGGCTACAACAAAGCCCCTCCCCCAACCGCCGTAATCATTGCACACATGCAAGATCAGCTTTCGTTCTTCGGGTGGGCCAACTGGATCAGTGGCATCCCCAATACGATAGGTAATCATACGGCGTGTCTGTCCAACCAGTTCTGATACTGTTCGTCAGTCAATGGCTCAATATCAAGAATCCGCTTGAGCAACACTTCTTCCTCTTCACTGTACGCCCCAATGTCGGTGTCATCCCCAACCTTCGCCATACCCTCAAGGGCAACACGGATGATTTTGGAAACAAGGGGAAGATCATTGAGCTTGATGTGCATGGGGCCATACCCAACCTGTTCAACTACCAAGGACATTCGGCCAGTGAATTCTAGCCTGAACCCTTCTGTGTAATCATTGAAGTCGGGGAGGCTATTTGGCCCAACGAGGCATTCAGGAACATACGTCCATCCCCCATCCAATTCCTCAAAGCGAACGAGGATTTGGTCGGCGGGGGCATAGTAGATAACCTGATGCCAGCGGTTGCTCTCCATCCACTTTTCAAGAACAACCACGGCTTCAGTCTTTGTAGGGGTCATATTCGTTTTCTCCTGCCATGACAACGATCAATGGCGTTAGGGTATGAAGAACAGTAATCGTTGGGCCTTGCGCTGTCAAGACCTCAGGCAAACGTCGATAGGCGTGTGGTGCTTCATCCAACCCACCACCACGCAGGATGACTTTCATGGGGCCAAGCCAGTTGTTGACCATGTCCCACGACACAAGGCCGGGAGATACGATCTTGGCCTTTGGCCCCCAACCCTTTGTCTTACCTCGCGCCATGGTGCGTGACATGACTCTGCCAGCACCGTGAACGGTTGAGAACAAGGCATCCTTCTGAAGGCGTGACTTTTCTGTGTCAAACCCATCCGGCACATAGGGTACACAGATTCCTTCTGCTTCAACGCCACAGTTTGAACCCATCAAGATTACAGAGTTGTCACCCATGGAACCACCAACAAACCCCTTCTGATACGGGAATGCTGGTGTTGCCCCCTTACGGACAACGATTAACTCTTCACCGAAGTGACGTTCTTTCCATGCGAAGTTGTGGTGGTTGTGTATCATTTCAACTTCCGTACCACCAAGGATTTTGATGACCTTACGCGCAACCCACTCACGGCCAGCGTAAGCGTATTTGCCACACAGGTTCATGAGGTTCCAATAGTCCTGACCCAAGTAGGTATCAAGATCAAGCAATACTTCCTGTTCCTTGACCTTGGTTCCCCACGGGTTACCAGTGCCAAGCGCAAGGAAGCCAGAGGCCACCGTGTGACCAAAGCCACGCGAACCGAAGTGAACGCCAACCCAGACCGTACCGTTCTCGTCATAGAAAACGTCAACGTAGTGGTTGCCTGAACCAACGGTACCCAACTGTTCACGGGCCTTCGCCTTCAATGAAAGCGAAGCCTGATCGTGCGGCAATAAACCCCACACCGGACTTTCGAACAGGGGGTGATCCGTGGGAGCATCGTCAGTGTCGTTAGTGCGGCCAAGACCGAAGGAAACGGTGCGCTGAATCTCGTCAGCAATCTTTTCCATTTCGGGTACTGAAAATCCGTCAATGTTCAAGTTAGTCTTGATGGCACAGTTACCACAGGCAATATCAAAGCCAACTCCCGTCACGGATACCTTATTGCGGTAAGCGGCAACACCACCAATGGGCATAACATAACCCATGTGGCCGTCAGCCATCAACGCAACATATGCGGCACGGCTGGCAACGTCTGCCAACTGCGCCATTGTCTTTTCATCGTGTGTCCCAAAGATGTTGCTCATGATTATTCCATGTCTAATGGTGGGTGTTCGCCTCTTGTGCGATCACCAGTTTCAAGGTAGTGCAAACAGACTGCGACTACTTGAATGATTTCTTTGTTCAACTGCTTTGCGGGGGCGTTGGCTTTGATATCGTCCCAGACCTCTTCATACTCTTCTTGGAGGATGGAATGAAATTCATGCCTACCCCAATGATTGACTCCATGCTTTGCGCGAGCTTTATCAAGCTCCACTTCTACCGCTTTGAAGAAGTCTTGGCGGGTAATCATGTTTCCTCCATTTGTGGGTCAACTGTATGGTAATTCCGGTAAGTTCGTTTGTCAACCCCCTTGACACAGAATGTTGCATGTATTAGCTTCCCTCATAACCCTGAACAGAGGATTTCTATGCCATTGACAGTAGATGTGATTGTTGACCTTCAGGCGGGTGACTGTGGAAAAGGTAAAGTCACTAGTCATTTGGCCCCAAAGTATGATGGGGTTTTGCGGTACAATGGGGGTGGGAACGCTGGCCACACCATCTATAAGGATGGGGTCAAGGTTGTCACACACCAAATTCCATGTGGGATTCTCCATGATAAGGTGAGTATCATTGGGCCTGAGTGTGTGGTCAATAAAGAAGAACTTGAACAGGAAATGATAATGCTTGAGTCTCACGGGTTCAAGCCACGGGAACTACTCTATGTCGATTATCGCGCTCATGTGATCAACCGAGAACATCTGGAAGTAGATGGGTCAGATACTAAGATTGGCACTACCCGAAAGGGGATTGGGCCAGCCTATGCTGATAAGGCCAACCGAACGGGCCGACGCATTGGGGATTTTCCTAATTTACCATTTCGGGTGGGGGATGTCTATGACATGTTCTTTGAAAATCCCCATAGTTATTTCAAGGATTCAAAATACAGTCGTTTGTTTCCTTTCATTTTGGCTGAAGGCGCACAGGGATATCAGCTTGATATCAACTTTGGCCGCTATCCCTTTGTTACCTCATCACATTGCACAGCGGGTGCTGTTTGTTTGAATGGTGTTCCCCCAAGAGACATTAACCATGTCTTTGGTGTTATGAAGGCGTACCGAACGTATGTGGGGAATGATGAGACTTGGGCCAAATCAAAAGACCCTGCTCTTAAGACGATTCAGAAGGCTGGTAATGAGGTTGGGGCCACAACAGGCCGTGATCGTAAGGTGGATTGGTTGGATTTGGATGAGATTATTCCGGCCTGTAAGATCAATGGAGTCGCCAAAATCTACATAAATAAGCTTGACGTACTAGAGACTGTCGGTAAGTTTGGTGTCTACGCCAAAGGGTTGAATTTCTTTTCCAATTCTGAGAATTTTGAAAGCTTCGTGACTTCATACATTGGGGAGAACTACAATGGTGCAACGGAAATCATCTGGTCACGCTCTCCTAAGACTGTTTAGGTCGCGGATTCGAAGACAGAGAAAGGCACAACTGATCTTGCTGTCAAAGGCGATTGTCTTTCAGGCATTTTCAGTGGTGATGACCTTTCTTGTGACGTTTTTGTTTACACATGATGTGGATATCAGTTTGTCACTTTCGGCATTCGATATCATTTTGAAGGTTGTGTTGTACTATGTGTTTGACGTTAGTTGGACACGTTTGTTTAACCATTTTTAAGGAGCAGTTATGGATATCGGTAGCGTATTGATGGGCATTGCGATTGTAGTAGTCTTTGGTCTTGTGATCAAGACGATCTTCTTCGCAAAGAAGAACCCGCCCTACAGCGGTGGTGGCACTGGTGGTGGTGGCGGCGGTGACACTGGTGGTGGCACAGACCCACGCAATCAAGAGCCGCAGTAAGAGCCATGTCGCAGAATGGTAAGGGGGATGGAAGCAGACCATGCTTCATCCCCAAAGAACAGTTGGACAAAAACTATGAACTCGCCTTCGGGAAGAAAATACCATGGTGGGAAAGGAGAAACAATGAGAGAGACACTACACCCGAACGAACTGATCCTCACGGAACAGGTTTTGAGAGACTTGGTGACCAGCGGGTTGACCAAGGAACAGACGAGTGCATTGAAGGAGCAACAGGAACGTCAGAAGAGGGTGTCTAATGCCGCATCCTCATAAGAATCGCCCACGCAAGGGCCGCAGAAAGGTGGGGAGCAAGAAGCGTATGGCTCTCCGCAACCGTCGCAAGAAGAAGTAACACATAACATCAACTGAATGGTGAGAAAATGAAAGATTTGACGCCCCAGAACAAGAAGGAAGTGCTTGACTCGCTCAAAATCATTGATGCGGCCATGCACAGAGCCGATGCCGAGAAGATTTTGATCAAGGGAGAGAAGAAAAAGATTCGTGAAGCCCTTGATATGAAGACAAAGGCAGTCAACCGACTCGCAAAATCGTTCTTCAGGTCGAATTTCGCGGAAGAGAAGGACGAGTTTGACGAATTTGAGACAATTTTCAAGGCAGTTCTCCCAAACGGGGTATAGAATGAGTGATGTGAAGCTGGATTTTGATGATTTGATGATTTGTCCCCAATATACCGACGTTGATTCCCGAAAAAAGGTCAGTTTGACAAGGGAAATCAAGGGGCATTGGGGACAGACGCTCACGGGAGTGCCAATTGTTGCCGCCAACATGCATGGTGTCGGCACCTTTTCGATGGCGCGGTCACTTTCCAGACTTGGGATGTTCACAGCCATCACAAAAGATGTGTCGGTGAAGGATTGGTTCATGTTTTTCGATAGTTATGAGAATCGAAGAAGTGAATACTACGTCGATGGGCCTAATATTGGCCGCATGTCACCCGATGAGAGTGTGTTTTTGACTCTTGGGATGGACAAAGTCAACGAAAACGGCTTCAACAATCACGACAATCTTCGAAAGCTCAAGATGATTGTCGCCGCAAAGTGTTTCAAGCAGTTGAAGATTGTCATTGATGTGGCCAATGGGTACATGAATCCCTTCTACGATTACATCAAAGAAGTGCGAGACAGTGCGCCCGACGCTTTCATCATGGCAGGAACGATTTGCACCCCAGAGGCCGCATTGAGGGTTGTTGAATCTGGTGCTGATGTGGCC
>Ga0315274_10012216_pt1 | contig 12267 bp, 8 predicted proteins | sample YL17G02_20_MG_FD_203700 | JGI IMG/M metagenome (GOLD analysis project Ga0315274, IMG submission 203700) | Sediment microbial communities from Yellowstone Lake, YNP, Wyoming, USA - YL17G02_20 | ecosystem: Environmental > Aquatic > Freshwater > Lake > Sediment | place: USA: Wyoming | collected... | reverse complement strand
CAAGGGGCTAATGTCATCGGGCTGGTACGGGATTTTGTCCCCCAGTCGAGTTTTTACCGTTCCAAGCTCAATGAGAAAATCACCATTGTCAGAGGAGGTCTTGAAGATTACTTCCTGCTTGAGAGGATTTTGAATGAACATGAGATTGATACGGTCTTCCACGTGGCTGCCCAGACGATTGTGGAGATAGCGAATCGAAATCCTCTCTCCACCTTTGAGACAAATATGAAGGGAACCTGGAATCTGCTGGAAGCCTGCAGGAGGAATCACCCCCTCGTAAAAAGAGTGGTGGTTGCTTCCAGTGATAAGGCTTACGGAACCCAGGAAAGACTCCCCTATACTGAAGATTCACCTCTCAAGGGAGCACATCCCTATGATGTGTCCAAAACCTGTGCTGATCTCATTGCCTATACCTTTTTCAACACCTATCAACTTCCCGTGTGCATTACCCGCTGCGGGAACTTTTACGGCGGAGGCGACCTCAATTTTAACCGGATTGTTTGTGGAACCATCCGGGCGGTGTTACACAATCAACCGATAGTCATCAGGAGCGATGGAACGCCGAGGAGGGATTACCTGTACATCAAAGATGCAGTACTGGCATATGTTGTTTTAGCCGAGAAGTTAGAACAAGGTAACCTTGCAGGTGAGGCCTTTAATTTTAGCGGTGGTAACCTGCTCAGCGTTTTAGATATTACCAATAAGATACTGGAACTCATGGGAAAGAAGGATTATCCGGTGAAGATTCTCAACCAGTCTAAGGGGGAGATAAAGGATCAATATTTATCCATCGAGAAGGCAAAGAAGATTTTAAACTGGAGCCCCATCTATAGCCTCGAAGACGGCCTGAGAGAAACCATAGAGTGGTACCGCAGCTTTTTTGGTCTGACATGAACTGGAAGGGAACGCGAGTTTTAGTTACCGGAGCGGGAGGTTTTATTGGTTCCCATGTAGTGAAGAGATTATTACATGAAGGAGCTCGCGTCCATGTCCTGTTAAAAAAAAACGGTACCGTCTGGAGAATCAAGGAAGCACTAAGCCGTTTAGTCGTATGGGAATCTGATATCACCGACCTCAATTCCCTTCAATCAATCATTCCCCGTTCCGACCCACAGATAATTTTTCACTTGGCTGCTCTTGTTGATGTTTCCCGCTCATGGGATAGGATACTGCCCATGACGAATACGAATATCATTGGAACAATCAACCTCCTGACAGCTTTGAGGCCATGCCCTTATGAAGCCTTTATCCATACGAGCTCTTCTGAAGAGTATGGATATGCTGAATCCTCTCCCCTGCAGGAAGACCAGAGGGAGTCCCCGATATCACCGTATTCTTTTTCCAAGGTATCAAGCACCTTTTTCTGCCAGATGGCCACAAAGACCTTTGATCTGCCCATTACCATTGTCCGCCTCTTCCCCACGTATGGCCCGTCACAGGAAAGTTCCATGGTTATCCCCTCCGCGATCCGGGATCTCCTGCTTAAAAGAGCGTTTAAGATGACACCAGGAGAACAGAAGAGGGAGTTCAACTATGTGGATGATGTGGTGGATGCATACCTCAAGGTGGCTGCCTGCCGCAAGGCCCGGGGAGAAGTGATCAACATTGGAAACGGCATTCCCTACAAGGTAAAGGATGTCGTCACCATGATTAAGGCTCTTATCGGGGGGGATACCACCGTTGATATCGGTGCGCTCCCCTATCGAAAAGGGGAGAGGATGGAGTGTTACTGCAACAATGAAAAGCTAAAAAAGTTGACAGGGTGGTCCCCACGGGTGTCTTTACAGGAAGGGTTGCGGTTGACCGTTGAATGGTACAGGTCTTTCCACAGTCCAGATGCCGGGTGAGGGCTATCCACTGAAGACGCACCAACTGTGCCCGGGCAGTCACCTATCATACCGGAAATCCTCTGAAGCTTCGTAAAGAATAAATAGTTTATTTTCATAGATCTTCTTCAGCTCAAATGTTTTTGGTTTTTGGGTAATGATATATTTTGCCCCATATCGTTTTGCTGCCATCAATATTTCCCCTGTTGTCAGATTTTGATATCCTTCTTCCTCCCCATGGAGATGGAGCTTTCTCCATCCGAGATCGCTCATACGGGATAGCCACTCACAGGCAAACTGATTGTCAAGGTAGAATGCATTACTCCCTTCTGCCCAATCTCCGAGAGTTGCTCTCTGAGAGTAAATTCCAAAGTCATTCATATAGGGAGGGATGATAAAGAGGTCATCTTTCTTGGAGTGCTTCTGCGCAAACATTTGGATATCAGCCCAGGGGTCAGGTTCATTGAGCACACGACCGTGATAGTAAATTGCCGGCCCTCCTTTGTTATAGAGCACTCCTATATCGAGGAGGATTATACATACGACCACTAATATGAGAGGTCTGTAAGTGATATACTCAAGCTGTGAAAGTCTCTTCAGTATTTTATGCGCGATAAAAAAAACAATAGCGACGCACAGAAGAAGGAAGAGCCTCATATCTTCTCCACGACCGAACTGAATGGGGTAGGTATAAGAGGTATAGTATCCTGTTAAGAGCATCACGATGGTGATGACAAACAATAACCGGGATACTGAAGGGACATAGATTTTTGTCATGAAATACCCGATACAGGGGAGTGCCAGGATAATATAAAGAAACGTACTGCGCCAGAGGCTCAATTTAATGATCTGAAGGAGAGGATAGTAATCAGCAAATATTGTTCCCAGAAAGCACATGATTGCTACTGCAAGGGTGAACGTAAGTATTTTATTTCGGAGGTTCCGTTCGACAGCGTAATAAAGTGTAATCATAAAAAAAGAGAAGAACAGACCGGAGCGCACAAGCCAGGGTAATGGCCAGGTTGAGGGGAAACAGGTAAACCAGGCGGTCCAGAGAGCACAGGTCATGAAGATAGAGTAATCCAGTTGTGAGGTATTACTGAGGTAGTTGCTGGTTCTTAACAGTACAGGGAGAGCAGGAATAATAAACGTAAAGAAACAGTTCAGCAGAGTCTTAAATCTGAACTCTTTCCAATGGAACATCCAGTATGTGAAATAGGCAAAGAGGAGAAATACTGTGCACATCGGGTGAAAGTTCCATGATATACCGGCAAGAAGAAGGGCAGGAGGATACCTCTTTTGAAAAAAGAAAACGAGAGACCATATGATAAGGGGATAAGAAAAATTGAGTCCATAGTGGAAAAAGTTTAGATAGGGCGAAGGCGATCCCAACGTCCATGCATTCAGTTCAGTACTGTAGAGAAGGGCCGCTGCATATCCTGCGGCAGAACTTCCAAAGAGAACCTTTGTAAGGACGAAAATACCTGCAAGGATAAAAAAAAGGCTGATAATTACCAATATCATAGCAAATGTTTCAAAGTCAGCGTGTTTCAGAATAAAGGAAAAGATGTCATGGGAGAGAGAAAGTCTGACCTGGGTTCTGTTAACGCCCTGGACAAAAATGGAATTTTTAAAAAGTGAGGGATCTGCTTTGGCAACAATCGGAACAAGGTAAGTCCCTACCGTCAGTTCTCTATGGACATAATGATATCCGTTCATGAAAAAGGCATGAACAGTAAGCAGGACAATGGGAAGCAGGAAGAAGTATTTTCTTGTGTTAATAGGTGCCATTGTTATTAACAATCACTATCGTTGATGGAAGATTTACCAGAAGCGAATAAGAAGGGTATGTTCATAGGATGTGTGGATTGTAAATCACGATAGAGTGTTCTGCCACCATCTATTTGAGAGGCCCAGGCTGGAGTGGTTCCAAGGGCAAACAAGGGTTCACGATAAAAATTGTGGTTGTTTAATAATGTTCCATGTATGGAGTTTGTATTTAAGGATAAGCCAGAAGATGGAGAGTCCATAGACAACACCGGTTGCAAAGGAAATCGAAGAAATAGGCCCTTTGTATGTTGTGGGGATTGGGACCTCTTTAATTCTGAAACCTGAATGGAGGATCTGAAAGATAATCTCACTGTCAAATACCCAGTTATTGGAATCAAAATGGTATGGAATTTTTTTCAGGATGTCTATGGAATAAACTCGATAGCCGGAGTGGTATTCACTAAGGTGTGAATGGGTCGCTATATTTTCTATCCAGGTAAGAAATCTATTGGAAATAAATTTCCACCAGGGCATTCCTCCGTGCAGGGCTTTTTTCCCCATAATGCGGGAGCCAAAAACAGCATCTGCCTCGTTTCTTAAGACAGGATCTAAGAGTCTATCCATGATGGTTGGGTCATACTGGCAATCTGAGTGGAGAACGACAAATATGTCCACATCTCGAGTTTTTGCATAATCGAAAGCTGTCTTATTCGAACCACCGTATCCCCTGTCAGTCTCATGGCGTATTACTTTCAGTCCCAAATGTTCCGCCACTTCAACAGAATTATCAACACTCGTATTATCAACGACGATAAATTCAGCCTCTTTCCTGATATGTTCGGGGATGAGATTAAATGTTTTTTCGATGGTCGTTGCGGTATTTCTTGTTGGAATAAAGATGAGTATTTTTTTATCCATGATATTCTTATTGCAGAAAATATTTATTTATTTACCATAAAAAGCTATACTTATTTTCATGAACCTCCTATCCCATAGGTTTAGTAATAATATTAATCAGATTTTTGTATTTTTTTCAATGGATTTTTGACATTCGAGCGTGAATACGTCATGCAGGGGTGAGGGAAACTCCTTTTATTCTTGGGATGGAGAAAAAATTTTAAGCGAAAGACAGGTACAGTTCTTTCTCGTATTGAGCGTTCTCATCGGCTGTGTGTTACGCTGCTGGAATATCAACCAGAGTTTCTGGTGGGATGAGATATGGGGTACCATTGCCTACGCAAAGGCCAGTTCCCTCTGGCAGGTTGTCAGCAGCCTTGGCTATTATTTCAATAACCACATTTTTTATTCCCTGTTATCCCGTGGTTCCATAAAGATATTGGGTGAGAGTGAAGTTGCGCTCCGCCTGCCTGCCTTGGTTATGGGGCTGCTTGGTATCGTTATGCTCTTTCAATTTGGGAAGAGTTTCCTGGGCGCTTCTTCTGGAATCATTGCCTCGCTCTTACTTGCAATTTCTGTATTTCATATTGAGCACTCTTCCGAAGCACGGGGTTATTCAGCTCTTGCCCTCTTTTCCATCCTATCCTCTTTTTATTTCCTGAAGGGCTTGAAAACAAATGAACTGAGATCCTGGACGCTTTTCATCCTCTCTACGGTGCTTGGTTTTTATTCCCATGTCTTCATGATCGCAGTTTCGATTTCCCAGTGTTGCTGTGCATTATTTTTTATGGTTGGGGGAAAATGGGGTTTCAGGAAGATCGGTATCAACCCAAAAGCGTTTAAGAATTTTTCCCTTTCACTTTTTTTTGCTGCTATTACTACCATGTTCATCTATTCTCCTGTTCTTTCAGCGTTTGTAGCAAATATTGGCAAGGTTAGACTTGTTCACGCAGACAGGATGCCCTTCATGGTGAGCCTTTTAAATTCGTTTTTCCCCGGGGTTCAGAGTATTATCGGTAGCATCATTTACAGTATCCTCATTCTTTCTGGTATCTATTTTACTTTCAGGAAAGACCGGATTCTCTGTTGCTATTTCTTGGTACTTTCTCTGCTGCCAGTTTCTCTTTACCTCTTGGTAAACCCTATGTTTGTTTTTGAGAGATATTTCATCTTTGCCTTGCCTTTTGTCCTCCTGATCGTAAGTGAGGGGGTTGTAGGAATCGCGGGAAATTTTAAAGGATTTTATCAAAAGTGTATGGTGATTGTTCTCGTTTTCATCATTCTCTGTTTACAGTTTCCAGCCATACATACTATAATAAATCAGGATCGCCAGAATTACCGGGAGGCAGTTCGTTTTGTTGAGAGTGAGGTCAAGGGGGGAAGAAACGGTGATCTCGTTTTTTCAATCGGTTATGCAGGAGAACATTTCAGGTACTACTCTCGCAGCACAACTATTGTTATTCCTGAAACCCTGAGAGAACTTTTCGCAATGGCAACTGGCAAGAAGCGCATGTGGTGCCTCATTACCGCTTGGCTGCCTGCGATTCGCCCCCCTTATGAAGACCAGGCACTGTATGCAGAAAGGCCTGGTCAGGTTGAAATATACAACTATGTTAAAAGAAATTTTAAGCTAACAAAACATTTTCCGTCAAAATTTCATGTAGACGTCTATTACTTGCAGAGGTAAAGCAGTGCCCTATCCTCAGATTCCCGCGCAGAAGAGAAGGAACTGTTACTTAATCCTGTTTGTCCTTTTTTTTATAAGTTACGCCTATTTTTTCCAGGGTGGGGGATGGAACCAGAATGTGAGGATTTGCCTCACCCGTGCCATCATACACCACGGCTCGTTCAAGATAGATTATTATAAAGAGGATGCAAAAGAAATGGAGTCTGTAAATACCGGTGACTGGTCCTTTTACCGTGGCCATTACTACATCAACAAGACACCAGGTCTTTCGTTCATGGCCGTGCCACCTTTCGCCATAACCGAATACTTCCTGAAGTACCTTTTCCCTCACGACGAGGAAAGGCAGGTCCTCTACAGCGCCTACGTGAGTACCCTGTTCACCACTACTCTCTTTTCCGCTCTCCTCTGCGTCCTCATCTTTCATATGTTTCACCATTTCTTCCAGGTGGGCATTATCAACTCCTTTCTCCTTACTCTGTTCTTTGGGTTTGGGACCCTTGCCTTTTCCTACAGCACGACTTTCTATTGCCATCAGCCTGCAGCGTTTTTTTCATTTCTCTCTTTTGCACTGACCATGCACATTCGGCATGGTGATTCTAAAAGAAAGAAAACTTTAGCTGCCTTCGCAGGGTTTTCTGCAGCTTCAGGGGTGATTATTGAACCTTCCGCCATCTACATACTGGCAGCAATTTCAATCTATCTCATGAGCTTTAAAGAAGGGAGGAGGTGCATTGCCTTTTTTATTCTGGGCTGTATTCCACCCGGAATTGTTCAGGGGGTCTATAGCTTTATGTGCTTCGGTAGCCCTCTTGCTTCAAGCTACAATTATTCAAATGATATGGTAATGTGGAAGGTAAAGGGAAGACTCTTTGGCATTCCGGGTCGTATGAGATTTTATTATCTCCTGTTTTCCCCTTATCGAGGATTGTTCTTTTCGTCACCGATTCTGCTCATGACAATACCCGGAGTGTTCCTGTTCCTCAGGGAGAAGAAGTGGAGGGCAGAGGCGATTCTCTGTGCTGCCATATCAGTTTTTTTCATCCTCTATATTGCAAGTTTTCATGCATGGCATGGTGGTTCAGCTGTAGGCCCGCGCTACCTCCTGCCGGCATACCCTTACTTTTTTCTCCTTGCAGGTTTTTCTTTGATGAGATTCCCCAAGGTGTTTAAAGTAATTGGTGTGATTTCAATACTCATCAATCTTTCCATCACTGTAGTCGGTAACGAAATTCCACGGGATATAAAAAACCCGCTCTGGGATGTTATTGCAAAAAATATCGTTTCCGGCAAGGTTTCCATTAATCCATTCCCTTTTTCACATCTTGATCATTATACTGCCATGTATCCTTCTGTATATGATTTTGGGAATGTGGAGAAATGGAGAATAAATTTCAACTCCTTTAATCTGGGTGAGATTGTTTTCCCAAATAGTTTGCTAAGTCTGTTGCCACTTATATGTTTCTGGATAATTTGGGGATGCTGGTGGAGAAAAACGCAGATGTTGGGCAAAAATTTTGATGAAGTGGCAAAAGAAAAAACATAGATCATCATGGGTGCCAAAGATGCTTCATAAGACAAAAAATAGCATTATGGATGGCAAAACAAAAGGGTACTACTATATTTCCCTCTTTCTTCTTTTCTTTATAACTTATGGTTATTTTTTTCAAGGAGGTGGATGGAATCAAAATTCGAGGATATGTCTGACACGTGCTATCCTACACCAGCACACCTTTGTAATTGACGAATACAAAGAGGACTCAAAGAATCCCTATTTTGAATTTGTCAACACGGGTGACTGGTCTTATTATAGAGGTCATTATTGCACGAACAAGGCACCCGGTCTCTCATTTATGGCTGTGGTGCCGTTCGGTATTGCGGAATACCTTTTAGGACACGTCTTTCCTTCAGATGTTGAAAAGCAGGTGCACATAAGTGCCTACGTAAGTACCTTATGTATCATTGTTCTCTGTTCGGCACTTCTCTGTCTTTTGCTGTTTTTCTTTTGCAACCATTTCATGAGATTGGATGAAAAAAACTGTTTAATCTTGACAGTTTTTTTTGGATTTGGAACCCTTGCATTTTCCTACAGCACCATATTTTATGCTCATATGCCGGCGGCATTTTTTTCTTTTCTCTCCTTTGTGCTCGTCATGCATATCAAACATGATGATCCTCAGAGGAAGAATCTAATAGCACTGATTTCTGGTTTTTCCATATCCACTGCAGTACTCCTTGAGCCATCTACCCTTATTATGCTCGGGTGTATCGGTTTTTATTTGATTAGTTTTAAAGAAGGAAGAAGATGTTTGCCTTTTTACCTTCTCGGTTGCATACCACCAGGAGTCGTACAGGGTATCTATAATACTGTCTGCTTTGGTGGCCCATTGTCTTCAAGCTACGACTTCGCGAATGAAGCGGTTATGTTTAGGGGGATTGACGGGAAAATTCTTGGATTACCTCATCCTAAGAATGTAATTAAAATATTGTTTTTACCAAATCGTGGTCTATTTGTCTCATCACCAATCCTTCTTATGGCCCTGCCTGGATCAGTGTTGTTTTTTAAGAAAAGAGACTGGATTTCTGAAGCAATAATCTTCACCTCGGTATCAGTATTGTTTCTCCTGTTTATCATAAGTTACTATGCCTGGTACCATGCAGCAACACCTGGTCCCAGGTATCTGCTTCCGGCTTTTCCATTCATTTTCCTTCTAACCGTATTTGTTCTGGATAGATTTCCTAAAATGTTTATGGCGGTTGGCGCTCTCTCTATTCTTATTAATTTCATTATCACACTGGTCGGGAACGAGATCCCTCATGACATAGAAAATCCTCTTACCGATTTTATCTTAAAAAACCTGCTGGCAGGGAAGGTATCGGTTAATCCGGTGCCATTTTCAAACTTTGAAAATTATCCCACTGAGACCCTTTCGGATATTAATAAATGGACACCAAATTTCAACTCATTCAACCTCGGAGAAATTATTTTCCCTCATAGTCTGGCAAGTATCCTGCCACTTATATGTTTCTGGATTATTTGGGGAGCCTTATTTTGGAGATTCTTTCTCAAGAAGGAGTATAAGGATGGAAATACTGTGGTTTAAATGGATTATTAATAATAAAAATTTCTTTTTTAGTAAAGGGGAAAAAATCAGGCGGGTTGAAAATGCTTTATGGTTGATTTGGTAACTCTTCCTCAACAACTTCCACGTTAAAAAGCCCGGAGTAAAAAGAAGAAAATATTATTTGAAATCCTAAAACAGCAAGTGTTGTACCTACTACTCCGATCTTCGTAAGGTGCACATTGAAAACCCCTACATTTCCTGGCCGCGATATAAAATCTAATAATTCATACCCGACCCAGATACAAACTCCCAGCCCTATCCCACAAAGAATAATTCCGAGAGCAATTCCTTTTTCAATTGTGAAACTCTTCAATAAACGGTCAATAGGATCCTTTTTTATTGAAAAAGCTTTAAATTGAGAAAATCCCCGTGCTGTAATACCCAGAAAGATGACTTGGGCCCCCAGAAAAATCAATCCTTGAGCAAAGAGCATGGTAAAAAATCCAAAGGTTTTAAAATTAAAAAGAAGCACGATGGTAAGAATTATGAATCCGGCGAAGAACGATACCAGCCCGGGGATGAGAAAAAGCCACGTAGGTGTGAATAAAAAAATAAATCTCAGGTGACGCCAGCCATCCCTAAATGGCCTGAGGTGTGGTGGCCGATCCCGATTGTCAGGGAAGAGAGAGGTAGGGACCTCAACAATTTTTAAGCCTAACAAGCAAGCCTTAATAATCATTTCTGACGCAAATTCCATGCCACCTGCTCTTAGGTTCAACCTGTTGAACGCTTCTTTGGAAAGGGCCCGCATGCCACAATTTATATCAGATATTGTGCTGCCGAAGAAAAGATTGATGAGGAAAGTGAGTACGGGAGTTCCAAGATATCGGTTGAGAAAAGGCATTGCTCCTGGATAAATAGTTCCTTTAATTCTTGACCCTATTACAAATTCAGCCCCTTCTCTCAAGGGTACAATAAATTTTGGTATATCCTTAAAATCATAAGACCCGTCAGCATCTGCCATAACTAAAAACTTTCCGCGAGAAGCACGCATACCGCCTATGATTGCATTTCCATAACCTTTACGGGTTGTGTGCACAACCCGAGCGCCATGGGTGGTCGCAACCATTACAGATTGGTCAGTAGAGCCATTATCTGATACGATGACCTCACCCGATATATGAGCTTTGAGAAATGCCTGTTTTGCTGTTTCAATACAGGATAGAAGGGTCTTCTCTTCATTGAGACAAGGGATAATAACCGATACTTCAAATTCTTCCACTATAATCAATCCTCAGCACTGTTCTCTTTCACGCGGTTTAGTCCTTATCCATTTGAGGAAATTTGCCGCCTTTATGAGTTGTCGGAAGGAGGTTACTACTTTGAATTGTTTCAGGATAAATTTAGGGCGGAGGTAAAACTTCCGGAAGGCAACCCGTCGATACCGGTCAATATCATCCGGAGAAACTGAACCAATGTCCATTACTGAACGGCCGCCAAAATCATACTCAGACCATTGTTTTGCAACAAGCCATCCCTTCTCTCTTGCCATCTCGCCAAGAGGCGTATTGGGATAGGGAACTGCACAATAACATTGCATGTAATCAAGACCAAGTTTTCCAATGTATTTAATTGTTTCCTGTGCAGTTTGCTCAGTCTCTCCAGGCAGACCAAAAATAAAATGCCCCATGATCGGCATTTTTGTTTTTTTACAAAGTTCAATCGCTTCCACTATTTGATCAACAGTTTCATGTTTTTTCGCGCTATCCAATATCTCTTGAGAGCAGCTTTCAATACCGAGTCCAAGAAGTTCACAGCCAGCGTCCTTCATCTTTTGCAGGATCTTAGTATCCACTAGATCTGCCCGTGTTGTTGTTGCCCAAGAAATATTAAGGCCCCTTTTTATTATTTCATCACACAACTCAATTCCAAACTTTTTATCAAGGGTAAAAACTTCTTCCCAAAAAAGAAAATCTCTTATTCCGTGGTTCTTTATGCATATCTCAATTTCATTAATGACATAATCCACTGAATGATGTCTTAATTTCTTTCCATAATATAGATTTGCGATGCAGAAGATGCAGGAGTATGGACATCCGCGTGCCACATTCACCAGGGTGAAAGGATGACCGTTATGGGGAAGTTGGTACCTTTCATTTTTGAGTAAATCCCTGGAGGCTACAGGGATGCCATCCAAATTATCAATAAAAGGGCGAACATCCCCCTTTTTAATCTGCTCTCCCTCTCGCCACATCAGGCCTTTCATAGGTGTAATTCTGCCTAACCTGTGATAGTTATCAAGAAATTCGCTAAAGGTTTCTTCTGGTTCACCAAATATGGCCACATCATAACCTTTTGTATCAAGGAGAGAAGTCTCTCCTAACAAAGTAAAAAATACACCGAAACCCAGAACGATAGCACCACTACAGGTTTCTTTCGCCCGTTGAGCAAACAGTGCATCACTGTCAATGGAAGGAAATGAGGAATTTACTACCACAATGTCCGGTTGGAAATCTACAATAGCTTGTAGAGTTGCTTCTGGTGAAAGATCCTCTACGTTGCAATCGATTAAGCGAACCTCCCCATACTTTTTGGCTATGGTAGCTAAAATAGCAAGGGTAAGGGGAGGCCAAATAGCTGCCCATGAATCAACACTTTGCATGCATCGACCTTCACGAATGTATTTCTGATGATCGATAGTTGGAGGGTTTACAAAAAATACCTTCATCGTTCGATTTTTTAATTTACCATAGTTGAGTTAAAATCTTAATGCCAAATTTACACTTGGATTAGGTATGCTTCACCAACCAAGCAGATGGTCTCTCGGTTTATCCCTCTCATCATTAGTCTAAGTCTTTAAACTTGCTATTATTTTGATTTTTATAAAATTATTCTCTCTTGTCAAGCCCACATTCAAGGTCGAAGTGCAACAAAAGCAGAAGCGATCTCAAGCGGTGTTTTGTAGCCCAGGCATTTTCTGGGCCTGTTGTTAATAATTGATTCGACCTTTGCCACCTGTTCATCC
>Ga0315274_10012215_pt1 | contig 12267 bp, 11 predicted proteins | sample YL17G02_20_MG_FD_203700 | JGI IMG/M metagenome (GOLD analysis project Ga0315274, IMG submission 203700) | Sediment microbial communities from Yellowstone Lake, YNP, Wyoming, USA - YL17G02_20 | ecosystem: Environmental > Aquatic > Freshwater > Lake > Sediment | place: USA: Wyoming | collected... | reverse complement strand
GATCTGGCGGAGGCTCTCCTCCAGGCTGACTTGCTTGAAGGCGTTCGTGCTGAAAGCGAGTTTCATCTCGCTTGTGCGTCCCCCTTGGGCGTGGCGGCCGACCGGCGGACCGCCTCTTCGGCGCGGGCCCCCAGCCGTTCATCCGCGCGCGCCATGGCCTCCGCGAGTGTAACATCTTCTCGCACAAGAGGGAAGATGCCTGTGACGAGGATGCCTGTGACGCCCTGCTCCAGCGCGGGCTCGTACCCAGGGGCCGAGGCTGCCCGGGGTGACGATGCACGCCGCGCCCAAGGCGGCCGCGCGGCGGGCGCCGGCGGCCCTTTAGTACGACAGCACTGCATTCATTGTTTGCGCGGCGGTTCTCCTGAACCGCCGCGCAAAGCCCCAAGCCTCTGCGCGCTTACTCTGCGGTCGCGCGGGCCGACACGATGGCCCGGGCAACCGTCTGGCCGCGCACGACGTAAAAGAGAATCCGGTCGCCCTTCTTCACGTTGGCCAGCAGGTTGCCGAGCGTCTCCAGGTCGTAGATGCGGTAACGGTCGACCTGGACGACGACGTCGCCGTCCGCGAAGCCGGCGGTGGCGGCCGGGCCGCCCTTGTCTACGCCGGCCACGAGGAGGCCGCGATCCACGGCCAGCCGCAGGCTGAGCGCAAGGTCCGGCTTGAGTTCCTGGAGGTGCAGGCCGAAAAGGGTCCGGGCGAGTCTGTCCCCGTCGGGCTTCGGCGCCACGGCCAGCGTGACCTTGGCGTCGACCTGCCGGTCGCCGCGCGCGAGGCCCAGGGCCACCGCATCGCCGGCCTTGTGGTCGAGCATGTTGGTTTCCAGGTCGATGACGTCGGCGACGCGGCGCCCGCCGAGGGTCTCGATGCGGTCGCCCTTCTGGATGCCGGCCTTGGCGGCGGGCGACCCCTTCTCAACCTCCAGCACGAGGGCGTCGCGTGCGGCCGGGTCGAACTTCAGGCCGTGCCACGATTGGCCCGCGCGCCGCACGGCCAGGAGGCCCGTCATGATGGTCCGCACCTTGTCGACCGGAATGGCGAACCCCAGGCCCTGGGCCCCCGCGCGGATGGCGGTGTTGATGCCGATGAGTTCCCCGCGGATGTTCAGGAGCGGGCCGCCCGAGTTCCCGGGGTTGATCGGCGCGTCGGTCTGGATGAGGCCCTCGTGCCTGGTTTCGGGCGAGGGCGCGATCGTCCGGTCCAGCGCCGACACCACGCCCGTCGTCACGCTATGCTGGTACCCGAAGGGGTTGCCGACGGCGATGACGGTTTCGCCGATGAGGAGGTCCGAGGAGATGCCGAGGCGGATGGCGGCCAGGGGCCCCGGGGCCTCGACCTTGATGATCGCCAGGTCGGCCTCGGGGTCGGCGCTCACGAGTTCCGCCTTGCACTGCGACTCGTCGGACATCGTGACGATGATCTCGTCGGCCTGCTGGACCACGTGGGCGTTGGTTACGATGTAGCCGCGCGGGCTGATGATGACGCCCGAGCCCAGGCTGCCGGTGACCTGCCGGCGCGGGGCGAAGAGGTCGCCGAGATCGCGCTTGAAGACCTCCGGCACGTCCATCCAGAAGTACGGGCGCACCAGTCGCACCTGCTTGGTGGAGATGTTGACGACGGCCGGAGCGGCCTTCTCGACCGCCCGCACGACGGGCGTCCGCCGGTCGGCCAGCGGGTCCACCTCCGCCGCGTTCGTCGGAGGCGCCGCCGGGCCAGTACGCCCGCCCGTACTGGGCGCCCGCACCAGCGGCGCGGCCGCGAGCAGCCCGAGGATCACGCCCATTCCGGCAAGCCGGCTTCGCTTCATGGCAACCTCATCCTAGAACCGCGCCCCCGCCCCGACAAGCGAAAAGGGATGACCCCTCTTGCGCATCGGCGGCAGGGCCCGTACGGGCGGGCGTAAGAATACACGCACCCGGCGGCCCTGTTTTTTCACGATTTGCCGGTGCGGCGCGGGTATTCTGTCGCGGGCCCTCAACGGAAGGCGAATGCATGGCCGAGAATCCTCCACCGCGTCCGCCGCGGCGGCGATGGCTCCGCCTGGCCGCACGGGTGACACGGCTGGCCCTGGCGCAGCCTCGCCGCACGGCGGACCTCGTCCAGGCCAGTTACGACGCCATCGCCGCCGGGTACGACGCCGCGTGGACCGACCACATGCGGGGCCTCGCGCTGGAGATGCTCGACCGGCTCTCCGTGCCGCCGGGCGCCGCGTGCGTGGACCTGGCGTGCGGCACGGGGTTCCTGACGGGGGAACTGTCGTGCCGGAGCGGGCGGCGGGCGGTCGGCGTCGACGCCTCCGCCGGCATGTTGGAGGTGGCGCGGCGCGAGCGCGGCAGTGCCGCAGACTTCATCCAGGCGGATGCCCCGGCGTACCTGGCGTCGCGCCCCGCCGCGAGCGCCGATGCCGTAACCTGCGCCTGGGGCCTGGGCTACACGCGGCCGTGGCGGGTCATCCGCCGCGCGGCCCGGGTGCTGCGGCCGGGCGGGCGGCTGGGCATCATCGACAACAGCCTCTTTTCGCTGGCCGAAGTCATCGGGGACTCCGTCCGCGCCTTCGCCGAGCGGCCCGAGGCGCTCGCGCACCTGATGAAGGTCCGCTTTCTTCCGGCGGCGCGGGTCTTGGCGGCGATGATGCGGGCCGCGGGCCTCCGCGTACGGGCCTCCTGGAGCGGGTCGAAGACGTACTACGCGCCCACCGGCCGCACGGCCATCGAGCGGCTGACGGCCACGGGCGCGGCCGCAGGCTTTGAGTTTGCCGCCGACCCGGCCCTGCGCGACGCCGTCTTCGCCCGCTTCGCCGAGATCATTGAGGCCCGGCGCACCGAGCGCGGCATCCCCATCACGCACCGGTACCTGGCGGCCGTCGGGGAGAAGCCATGATCGCGGCGCTCCTGGCGATCTGCCGCCCGTACTACGCCGTGCCGATGTCGCTGGCGTACGCGCTGACGCTCTACTACGCCCTGGGCGGCAGGATGGCGGGCGAGTGGGCGAGCGCGGCGGTCTCGGCGGCGGCCCTAGCCCTGGTGATCGCCGCCGGGTACGTCCTGAACGACGTGTGCGACCTGGCGTCCGACCGCGTCAACGCCCCCTGGCGTCCGATTGCGGCGGGGCGCATCTCTCGCCGCGCGGCCGCCGTCTGGGGCGTGCTGCTTCTTGCGTGCGGCCTGGGGCTGGCGACGGCGGCGCGGCTGGAGTTCCTGGCGGCCCTCGCGGCCGTGGCCGCCGGCCTGGTACTCTATGATCTTGTCTCGAAGCGCCTCGGCCTTGGCAAGCAACTCCTCGTCGCCTCGCTCATGACAAGCATGTACCCGCTGGCCCTTGCCCAGGCCGGCGGCGCGGGCGGGCCGCGCGCTGCGACGCTGCCCGTCTTTGCGGCCTGGATGTTCCTGACCGCGTTCGGTTACGAGGTCCTCAAGGACATCCGCGACATCCCCGGCGACCGCGCCGGCGGCGGCCCCGCGACGCAGGTGCAGAGGCGGCCGCGGCTGTGGCGCACGGTGGCGGGCGGCACCATCCTCGCGGCGGCGCTCCTGCTTGTGGCGCCGGTATTCCTCGGCTGCGGGTGGATTTACATGGCCGTGGCGTCGGCGGCGATGGCGGCGGCGGCCGCCTCGATCTTCCTGCCGGTCCGCCGGGCCATCATGGCCGTGTACGCCGAGTGTTTTCTCGTGGGTGTTGCCGCGACGCTCGACCCGCTCATCCTGGGGTTCTGACCCATCTCACCGGGGCTGACCGAACAGCCGGCGGTAGACTTCCGGCATCGGGGCGGCGGGCGGCATCACGGGGCAGAGGGCCTCGCTCTCCTGGCGCGGCAGGGGAAGGGTCTCGGCGGCGACCTTCTCCGCAAGCCCCTTCATCAGGCACTCGCACCGCGCCTGGGGAAAGCGGGCGCCCATGCGGGACCAGATGGAGGCAAGGGGCTCGTCGTTGACGTTGCCGAAACTCAGGGGCGCCAGGTCGCACGGGCACACCTCGCCGGTGGCGTCGATAAAAAGATGGTGATATCCCGCGCCGCAGCCGAACATCTCGGCCGACTCCAGGTACGCCGCGGCCGCGACGGCCGGGCCGCCGGGCCGGCGGTTGTGCGCGGCGTGGAACCGTCCGAGGGCCGCGCGGGTCTGGGGCGTCAGCATGACCCCGCGCCGTCCGGCCCAGCCGCCGGTGGCCACGGGCGGCAGGATGCGGAGTTCCTGGGCGCCCCACTCGGCAGCCAGGGCGTACATCCGCTCCAGGTCGCCGTTTTCGAGTTTCGCCGGCGTGCCGATGGTCGAGAGGGCCGCGTACACGCCGCAAGAGCGGCAGGCGGCCACGGCGGCACGGGCCTCCTCGAAGGAACCGCCTGCGCCGCGCACCCGGTCGTGCTCCACCGGGTCGGCCGACTCCAGGCCCACCGTGACGTTGGCGACGCCGGCGGCGGCCAGCCGCGCGGCCCGCGCGGCATCCAGACCGTGGCCGGTCGTAAAGAGGACCGTGGCCATCTCGGGCCCGGCGGCGGCGATGAGCGTCTCCAGGTCGTCCCGCAGGACCGGTTCGCCGCCCGTCAAGCCCAGCGTGGCCGTGCCGAGGGCCTTTGCCTCGCCGATGACGGCCAGAAGTTTCTCTTGCGGCAGGCCGCCCGGCCGCCGCCGGGCGTAACTACAGTGCGGGCACCGGTACGGGCAGGCGTCGGTCACTGCCAGGTACGCGGAGTAGGGCACCCGCTGCCTCGCGGCCGTGGCCTCGACGAAGCGGTCGAAGGCGGTGCTCGGGAACGGCGGAAAGAACGAGTTGATGCGGAGTTGCCCGGCCCAGAGGTGCGGCTTTTCGTTGCGGAGTTGCCGCGCAAGGTACGCCAGGTGCCCCAGGGGCACGCGCCCCACGAGGCGGGCGAACATGCGGGCGAGTTGGAGTTTGGTCCGGAGGCTCATGCGTTGGCTTGTGTGCCTTGGCCGGTTCCGTTCGGCCGCGCGGAATCGCCAGGTGCACCCGCGGCCGGCGACCTCCGCCGCAGCCATGCCGCCAGGCCCCAGGCCGTGCAGCCGCACGCCAGGCCGGTCACGGCGCCGGCGGGCACGGCCAGCATGAAGCCGACGACGGGGACTGCCGCTTCCGGGTCGGCGCCTGCGGCCCAGAGGCCGGCGTGGAGGAACGCCGTGGCGGCCAGACCGGCCACGATGCCCCAGCCTATCCCCCCGGCAACGATTCGGATGCCCCGGCGGTCGCGCAGCCGCCAAACCAGGCGCATCCACAGCCACCCCGCGGCGCCGCCGCCGACGCCGCCCAGGACGGTCCCGAGCAGGGCCCACCACCGGCCGAGGCAGCGGTGCCGAACGCTCTCGGGCAGGGCCTCATGCCGGAATTCGTAAATGTCGCGGCCGGTCTGGGTATCCAGGCTGCGGTTGCCGCTGAGGTTGGCATGAAGTTGCGAATTATGGAGGCTGCCGTAGCCGTCGCCGGCCATGAGGCCGAAAATCCCGCCGACGCCGGCGCCCAGGCAGATGACGCCGACGGTCAGCACGACCAGCGGCCACTTACGGTTCTCGGTTGTCATGGTTTCCTCCGCAGCAGACGGTGGGTGCACAGCACCCACCCTACGTTTCCGATTTCGTGATCTCCCCCAGAACGACCGTGGCGTAGGCGCCCGAGGGCAGGGCGAAGCGCACGATGATGTCGTCGCCGGCGGGTTCGACCGCCACGTCGGCCAGGGGGATGCGCAGGGGCCGGCGGTCGCCGCGAAGGCGCAGGGCCTTGACGCGCAGGAAGTCTTCCGGCTGGATGCCTTTCTCGGCCAGGACCGTGTGCTCGATCTCGCCCGGGCGGCCGGTGGCCAGCGTCACCTTCTGGGCCACGATGGGGCCGGAGGGGCTGATCTCGAACCGTGCTGCGCGCGGGGCCTCGGCCTCCGGGTCCTCGACGCGGAAGACCGCCCCGCCGCGCGGGGCATGTTGAGCCGGTGCGTGCCCGGCGCGCCCGCCCCCCGTACGGGGGGCTAACGCCGGAGGCGGGGCTTCGGCGGCGTCCCCGGCCGAGTCGCGTGGCAGGTCAGGAGACCCGCCGCGCGAAGCGTGGGGCGGCTCGGCCGCGGCCGCCCCCTCACCCCTGCCCCTCTCCCGCAAGGGGAGAGGGGAGATTGGCGGATGGATGTACGCCAGGTCGCCGGCCTCCACGCGGTCGAGGCTGTCCATGCGGCGCTCGAGAATCGCGTTGAAGATATCCGACTGGAGCGCCCCCACCAGCAGCCGCGCCAGTTGCTTGGGCAGCGCTGCGGCGGCCCGCACGGGGTCGCGCGTGCGCACCAGGGTCGCCAGGACCCGCTGGTGGTCGAGGCTTCCGGAGAAGAGGCCTGCGGCCTCATGCCAACTGCCGGCATCGTACAATTGCCGCGCGTGGACGAGTCGCGGCGAATCGTGCCGGGGAGATGGGCGGCCGAGAAACTGGTTGCAGAATTCCTCGTACCGCCCCAGGACCAGCGCGCGGCCGAGGAGGTGGTTGTCGCCGCGCCGGCCGAAGCGCTGGTAGTCGAACCGGTTCGGCACGCCGCGCGCCGCCAGCACCGCCAGCACGCGCTCGGCCAGTTGGCGTGCGCCCGGGCGGCAGCCGCGGATGCGGACCTCGAAGCGGTTGCCCGCCAGGTGCCCGATCTTAAGTTTGTTGCGGTGCCGCGTGACCGTAAGGACCTTGATGTTCGGCAGGTGCAGTTTCGCGGCCCGCTCGGCGTCCACGCGCTCCAGGCTCATCCATTGTCGCGTGACGCCCTGGGCGTCCTTGAGGCCGGCGATGCCCACGGCCGCGCGCGGCCGTCCGAGGGCCCGGCCGATCCGGTCGGCGGCCTCCAGCGACCCGAGGCCCTGCTTCTCGATGTGGAGGTACACGTGGTCGCCCTGGCCGCAGGGCTGGTACAGGGGAATCTCGGTGACGAGGAAGTCGGCGGGGTGGACCTTGATGCGTCCGCCCGTGCCGGGCAAGTCTTCCGTAAGATAGCGCACGTGGCCTTCCTTCTAACCGCGGAGACCGCGGAGAACGCCGAGAGAAGGCGGGAGAAAGAAACGGCAAAGAGGCCTCGCGCAAAGGCGCAAGGCCGCCAACAAAGCCAGACCCCGATTTCTCCTTGTTGGTGCCTTGGCGGCTTTGCGTGAGTTCCCCGCTCAAGGTCCCAAGTTCAAGGCACGAAGCGACCAGTGCCGATTGTAAGCGTTGGGCCTGGGGTGCGTCACCTGAAATTGTCTTGCCGCTGGGGGGCCGGGTAACCTAGTATTTGGCGTTCCTCGCGTGTCCGGCGGGCCGCCGTGAGGCCGCGAGGGCATGGAGGGAGCCGCGTCCATTGTCGGGCACCATGGCCAGGCCGCAAGAAGACCTTCAGAAGGCCCACCAGCGCCGCAAGAAGCGCGAGTCGCTGCTGGAAACGCTTGAATCCATCGTCATCGCGTTTGTGCTGGCGTTCATCTTTCGGGCCTTCGTGGTCGAGGCGTTCGTGATTCCCACCGGCTCGATGGCCGCAACGCTTTACGGCGAGCACGGCGAGTTCCGGTGCCCGGACTGCGGCTACCGGTTCGCCGTGGGCGTCGAGGCCGAGGCCCGGCCCACCGAGGCGCTGTGCCCGAACTGCTTCAAGTCGCAGCGCCTTGCCGGGGAGCCGCCGAAATACAGCGGCGACCGCATCCTGGTCCTGAAGTACCTTTATGATTTCGAGCCGCCCCGGCGGTGGGACGTCATCGTGTTCCATTACCCGAATGACCCGTCGCAGAACTACATCAAGCGCCTCGTGGGGCTGCCGGGCGAAACGATCGAACTCGTGGACGGCAACGTGAAGATCAATGGCCGCATCGCGCAGAAGACCGACGAGGCCCAGGCCGCGCTCTGGATGCTCGTCCACGACACCCGCTACAAAGCCACGCGGCAGGGATGGGAGCCGCGGTGGGCGGCGGACCCCCTGTGGCAGAGCCAGGATGCGGGATTCGTCCTCGACAAGGCGGTCGGGAAGGACAAGGCGGCCTGGCTGACGTACCGCCATCGCGGGCCCGGCGGGCGCCTTGAAAACATCAAGGATTACTACGCCTACAACAGCGGCAGTCCCGCGCACCGCCAAGGGTCGCAGGTCGTCACGGACCTGTGCCTGCGGACGGAGGTGACGGCGGGACAGGCGGCATCGGTGGTCGTCATCGAGATGCGGGCCTACAAGGACCGGTTCCGGTTTGAACTGACGGCCAAGGGGAGCGACCAGCCGACGCGGGTTTTCCTCAACGATAAGGTCATCGCGCGGGCGCCCGGCGGCGTCCTGCCGGTGGGCCGCGCGGTCCGCGTCCAGGCCGCCAACGTGGATCACAAGTTGATGCTCCTGGTGGGCGGGAGGCGCGTGGCCTTGCAGGCCGCCGGCGCGACCACCCCGGAAGGCGACCTCCTGTACAAGCCCGCGCGGCCGAGAGAGGCCGAGCGAGACCGCTTTGACGATCCTTCCGGCGACGAGCCGCGCGACATGGCCGCCGAGGTCCGTATCGGGGCTCGCGGGGGGCCGGCGTCGCTGGCGTACCTGCGGCTGGACCGCGACGTGTACTACCTGAGCAAGGATCCGTCGGGCATGGAATTGTTCCCCGGAAACGGCATCGAGGGCAAGCCGTTCACCATCAACGCGGGGGAATACTTCGTCTGCGGCGACAACAGCCCGAAGTCCCTTGACAGCCGGCTGTGGCGGAGCCCTGACCATCCGGACATGCGGCCGGTGGTTCCCCGGCGGAACCTCGTGGGCAAGGCGTTCTTCGTTTACTGGCCCTCGGCCGGCCCGCGGTACGGCATCCCGGTGCGGGTGGTTCCCGGCCTGACGGGCTTGCGGTTCGTGCACTAACGAGTTCCAAGTTGCAGGTTCCAAGTTCCAAGTGAACGGCCCGTTTGCGCTGCCGTTTTCAATTTGGAACTTGAAACCTGGAACTTGGAACTGCCGTCGTCGGTGAGTTGCCCGAAGACCTTGATTTTGAGGGCACTCTTTCAATAATAAATACCATTCGCCGAGTGCCCCGCCGTCCACCCTCCGCAGCGGCAGCGCCGCTGCTGCGGAGGACGGGCTGCGGGGATGATGCGGAGCAGGTGCGTGGAACTGCTGAACGTGACGGGCCTGGTGAAGTACTATGGCGGCCGCAAGGTCGTCGACGACGTCTCGTTCTGCGTCAGCGAGGCCGAGGTCGTCGGCCTCCTGGGCAAGAACGGCGCCGGCAAGACCACCAGTTTCAAGATGACCATCGGCATGATCCCGGCCGACGGCGGCCGCGTGGTGTTCGAGGGCGACGACGTCAGCCGCCTGCCCATGTACCAGCGGGCCCGGCGGGGCATGGGGTACCTGGCGCAGGAGCCCAGCGTCTTCCAGCGCCTCTCGGTCGAAGAGAACCTCCTGGCGATCCTGGAGACCATGCACCTGTCGCGCACGGAGCGCCAGGCAATCGTGGCCGAACTGCTGCGCGACTTCGGCCTGACGCACCTGGCGCACCAGCACGCGCGGACCCTTTCGGGCGGCGAGCGGCGGCGCCTCGAGATCGCCCGGGCCCTGGTCACCCGCCCCAGCCTCATGCTCCTGGATGAGCCGTTCACGGGCGTCGACCCCATTGCCATCTTCGACATCCAGGGGTTCATCACGAACCTCAAGAACCGCGGCATCGGCGTCCTGCTGACGGACCACAACGTCCATGCCACGCTCAGCATCGTGGACCGGGCCTACATCGTCAACGAGGGCCGGGTCTTCCGCCACGGCACCAGCCAGGAACTCATCAACGACCCGGACGTGAAGCGCGTGTACCTGGGGTCGACGTTCCGCGGCGACGAGTTCGACGGCGCGGGCCAGGGCTAGCCATGGCCGAGACGCCCCTGATTGTCGCGTTGGCCCTGAATCCGGCGATGGACCGGATCCTGCACGTTACGAACCTGGCGGTCGGGCAGCACGTCCGCGGGCGGCTCGTCTCGATCCAGCCGGCGGGCAAGGCCGTGAACGTGGCGCGACTCCTGGGCTGCCTGGGGACGCCCTGCATCCTGACGGGCTTCGTCGGCGAAGACGACCGCGACCGGTTCCAGCGGAGTTTCGAGAAGACCCCCGTGCGCGTCGAGATGTTCGACGTCCGTGGTGCGACGCGAGAGAACATCACCCTGATCGACCCCGACCACGGCGGCCTTGAGACGCACATCCGCGACGTGGGCTTTACGCTGACCCAGGAGAACCTGGAGCACCTGACGAAGAAAATGGCCATCCTGGGCGTCAAGGGGGCGTACGTCATTGTGGCCGGGAGCCTGCCCGAGGGCATGGAGGCCGGCACGTTTGCCGACCTCCTGGGCGTCTGCCGCGCCAAGGGCGCTTTCGTCGCCGTTGACTCGAGCGGCCCGGGCCTGGTGGCCGTGCGCCAGGCCCGCGACCTGTGGCTCATCAAGCCGAACCGGCAGGAACTGGCGGAGATCGCCGGCAAGCCGATCGAAACCGAGGCGGACATCCGCGCGGCCGTCAAGCCCCTCCTGAAGCGCGTGGACAACATCGTCGTGACGCTGGGCGCCGAGGGGGCGTACCTCTTCTGCCGCGAGGGCGCCTGGCGCGCCCGGCCGCACGTCAGCGAGCAGGAGATCATCAAGACCGTCGGCTCGGGCGATGCGCTCATGGCCGGGTTCGTCCAGTATCACGCCTCCAAGAAGCGCCCGCCGGAGTGCCTGCGCTACGGGGTGGCCTGCGGCACGGCGGCCACCTTCCAACTGCGCGCCGGCGTGGTCAACCCGTACGACGTGAAGGCGTGCCTGGAGAAGGTGGAGTTGGCGGCGGTGAAGTAAGGTGTCGCGTGCAAGACGCCACAACTTATTGCGACCCATCGAAGTTACGAGATTTCCTCAACTGTCACGTTCTGTGGGCATAGGCAATCGCCCACGGCTTCCAGGATTTCGTCCTTGGACTTCTCGGACGTAATGATAAGGGTGGACCAGCCCGCTTCGTCGAGAATGTCGTCAACAATTGAGTTCAGGTCCTCCGTAGCCACCTCATGCGCCAGATCAGACAGGCATTGCGGGACGGTGATGGCGTAATTGCTCATAGCGGCGGTCCTTGATGACGGATGTCCCCGTGAAGTCTCAGTGCGCAAAAAGTCGTCGCGCGGCGCAGGGCGCAGCGGCTATTGCAGGTACTTGGCTACCAGCGGCGCCAGTTTCCGGATGGCCGTTTTGCGGATGGCCCGCCGGTCGGTCCAGATGGCCTTGGCCAGCGCGCTGCGGCAGGGGCAGTCGGGCGGCGTGGCGGCGGCGACCTTCGGCACGGCGCGCTTGATGAGTTCGACGGCGTTGGCCGTTCCGGCGGCCATGTTGGCCAGGATGCTTTCCAGGACGGCGTCGGGCGACTGGCCCGGCTCGTGCTGGCGCCAGCAGTCGTAGTCGGTCGGGATGGCGATGAGGGCGTAGCAGATTTCGGCCTCGCGCGCCAGTTTGGCCTCGGGCATCGAGGTCATGCCGATGAGGTCGCCGCCCCACTGGCGGTGCAGGAGGCTCTCGGCCCGCGTGGAGAACTGCGGCCCCTCCATGCACACGTACGTGCCCCTGGGATGGACGGTGACGCCCAGGCCCTTGCCGCATTCGACGAGCAGCCGCCGCAGGCTTTCGCAGAACGGGTGGGCAAACTCAATGTGGGCGACGAAATCCTCGAAGAACGTCCGGCCGGGGCGAAACGTCTTGTCGATTGTCTGGTCGCACAGGACGAGGTCCCGCGGGGCAATCGATTCGCGCAGGATGCCCGTCGCGCCCGACGCCAGGATGTGCGTCACGCCCAGTTTCTTCATCGCGAAGATGTTGGCGCGGTAGGGCACCTGCGACGGGTTGAACTGGTGCGCGAGTCCGTGCCGCGCGAGGATCGCCACGCGCTGGCCGCCGACCTCCGCCAGGAGGAGGGGGGCCGACGGGTTCCCGAAGGGCGTGCGGACCTTCTCCTGGACCTTCTTGCCGCGCGATTCCTTCGTCAGGGCCTCGCCGAGACCCGTTCCGCCGATGAGTCCGACCAGCACGTCGCTCACGGGGACCTCCTTTGCTCCGCAATCCGGCGCGTACGCTACCAGAGGCCGGCGGCGGGGTCAAATGTTTGACGTGCAAACGGCGCGAGCGCGCGGGTCAGAAAAGGTGTCAGGAACCTTAGAGCATCTTGAGATTGCGTGCGTACTCTACCGCTTTGCGCGGCGGGTCTCCTGACCCGCCGCGTCGGGCACTCCGCGTATCGGCGCGGCGGTTCAGGAGAACCGCCGCGCACATACGCAATCTTAAAACGCTCTAAGTCGTAGGGTTCCTGACACC
>Ga0315274_10012213_pt1 | contig 12270 bp, 6 predicted proteins | sample YL17G02_20_MG_FD_203700 | JGI IMG/M metagenome (GOLD analysis project Ga0315274, IMG submission 203700) | Sediment microbial communities from Yellowstone Lake, YNP, Wyoming, USA - YL17G02_20 | ecosystem: Environmental > Aquatic > Freshwater > Lake > Sediment | place: USA: Wyoming | collected... | reverse complement strand
AAGCGAAAGCTGTGGCGGCCCTGCGGCATTTGGCGAAACGTCCCGATAAAATCTGCGCCCTGTTTCACTCGGAAACTACTTCGTATGCGGCATGATTGTGTCTATACTATTATGGACTGGCTAATATCTCAATCTGAGCAACTGGATTTTACCGAGCAACCGCGATCGAATGCCTATCGGAGACGTCGCCACTGTCAGCTTGTGAACTCCCTCACTCAACCCGAATACTTTGCTGCGGCCGGTATGAGTGTCACATGGGAAGCACCATATACCGGTCTCGTCGACCTTTTCACCATCCGGGTGGACCCGCCCCGTTCCAGTATGGATTTGGCAACGGCCTACAACAACGGGACGAAGCTCGTCTGGGACGGTCTCTCCACCCACCATCTCATCTATGTCTCCGGAGATTCCATCCTCTACTCTCGCTCCGAGGACCCGGCTGGGGACACCTGGTCCGATGCCGAGTTCGTTGGATTCGTAGTGCCGGGCCAGTACCCGGCCATCGCCTTGGCTCCCGATGGCTATCCCCGGGCGGTGTGGTCCAACGGATTAAACCTTTACTACTCCAAACGCTCGGATACGGGCTGGCAGTCCCCGCCTCAAGAGTGGTTATTCCTCTGAGGGACTTTGGAATCGCCAAGTTTGGCGATAGACGCGACTGGCTGGGGCCATGTGGCTTTCGAAAACTGGAACTGTGGCCCCGCGCAGGGTGGGAACAAGCTCCTCTGGGGGTACTTTGATGCGAATCAAGAGTACCCTTCTCTTGCCACTGAGATCGTGGACCAACTCGCAGTGGGTCGTTGCACCTTCCCGGCGATTGCGCTGGATTACCTCTCCCCTCACATCGTTTATAGCCGTCCTCCCACTGACGACCAAGGGGTTCCGGACGAGATTTACCACGCCGAGCGTGGGAATCCCTGGATAACTTTCAACGTATCGTCTACTCAAAGTGTGACCTCCACCCATTCTCACATCGCCATCCATGAAAGCATCCTTCAGGTAGTTTGGAGCGAGGGTGGTGGTGAGATCCTTCACCGGGCGCGAGACCCGTGGTTCTGGTGGGGTCCGATTACTGATGTCAGTAATACGACCGGGGAATCGGACTATCCGCGAATCGTGATGCCGGGCTATCACGTAACCTGGATGGATAAAACGGAATCGCTCACCGAAGGAGGTGGCCCGCCTCGCATCTGGCAGAGTTATTACACTATCCCCAGCGATGAGCCTGGCTTGTGGAAGCCAGCAGTCAACTTGGTTCCCACGGTTGAGCATGCTCGTTACCCCCATGCCGTTCGGCGGCAGGACCTTATCGGGAACACCTTCTTTGACGTGGCCCATACAGAAGGCGACCCTCCTGCGAGCGGTGAGCCCATCTACACCATCGAGGTTAGCCACAAGCAGATTAGCGGAGGTGGGGGTGGGGGTGAAATGCTCCTTGCCGTGAACGTCAATGAATCAGCTCCTGGTGGGTCACGGGCGTTCTGGAAACGCATGTCCTTCTCAGTTCCCCGCGACCTCGAAGTCAGCTTCGCCATTGCAGGCGCGGCAAGTAACCAGGACGAGATGAAGCTGGTTTTGGACAACCGCGATTTTGGGTGGAATACGACCGAGGCCTGGAATGGCCGCGAGCTGCTTGGTCAGCGGAAGGTGGTTCGCTTCCGCGTCCCTCTAACCCGGGGAAGGCACACCCTTGAGCTACACGCTTCCGGGAGGCCGGTTTTCAAAGGGCTTCGGGTCTGGTACGGCAAGATCGGCGGTGGGCCGCAGTCGGGTGAGCTTGCTCTGGGTATTCCTAAAGAGAGCTTCCTTGCCCAGAGCTATCCGAACCCAACCTTGGGGAAGGCCACGATTGCATATGGCTTGGCTAAAGAAGGGCCGGTTAAGCTGACCGTCTTCAATGCCTTGGGCCAGGTCGTCCGGGACCTGGTCTCCGAGAGCCAGAAGCCTGGTTTCCATCGGGTCGAGTGGGATGGCAAGTCCCAGGCGGGCAAGCAGGTTACGAGCGGCATCTACTTCTACCGCCTAAACGCCGGTGGGTTCAGCAAGACGAACAAGCTGGTGGTCGTGCGATAGCCTTAAGCGCAAAGAGGGGCAGGGGTTATTCAGGCCCTGCTCCTTAAAGTTAGCGCCCCCGCCCGCAGCACCAAACCAAAGGCGTCCCGCGTTTCGCGGGACGCCTTTGGTTGTCTTACCCTTGAACCCTATCTTTTCTCGCTCTCGTGCTTCTCTCTGGCGATATCCCGGCTGGTGCGGTTGAGCTGGCGGTTCAGGACCCGGCGCTCCCTCGGGGTCACCGTCCCGTCGGCCTTCATCGCCCGCTTGGTGATCCGGACCAGCTTCTGCTCGGTCCGCAGTCCCCGGGCCTCTTCCGGGGTCAGCTCCCCGCTCCGGACGCCCTGATTGATCCGTGCCTGCTGCTCGGCCTGGCGGCGCTCAATCCCCGGCGTCGCAGTCTGGGCGAAAGCCAGGCCTGTGGAGAGAACGCCAACGAGCAAAGTTAGCATGATATATCTTTTCACGGTTTGTACCTCCTTCTGACCCATTAGACGCGCGAACCAACCAAAAGGTTTACTCCCCTGGAACCCTCGAACCCTTGACCCCTGGAACCCTTCTTTCCCAGCCTTCCATCTTTTTATCGACGGCCTCCGCAAGGTCCTTCATCGGCACCCGGATCTGCTCCATGCTGTCCCTGTCCCTTAAAGTGACCGTATCGTCCTGCAAGGTCTGGGAGTCAACGGTCGCTCCGAACGGGGTTCCCGCTTCATCTTGTCTCCGATAGCGCCTGCCGATGGTCCCTCCGTCGTCGTAGAAGGTCGGGAAGTGCTTGCGCAGGGAGTGCTCCAGCTCCTGGGCCTTCGTGTCCATCCCGTCCCGGTTGACCAGGGGCAGGACGGCCAGCTTGATCGGGGCCAGCTTGGGGTGAAAGTGCATCACCACCCGGTCCAGTTTTTTGTCCTTGAACTCCTCGTCGTAGGCATCGGATAGAAAGGCCAGGAGCGCGCGGTCTATCCCCCCTGAGGTCTCGATGATGTAGGGAATGAAACGCTCCTTGGTCGCGTCGTCGAAGTAGCTGAGGTCCTTTCCCGAGAACTCCTTGTGCCGGGAGAGGTCGTAGTCCCCCCGGTTGTGGATCCCCTCCAGCTCCTTCCATCCGAACGGGAACTCGTACTCGATGTCCACGGCCCGCCGGGCGTAGTGGGCCAGCTCGTCCGAGGCGTGGTCCCGGAAGCGCAGCTTCTCCTTCCGGATCCCGAACTCCAGGTACCAGGCCATCCGCTTCTCCTTCCAGTACTCGAACCACTTGTCCGCCTCCGAGGGGTGGACGAAGTATTGCATCTCCATCTGCTCGAACTCCCTTGAGCGGAAGATGAAGTTTCCCGGAGAGATCTCGTTGCGGAAGGACTTCCCGATCTGGGCGATCCCGAAGGGGATCTTCTGCCTTGAAGTTGTGCGCACGTTCTCGAAGTTCACGTAGATGCCCTGGCAGGTCTCCGGCCGGAGGTAGACCACGGCCGCGTCCTCCTCCACCGGGCCCATGAAGGTCTTGAACATCAGGTTGAACTGCCGGATGTCCGACAGGGTTTTGTTGCCGCAGGACGGGCACTGCCCCTCCTTCTTGATCTCGTCGGCCCGGAAGCGCTGTTTGCAGGTCTTGCAGTCCACCATCGGGTCCGTGAAGGAGTCCACGTGGCCGGAGGCCTTCCACACCGTGGGGTGCATCAGGATCGCGGCGTCGATCCCCTCCACGTCGTCCCGCCTCTGGGTCATCTCCTCCCACCACAGGCGCTTGACGTTGTTCTTGAGGTTCACGCCCAGCGGCCCGTAGTCCCAGCAGGCGTTGATCCCCCCGTAGATCTCCGAGGACTGGAAGATGAATCCTCTGCGCTTGCACAGCGAAACCAGCTTTTCCATGAGATTGCTCGTTCTATGTAGTTTGAGGTTCGTTGGTTATCGACATCGGACGGAATGAGGGTATCAGTATACCAGATAAAGCCTGTTTTTTCAACTACATGGATTAAGGAAGGGGAACGGCTTTCCCTTTCACCACCTGCTCCTCGGTGATCCTGACCCTCTGTATCGGCCTCTGCCCGATCTTCACTAAGCAGACGGTATCTGCCATGACCTCTCCGTTCCATCCGTTAACATAGGGCATTCCCAACGAGAACCGCCCGTCCGGCGAGGCCTTGGCCTTGTTGACGTAGTTGAAGGCTGTCCCGCTCGGGGTCAGGATTCTGATCGAGGCCTCCACGGTGTCCCCCTCCTTTGCCGTTCCCTGAAGTTTGGCTCCGGGGACGAACTCGAAGATTTTGAACTGGGGCAATTGGGCATCGAAAAGTTGTAAGTCTTTCCCCGGGGATTCATAGACCAGCCGGAATCGGGTGAGCGCTGGCTGGATATCCTCTTCGTAATTCACGGCCTGACCATTGAACATGAAGAGCCGGCTTTCCACGAGATCAAAGAAGGGCGTCTGATACTCGCTGTGCTTCCTTCCGTCCGGGGACACGACCGGCCTCACGTAGTCTTCGAGCTTCAGGCCCAGGAGCCCGATGTAAGCCGGATAATTGCACCGTTGCTCGGTGAGCAGGAGATAGCGGATGCGGTTTTTCCTCAGGATCGCTGCGGCTGCGCTCTCCGAGGGGGTCATGAAGAACCGGGCGGCGTCCTCGAACCCCGGGACGTAGGTCCCGAAGTTGGTCGCCAGCACGGGCCTCCGGGCGAGATAGGTGATGAAATGTCCGTAGTCCCAGCGGGCCAGGACCCCGTATTCCGGCTCCACCCAGGGCTCGTCGTAATGCCCGGTTTCCGGGGTGTGGTCCCTCATCCAGACCAGGGCATCGAGCAGAGATGAGGACATCCTGCCCCCCGGGGTTCGGTAGGCCACCAGTGTCGGCCAGAGCAGGAGGGCCGTTATCAGGCCGGTTACGCCTGCCGGAACCCAGCGGGACGCGTTTTTCTTTCCTATCCGCCTCTTCAGGGCGCGGTAGAAAAGAAGGGTTGTATAACCCAGGGTGATGGAAAACGGCAGGGCCAGGGCCACGGCGTGGCGGTACTCCGCGAGGGTCATGACGAAAAGGCAGGACGTCCAGATGGCAAGGAGCCATTGGGCCGGATATCGGAGGGGCGAATGCCTGCGCCTGAGGAGCAGGAAGGGCAGCGCAATCGGCCAGAGGAAGAGAAAGCCGCTCAGGAACCTTAAGCCTGTGAGGATCTCGAACTTCCCCTCCGGGCTATAGAACAGGGGCAGGAATTCCTCGATGTTCTCCAGCCAGGGGCTTCGGCGCTGGAGGAATCCGATTCCTTGGACGATCTCCCGGAGGGTTTGTGGAAGGAAGAGCTTCGCCCCGAGGAAGAGCAGGAGTCCGAAGCACGGGATCAGGAGAGGCAGGTACGGATAGGGCCTTCCCGCAGGGGGGACCGCTCTCCGTGCAACCCAGAGCAGGCCCGCGAACAGGGATATTCCCAGGTAAAGGACGGGCTGGAGCCAGCTCAGGCAGGCATAGGTCCATCTGCCCCCGACCTCCGGGAAGGACCCGAAGGGCAAGAGGGCCAGCCCTGCCCAGAGGAACGGCCACCCGAAGCTGCCCAGAAGCGGGCTGTCCTCCGTTCTTCGTACGTGGAGGAACACGTATCGGCAGAGAAAGTAGCAGAAGGCGATCCCGGCAAAGACCGGGAATCCCACCCAGGAGAGCGTCCCGGACAGGAGAGCAGAGCCGGTCAGAAAGGACCAGAGCATACGCTTTCTCCTCCGTTGCCAGGCTTCCTCGGATCTCAGCAGGGTGTAGAAAAAGGCCCCGGAGAAGAACACCAGGGCTCCGTCGTGGTCGAAATATCCCACCAGGGTTCCCGCCGCATGCGCCCACAGCACGGCCAGGGCGAACGCGGCGATGATCCCCCCGGATCTCCCGGCCACCCGCCTTCCGATCAGGTAAGCCCAGAGGAGCGTTGCCATCCCGATGACCGGAGGGAGCCAGGCCCCGCAGAGCTCGACCAAATGCCGGGAGGGATGGCCCAGGCCCAGGATCAATGCCGGCAGGGCCGCCAGGAGCTCGAAGAACGGCGGCCAGCCCCCGGACCCGCCTTTGGGGAATCCCAAGTAGTAGTCGAAAGAGGGAATTACCGGGAAGGAATGGACCGCCAGGAGCAGGCCTCGCATGTGGTAATACGGATCCGTGTTCACGAGCATCGCCTGCCCATTCAGAAACAGGCTTGAGGCTCCCGTGGCTCTGAGATAAAGGGCCAGGGCCCCGGCCAGGACGAGCCAGGCCGGGGTGAGGTTCAGCCGCCTGCGCGGGGGTGGAGCGGATCGAGGGGCCTGAGCCTTGGATGGCCTCTTCTTCGCCATGCGTTAAACTTTACCACAAAGCGGGAAGGGATGGCAAGAATGAAACCGGGCGGCCCGCAGGCCGCCCTGAATCTTCCGATCATTAGGGACGACGACGCAACGATCTCGTCATCCTGAACTTGTTTCAGGATCTCTCTTGGCTATTGTTCTTTTCAGGTTCTGTCGATGGACGTTCAAATCGCAATCCGAAATGTTATTCCTTTCCCAGCTTTTTATTAAGAGGAGCGGAAAATATGGTACATCCCGCCTGGGTTTTCCCCTCTCCCGCCGGGAGAGGGGTTGAGGGTGAGGTCGGGTGGCCGCTGGGGCCCATGGGGCATATTCCTGATAGGGCGGGTGGGCGGGAATTAAACAATGTGAAACCTTATCTGCCCCCCTTAACGGAATATCGAAGGGCCGTCTCGAATGTCTCGAGGCGGCCCTTCGGGCAGGAAAGGAGGTTAGGAGATGCTCCGAGCACCCATCCACTCGATGTTTGTCCTGGTGCTCACTGAATGGATGCCCTCTCTGCTTTAAAGGGTTGCCTGGGTTTGGTGGAAAAAAGAGCGGGAATCCAGGGCAGTTCTCCTCTTTGACAAAGATGGGTAGGGCAGATTTTTGATTTTCCCTCCCCCTGCGGGGGAGGGCCGGGGAGAGGTCGCCTGCTGGACTTTCCTTATGTGTTTTTGTCTTATTCCTATGGGCCGGGCGGGCGGGGTTAAAATGTTGTGTTTAGGGCTTTCCAGTTGACTTTTCCGTCCTACCTCTGCTACAATACATGCTGAATCCCTTTGTCTCCAAAGGCTTATGACCCTCTCTCTTCTTCCTAAGCCGTGAGAAGAATACGGGTTGTCACCTATACGATGCGTAAGAATAAAAAAAGGGCGGTCGAGATGACCGCCCTAAAACCAACCTTACCTTATCTCAGTTTCACGATCCTCACCGGCGCCCCTCTCTCTCCCTTCTGTCTTACAAAATACACCCCCGGCCCGAGGTCCCACCCAATCCTCGCCCCAGGATAAGTCCCCACCTTCCTGCCCGTGATGTCGTACATCTCGAACCTCTCCCCCTCTTGTCCGGGCACTTTGGCGAAGGTGAGGAAGGGATTGGGTATGGCTTTTAACCGTCCCACCGTCTGACCATCTGACCGTCCGACGGCTTCTTGTTCAACAAACGACGCTCCCCCGTCCGTGGTCTTCAAGATGTTTTGACCCCACCCGACGGCATAGCCTATCCGTGCATCAACTGGAAAATACACGCAGCGTAGCCAGCCTCCGGTGGTTTGTCTTGTCCAGTTAGCTCCTCCATCCGTTGTCTTTACAACTTCACCGATCCCTGCAGCATATCCAGTCCAGGAATCCGTCGGGAAATGCACCGACCACATTTGAATGGGATAACCACCGCTCGGTTGTGATAGCCAGGTCAAACCTCCATCGGTTGTTTTCAAAATAGTGCCGTTATCGCCGACAGTGTAGCCCGTTTGAGCGTCTAACGGAAAGTGCACGCCATAAAGATTGTTATTGGTCCCGGATCTTTGAATCGCCCAGTTCTCTCCTCCATCGGTGGTCTTAGCGATACCTCCGCTGCTTCCGACCACGTATCCCGTCAGCGCATCCGTCGGAAAATGAAGACCATAGAGGGAGTACGCGATGTAGTCATCCTTACGGACCCAGCTTTCTCCGCTGTTTGTGGTCTTGAAGATCATGGAGCCTTCTCCACAGGTATATCCTGTTACGGCATCCACGGGAAAGTAAACCGAATATAATCTCAGGGTCCCTACGGTTTGGCCGACCCAGCTTTCCCCGCCGTCTGAAGTCTTCAGGATGGTCCCGCCATATTCTACGGCATATCCGGTAGTTTCATCTACCGGGAAATGGATCGAGGATAGGTGAGCCCCCATGCCCGTGGCTTTGGTTGACCAAGAGTCCCCCCCGTTTGTGGTCTTAAGGATGACCCCTGGGCAGCCGGCGATAAAGCCTGTGTTGTTGCCCCGGGGAAAGTGAACCGCGCTGAGGTGTAAGGCATTGACCGTGGAAGTCTGGTTTTTCCAGCTCCCTCCGCCATCGGTTGTTTTAAGGATATTACCCCAAGATCCCACGGCGAAGCCGGTTTGGTCGTCCATAGGGAAATCTGCGCAGTAGACTATGTCCAAGCCCGTGGCCTGCTCAACCCACGTCTCACCTCCGTTCGTGGTCTTCAGGATGTGGTTCAGGGAGTCTTCGCCGGCTCCAGTAGCGTATCCTGTTTGTGTATCTCTCGGAAAATGAATTGAGACCAGGTATGTCCTGGTCCCGGCGTTCTGACGCACCCAGGACTCGCCCCCGTTCGTGGTCTTTAAGATGTTGCCCTGAGTATCGGTCCCTTTAACAGCATAGCCGGTCTGTGCATTTCCTGGAAAATCGACGTCAAAAAGGTCGGTCCCGGCGCCCGTGATCAGGCGCGTCCATGTGGCCCCGCCGTCTGTGGTCTTCACAATCTTGCCCCCGCTCCCGGCGATGTAGCCGGTATCAGCACCCATCGGGAATTTCACAGCATTGAATACATCCTTCGTCCCCGGATTTAAGCGTATCCAAGTCGTCCCTCCGTTGGTCGTCTTGACGACATTGCCAAGGGTTTCTCCCCACCCCACGGCATAGCCAATCTGGTCATCAATAGGGAAGTTGACGGATTCAAAATAGATAGCGGTCCCGGAGTATAGCCGTGACCAGGTTGTTCCGCCGTTCGTGGTCTTCAGGATGACGCTGCGATATCCAACGGCATACCCCGTGTTAGCATCAGCAGGAAAATGGATCGAGCGGAGGTCAACGGCAGTATCAATCTGCTGTATGCGCCAGTCTCCTCCCCCGTTCGTCGTCTTTAGGACGGTGCCGTGGTCCCCCACCGCATATCCTGTATTATTGTCCATAAAACATACCGAATAAAGCGTATTTCCCTGCGGCTTGGGGTTCTGCCAGAACCACCCGGCCTGGATTGTGGATGGCCTGATTAAGAAAAGAAGAACGAAGGAGGGAATAGCGAGGTGCTTAAGGAAGGTGATCTTGCCCTTGATGCCTTTGTCTAACAACCAACGACTGACAACTGACCACGGATTATTTCTCATGTCCATCCTCCCAATGTAAAAGATCAGGCTGTAAGTAATTATGTAGCATTTCTCATGCCAACTTCTCGTAAAATCACATGAATTATCGTTTTAATTTATAACTACCTGTCAATTCATAAGTTATTAAAATCCTGTTTCTTGCCTTATATTCTCCTCTGGCCCGCAAAATAACCCAAACTGTTCACTTTGGTTCATAGTTTATTCACTAAAGTGAATACCTCCACTTCTTCCAGGGTTGCCGGGGAGCCCCTATGGGGGTGGTGCACAGGTGGGCGTTTAATGGGCGTGCAAGCGTAGTTGTAGCGTACTTGAAGCCTACTTGAAGCGAACTTGAAGATGTGAGATGAACGCTTCTACCCTCCCCCTTTGGGGGAGGGTAGCTTTTGGGTCTGGGGCGTTAAAAAGGAACTGAGGAGGGGTAAATGTCTGTCTCCCCCCTCTCCGGCCCTTGACGGGGCCTTTAAATCGTTTTTAAAGGGGGTTGACGGGTATGCTCAAGGTCCTGTTTTTGCCTTTCCGCCTTACGCCTCACGCCTTACGAATTACGAGAGGGCCTCGGCCACTAACTCCACCACATCTTTGATCGGCAGCTTCTCTTCCACGCCCTTGGCCTTGGCCGCATCTGTGAACATGGTCATGCAGAACGGACAGGCCACCGCGATGGCTTTGGGGTCGGTCTTCATGAGCTGTTCGAGCCGGACGGTGCTCACTCTCGGCTCGTGCTCCTCTAACCACATCCTCCCGCCCCCGGCCCCGCAGCAGAAGCTGTTGGACTTCGTCCTCTCCGACTCAAGGACTTTTCCCGAAGACGTCTTCCGGATGAGCTCCCTGGGCTCGTCGTAATGGTCATTGAACCGCCCCAAGTAGCAGGGGTCGTGATAAGCGATCCGGTCCAGAGCTCCCCGGCCGACCTTGAGCTTCCCCTTCCGGATGAGGTCCCGGATGAAGACCGAGCTGTGCGCGACTTCGTAGTTTCCGCCCATCTGGGGATACTCGTTGGCCAGAGTGTTGAAGCAGTGAGGGCAGGCCGTGACGATCTTCTTCACCTTGTAGGTATTTAACGTCTGGATGTTCTGCTGGGCCAGCATCTGGAACAGGAATTCGTTTCCTAACCTCCTTGCCGAATCTCCCGTGCAGGACTCCTCCGGCCCCAAGATGGCAAATTTTACTCCTGCCGCCTTGAGGACCTTCACGAACTCCCGGGCCGTCTTCTTCGACCGGTCATCGTAGCTTGCCGCGCAGCCCACCCAGTACAAGATTTCGAAATCAGGGGACTGTGAGGCCAGCGGCACGTCCAGTCCTTCGGCCCAATCCGCGCGCTTCTGCGGGGGCAGGGACCACGGATTGCCGTAGTTCTCCAGGCCCTTGAAGGTCGCGTTCAATTCCTTGGGGAAGTCGTTCTCCATGCTCGTGAGGTAACGCCTCATGTCCGCGATCCGCTGCACATACTGGATTTCCACCGGGCAGACCTCCTCGCAGTTCCGGCAGGCCGTGCAGGACCAGATGACCTCCTTGGTGACGACCTCTTCGCTGATCAACGACGGGCCCTCCCAGGCCTTGTCCTTGGCCTTGGAATTGAGGAACTTCTCCTTGGCGTAGAGGTGGTCCCGCTGGGCCAGGACCAGCTTCTTGGGCGACAGGGGCTTCTGGGTCGCCCAGGCCGGGCAGGCCGCCTGACACCGCCCGCATTCCGTGCAGGTGTAGAGGTCCAGGAGATCCTTCCATGGATAAGCCTCCACCCTGTCTATCCCGAGGGTTCCTCCCGATTCTATGGTTTTCTCGATATCGGGCACGTGCCGGAGCTGGCCCTTGGGCTTGAGCTCCTTCAGGAACACATTCGGCAGAGCCGTGATCACATGGAAGTGCTTCCCGTAAGGCAGGTAGTTCAGGAACGCCAGGACGAGCGAGATGTGCAGGAAGAAGAAGATGACGGAGATGACCTCCAACCCTCCCCTGGGAAGACCCCCCAGAAGCCCGCCCACCCACGCTCCCACCGGAGTCCAGACCTGGGCTCCGGTCAGGAACTCCGCGTGCGAAGCGGACTCGATGTTTCCCCCCGCCAGCAGGGCGAACTCCGCACCGTCGTAGATGAAATCGGAGAACATCAGGGCCCCGATCATCCCCAGGATGAATAGGGCTTCTCCGGAGAGCGTAAGCCTATCCGGCCTCTCCACGAGCCGGCGGTAGAACGCGATCGCGATTCCCAGGAGGACCAGGACCTCGAAAACCTCCTTGAGCAGAAGATACGTGTGGCCGATAGGGTTTCCCATGAGCAGATGGAAGAGCCAGGGCGAGAACCCGTAGATGGTGAGCGAGACAGTGCGGAACAGGAGGACCAGGAAGCCCCAGAAGATGAGGATATGCATGATTCCGGGCAGGTACTCCCGCAGGAGGATCTTCTGCAGGAAGCCCACCACGATGAGCTCCCGGATCCTCGTCCCGAAGCGGTCTATCTTGAAGCTCGGGGCCCCCTTTAAAAGGAGCCTGAGCCTGCGGTAAGCTGAAACCGTGAATGCGGCAAGCGATCCGACCAGAAGCAGGAGAAGAAAAACCATTTTCCAGTTCATGGAGCCATCCTTATGGGTTTTTTGTCTGCGGTGCCCGTTCTTGAGAATTATTTCACTTTCCTTAAAACTTTAACACACTGTGATTAAAAAAGTCAAGGAGACGAAGGAGCGCCCTGCGTTTCCGCAGGGCGCTTCGGGTGAAAAATAATCGAACCTATCTTGTCACCACCATCTTCATCGTCTTCACGTAATTCCCCGCCTTCAGGCGGTAGAAATACACCCCGCTCGCGACCTTCGTGCCCTTCTCGTCTCGCCCGTCCCAGGTTGAGAAATAGGCCCCT
>Ga0315274_10012212_pt1 | contig 12270 bp, 11 predicted proteins | sample YL17G02_20_MG_FD_203700 | JGI IMG/M metagenome (GOLD analysis project Ga0315274, IMG submission 203700) | Sediment microbial communities from Yellowstone Lake, YNP, Wyoming, USA - YL17G02_20 | ecosystem: Environmental > Aquatic > Freshwater > Lake > Sediment | place: USA: Wyoming | collected... | reverse complement strand
TAATTGAACTGTTAAATCTGCCCCCGCAATAGTAGTGCCGATGGCATCAAGATCAATTGTTATAATGTCCCCTTCTGCCAAGGCAGTAGTGTCAAAACTTGATTGCGTTGTATATTTGTCGGCATCGCCATCTGCCATCGTTAATCTATTAGCTTGAGTAGTATTCCAGATACTAACGTCATTTTTATTTATGTCAATAATTAAGGTTGCCCCTGTATTAACTGTTTTAACATAAGCATAAGCCTTTAAAATCGTCATACTAAAAGGTACTATTAAGGCTGGAGTAACACTAGTTCCTGTGGTTAGTGTTCCTATCACTGTAAAAACAAAAGATGGATTTATCGCATTAGCTAAAGCAGTAAAATTAGCATTTACTTTAGGTGCGTCGGCAACTGTTGCGTTAACAAATGTATTTGGTATTGAAGGCATTTTTATTCCCTCCTTTCTGTTATCCTGCTACAGGTGCTGTAGGATTATCCTTTACCTGTAAACTTGTTAAATTTCTATCAATATCTTCAATTCTTTTAGAGATGTCTGGCAACCTTGAGGTTGCTTCAATCGCCAGAGCATCAGGAGTATAGTCAATAGACATAATTTGGATTACATCAGCAGCAGTATAAGCTAAGGTTGCTCCCCAAACATCAGTACCCCAAATCATTATCCCCCATAAAGAAGTTGTCTTAACTCCCTGTTTAATATTAAGAATCTGTATTGTTTCTCCAGGCAGAACGCTTTCAATATCGTAGCCCTTATATTGATAAGTACCATTATTATCCAAAAGAGTTAAAGCAGTTCTGATTTCAGGGTCTTTTTTGTTATTAATCATCCTATTAGCCATTATATCAGCAGTCCCCGTTATCGATACCCTGCCATCAGTCATATTGACAGCATGCATACCATAAGAAGCGATAGAACCAGTATTGCTGTATTTCCTGTACAGTCCAGTTCCAGAAACAGTTGTATTCCCAGTAAAATATACCTTATTTACTACATCTTCTATTCTTCTCCAGGTTTCCATCTTGCTAATATGTCTTCCTATCTGGAATTTATGAGCAGAAACAGCTTCTTTGGGTTTAAAATAGATAATACTATCTGTCCCGACAGTCCAATACCAACCTTCAGGAGCAAGTTCCACACATTTATCTATTGCTTCCCTGACAGTATTAGTATTAAAGGTATAAGTAACAGTCGTATTAGTATTCTGAATTGAGGTAGGAGTATAGTTTAAAGTCCCGCCGTTTGCCCGATATTTTACAATAACATCTCTTAAAATAGCTGATGGGTCATAACTAAGATAAGCAACTTTAGTATTACCACTAGCATCCTCCAACATATAATGAGATAGTTCAAAAACATAATTTAAAGCAGTAACTTCTACATATTCTTTATTCCCATCCAGGATTGGTCTGTATCCAGAGATAAATCCCCGATAAATTAGTTTTCCATTAGGTACTTGTCTATCATAAACCCATAAGTCAACCCGATTATTAAGTTTTACGTCATCATCTTCCCCAAAATCGTCAAAAGCTCGACTTAATCTAATAATTAATTCTCCAGGACCGCTATTGATAGAATTTCTAAACCTTGGTTCATTAATTACCTCATCTGTCCAGCTGGCTTTAAAAATATCATCATCAAAAATACGGTATTCAAACCGTTTTCTTATAAAATCCAGACCACCAATAGGCAAAATAGTAGTTGAAGTCGTAGTAGTAGTGCTAAGAGAAGAACTGGTAGTAGTGCTACTGGTCGAGGTTGACTGAGTTGTGGAGGTAGAAGTACTCTGAGAGGTCGTGGTGCTACTGGTTGAGGTAGATCTGGTTGTGGAGGTAGAAGTACTCTGAGAGGTCGTGGTACTACTGGTTGAGGTTGACAAACTAGTTGATGTTGATTGCGTGGTTGACGTAGAAGTAGAAGTACTACTCATTTCTGTATCTTGAGATACATCTAAAGTAGGAGTAGTTGTTCCTGTATAAGAAGTAAGATAAGAAAGATGAATTCTTCCAACTGCCCCATCACCACCAGGTTGACCTCCAGCATAACCTTCTCCATGTGTTCCCGCCGCCACTGTAATTAAATTTGTTCCTAAAGTTGCTGTATCACATTTGATTAAAACAGAACCTCCTGCACCTCCACCACCTCCGCCTGCATCATTACCAGTAGCAGTACTTCCATTATTAGCATTACTAGTAATTGTTCCAGTAATAGCAATGTCTTCAGTAAAGATTGCAATAATAGCTCCACCATATCCACCCTCTCCTGCAGTACCAGTATGCCGACCGCCACCACCACCTTGTCCACCAAAGACCATTGTTGACAAATTAGCCGCTCCTGCCGCCTCTCCTCCTATTCCTTCAGTTATTTCTCCAGTATCGCCTGAGTTGCTTCCAACAACTCCATGTCCACCACCACCACCACCCGTGCATGAACCTCCTCCTGGACTATGTTCTCCTCCACCACCACCATTTCCATTAGCCACATTTGTCATTCCTCCAGTTCCTACAGTTCCTTCTCCTTGAATACCTCCATTATTCTCTCCACCTTGAGTACCATAATTTCTAAATCCTAAAGCATTGCCATTTATACTCCCAGTTATAGTTGTAGTTCCATTACACATCCAGCCTGGTATTCCACCCACGTCTCCATTCCATCCTTTTCCCGTTAAAGTTACCCCTGTATCAATTAAAACTGAAGAATATTGTTTGAAAACTAATACTTGAGCCTGAGAAGCACCAGAGTCGGTATAAGTATAAGCCAGATTATATTTAGTAGTTATTGTTCCTGCGGTATAACTTTGAATTACATTCAGTTCCCATTGACCAACTCCAGTTCCTCTGGATTGATGGATTAAGATAATTTGATTAGCAGCAAAATTAACATTAGTAGCGGTTAAACTGGTAGTTGCGGCAGTTCCAGAACAGGAAGAATCTATTGGAGCGTCTGTCCCAGTTGAGGGAGCATAATCCCCATCACTCCCGTCCCCAAATCGTTCTTCTTGAAGCCAAGTTGCCATATTATTCCTTTATAAATATCTTGGTCTATAAATTATTTCTAATGTTCCACCTGCCGCTCCTGGATAAATAGTTGTGGTAGTCGAGGTAGTCGTAGATGTTGATCTGCTGGTACTGGTTGTACCGCTAAAAGTTGTACTAGAACTAGTTGTGGTAGAACTAGTGCTAGTAGTTGTTTGGGTAGTTGATGTGCTGGTAGAACTAGTACTGGTAGTCGTTGAACTAGTAGAGGTAGTAGTCCCTTGAAAAGTAAGAATTATATCTCTAGCACCAGGTTCAAATCGAGAATAAACACCGCTTGGTTCAATCTCCGCTGCTCCTTCAAGAATTATCTGGCTGTTATAATCAAATTTAACATAACTTCCTAAGTCAAGAGGATCGCCGCCGCCTGACCAAGTTAAAGTTTCTCCTGTTGGATCATATTCAATATCAATCCTTTGGACATTAGATTCACCTGTTCCCGCTACAGCACTATAAATAATGGTTGGCTCGGCAAAGACTGAACCAGAAACAGTTAAAGTTATTGTCTGAGTAATTGTATTTGCAGGTATTGCTATAGTAACAGTTTGCTGAGTTCCCATATAAAATGGCTGGGTAGCTACAAATTCTATATCCATGGGTACAATATTTTGGGCATAATGAGGATCACCAATAGCTACAGAAGCTACCGTAGCTTCAATGCTGCGATTAGCGTCAATGGATAATATGCCTGATTCTTTCCTAGTAATATTGCTATGTAAAGCATCTATTTTAGTAGTTAAATCTGTTTCATCAGTGCCTAAAATGAAACCTGCCATTTTAATCCTGCGTTCTGCAAACTCATGAGATATAAGTTTCTTCCCTGGTTTTCTGGTAATTGCCTCCATCACAAGATCTCTTACAGGAATAGTTCTGTAAGTAATTTCACTCATAATATAATTTGAATCTTGTAGACTGAAACCATCAAAGCTAGGGCTAGAGATATTGACCTCCTTTAACCAACACCATATTTATATAATTCATTTTGTCTCCCTAACATTTTAGAAATTGTATCTGCTAGTTGTTGAATTCTTGAATCATCGTCTATAACAAAAGAGCCCGTAATGTTAATTGTTATTCCTCCACCCCCGCCTCCACCTTCTACTCCTGATCTTGGAACAATTCTTTCCCCTCCATGAGCTATAACAGGCATCGGAGATCCAATTGGACCAGGAACAATTCCTCCATGCTGATAAATTCCAAGCCATTCTTTTGCTTTAGCTGCTATTCCTGCTGGAGCATTTTTGACTGCTTCTTTAATCCCAGTAATCCAATTATTAATTAAATCTCTTCCCCAACCTGTTGCTTTTCCAGGCAAGGATTCAAAAGCTTTAGTGATACCATTAATAAGATCTGGGATAATTGATTTCCCAATTATCTTATCATAAAGTTCTTGGAAAAATTTAATTACTCCCTCAATAAATTTTTTAGTTGTTTCAAAAATTGTATTCTTAAATCCTTCAAAAATATTTTTAACTCCTTGCCAAATCATCCTGAAACCTTCTATTATTTTTTGTCCTTGTGCACTATCTGGAGTAATTAAGGCACCAAGAATGGTAAATAATCCTGTAAATATCTGGACAAAACCTGTTACAAATTGGGTTACGCCAAGAATAATAGAACCAAGAGCATTTGCTATCCCAGAAATAAGACCTCCCAATAAAGCCAGTATTCCTATTATGGTCACTACAAAAGCCCCAAGGATAAGTGTTAATACTTGTAGAATCGGCGGTCCGATAACAGCAAAAATATCTGCCCACTGTTGTAGTAAAGGCATCATTTTTGTTAAAGAAGTCTGAAATGATTCCCACGCTGGTCCTAAAGATGTTGTAAATGCTTCTCCAATATTCCTGAAAGCATCACCAATAGTTTTCATGATTTCTCTAAATTTATCCCATAAAACCATTTCTTCAGCAGAAGGAGTAGGAATTTTAAGCCCACCAGTTACCCATTCTGCCATGTCTGTTCTAATCTTACTGATAGCATCCCTGAATGGTTGAACAAATTGTCTATCAAGATTTTCCTTTAATACTGACCAATCCATCTGTCCTAAACTTGCAGGAATTCCTACAAGTTCTCTCCCAAAATCCATCACTTCTTTTTTAATAGCTTTAAATGCTTCCTCAGCCTTTGTTTTTATATTTTCCAGAACTCCAGCAAAACCTTTCCATTTATTCCAAGTAGCATCATCCATTAAAGCTCCTGGGTCCCAACCACGTGCTACATCAATTAGTATTTGGAAAGCAGTTTTAATATCTTCTATTGTTCCTTTTACCTTATTACCAACTACCTGCATTCCACCCAGCTTTTCAATAAGTAATCCTATCGCTATTCCCAAGACAGTAAATATTAATCCTAACTTACCAAGTGGTGTAAATTTACTAATAAATACCGTTAAAACAGGTATTAACATTCCAGTAATTGCTCCTGCAATAGCCAAAATTGCTGTTTTGTTTTTTAACAAATCATCAGCCCAGGCAGAGAATTTATCTTTATTTGCCAAAAGATAATCCACAAATGCTTGTAATCCCTGTTTAAGATAATAAAAAATACTACCTTTTCTTATCTCCAGATTTTTATCCATCCCCATAAATGAAGCAGTAATAATCTGTACAATATCAGTAACATTCTGTCTCATCCCCTGGAAAGTGGATAGAACAACTTTATTAGCTCCTGCATATTCCAACTCTAAAGCTTCTAAAAAAGCAATTGCTGTATCTTTACCTGTTACTCCCATGCTGGCAACATCCTGAAGATCAGACATAATTTCTTCAGTGCTTTTATGAAAGGCTGTTACCGTAGTTTTGGAGCCAAGAGCAGCATTATAATTATCAACAGATCCTTTAGCTTTATCCAGAGCTTGCTGGGCTCTCTTAACAGCAATTTCATGAGACAAAGTAGTGTCAACAGCTTTATTGCTTTTTTTATTGTATGCTTCTAATCCTGCTTGAGCTTTTTTAAGACTCATTTCTAAAATTGGTAATTTATCAGAAGCAGATTTGAAAGCTGTCGTCATTTTCTTAGTAGGACCACCAGTAGAGACAACAGCGTCTGTATACCCTTTAAGTTTTACTGTTCCATCGGCCAAATGTTCTGATAATACTCTTAATGCTGGTATATTAGCATTAGCCATCTGTCTATTTAATTCTTCCAAAGAAGGTTTTCCTTTAATAAAAGTCTGAGTTATGGCTCTAGTTATTCCATCAAGTTCTTGAATACCACCACCTGTAGCAGAAGTAGCATTCGTCAAGGCATTCATTCCTTTTATGGTTAAATCTACATTCCCACGAAATTGTCCCAAAGTGTAGACTCCCAATTCAGATATTTGTTTAGTACTAAATGGAGTTGCTAAACCTAATGCAACAATTGCTTGGGTAAATTTATGGGCTTCTTCGGTACTCTTGGTTAAATACTTTGACATAATGCCAACTCTTTCAAAGTCAGCAGTCACATTTATGGCATCATTAGCAATCTTTCCGAAGGCTAAGGCAAAAGCGGCACTAGCAAGTTTGGCATCGTCTACCATCTTGGTAAACATATTTTTGGCACCAGAAACCATACCGCCAATTGCATTAGAGGCAGTCTTCATTGCTGCTTCTACTTGATCAACACCAGCAACACCTAACCGTATTAATATATCTTCACCTGCCATTTTTTATCTCCTTTTTGATGGCTTAACTGCACTTTTTCTTTTCATTTTGTCAACCTCTTTATTTTCTTTCTGTGCTTCTTGGTTCATAATGATTGCTAATTCTTCTATAAACCAGGTCGGTTGTGACTCATAAGTATAGAAATCCCAGCCAAATTCTTTACAGATAATGTATCTTTGATATGACTCTGATGATACTCCTTTACCGCCATATAAAATTCTAATTATCTCTTTTACAATTTTTTTTTTGCTTCTTTTGTCAATGTCGACGCATTAGTCAACTCATTGATTTTTTCATAGATTAAACTACCATCATCTACTGGCAAATTAGACAGCCATTCTTGAGAAAAAGGCTGTATTATTCCTTTTTCATCCTTATATTCTTTAACTAGGTATTCTGCTGCCTTATCCTGCATCGTTAAGAAAGTTTTAGTCGAGAAATTCTCAAACTTATTAGTTTCTGTATTAAAACTTCCTTCAGCCAATAGGATTTTTTGCAAATCTCTTGACTGACCAATGGTTAAATACTGTCTTATAACAATAGCGTAACCAGTTTTTGGTAATTTTAATTCAATTGTCGGTATCTCCATTTTTTCTCCTTTGTCTCGCCGTAGCTTTTAGCGTAGGCGGATTTTTAATTTATTAATTTTTTAACACAAGAAATACTAGTCTAATTAACTAGTATTTCTTTCCACTTTATATGGACGATTTTCATTTCTCCTTTCTTAATTACTTTATTAATTAATTTTTAGGCGTATAAACTCGCCTTATCATTTGTCAGCAAAACATCACATAGTCTTGTACCAACAGCGTCAACATCGTCTTCGGCGACAAAGTTGGCTTTTATGGTATAAAAGTCATCCAGACCAGTTGAGACTTCCGCCTCATCAAGCCTGAATTCTGCTAATCTGATTCTGAAACTTTCTGTTGCACTGCCAATAATATTTCCAGATGCTGTTAAAATCATGGATCTTTTATTAAGACCATAATAAGCATCTCTTGTTATCACATCATCAAAGAACAAGGTATAACTTCCAGAAACCCTTAATCCTTTGCTTCTAAGAGCAGAGACATCTGCACTTTGACTCCTGTAAATAGTTTCTGCATTATTAGCAATTGTCAAACTAAAATCAGATAAAGGTGTCGTTGCTGCCGTACTTGCCAAGGTTAAAGTTCCTCCAAACTGGACAAAATAGTCCTTAAAAGCAAATTGGTATCCAGAAGTCGTAGTGACTGTCTGGGCTGCTCCAGTTGTTGGAAACTTGCTCATAAATGAAGCTGACAATGTTGCATATTCATCAGCCACTTCAAACGTCAATTCATCTATAGCTGACATGGCATATTGTTCTACATCAGTATCTCCTCTGCTATAAATTAAAGTAGCAGTTTTAGGAGTGTTACCTGAAACTGATGGGTAAAAAAGATGTTGAGATGGCGTACCAGTTGTATAAAGCTCATTCCCCAAAGCCAACTTCCAAAGATAGCCAGCTAAATGAGTATCAGCTAAAATCTGGACATCTCCTTCTCCCCATTTCTTCCCACCAACGGAATCAGTATCCATAATTCTTGATGTTTTAGCACTGATATTTTCAATCGGTTCTTGATGTCCTCGTAAAGTAGGACCATCAGAGTAATTCAAATAAGCAGACATAGTTGTATTTGGTGTTCCTGCCACTGTTTCCAGAGCAATACCAAGACTTCCAAGTCTACCTATATTAATATTTCCCATATTTAATTTTCACCCCCTTTCAAAATTGTATTTTTGTTTATCATATTTTTATGCTGCTGATACCACATCATGGGCATCAACTTTTATTTCTAAAACTCTCATATCTAAGTCCCTATTAACATAAGATGCATCAAAGTTTATTGGCTTAACAAACTTACAACTGCCAGATAAAGTTGTATTCATATCAAGAGCTTTATAAAGTTCATCCATTACTAAAACAGAAATATCTTCTGCTCCCTGCACTCCTTGTCCTTGTTTACTTTGTTCCTGATATACCCTAATCCAGAAACCATGTCTGCGGTAATTATGTTTAGTAGTAGCAAATTCCCCATCACCATCTCTTAAAGTTAAGGTAGCATAAGGATAATTACCACTTGGGTTGCCTGTCTCTCTGCCGTAGGCAGCTTTCAGAGTTCCCATCGCATTAAGGGTATTTAAAAGTTGAGTTTTAATTGTATTTATAGACATAATTAACCTGCTTCATAACTAATTTTAGCTTTCAAGGGTATACTAGAAAACCATTTTTGCATCTGTCCTCTAGCCCATTCATAAGTAAGTCTTACAAATGGTCTTGATGGATAACCAGCATCCCTAATTCTACTGGCTAAAACAAAAGCAAATTTATTGTTATACCCTACTGCATTGGCCCACTGTATAATTCTTTCCATTGGTGGCATTCTTTGTGGCACAAAATCTCTTGTTTCTTTATAAAAAGCGTAATCCACCATCGGCTTAATAATTCTTTCAAACATATTCATTCCTGGAACAACCGAAATGCTACTTTTTAAAGCACCAGTTGCCTGGGGTGCTTCATCCCTCATTCTTCCCTGTATTTCCCCTGCTGCCTGATCTAAAGCAGTTTCCACAATATATGGTAAATTGCTCATCACATTCCCTAATTTTTTTGTTGCTTTTTCTTCGATGGTGTGAGTGATAATAACAGGCATTTTTTACTCCGCTGTTTCAAATTCAGTTAATAATAATTCAATATGGCTGATAAGGTCAGGACTCATCCAATTAGTTTTTCCCTTTACCCTAAGTACTTCTCCTGTTTCCCTGACGGTTATCCTATCTCCCTCCAATATCCCGCTGGCAGTAGTAAAACAAGTATAGGTTTGACCAAATAAACCATTAGCCATCACTGTGTCTTCAGGACTGGCAGGTTGAATATTGCAACTTGTAGCCGCCAAAGGCGTATAGTTTACATACGACTCTTTATTGGTGTTAGTACTATCTTTTTGTAAACGTGCGATATCTACTACTCGGTCTAGGATCATAATCTTTTTCCTTTTTCATCCAGATAAATTGGTATAAATTCTGATTCCAAGAATCCCCTAGTTTCTAAATTAAAATTAAAATAAGATTCCCATTCCAATTCATGATTATTAACTAAACCAGTATGACAATTTTTAGACAAAGTAATCCCATTATTTATTTCATACCTCAAGTTTAAATGATCAACAAATCTTTTAATGTGATTAGCATTTAAGTTTCCCTTTTCCCCACTTATTTGACAAATATAATTATCTCTTCCAAAAACAGATTCTCTCCATAACCTATTTCTTAAAGATCTTCTTTCCAATAAATATCCAGGAGTTATACCACCTTTCCAGGCTGGATTATTTGATCCTTTTTTCATATCTGAAAGTCTTTTTATTGTTTCCATAGAATGTTTTTTCCCCAAAAAAGCTTTGGCTTTTTTTCTTTTAGTTTCCTCGGAATCTTTATAAATTCCTTTAAGTCCCTTATTCCAAGCTGGTATTCCATTTGGTTTAGTCTTTATTCCTCTCAATCCCTTACTCCAAGCCACAAGTTTTCCTTCTCTGTATAACTTCTTTTTTGTATCAGCCTGTTTTTTATTTCCTTCTATCATTTTTTTTGTTGGATTTTCCCATTTGGCTTTTGATTTTTGACCAATTATTAATTTAGACTTTTGGGTATGATGTTTTCCAAACATAGGATGATTTTCTTTATTTATAAATCTTTTTTTCATAGCAATACTTATTTTTATATTTTTCATTATTTACCAGTATCCACTGGCGATTTTATAATGGTTCAAAATTTCTTTAGCCTCCCTGATATAATTACTTTCTCCATCTCTTAATTCCTGCCACCTTTTAGTAATTCTTCCCTGACTTATGGAGACTAAGTTCTCCTTATTTGCTTGTCTCATAAAGGTGTCTGCTGTAAACAGAGTGGTTGCCAGCTGAATATCTTCAGGAATAGAAGTATAACCAGCAATATAACTGACCTTAGTATAAAATCTGGAGTATTTAACTTGCATGAAGCCGTAAAGCGTCGTGGAACTAGTAGTAGATAATTCAAAAGTAGGATAAACGATTACATTCCCTTGAACAGGAATAATATATCTGGTAGCACCCGTACTGTCAGTCAAATCAAGATCAATACTGTCAGTTCCTTTAATAATGCTGATAGCTGAAACAGAATTAATTGGTCTTTTTCTGGTATAAATCACCAAATTCCCATCCCCATCTACCCGACAATCATTCTTTTCGCTGACAACTGATTCATTCCATAACCCAGAAGCAGTCGTAAAACCAAGATAATTATTTACCCTATGTTCAGAGGCATTAATCCAGGTATCAATCTGGCTGCTAAAAGAACTATCAATATCAACAAGGAGCAAATTTTCCAGATTTTGCTCTGTAGTGTAACCTAAAGTTGATGCCATTCATTTTCTCCTTAAGTTTATAAAGTTATTACTATTCGTTTCTGTTGGGCGAGAGAAACGAATCATCAAGCCCAACAGTAATAACTTCAATCTTATGCTTTAGTCGTAAATTCCAATTGGAAAGGTTCTCCAATCACTTTCAAAGCTAACGCTTCCAAAATGAAACTGACATAAGAGAAAGTAGTAGAAGGAACGTCCACACGAGACATCGGGATTAATTCATCCATCTCGATCCAGACATCGCCTCCTGGCGACTTTTCAGTTAAGAGCAAACCGCCATAACCAACAAACCTTGAAGGAATTAAATCAATCAAGGATGAGGTAACGGGGTTGATTAACTTGCTGACCGCAAAGCCAGCAATCACTTTTCCTACTTCACCCTGAGCAACAGCAGCCTGATATACGGTTCCAGATTTTTGCAAATCATCAGAAAGTGCCTGTAATTGTCTTGGTGATAAAACCAAGGCAGTTGGATTACCTCCTTTACCATATATAGTTTGTGCCCAGTTGCCAACTCCAGAATAAGTCACGAAGGCACAGTTACCAGAATTGGTAGTGATCTGTTTATTCAAACCAGAAAATTCAGTTGTAACAATAGCAGCATCACCAGCAATAATTAATTCTTCTTCACCTAACATGACCTCGTAAGATTTGGCAATTTCCCGACTTTTCTGCATATCTGGCTCACCAGCTCTACCACGAGACGCAGCCAGAGCTAAACCACCCACTTCCAGTCTTCTACCCAAAAGCTTATATGCGGCAACCGCAGATGCATAAGTTTGTTGAGTTTCTCCAGGAGCAGCAGCATCAGCAAAAGCGATAGTCGTACCTGTTCCTGTTCCCACGTGAGTAGCTGGATGAGACTTAGCATGTAAACCAGAAGTCATTTTCTTCCATTCCGCATGCATACCAAAACCTTTAACTCTCGGAAAACGATTTCTTAAAGGAGTATCAATTGGAACTAAGAATTTAATTTTCTCGTCTAAATTTTCAGGCGAAAAAACTGACCTTGCAGTCGGTGTGTGTGTATAAGTGCTTACTAATTCAGCACCTTTATACAAAGCCTCTTTTAATTGTAGTAAGGCTTCATCTACTTGTAGATTGCTCATTGTATTCACCTCCTTTTAAAACTACACTATAAATTTTTAATAAAAAGGCAAATTTTTACTTT
>Ga0315274_10012211_pt1 | contig 12270 bp, 11 predicted proteins | sample YL17G02_20_MG_FD_203700 | JGI IMG/M metagenome (GOLD analysis project Ga0315274, IMG submission 203700) | Sediment microbial communities from Yellowstone Lake, YNP, Wyoming, USA - YL17G02_20 | ecosystem: Environmental > Aquatic > Freshwater > Lake > Sediment | place: USA: Wyoming | collected... | reverse complement strand
AATACCCTGAACACTTGCCCTGCCCATAAACTCAACTCCCGCCGCCAGATCAACCAGGACCAATTCCTGCCTTTGCAGCATCGTATGCGTCAGCAACGCCTTCAAGAATGCCCCTTCCGGGCAAGCGCAGCCCCCGCCGCCCTGTGTTATAGCCCCTAAGACCAGCAGCTTCACCTTGCCCACCTTCAGCGAGTGCTTCTCCGGCAAATCGCTGACCTTGGGATTCAGCTTGAAATAAGCCCCGACGGCGTTCTTTCCGGTCCCCGTCCGCTCGGCAATAAGCTCTTTCATTCCGATAAGCGGCTCCGGGCTTTGCTCCCCGGTTATGCCGAAAGCCGAGGCCAGGCTCGTGTTCGGGTCTGCGTCGATGGCCAGAACATCGCAGCCATCTTCGGCAAACAGCTCCGCCCAGACCGCGCAGACCGTCGTCTTGCCGACACCTCCCTTTCCGCCGATTGCTATTTTTGAACCTGCCATTGCAATTACAATAACGGCCGTGTCAAGGCCGTTTGTGCCCCCGTATTTACCGGCACGAACTCAAAAAAGACACCAAAGTCCTGTATTGTAATCGTTTCCTGCTACACTTTCAAGGACTATCACCAAGTGCAAACACTTTTTTCTCAGACTGCCCCTTGCATAGACTTGGTCATTTGCAGGCCGATTGAGCCCCGACCTGCCCCAAGTTTGCCGGCGAGCAGGGGACATCCCCTGCAGTTCCTATCTGAAAAGCGGGGTTCTGTGGACAGCTAAGCCCCTTAAGCACTTGCCTCGGCGGCTTTTACTAATGTTCTCACCGTCAGGTTCACCATTGCCCACAAGGCATCCAGTGGCAGGTGGGTCGCCGCCGTCTGGTCGAACAATATGGATGCTCTGGCGGCAAACTCCTTGTCACCCCGCCATATCACCAAAGTCAATGGAACACGGGGCAGCGCATACACTCGAATGGAGGCATCCCCGAATCCGCACCGTGTCGCGCCAAACTGCTCAGAAGCCCGTATCAGGCCGTGTGGATCCCCGCCAAAGGCTTTTTCCAGGCTCTCAGTCGGCAGGCTGTGCGGCCCCCTGAAAAAGAATTGCCCGCCCGGCAGCGACTCGGCTTTGACAAGCTTCTCGGCAAGAGGGATGTCCTTTGCGTTTATCAAATAGGCCAGGAGGCAGAGCTGTTCGAGGAAGGGGGCCGCCCTTGATGGCGAATCGCCCTGCAGGGTTGATATGTCCTTCTCAACTAAGTTGACTATGTACTGCGTTCCGAGCATCGCGACGACATAGCGGTCCGGCTCGGTCAGGTAGCGGCAATCCGCCCTCTTGGCCGTTTCCTGCCGGTCGAACTTCTCAAGCTGCTCCCAAAGACCTTCATTCGCCATATTGGTATCTGCCCATACCCTGCGTATCAAATCTGTCTGACCGCAACAATAGTCCCCGCCTTGATTTCAGCCACGCCCGCCGGTATGCAGAGCAAGCCGTCCGCCTTGCACAACGCGTTGATATGCGCCGAGCCGTGGTATTCCACCTTCGCCGCCCCCTCATTGCCCGTAAACACCACCGGTAGCCACGAGTCCCTCGCCATCCTGCTTCTCGTTATGTCCTCTTCCAGTCTCCTGAGGCATATCCCAGGCTTCAAATCATGCCCCATCATCTTGAATAGAAAAGGCTTCACTAACAGCTCGAACATTACAAAGCTTGACACCGGATTGCCCGGCATCCCGAAGTAAAAGACCTCGTCCGACACCCCGAAAACCATCGGCCGGCCCGGCTTGACCGCCACCCTCTCGAAAAGCAGCCGCACTGCGTTCTTCTTGAGCACCTCCCGGACAAAATCGTAATCGCCCACCGACACCCCGCCCGAAAGAACCACAACGTCATTTTCAGCCGCGGCCTTTCTAACCATTACGTCGAGCTGTTCTTTATTATCCTCTGCAATGCCGTAACTTCTCGCAATTGCCCCGGCCCCTGCTGCCTGGGCGCTCAACTGGTAGCCGTTGCTGTTTCTGATATGTCCCGCCGCCGGTTTCTCACCTGGCTCGACTATTTCGCTCCCCGTTGTTATGATGCTGACCCTCGGACGCGCCGAAACCAACGGCTCCACCCACCCGACGCTTGCCAATACTGCAATTTGCTGCGCCCTGATCAATTCCCCTGCATGAAGAACCACGTCTCCCTTCTTCGCATCTTCGCCCTTATGGCGGATATGGTCTTCTGTGCTGTCGCCTGTGAACCGGATTCTGTTTTCGCCTGTTCGCTCGGCGGATTCGACCATAATAACGCAATCCGCCCCATCAGGCACGACCGCGCCCGTCATAACCTTAGCGCACTGGTTACGTCCGATCGCTTTTTTGGGCACCGACCCGGCGGCGACGGTCTCGATGACTGTAAGCTCATTGCCGAGGTCCGCACGGCGGCACGCAAAGCCGTCCATAGTGGATTTATCGAAGGGCGGAATGTCGATATCCGAGGCGACGTCCTCCCGCAGCACTCGATTCAAAGCGCCGTTTTCGATAATGCTGACGCGCTCTGTCCCGAGCCGATGCGCCGATATCATCACAATCTCGAATGCTTCTTCAAAGCTAACCACGCAGTCCCTTCCTGAATTTTTCATATTCCGCAGGCGTATTGAGATTGCGCAACCATTCCGTATCAGTTAGCCTGACATATTTCACCCTGCATTGAGCGAATATGTCGCTTATTCTTCGCCCCCCCGACGCCAGAACCTTGTTTATGGCCTCAAGCGCGCTCTTACGATACACCGCAAAGAGCGGCTCATATTCCTCGCTGCCCGTCGTCGGGACAACCACATCTGCCCCGCTCCTTTCGGCCTCGGCCAGTATCTCTTCGACAACGCCGATATGTATATGAGGAATGTCGCACGCAACCACGAAATTCAATTCGCTGCTCGACGCCTCCAGCACAGAGGCAATACCCATCAAAGGACCCTGTCCGGGAATCCTGTCTGGCACGACCTGGAGCCCGAGGAACGCCAGCTTCTCCGGCTCGTTGGCGCTTATCAATATCTGGTCGAAGCGCCCGGCAAGCCACTCACGGATTCTCTCGATTATGGGCTGCCCATCGACCGAAAGCAGGCTTTTGTCGGCGCCCATCCGGCTGCTGCGCCCGCCGGCCAGTATTATCGCCGCTGCCTGTGTTGTGCTCCCCGGGCCCTTGCAGCCGCACTTGTGGCCCTTGCGCATTCTCCACTTTCCGACGACTATTTCTATTTCGTCAAGGTCGATATCAAAGCTTCTGCCATTGGACACCACAATTCTATCGGCGTATTTTCCCACCCGCTGGGCCGAGTCCTTCCAGGTTTTAGCGTCCTGGCCTGTCACCATAAGAAACAGCCCCGGCTCAACCACTTCACGCAGCGAGTTCGATTCACACACGCACACCGCATCGTGCCGGATTTCATCCAGCAGGGCGGTTACGCCTTCAACCAGATGCTCTCTTACTACCCTAAGCCAGAAAACCCTGCTTGCTCCACATTTCAGAAGTCTCGACGTGTCTTTTTCGGAGCCTCTGTTGGTCTCCTCCGTGATGCAGAAGGCGCCATCCAGCGATGAGCACACACCGCAGCCCTCTCCGCCGCGCGGGCATTGCCCGTTCGTATCTTTTATCGTGGTGACTTTTATCCCGATGATGTTGCCATTTTTGCCGAATTTCCTGAGAATTGCGCAGGCCAGCTCCGTCTTGCCCAGATTGGCGCCGGCAGAGCCGATCATCAACATTCCATCGAGTTTAATCATCTTGCTGCTCGCCGTACTCTGCGCCGGCCCCTCAGCACCGACATCACCTTCTCAACGGATTCAACGTCAGCGGCGCATAGCCTCAGGCTCGGAATGTTCAAATACAGATTTTGAACCTGCCCGGCCAATTCCTCGCGGACGACAAGCAGTATCAGGGCATCGCTTGTCCGAACCAGCAAATCAACATCTGTGCGCCAGCCTTGAGAGTTCATCTCCAACGGGCCGAACTCATCAAAAACGATAAGGTCGGCGGACTGTGTAGCTGCTATACTAAGAGTTTTTCTACCAAGTTCCACCCCCTCTGCAATGAAGTCGAATGGGACGGATTCGCCCCCCTCACCCCTGCGTCTTGCCAGGGGCGCCCGATTTTCGGTTTGCAGGTCAATCGCGTCGAATCCAATCAACCTGCCGTCGTGATACACGGCCTCCGCTAAAAGTCCGGCTGTGTCAAATCCCTCGTCGCGAGCAATTCTCACCAGTCCGGCGGCGCTGGTAGTCTTGCCGGAGTGTTTCTTACCGGTCCATAAAATGAGCTTTTTGCGCATGAGAACCATTGACGATTCGATGACCTTCGTCAGCGTCTGCGAAAACCTACCGGATCGGCAAGTGATTCAGAAAATACGTTGTTGCGCCGAAGGCCCACAATCCAAACGTAATAACAGATACGCCGCCCGCCGCCCAACGCAGACGCAGGGCAAATGGCGTTGCGCAGCTCGCCTTGAGTCTCTCGCCGAGCCGGAAACTCAACGGCACAAAGACCGCACTGGCCAAAGCTGCCATACTGCCTGCGATTCCAATGTGTCCGAGCACCTTGCCAAATCCGGCGTCCACCCAGTAATGGTAGCGGAAAACGTAGGTAATCATCACGGCAAACATCGCATAGCCAAGATATGTCGCCAGAAGAGCGCACAGCCATCGACTCTTTATCCTGAACACGCCAAAACATAAATCGTAGCCGACGCCCAGGAGAAGAATGCCAAGCAAATGGCAGGCAAAGAACGGCTCGTTGAAGAATTTGTACAGCATTGCACAGGCCGCGATAAGCGTTGCTGTCCCGGGCCGTGGGAAATACACCCACGCGAACGTCAGAACGATAAAGCCGACTACCGACAAAGGCACTGATGCGTATGGCACATTGGCGCCGTACAGAGCGCCGCCCAGGACCGCTTCCGAAATGCCCCACAGCCCGCTAAAGAACAGTATTGCCAGAACGTACTCTTTTCTCATTTCTTTTCTCCTTAGGTTGAGACTTCCTTTGCCTCGACTAAACTGACGGCTTCACATTATACCAGTCATTTGCCGTCGAGCCAATACCACGCAAACTCGGACAAATCCGATATTTTCACAATTCCAGCCAAGCCGTCTCTTGCCAGGTCCGCTCCGCCGCACCAGTCCGGCTCGGTGCACCCATCCTGTAGCCAGTGTTGCGCAAACAGACTGAAATCGACAGAATCGACGTCACAATCGCCGTCAAAGTCGGCAGTCTGCTGAATCACGAAGTCCGCAGTGCCGGTTGTGAGCAACTGGTAATAATCATAAATGTAAATGCCGTCTTTCTCTCCGGCATATTGCTCGAGGACTCCCGTAACCCCGCAGAAATCTTGGCCGACTTCTACGTAGGGATGGTAAATCCCGACTCTGTCGCCGTTCATATAGTCCGAGGCCCAGCAGGTGCGGTTAGGGTCGGGGTTGCTTTGAAGTATGTAGTTGTCGAAGGCCTTGCCGTAGCCGACGCCTTTGACATTCACGTCTATGACCTTAATCAGCATCCCCTCGTATTTCTCGGCGTTGTGGTCGGCCACAAGCCACGTATCCAATCCTTCTATGGGTGCGGCTATTTCGTCAACTCCCACAGTCAGTGGTTTTGGCACGGGGTTGCCCGTGCTCGCTATCGTGAAGCTCGCGCCGGTGTCACTGGTGTACTGCAGAAACGTATTGCCCCTGAAGTCCTCGACTCCCACGTTGGCAAAAGAAACCCAGTCGCCTACATTTACGCCGGCAAAGGCCCCCACCCCGTAAGCATCCTTTGCCATAATCCCGCCCCAGCAGTCGGGGTTGGCCGGATCATACAGAGTCAGCTTAGTTCTCGATCCCGAAGACTTGTGGACAACTATTCCGCCGAGACAATCGACAATATTGCCGTGCTGCGGACTTGTCCCGTCGGCGGCGGTAGTATATTGAATCTCATAAATTGAAAGCGCCTCGCCCTGTATGTCTGCCGGCCGTGAGAATAGAAGCAAGAGAGCCACAATTGCTTTTTCCACCATTTTCATTACCTTCGCCCTATGTTCATTCAATCAATCGTCAATAATCAATAATCAATTTCTCTCAGGGGTGCCAATCGCGGTCGCCCAATGGCGGGACCTCCAAATCCGCCGGCCAGTCCGGCTTCCAGACGGTCGGCTTCCATTCAACGTGGTAGTCGCAATAAAGGATCAAGCCGCCCAGTAAAGCGCCGGGCCTGGCGTGCCGGGCGCTAAATGCCTTCGGATAGCTGCCGCAATACTGTCCTGCCGTTGGATTGGGTCTCTCGCCGCCGTAGCCTTTTCCGGCATCGAGCAGTTGGTCGAATACAAGAATCAAGCGGCCGGGATTCTTTATCTGTGTCGTCAGCAGGAAACTGGGCATACGCCAATCTTCTCCGCCGCAGCCGTAAGGCGGCCAGCAGTTCTCATCAAGCTCCAGGCACGAGTTCATCGCATAAGAGAAGTACCCGGTTCTTCTCGGCCTGTACTTATAGCTGTTGTCAGGTCCCAACATCGCCGACGGACACTGAAATATCGTATTTCTGCCGGGTTTCTCCGAGTAGTTATAATCGCGCCAGGGCTTCTCGCCCATAAGTGGCGGCAGGACATCAATCCAGCCGAAATAGTAGTCTGCGCGGTCCGCATCCGTTTTCGGATCGCTTGATGTGCGGTCCCGGCCGTCTATGTGGGGATAGAATCCGTCGTTTTGCCCCGCATAAACCTCGAAGGCCAATCCCCATTGTCGCAGCCTGCTTTGGCATACCGTCTGTTCGGCCACGGACCTCGCACGGCCAAACGCCGGCAGAATCACGCCGATCAGCAGCACTATGACTGATATGACTACGAGCACTTCTACAAGACTAAAGCCGCAGCTTTGACCGGGCCGAGATGTCTCCTTCGCTGCGTTGTTCACTTCGGCAGCTCCACAAAATACTTCTGATATGCTCTTGCGACTGTCTTTTCGATATCCCGCCGAAATCTCGTGTACGCTCTCACGCAAAGCAGCCGAGCTGGCATTTACAGATTCGCACGTTGTGCCGATTGCAGGTCCGCCCAATTTCGGCAATTTCCACTCCCAATTCCTTCGCAAGCTCGAACGCTTCGGCGCAGTTCAATTTCTTTCTGCCCTCCGACTCGTGCGCCCGTTCGAGAACGGCGTCAGCCAATTTTTTCCTGTCCATCTGCACGTCTCCATAGAGATTCAGAGGGTTATGCACAACTCGACATATCCCTGCTCAGCAATTGAACTGTCCAATAACCGCTCTGTCAATATACATCCTTGGGTATTTGTGCGCATCCCGATACACCTATTTCCGATTTGGCGTTTTTGGTTGACAGTGTGGGGCGGCGTCTGCTATAGAAGGCATCGGCGGGTCCTGCGGATCAATCGGCAAGGGATGCTGGCCGACATAGACAGGACGCTGCTCCTTGATAAGCCGAGCAAGCTCACCGGCGACCGGATACCGTAAGCTCAGGAAATCATAGATTAGCTGCCCCAGACATCCTGGTACTTTTTCAGAGGGTCATACCACCTGACTTCCCCGAGGAGCTTATCCATGATATCGGATTCCTCTATGAAATTGACGTGCTGGTCCAGCCACAGAATGTTGCATCTTCCTCCGGTTCGACCGGTGCTGGCGCGTGTTGTATTGTGCCTCCATATAGCTCGATACCAGTCCTGGCGGCTCCCGCCCACCCTGGGGTCATAGTGCGATAAAGGCCCCCCGTTGGCATACCGGAAGAACATATCCCTGCGCCCGTTCTCAATAGCCGGCTCAATGTGCTCCTGGACGATAATGACGTCGCCTTGATTCCGTATTGCGTTCGTCTGCTGCTTATCCATAAAGCGGTTGAGAGCGTATGCAGAGTCACGGAACTGTTTGATGTCAGCACCATACAACTTGTCCGCTCCGCGCAGCTGGGCGGCATTCAAGAAAGCCGGACAACTAAAGATTTCCCTGTCCGGAATACCTGAAGCGCTCGACGAACTTCCCGGACTACCTCAGCCGTCGTACCCGCCTTAAGGCCCCAATAGGCCGTGGCCCAATAGGAGTCGTTGTCGCTGGGCTTCATCGGAACGCCTGTAGTGGGGTTGAACCAGAGGTACTCGTTTGACTTGGCAGTGTGTATGTAACACTCCGGCAGTGTGAAGTCGTTTTCTTGCAGAAACATATATATGATGAGCCCGACTTGTCTCAAGTTTGACCGGCACTTAACCTCGTGTGCCTGCTTCTTGACTCTTTGCAGGGCCGGCATCAGAATCGCCATCAGCAATGCTATGATAGCGATCACAACCAACAGTTCAACCAGCGTGAATCCCCTCAACGCTTTCTTTACTGTCCGCCTGGAAACTCCTTTTCCCGGCACGGAAAATCTCCTTCGTTTATTCATTATACAGCATCTCCTTAATCTTCCTTTTTCTATCTATTTCATTCCTCTTGGCATTTGGTCGGCCGGGCCGACACTACCAAAACATCTTTACAACTCTGACTATAATGATGGCAGGAATCCCTTTTCTGTTCCCACAGAAACCGGTTTTCCTGTCGAAAACCCCATTCTACCGTCCGGCGGAATCCCCGCCAAGACCTATAACCCATTAATTATACACCTTGTTTGCTCCCTTGTCCAGCACGAATATCATTTTTTTGGCAAAAAATGGCCATAAAATGAGGCAAAATTCACCCTGGCGATCAATTGCCGCTCGACTTGAGCAGGACATCATTTGCCCTGTTTCATCAGGCTGAGCAGTTTGGCGGCCTCTGCCGCAATGATTTCACCGGCGCCCTCGGCCAGATTCGTCCCGGAACCAGGCTCATATCCTCCCTCTTTGTAGGCCTGTTTGGGGCAGACGTATCCGCACGTATCATTGCTCAGAGATACAATGAAAAGGTTCTCTATGCCGGCTTCCTTCTTTATACCAAGCCCGATCTCAACCAGGATTTCACCTGGCAGCCCCAGGATGTAAATATCTCCGAGCCTCAGAACCTGAATCTCCGTAGTCAAAGTCTCCTTGCCCTTGTCCTCGTCTCTGACTCTTTCAGCAGGAAGGTCCCTTTTCACAGGCAGCACAACCTCCTTCTTCATCGCCTTTAGAGGTGCCTCGCCGGAGGTCGAAACAAACTGAATCCTCCGCAGGACTTCGCCGCCCAGGGCCTTGCCTGTTTGCGAACGGGGCTGTGCCATATTGATTCTTATGGGGTTCATATTGCCGGCCGTGCCGAGCGCAAAAAGGCAGACTCCTCCCTCGGCTTGCTCGATGATTTTCGCTGTATATCCGGGATAGTCGGCCGATATGTGATAGAACTTCTCCTTGTCCTGGTCCCCGGACACCGGATGACAGGCAAAATTGACGATCGCGCCCACAAGTCCGCCGTTCGTGTCTTCGACCCTGAGTATGCAAACCTCCGGGTCAATAGGCCCGAACGTCAATTCCGGACTCGCCGCCGGCAGGTTGAATGTCATTTGCACGGTGCCGTCGGCCTTTTTCGTCCTGCGGTTGTAAGATAGCTCCGAGATTTGCCCTTTTGTCGCCCCGAGTCGCACTTCTTTCAGGTCCTTGTTTGCGGCCAGTATCACATCGACAAGCTTCTGTCCGAGGCCCTGTACGTATGATTTATCAACCTCGGAAGCGGGCGCATCGGGCCAGTCTTTCGTAATCCTGTCAATCTTCGGGCCGAAATGAGTGTGCGTTGCGCAGATAAGAACGTTCTCTTCTGCGATGCCGATTTCGTCTTTGACCTTTTTGCGAACCTCGCTGGTAATTTCAAGCGGAACCCACAGCAGGTCGGCTGAGACAATTGCCATCTTGTTCTGCCCGTCGTCAACGACCAGCGCCCTCGCGTAAAGCTCATCCTCTATGGCGATGCTTGGTTTGTCGCGGTGCCTGTAGCCCGAAAGCCAGACCCCTACGGGCGGAGTAATATCGACCTTGGCCGACCCCCCGCTAAGCCCAGCGCGAGCGGATAAGCCGTAAATATCGCTGAGCAAAAGGCCCACGAACAACACCGTTGTCGTCATAGCGCTTCTTCTCATAGTTGCTGTCTCTTCGTTTTACGAGTACCGCGTTTCACAAGTACTGCGACTATACCGTCATTTCGACCGAGCGAAGCAAGCGGAGACACGTAGCGAAGCGCAGATCCCGGAACGGAAATCTATTCAAACAGCCAAATTCCATTTGTCCTATAGTCGTCCCATGTATGAAACGCGGTACGAGTCTCTAATATGAATCGCCGCCTGCTTGCGCAGCGCCTGCTCATCTTCTTTCTTCACTCCCGCTTGTTTGTGCTATCTCCACGTCTTTCTTGACCTCGTCCAGAGTCTTTTCCCAGTCGAGCACACGCGTACGCGCCAGAAGCTGGGGCCGGTATTGACTGCCCGCAACCGCTGCATACTTCTCCCAGTGTTCCTGTGCCTCAAGAAGATGCCGGACCGCCGATGTCTTATTCTTCTGCTCCTTCGATTTCTCGAACAGATGCAGTTGCGTCGCGCCGAGTATCTTCGACGCATAGTAATTCCCTAAGTGCGACATTGCCTCGATATCGCCCAGTGTCAGCCGAAGCTCCTTGCTTATTTCCTTCGCCCTGCGCCGAATCACCGCAACCTGTTTGAGCGACTTCTCGGCGTAGTCCCGCAATTCTTCCGCTACCGCAATTGGAGTGTCCCCCGTCATTTCTTCGTTGGCAAGATGCCTCTGAACGTATGCCGTAATCGACATCAGTCCGCTGTCCTGCATCGTCTCATTCGTGATGAAATCCCGCACGGTATGAAAGCCGTTGCGCTGGTCCATACATCCCTCCACCGCCCACATAAAATCCCAGTCGCGCCAGTGAAACCGGTTCACCAATGGAATGATCTTCGACGCCGTCGCCCAGGTGTCATAAAGGTCCAGTCCCTCTGTCTCGCCGAACCGCTCGAGCAATACCCTCTCAATGGATTCGCGCTTCCAGTCGAGGTCGTATCCCAATCGCCCCCACAGCATAAAGCTGTACCAGTGCTTCTCAATCTCTAACTCGCGCGGTGTTTCCGGCTCAAGGCTCGTGAACTCCCGTCCCCACACGTATCCGTCCGAGCCCATGTGATAGCCCGCCGTCCGCTCCGGAAAGCTCGAGAGAAACGCTCGAACGTACTCGGGGTCGCCCCAGCGGAAATTGAATATGTCGTCGTTCCGCAGGTTCCACCAGCACTTCACATCGTGCTGTTCCATCTCTTTGACCAGCTCCCGGCAGAAGGGCGGCTTGGTCGAAGAATACATGTGCGCCTTGGCATACTTGAACGAAAGCTCAAAGCTGTCCGGGTAATTCGCTGCGAAGTCCTTCATCACCTCGCCGACGCCCGTCTGCCACACCCGGTGAATAAACCGCACCTCTCGCTTGGGCTGCTGCTTCTTCGCATCAAGAATCCCAAGACCGTACGTCTGCCACAGCCACTTTTCCTTGCTGAACTCGTCGTTGCGAGGCTTCATGTTCTCCCCGGCCGTCACGCCGATCCCCGCCAGGTCCGGATAGGTCAATATGGTCTCGCGCACGCACTGGCGCAGGTACGCGATTGTATTGGGATCGTCCTGTGCGGTCGTGATCCCGTACTTGCCCTCCACGCTGTTCATCAGGACGTTCCACGTTATGAAATAGACCTCGATCCCCCGGTCCTTGGCGTATTTCATCACCCGCCGCCAGAACTCGATCTTCTCATCCATCGACATCTTCTTAACAATCCGCAGGTTCGCAAGCACCTCCGGCGAGACAAACTGAGGGTCCCTCCACGCCCCCGGCTTCCAGGTCGGCTTCAGCGTCGTTACGCAAACGTCTTCCAGCGCAGCGTCTGGATAGTCCGGCAGCTTCACGATTGACGGAAACGGATGAGGGTTCCAGAGCGTCAGCGCATTGTAGCGATAGCGGGCCATAGCATCCAGGAACTCCCGCCAGAAATCGAAATTCCACATCTCCTCGTAGTTGTTCTGCGCAGCGTCGCCCGTATCGTCGTAGCTCGGTGTCCTTGCGTCCAGTGGAATATTGAACTTAATCCCCCGCCGGGCGATGGATGGTCTGCGGACTATTTCACGAATATTCTCAAGCTCGCGTCCGCTGCGAATCGCCTCGGCGACCTCAAGCCCGCCGTACATAACGCCGACCTCGTCGCCCCCGCCCACCAGGCAAGCCGAATTGCCGCGTGACCAAATTGCGTACCCCTGCGGCTCCAGCGGCCCCGCGGCCTTCCTGTCCCTCTGTGCCGGCCTGCTCTCTATTCTCTCCTCGCCCCTGACCGTCAGGGTAATGCGGATTGTTCCATCC
>Ga0315274_10012210_pt1 | contig 12271 bp, 10 predicted proteins | sample YL17G02_20_MG_FD_203700 | JGI IMG/M metagenome (GOLD analysis project Ga0315274, IMG submission 203700) | Sediment microbial communities from Yellowstone Lake, YNP, Wyoming, USA - YL17G02_20 | ecosystem: Environmental > Aquatic > Freshwater > Lake > Sediment | place: USA: Wyoming | collected... | reverse complement strand
TCATTTTATATTTTTCAATTGGCTTGTCAATACTGATAATTAGCTTTGTTTTGAAATTGATTTTAAAATTAATTTTTAGTATAATGTGGGTACTGTTATATTCTCTCTTTTTATGATTTCTTCCCCTATTGATGAAATAAAAAATAAGCTTGATATTGTTGAAGTTATCGGTGGCTATATAAAACTTCAAAAAGCAGGCGCAAATTATAGGGCTGTTTGCCCTTTTCATTCTGAAAAAAAGCCATCTTTTTTTGTTTCGCCAGCCAGACAAATCTGGCATTGTTTTGGCTGCAATTCCGGAGGCGATATATTCCGTTTCGTCATGAAAATAGAAGGAGTGGAGTTTGTTGATGCCTTAAGGACCTTGGCCCAAAAAGCCGGCGTTGAATTAAAACCGATGAGGCCCGAATTAAGAACAGAAAGGCAAAGGCTTCATGAAATTTGCGAATTATCTAGTCAGTTTTTTGAAAAACAGCTGGAATCAAAAATCGGCCAGGAAGTGAAAGATTATCTTTTGGGCAGAGGAATAAAAAAAGAGAGCACTGAGAAATGGAGAATAGGATATGCTCCCGACACTTGGCAGGGATTGTCTGATTTTCTGATTAGGAAAGGCTATAAAAAAGAAGAAATTCAGAATGCCGGTCTGGCAATAAAAAATGAAGAAGGAAGATTTTATGATCGTTTTCGGGGCAGAATAATATTTCCGGTATTTGATTTAACTTCGCAAATTGTTGGGTTTGGCGGTAGGATATTTGGAAAGGCAAAAAGTGAAGAAGAGGAAGTAATGAAATACATCAATACTCCTAATACTCTTTTGTATGACAAGGGCCGTATTCTTTACGGTTTAGACAGAGCAAAATTAGCAATCAGACAAAAAGATTTCTGTATTTTGGTTGAGGGCTATACGGATGTTATTCTTGCCAATCAAGCCGGTTTTGAAAACGTGGTTTCAACTTCCGGCACCGCCCTGACTCCTTATCAGCTGAAAATTTTGAAAAGATATTCAGAAAACTTATTCACTTGTTTTGATATGGATATCGCCGGAGACAATGCTACCAAAAGAGGGATAGACTTGGCCCAAATGCAGGGTTTTAACATAAAAGTTGTTACTTTGCCCGAAGATTTGGATCCGGCTGACGTAATTTCGAAAGACCCAAAAGAGTTTGAAAAAACAATAAATAAGGCACTTTCTATTTTAGATTTCTATTTCCAGAACACCTTTTCCCGTGCGGGAACAGTTGGCCATTTTGACAAAAAAACTCCGGAAGGGAAAAAAGAAGTTTCAAAAATTTTGCTGCCGGTCATAAAGAGGATACCCAACAAAATCGAGCAGGCTTTCTGGATTCAAAAGTTGGCTAAAGAGTTGGAAGTTAAAGAGGAAAATATTGAAGAAGAATTAAAAAAAGTAAGATTAGAAGAAGAAAGATACGGGTTAGAGCCGGAAGAAGTGGCCAATCTTCTTCAAAAAACCAGGAAAGATCTCTTGGAAGAAAGAGCATTAATGCTTATAGTAAAAAATACCCAGAATTTAAATCTAATCGAAGAAGAAATGCTTTCTGAACAAAAAGAGAATCAGCCCTGTTTTTCCCAAAAAGCTGTAGAAATTTTAATTAATTTTAAAAAAGATCTGGATTTTCCTCTTGAGAATTTATCGCCAGAAGCTTTAGACTTCTTTAACTATGTTTCTTTAAAATCAGAGATTGAAGAGATTGATGAAAAAGAATTGTTAAAAGAAGTCACTCTCTGTATTAAAGAGATTAAGTCTATTGAAATCAAACAAAAACTCGGCGATATGTCAAAAGAAATGAAAAGGTCTGAAGTTGAAAAAAACTTGCCTCAAACTCAAAAGCTTTTGGAAAAGTTTAATTCTTATTCTAAAAAATTAAGCGATTTAGAAAATTAATTTAAATAAAAAATGAAAAGAAAAAAAACAATAAAGAGAAAAAAGGCATTAAAAAGAAATAAACCGTCTAGAAAGAAAAAAATCCAAAAGAGAAAGAAGATATTTAGGAGAAAAGGGGTTAAGTCAAAAAAAGTAAATCGAAAAAAGAAAGCAAAAAAGAGCAAAAAACTAGGAAGAAGAAAACGAATCGTTACGAAAGAAAGCCTGCAGGCCTTAATTGATAAAGGAAAAGAAAGAGGCTTTGTTACTCCGGCCGAAATTTTGCATTTTTTTCCTAAAATAGAAAAAGACATCAAGGGCCTGGACAACGTCTATGAAAAACTAGAGAAAGTAGGTATCGAAATAAAAGAAGCCAAAGAATTTTTGGAATTGGGGAAAAAGCCGGAAGATAAAAGAATTAAAGAGCTGAAACTGGATCCCGTTCAGATGTATTTGAGAGAAATCGGAAAAGTTAAATTCTTGACTGCCCAGGAAGAGAAAGACTTGGCAAAAAAAATTGAAAAAGGCGATGAAGAATCAAAGAAAAAGTTGGCCAAAGCCAACTTAAGATTGGTTGTCTCAGTGGCAAAACGATATGTCGGTAGGTCGCCCAACTTGACTATGCTTGATTTGATTCAGGAGGGAAACTTGGGTTTATTCAGAGCAGTGGAGAAATTTGACTGGAGAAAAGGATATAAGTTTTCTACTTATGCTACCTGGTGGATAAGGCAGGCGATTACCAGAGCTCTGGCTGATCAGGCCAGGACTATCAGAATTCCCGTTCACATGGTGGAAACAATTTCAAAATATACCCAAGCCAGGAGAAGGCTTTTGCAAAATTTGGGGAGAGAGCCTTTAGCCGAAGAAGTCGCTGCTGAAATGGGAATTGAGGTTAGCAAAGTCCACCATATAATGAAAATTTCCCAAACAACAGTTTCTTTGGAAACACCGGTGGGGGAAGAGGAAGAAGACAGCGTCTTGGCTGAATTTATTGAAGACAAAAAAACAACTCCGCCATCTCTGGAAGCAGCCAGAAGCTTATTAAGGACAAGACTGAAAGATATTCTTATTGATTTAACGCCGAGAGAGCAAAAAATATTAAAGATGAGGTTTGGTCTGGATGATGGCATAACCCATACTCTTGAGGAAGTGGGGAATGAGTTCGGTGTCACTCGAGAAAGAATTCGACAAATTGAGGCAAAAGCCTTAGAAAGAATCAGACAGCACGAAAAACTTAAAAAGTTGAAAGGATATTAATTTTTCAATTAGCAAATAACAAGACTTGAAAAATTTTTAGATTTCATTATAATTAAAATACCATTCCGGTGTAACTCAATGGTAGAGTGACTCCCTGTGGAAAAAGTTCTTTCCAAATCATGGTATATTCATTAGTGTATGCCAGACAAAAGAACTTACGCTGATCGTGCAAAATATTTAAGTAGTTATATTTCCAAGCGAAGACGGAAATTGAAGAAAATGGTTATAGAATATAAAGGCGGTAAATGTATTCTTTGCGGTTATAATAAATATGAAGGAGCTTTCGACTTGCATCATATAGACGATTCAAAGAAAGAATTTGGTCTTTCGACAAGAGGACTTACAAGATCTTGGGAGAAAACAAAGCAAGAAGCAGATAAGTGCTTATTGGTATGCGCGAATTGTCATAGAGAATTGCATGGCGGTGTCACGCAGCTTCCGAAAGTAATTTCGGTTGTAAAACGAGGTGAACTCGGTGGAACCCAAACATAAATAAAGGGTAATACCGAACCAAGTCCTTCCGTAGCTTTACCAGGAAGGAAAGGCGTAGAGACTATCCCGAAAGGGAGTACTCCGACGTAAGCCGGAGGAAGCGCCTCGCATCCATGAAAGCGGATGATGATATAGTCCACTCCTAAAAGTAATTTTAGGTAAAGTGTAAGGAGTAAGTTGCAGGTTCGAGTCCTGCCACCGGAGCAAAGCAGTGCTAAGTCAAGTGACCGGGTTGCGTCGTCGTTTTCCGAACAAAATTATTATTCAGTTCGAGTCCGAGAGACGTGACCCGTCTGGGATTGGAACGGCGCTAGGGCGACTGAGACGGGTTCGAACATCAGCGCGAGTTCGCATTGACAATATCATAGAAATGTGGTATTGTTTATTTAGAGTAAATAAAAATAAATATGGGGTGAAAGAAAAAATGAAAGAAGCTCTTGTTATGAAAATAATGGAAAGAAAAGAGAAAACACTGTTCGATGAGGACACTCTTAAAGGTTTTTTGCCGGACATTCAGCAAGCTTACGATATCCAATCTCCTATCTACGAAGTCAGATATACAAGTGACGAAGAAGGAAGGACAGATGTTCTATTCGCTTTCTGCAGCGGCAAGAAGGAGGATATTAAGAAGCTTGTGGATCACGCCTCCAGTTTAATGGGACCCCGGGATGAGATGGTTTACTTCTGCGATAGGAATCTCGAGGATGCTGTTAAGGATTGGCTCGGTTCATTAAAACACTACGAATCACTTATTGAAAGGCAGAAGTTATATATGAAGGGTACTTATCCTCGGACAGAGGATATCGGCCTTCATTTGGGAATAACCCACGAGGTGACCAAAGAGGATGACGAACGACGCCTCAATCAGTTGGAAAAGAGACTTCAATTCCTTAAAGAAACCGGTCCTGTGGTGAAAGTAAAACCATCTAATGAAAAACAGATATGTCCGCATTGTCTCAAGTTTTTCCTTGAAGGAAAGGAACAAAAGGCTTCCTAGGATTATGAGGAAGCCAATCATCACCGCCAATACACTATTCAATTAGTTGAGGCGGTTTTTTATTTTTATACAAAACTCAATTTATCCACTTCCTTCCTTATTCTTCTCCAATCCAAAGTTCTAAACGTGACCAACAAAGGAAGCTTAGCAATACTAATTCAGGTGACCGAGATGTCCTGATAAAAAAGCCACAGAAAAATCACCGAATTCATCGGTGATTTTTCTGTTTACTCAAGTGTAATCTTTCTATCTCTAAGAATTAATTTACTTTTCAGAAAAAATAGCAGTTCTCTTTTTTCAATAAGAGTTCCTTCTCGTAATAGGTATTTGGCATAATTCCGTATATCAATATCAATATTTGTTTTCTCTTTTTTGTGGCCAAGCACTCCCACTCTGAATTTATTAAATCGGATGATTTCTTGTTCGATTCTGGATTTTACTCCCAGCTCATCTAGATCAACTTTACCCATCAGTTCTATTAATTCATTGATAAGACTCGGCTCGTTAATGGCTGGGTTCTTGCAATCAATATTTCTGGCTTTAGTACAGAAGTAGTAGACATGCCGGTTTACACCGCCGTCCTTTAGTTTCTTAAACTTTTCATCAGCTGATATTCCTGATCCGCAGTAGCCGCATTTGATTAGTTTGGTAAATGCAAACTCCTTACTTTCTGTCTTTGGTATGAAGTTTTCATTAAGAGTCATCTGGACCCGATCAAATAGCTCTTTAGTTATTATTGGCGTGTGTTTTCCTTGATACCAGTTATTACTGCCTACAGGATACTCAAATTCGCCGTAGTAGAATGTATTTCTGAGAACGAGATAGATGTTACCGAGCACAAGAGGTTTGCCGCTCTTAGCCTTAAATCCAATCTTTCTTAGCCAGCGGTACACCTTGCGTCCTGACCATTGCTCATTAGCTACCTTTTCAAACATCTGTTTAATAACAGGAGCTCTCTTTGGATCTATTCTCACCTGGCATTTCTTATCGATATGCTTTTCATTAAGGTATCCGGTGGGAGCCACTCCAGGTCTTAAACCCATTTCACATCGCATTCTTAACCCCCTCTTAACATTTACTGCTTTATTGTCATTCTCAAGTTTGGCTTGGGAACCCAGGATCATAAGCATAAACTTTTCATTGGGATTATTAGTGAATTTCTGTCCGAAGGTTCTGATCTCAAGAAGAAGTTTTTTATCCATAAGGTCTACGACCGATCCTAAATCTCCGGCGTTTCTCGAAAGACGATCCGGAGCCCAGGTTAAAATGGCATTGTATTTTCCTTCCCGGATTTCAGCTAGCATTTGATTAAAGATTTCTCTTTGACCAACTTCTTTTGATGAATGAGCTTCTCTTTTAATATCAACTACCTTAAGATTATCTTTTTCAGCTAAAGCTAGCATTTCCTTTACTTGCGACTCTATAGATAAGACCTGCTTATCTTCTGCTTCTGTTGATTTCCGGGCATACAAACAGTACTTAAGAACAGGGATAAGAATGGGGGGCCGGTTATTACTTAATTGTGCCGTTGTTGCTTGTTCCATAGGTTTTTTCCTTTGATTTCTTACTATTCGACCTTTCAATACAGAGTAATGACGCAACGGTGCCAGGGAGTCCAGACCCCCTAGTTGGTAAACAGTTGGTAACTCGGCCTTCGCAAAAACCATTGAATGAGGTAAAATAATTTAACAATTTAATAATCAGCCTAAACCATGCGAGTAATCGCATGGCATGGTACAAAAACTCGGTAAGAGATATTAAGCTCGTCGTCAGAGCAACTCTTACCGAGTCATAGCCCGAAAGGGTTATGGGTAGTCGAAAGGCTATCGCTGACGGCGAGCTTTATGGTTTCCGTCAGATAAGAGAGCTAATTATGAAAATCAAAAAGAGCTCAAGACATTCCAAAATTACGGGAAATTTTGCCGAGAATTTAATTCTGTATTGGCTGTCAAAGTATAATTTTGAATGCGCGAATGTAGATCATACGGGTATAGATATAATCGCCAAAAATCCGCACACGAAAGAACTGATGGGTATTTCAGTCAAAAGCAGAAGCAGGAGTGAGGGCAAAGAAGGAGACTCTTTAACTATTGATAATGAGAATTTTGATAAAGCCCAAAAGGCCTGCGAGTCTTTCGGCTGTATTCCTTATTTTGCCATTGTCATAGACGCGAAAGATAAAATTTACTGTTTCATTTTATCCATGAAGAAATTATTAAAGATGTTTCCTGAAAGAAAAAACAATTTGTATTGGAAAATGAGGAAAGATTATTTGGATAAATACTATAAAGATCCGGAAATTAAAGTATTCGAATTTACTCACAAGACGCATCGTTGGTGGAAATAACTAAAATTTAACCCAAAGTTGAAGAGAAATAAAACTGCCCATAGGGTGTGATTAATAGTTATAAAACACAAAAAGGTCGAGAAATAAAAGTCCTTATTTATAACCCAAAAACTATGTCCTACATCAGTCAGAATTTAAAATCAGGGGAGAGAATTATTTTTGAGACCAGACTTCACTGGTTAGTGATGGTCCCCACGATTTTATGGGGATGGCTACTCCTTTTCATTCCCATAATTATCGTATTTTTAGAGTATCGGGCCACCGAATTTTCCGTGACCAATCAGCGCATTGTAATAAAATACGGCGTGCTTTCAAGGAATGTTGATGAGGCTCCCTTAGACAAAATTCAAAACATCAGTCTTCGTCAGAGTTTCTTTGGAAGATTATTAAATTTTGGAACTATCGTAGTCCAAACCGCTGCCACCTTCGGACGGAATACCTTCCCTTATGTTAAAAATCCTCTTAAGCTCCGCCAACATGTTTCTGAACAGATAGATTTATACAAAGAAGGGCAAATCAAGAAACAGGCCGAAGCACTGGCAAGAGAAATGAAAGAGGGCAATAGATAACGATCCAATTAAATTATATCCTATTCCCACCGACTACCTTTCTCTATCTCTTGTTTGAGAATTCCTAGGTCTAATTCTCGTTCCAGCTTTTTTCTTTCTTCGTCGGATTTCCAGGGCATTTCTATCCTTTCCGGCAGCAACCCCAGTTTTAAATTTTCTGAAGGAAGATTATTATCTTTGGGAGATGGTGTAGTGACACCAAAGTCAGGACCATTTACTCGGAGGAAGTAAAAACGCGAGTTGTATCGTTTCAATATCTGCATAATCAGTATAGTAAGCGCATCCAATAAATCATCAAATCTCTGAACCCCGAATCCAACAAGTTGTTTAATAACCAGTTCTGCACCGTATCGTGGAAAGAGCACTTGGCCAGATTGAATAAGCGGTGAAATGAGTATAACTCTTGCTCTTTTGTCTTGTCCTTCGATTGCTACAGCTTCAGCCGGAAAACCTTCTTGCCGCAACTGCTGGATGAAGGCGCGTTGATACGCGACATCTTCAACGTAAAGATTAGTAGGGATGCCATTGCCAAGACTTACTGAAAGATATTTTGCCCGTTCTATCGTTGCTGGAAAATCTAGCCGTTCATTAATCGGATTTGGCAGGATATAGATCCTCACCCCCTTTTTATATCTATACACCCTTGCTGAGACCATTGCCGTAAAGTGAGCAGTCTGTTTTTCAGAGATTGCAAGATCGATGCCTGTTGCAGTAAACAGAAATTTCTCTTCACTTTGTTCATCCGGAAATACATCATAATATTTTATCCATTGATCCGGGATAAGCTGTCCTTCATCCGGAAGGGGACGGAGCATGTACTCCCTTTGGAAAGTGATTTCACTGCCAATCTTTTGTTTCTCTAGTTCAATGTCTTCTGGCGTTTTGAATTTATCTGGCCAAGTAGGATGCCCATTTTCATCCAGAAACGGATATTCGCGATATATGCCACACATTTTCCCTTCAGACATATTTCTCTGAAGGCGCCTGGGCAGAGAATCTTCGTGAAGAATACCGCCGACAATGAAAATCCGAGTATCTCGGTCGCCACTTGGAATTACATCTCCGAGCAGCCAGTTATATATTTTATCTCTTCCTTCTTGAGTTTTAACGCTCTCAAGATCTTCGAGATCATCGCAAATGATTAACTGCGGTCGATACTGCCTGTGTCGCAAACCGCGAATGCTTTGCTCGCTCGAGGCAGCCGTAATTTTTGCATTGTAACGGGTGAGATAAAGAGAGACGGTGTTCCATTGATTGCCTTCTTCCTGAAATGGGCCCAAGTCTCTTTTTAGTTGTTCGTTGGTTTCCAACTCGTATTTAATCTGCCTTAGGTACATTTGGGCTTTTTCTTGTGTTTGGCTTAAGATAAGAACGTATTTAATCTTATGTTCGCCCAAGATTGCCCAGAGCGGAAACGAAGTAGTGAGAATAACCGATTTCCCGCAGCCTCGGAAGCCGACGATAACGGCGTTACGTATAGAGGCGTCCTCGGTGATATGGAACATCTCTTCCTGAAAAGGAGCAATCTTAAACCTGGCAAAATGAGGAAAGTAAAAATAGAAGAAGAATTTCGGACTTCTCTTTACGATGCTTAATCTGACTCTTCTGTCTTTAACCATCACTTCAATGATTTCCTCAAAGCTCATCTGTTTATTTTTCTTTGTCTCTTTCATAATTTTTATCAAATGAGGCTAGCCGGAGGGCTTCTTTTACGATAGACGCCTGCTCCGGCGTCAGTTCCTCATCTGAATAGGTAAGGTGACCTTCGACTTCGACCTTATTGGCGTATTTTGGATGGTGGGTCTTTAACCAGAGCTGGATGGCCGGGAAATTGCGATCACGAATAAGGGAAATCAGCTGACTCTCACCTAAATCTGTGATCAGTGTTTCGCCCTCGACGATTGCTGCGTCAGCCTCTTTGGCGAATTCCAGATCCTTTCGCCACCTGTAATAACTAGCCCTACTTACACCAACTTTTTTACAAGCGAATTGTAAGATTGGCATTTCCTTCAGTTGTTCAATTAGTGAATTTTTAAGTTTATCTTGTTTCATAGTTTTTTGGCTTTTTGGCCAGTTAATTTTTCCCATCTGCGTTTTATAACTTCGCAATAGATTGGGACTTTTTCCATCATATAGCATCTCCTTTTCATTTTTTCTGCAGCAATGAGACTACTTCCGCTGCCACCAAAACAGTCAATGATTAGATCGTTTCTCTTAGTCAAAACTTTTATATAAGGGATAAGTATCTCAATCGGTTTGCAACCAAAAATGATTCCTTGGCCAGAATGTTTGGCATCGTCGGCTTTAAATTCAATATGATCCGTAGGACAAATTTTTTTACCTTTTTCATAACCTTCCCAATGAGGTTTACCACTAATTGCATAGAGGGCAATTTCGTACTCGTTCTGCAATAGTTCATCTTCATTCTTGAGGTTCAATGTTACATTTTCTGAAGTTCCTACCATGGCGATATCGTGCTTGCTAAAGAATCTGTATCGAGAGGCGAACCCTTGCGTTCTCGTAGGGAGAAACCACACAATCATGTTTTTTATTCTCCAAAATTTTTCCATTTCATTCCAGAAAAGTCTAATATTTTTCCAGTTCTCAAAAGCAATGATGCTGAAATCATCTTTCTGTACCTTATGTACATTCGCCATCCACTTTTCGGTAAAATTTGGTGGCAAGAAATCGGTTTCGAGATACCTCCGATTCCTCTTAAATCCAAATCCCGATCCTTTACCTTTATATTTTGTATGAAGGTAGTCCAAAATATACGGACTGTCGGTTAGACACATATCTGCCTTCTCGCCATCCATCAGTTTTAAAATGTCTTTTTCAACAGTACTGTCGCCGCACATGAGACGGTGCGGACCCAATTCGTAAATATTTCCTTTCTGGATTTCTATTTTTTGAATACTGAGTTTCTGAAGCTCTTTCGTCAAATCAAATTCTTCCGGTGTTTCATCAATACCGAAAACTTCATCTAAATCTTTGCTTGAAAATCCAATTTCCGAAAGGAAATCTTCTCCGAAATTAGCTAATAAATTCCAATCCCAATCACCCGTGTTTTTATTTAGACGGAGGTTCAACTCTTTTTCTTTTTCAATACTTGGAATCTTTATATACACGACTGGTACTTCTTTAAGTTTTAATTCCCTAGCTACGGCCCACCTGAAACTCCCTCCAATAATAATCCCTTTTCGATTCGGAGCTGAATTTACGATAAGAGGGTCTACCAATCCATATTTTTTGACACTTTCTTCCAGTTGTATAGTTGCTTCCTTGCTCCATTTTCTAGGATTATACTCGGGCGAGCGTAAAGAAAATATCGGGACATAGTGCACTTTTAATTTTTTATCTTTTACTACAATTTCTTTTATCGAGTCCATATTTTTGTGTTTGAATTAATAATTTTAACTACAATTAAAAGGAGTTGCGGAAAATTTCCGCAACTCCTGGGAATTGTGATGGAACAACCAAGACAATACAGAAATTAGCGAAATTATTTCCGCTTATTTCCAGTATCTTTCTTAGGTGTTCTATTTTTTTACTTGAAGATCCTGGGAAAGTCGACCATTAATCACTCCCTATTCAATTTTCAATTTTATTATAGATTTTCAACCACTACTGTCAATCATTCCAAACAGCATTTTTTTAACTTCCCTAAAAGAGGACTTGACAAAGCATCTTTTAAAAAAATTCTGATTCAAAAAGAATTTTTTAGGGTCTTGACGAACCCCTTAAATGAAAGATTAAGTGATCTGATGATAAAAAGTTATCCACAGCCATATTTTTGCGATACCGCAAATAATACGGTCACTTTAAAATTGCCTAAATTAGAGGTAAACTGACTTAAAGTAATCATTTTGAGGTATGCAAAAAGAAGCCAAAGAAAAAATAAAATTACTGGTTGAAAAATATGAACGAGTAAAAAATGCCGGCAAATTAAAATCTTATACCGAAGAAGAGACCAAAAAGGATTTTATTTTGCCTTTTTTCGAGATTCTTGGTTGGGATATTTATAACAAAAATGAAGTTTCCGCCGAAGAAAACGTGTCTTCGGGCAGGGTAGATTACGGATTCTATCTTAACGATAGGATTAAGTTTTATTTGGAAACGAAAAAAATAAGCGCTGATTTACATAATGAAGATTTTGCCAATCAAACTATTCGTTATTCCTGGAACAAAGGAGCTACCTGGGCTCTTTTAACCAATTTTGAAAGCATCGTGGTTTTTAATGCCCAGGATATAAAAAGGTCTCTTGCCGATAAGCTTTATTTTGAAATTCCATACACTGAATATCTAAGTCGTTTTGACCAACTTTGGCTTTTGTCAAAAGAATCTTTCCAGAACGATTCTCTCGATAAAGATGCTGAAGCGCACGGAAAAAAGTTTCAAAAAATACCCGTAACCTCACTTTTATATGAGGATTTGGAAAAATGTCGGGATATACTTACGAAAGAGTTGGGACAGATGAATGAAAAAGTAAGTCCCGATTTACTGGACGAAGGAGTGCAAAAACTTTTGGATCGGCTTATATTTATCAGGGTTGCCGAAGATAGAGGGGTGGAGGATAAGGTTTTGATTCCTTTGGCAAGAGAGGCGAGATTCGGAAATGGAAATGGAAAATTGTACGAATCAATGGTGAAAAAATTCAGAGAGTTCGATGATTTTTATAATTCCAATTTATTTTCGCCGCATCCCTTTGAGCAATGGGAAGAATATAG
>Ga0315274_10012209_pt1 | contig 12273 bp, 17 predicted proteins | sample YL17G02_20_MG_FD_203700 | JGI IMG/M metagenome (GOLD analysis project Ga0315274, IMG submission 203700) | Sediment microbial communities from Yellowstone Lake, YNP, Wyoming, USA - YL17G02_20 | ecosystem: Environmental > Aquatic > Freshwater > Lake > Sediment | place: USA: Wyoming | collected... | reverse complement strand
TAAATATGGCAGCTTCCGCCTCAGTACAAGTAACGGGATATATTACAGGTATGGCGGGAGGCCAAGAGGCCATCTCCGCAGCCATCAGTTCAGCAGCCGCTAACGGCCAACGTACTCTTACAGTACTAGCTGCTGGTAATAACACCATTACTATTCCAACATTGCCTGCCCCAACGGGCTGTGTAATCATCCTTAATTCAGCCAATACCTCCATTGTTACCTTTAAAGGGGTTGGAGGAGATACTGGGTTTGTTATAGGTAAGACCGGATTCGTTGTTCTTACTTGGGATGCGACGGCTGTTCCAGCTTCCTTTATCCTTAGTTCCGTTGCTACACAGACGGGTCTTACTACAGAAGTTATCTTCTTCTAATATGCCAAGTTCACCGGGATACAAACGAGATTACGCGCAAGAGAATAAGTACAAGTCCTCCCCGGAGCAGATCAAGGCTCGGGTAATCCGCAACAAGAATCGTCTTGCGGGGCTTAAGGCAGGTATTGTCCATAAAGGCGATGGTAAGGAGATCGATCATAAAGTACCTCTTAGTAAGGGTGGCGCTGCCGGTGGGAGTAATCTACGAGTCGTATCTGCCTCTAGTAATGATAGCTTCAAGCGTAATTCCAACGGGGGTCTAGTCTCCCAAACAAGTTCTAGAGAAAGCAAGCCGGGACACCATAGGAAGCGTAAATAATTAGTGCTAACTGCTTTAGATATAGAGGGCTTCGTTGAAGGATGGCTCCGTAAAAACTACGATTCGCCCGCCGAGATCCCCGAGTGTCACCGGGAGTGGTGGGAAATGTGTTGTTCGAATCGTAAGTTCGTCGCTATTGCTGCTCCTAGGGGTCACGCTAAATCTACTGCAATCACTCTGGCCTACGCCCTTGCGAACATTATACTTAGAGAAAGATCCTTTCTCCTAATAGTTAGCGATACAGAAACACAAGCAACATACTTTCTTAACGACTTAAAGAGCAAGCTGATTGATAATCCCGACATCGTACAGATGTTTGGTATTAAGCCAGTTAAAGAGTGGCCTAAGGACTCAGTTTCAGACTTCATCCTAGAATTTAAGGACGGGGCAAAAGCGCGGGTGATTGCCAAAGGTAGTGGGCAATCTTTACGGGGTGCTTTGTGGAACGATAAGCGTCCCGACCTCATTATTTGTGATGACTTAGAAAACGACGAGATTGTAATGAATAAGGATCGCCGTCATCAGTTTAAACGGTGGTTCAGCGGTACATTGATTCCTTGTCTAAGCAAGGACGGTATTATCCGAGTTGTTGGAACTATTCTCCACTTGGATTCTCAACTTGAGAAACTAATGCCCAAGAGGGGTTATATCGGGGTTGAGACAGATCTAAAGGTAGTCAGTAATAACAAGTCAGTTTGGTATTCTGCTAAATATAGAGCCCACGATAAAAAGAATCAAATAGCTCTTTGGCCTGAACACAAACCTATTGAATGGTTAATGCAGGAACGGCAAAGTAATATAGAGCAGGGTATGATGGATATCTGGTCACAGGAAATGCTTAATGTCCCATTGGACGAAGAGCGTGCCCTGTTCCGAAAGGGCGACTTTGTACCTCTTGAAGAGGGGGATAAAGACCAAGAGATGTTGTACTATGTAGGAACAGACTTTGCATTATCACTACAACAGCAACGAGACTACACCTGTTTCATCATAGGTGGAGTAGACCAGAAGGGGAAACTCTCAATCATCCATGTGATCCATGCACGTATGGATAGTGCCGAGATTGAGGAAACCATCTTTCAGATCAATGCACAATGGAAGCCAGAAATGTTTTTCTTTGAAAAGGGACAGATCTTTCTGGGATTAGAACCTCATCTCATCAATGGGATGAATAGTAGGGGGAACTACTTTAACTACGAGTCTATGTCTTCAATTACGGATAAGACCACTCGCAGTTCCTCCATCCGAGCACGTATGCGTGTAGGAGCAGTAAAGTTTGATAAAGAAGCAGACTGGTTTCCAGATTTTGAAGACGAATGCCTCAAGTTTCCTAGAGACATTCATGATGACTATGTAGACGCTCTCTCCCTTCTGGGACGAGGATTAAATAGATTTAACGAGGCACCATCCCCCGAGGATGTTATGAACGACGCCTACGAACAAGAAAAGGAAGAGAGTGGATTCTATGAACAAGGTCGAGATGAGACAACGGGGTACTAAGTAAAATGGCTATGCCCCCAGAAATGCTGCAAGCTATGATGGCTCAACAACAAGGAGGACCCTCATTGGGAGGCAATCCTTCTGATCCTTCCTCAGGCCCACCACAACCGGGAATGGATCAAGGGCAACCCCCAATGGGGGCAATACCTCAAGCAGGTGGAATGCCTGCACAAATTAATCCAGATCAGGATGACGATAACGAGCAATTTGAGAACTATCTCAATGCTGCCTTGTCGGAAGCTAATCTGGCAAAGAAATTAAGCAAGACGAAGAAGGGCAAAGAAACCCTTAGTAAGATGGGCGAGGAAGTAGTCAAAGGCTTTGCCGCTGATGTAGAATCTGGTAAAGAGTGGACGAAGATGAACAAGGAATGGCTGGATATGGCTCTGTTGATACGGAAGCCAAAGTCCTTTCCGTGGCCGAAGGCATCCAACACCAAGTATCCCCTTCTGGCAACCGCAGCAATGCAGTTTAGTGCAAGAGCATATCCAGCCCTTGTTCCTGCTGATGGTAATGTAGTTAAAGCCAAGGTAACGGCTGGTACTCCTTCTCCTGAAGTTTTTGAAGCAGCAAAGCGTGTAGCTCATCATATGTCATATCAGGTAATGAATACTATACCTAATTGGGAAGAAGAGATGGACAAACTTCTATTGACGATGGCTATCTCTGGCGTCTGTTTCAAGAAGACCTACCATAATTCGGCCCTTGGTGTCCATGAGTCCAAGGTTATTTATCCTTCGAATTTTGTGGTAAACTATAATGCCAAGAGTCTTGAGTCTGCCTATCGTAAGACTGAGATCTTGGAGTATATTGAGAATGAATATCAAGAGAAGGTAAGGAATGACGAGGAGTTCTTGAAGATTGATCTCCCTACTCCCACTATCTCTGACCAACAGAACCAAAATACCACCTTTAATAGTTCCCCGCCAAACGCAGATAAGTCCACTCCTCATGTTTTCCTAGCTTGCCATACCTTCTGGGATCTAGATGAAGACGGATATGAGGAACCCTATGTAATTGTAGTCCATAAGGATACCAAGCAAGTAGTGAGAATCATTGCTCGTTGGGATCTTGATGGTGTAAAGAAGAACGATAAAGACGAAATTATGTGTATCGTTCCTGTTGAGTACTTCACAGCGTTTCCTTTTATTCCAAATCCTGATGGTTCTGTCTATGGTCTAGGCTTTGGGATGTTGTTATCTCCCTTAAATAAGTCAGTTGATACGATTATCAATCAACTTACTGACGCAGGTAGTATCAGTAACATGCAATCAGGCTTTATTGGGAAGGGTCTTCGCCTAAAGATGGGTGAAACGCCCTTTAAACCGGGTGAATGGAAGGTTGTTAACGCTACTGGTGACGATTTGCACCGTTCTATCGTACCTTTGCCAGCAAAAGAACCCTCCGGTATCCTGTTTCAACTGATGCAATTTCTTGTTACGTCAGGAAATCAACTTGCTTCTATTGCTGAAATCTTCGTGGGGAAAATGCCGGGACAAAACACACCGGCGAGTACGACTCAAGAGACTGTTCAACAAGGAATGGCTGTCTTTACAGCTATCTATAAGAGAGTTTATCGTTCCTTAGCCCAAGAATTCTGTAAGTTGTATCGTCTTAACAAGATTAACCCGGATATTGTGGCTGAAGAGTCCAAAATTGCGGGTGTTCCTCTCCAAGCAAGTGATTATGACCTTCCCAACTTTATGATTATACCGGGAGCAGATCCAATTGGAGATAGTGTTACAGTAAAGATGGCAAAATTGCAGCAAGTGGGCCAGTTGCTCCAAATGGGAACGATTGATCCACAGATATTTACACAACGGATGCTGGAAGCGAATGATATTCCTAATCCACAAGAGCTTATTGCTAAACCACAGCCTCCTGCACCAGATCCTAAGGCACAGGCAATACAGGCCCAGATGCAGTCGGATCAAGCTCTGGCACAACAAAAGATGGCTCTGGGACAGCAGTCAGCAGATCACAAAGAGAAGCTCTTTGAACTGAAGGCCGCCCTTGAAACGATGAAAGTAGAACACAAGAAACAATTGGCTGATTTAGAGATTAGCAGTAAAGAACACGGTGCGAAGATGGACCAGATTCTTCAAGCAATGGATCTCCATTTTAATGCCGCGAAGGGAGCGACTGAGATAGGCATAGCCCACCATCAGAATGCTCAGACGATAGCGCATCAAGAAGATACGCATCAGCAAGCACTAGCGCAGGGCGCTCAAGCTTTTAACCAACAACAAAAACAGAAAGCTGTAGCTACCCCTAAGGGAAAGAAAAAACCTAAGGAGTAATAGATGATTGAACGTAGTGAGTTTGTAGGATGGCGTAACTCGGAAGTATATGAAGAGTTCCGCAAACATTTCCAAGAGATGTTGAGTGAGAAAGCAGCAGAGTTGGTAAATCGGAAACAACCTGATGGTAATCGGGATATGTATATTCGTGGCGTTATTGCCGCCTATGCTGAAGTGATCGAATGGGAACCTGAGTTTGCTCCTCTCCCAGAAAGCGAGGAACCAGATGAAGTTTAATCCAGCCGGTCATCGTTTACTTGTCCTTCCTATCGATATTGCAGAGGAAGAAGATCTTAGAGGCAAGCACGAAACACTTAACAAAGCGGGATTTATTATCAACAAACCCGAAGGGCAAGCTCGACGGGATGCAATGGGAACTGATGAAGGGACTGTAGTAGCAATTGGTCCTATGGCTTGGAAGCACCCGGATTATGGGTACGGAACAGCCGATTGGCAACCTTGGTGTAAAGTTGGTGATAATATCACCTTTGGCCGTTACGCAGGTAAGCTCAAGGAAATCGATGGCATTGATTATATGATTATCAATGACGACGACGTTCAACTAGTGGAGAACCAATAATGGCAGACAGCCTAATTCCAGTTCAAGGAGCACCAGTAGCTCCAGCAGCACCAGCAGTTGTAGTAGTCCCTCCTGTTGTTCCCGCTCCTGTTACTCCAGAACCACCGGAGTTATCAGAACTTGAACAACAAGCATTAGATCAGGGTTGGAAACCCATTGAAGAATGGGAAGGAGATCCAAAAGATCATCGTAGTGCCAAAGAATATATCGACCGTGGTGAACTCCTTGGGAAGATTAAGTCCCAGAGTGGTGAGATCCGAGAGATCAAACAAATGCTCTCTACTCTCTCCGAACACAACAAGAGGGTCTATATTGCCGGTAGGGAAGCCGCTATTGCCGAAATGAGGCAGTTGCGAGTTGTAGCCCTGAAAGAAGGCGAGGTGGAGCAAGCTGTAGCGATTGAAGAGCGGATTCAAGAAAATCAAAATCTGGTCAATGTCGCTAAGAATACTCCCGCTCCTACGGTTACTTCTACCACACAAAATAGTTCAGCCTTTGACTCTTGGCTGACTACAAATAAGTGGTATGAAACAGACGAAGCAATGCGTAATTGGGCAGATGGTGCAGCAATGGCCCTTGGTAAGAAGGCGCGAGAAACTGGTCGTCAAGTCGGCGAACAGGATGTCTATGACCATCTTACTAAAGAAGCTCGAAAGACCTTCCCTCAAAAGTTCCAACGTGTAGGGGCACCTAGTCCCGATGGAGAAGGAAGGAAAGCAATGCAGAACACAAAACAGGGAAAGAATGGAGATGCGTTTGAGACTCTCCTAAGTAATTTTGACGAGCAAGCCCAACGGGTAGCTCGGAACCTAGTTAAGTCAGGCGTTCTCACTAAAGAGAAATACGTCGAGGACTACGAGAGGATTGGACAATGAGCAAAGTTGACCGAAACGAGACGCGGCAAGGACGAGTTCCAGTAGCCAGCAATAGGGCACCACTAGCAGTTAAAGGTTTTGACCATGAGAACTTTGCAGGACGATGGGTTGATGATCGTGATGATCGTCTAGCGATGTACCTAGAGGCAGGGTATGAATTTGTACCTGAGACTGTGAAAGACTCTTTTGGTGACAAAACCGTAGACTCTTCCAGAGGATTAGATACTCGTAGAAAGAAACCGGGTGGTAAGGGTAAAACCCTGTACCTCATGCAACTCCCTCGGGAATTGTATAATGAGGATCAACTGGCAAAACAACGAGAGATCGACCAAATGGAGAGGGCTATGGCTTCTCCCGGTTCTGGATCTATTGAAGCAGACGTTGATTACGGACAGGTGTCCCTCGGACATCAAGAAGGAAATGAACGTGTTCAGTTTCGTAAGATTCGCAAGCAAACTATAAAAGCTTGATATCGAGGAAGCCATTAAGATGAAAAACAAAGGAGAAAATTAATGGCTAATGTAAGTTCGCCTCGTGGTTTTGTCCCTGTTCGACACCTTGACGGCTCGCCGTGGAACCATGCAACTAAGGACTATCTTGTTGATTCTGGTGACGCGACGGCTATGTTTATTGGCGATGCAGTTAAGATTGCTGGTAGCGCAGGTATTGCAGGACAAATTGTGGCTGGTCAAGACGTTGAAGGTGTGGCAACGATTATTCGTTGTGCATCCGGTGTTGCAGAACAGCTTTTTCTGGGTGTAGTGGTCGGCTTCTCGGTTGACCCCAATAACCTGATGCAAGTTTCCCGTTTGGCTTCAACCAGCCGGATTGCTCACGTTGTTGTTGACCCAACTGTTGTATATGAAATTCAAGAAGACGGCGTTACGTCGAATATTGCGGCGGCTGATGTTAGCCTCAACTTCACGTTTTCGACAACGGCGGGTTCAGCTACTACTGGGATCTCTGGTATGCAGTTGATATCCAACGTCAAGACTAACTTGGTTACTGCCCCTTGCAAGGTTCTGGGGTTGGCGAAGCGTCCTGACAATGCATTTGGGTTAGCCAGTACAGATAAGGCCAAGTATGAAGTAATGTTCAATACTGGCGTGCTGATGCCTAATGTGGTTGGTGGTTAATAGTTAACTATAAGGACAACTATATATGGCTATTAATACTGGCAATTTTGGTAAAGCACTCTGGCCCGGCGTAAATGCTTGGTACGGAAAAGCGTACAGCGAGTTTGACACGGAGTATGACAGCATTTTCAATAAGTCTACCTCCAAGAAGGCGTATGAAGAGGACATGTCTGTTTCGTCCTTTGGTCTTGCCCAACAAAAGGGCGAGGGAGCGCCTGTGTCGTTTGATAGTGAGATTCAGGGTTTCTTGGATCGCTATACTCACGCGACGTATGCCTTGGGTTTCACGATCACTAAGGAGTTGTATGAAGACGATCAGTACGATATGGTCGGTGAGCGGAAGGCCAAGGGTCTTGCAATGTCGATGCGTCAAACCAAGGAAACCATTGCAGCTAATGTGTTGAACCGTGGTTTCAATGCGGCGTTCACGTTTGGTGATGGTGTATCGCTGTTTCACGCATCCCATCCGAATATCAGGGGCGGTATCTGGGCTAATCAGATAGCGGTTGCGGCTGATATTTCGGAAGCGGCTCTTGAGCAAGCGTGTATCGATCTCGGTAAGTACACGAACGATGCGGGTCTGAAGATTGCTGTCAAGCCGTCTAAGATCATTGTTCCGGTTGATCTGGATTTTGAAGTTCGTAAGATCTTGAATACGGAATATGAAGTGGGTACGAACAACAACACGGTTAACGTGGTGCGTGGTCGTTTCCCCGGTGGTGTCTATCTGAACCACTATCTGACGGACCCTGATGCGTGGTTCATCATCACCAATGTTCCTAACGGCATGAAGTATTTCGAACGCCGTGCGGATACGTTCACGATGGACGACGAGTTCGATACGGACAATGCGAAGTATAAGGCTACGGCCCGTTACTCGTTTGGCTGCTCGGACAAACGTGCGATCTACGGCTCTGCCGGAGCGTAACAAATAGGTTGTAGGGGCGGGCTGGAAACGGCCCGCCTATCACTCTTTAGGAGAATCTCCAAATGGCTACAAAAGACTCAGTTCTGCGCGGTCCAAAAGACGTACTAACTAAGACCCGCAAACTCGCTATTACTAACACTACGGCAGTTCAAGTTGCTACGTTGCCTAAGGGCAGTCGTATCCAAGGTTTCTGTCTCCGTGGTGTCAATTCCAATGCAGTCACGACTGCTACTGTCTCTATCGGTAATACCTCGGCCTCTAACCAGTTTGTCAACGGTGCAGACATTAAGACCGCTGCTGCTGGTATTGGCCCAACGTGGCTTGCCTCTGTCTCTGGTTCACTTGGACAAGTTCTGGTAGTTGACACCCCAATCTTCTTCAAGTATGCGGATACTGGCGGTGCTGCTACTCTCGGTAACTGGTTTATCGATATCGTCTTCACGACCGGCAACGTTACTAACGACGACACCATCTAAGGAGGACTTTTAACATGCGTCCTCAATATGTATCTCTTGGAGCAGTTGCGGACTCGGCCCCGATCCCTATGGATCGGAGGCAGGCTCCTTTTGCTGTTGGTCTTGGTCTAGCTTTTACCGGGACAGCTACCGCAACTGTGCAACACACGTTTGATGATCTTAGTCTGGGAGCGCCTACTACTTGGTTCGACCATTCTGTGCTTTTTGGTAAGTCAGCTAACACAGATAGTAATTACGCCTTTCCGATTACAGCCATTCGACTTCGTTGTACGGCTTGGATTTCGGGAACAGTAACTCTGTCGATCTTGCAGGGAGAAAGATCATGAGTATGAGTGTTGACTACGCCCAACTGGAAACATTCTCTAAATTTTCCGGGTTCTTGGAGGTTATTCAAGATCCGAAAAGTTTTAAGGATATGTTGACCCAAGCTCAGAGTATTCTTGATGAAGAGAAGGCTCGGAGAGGTCCTCGTTTGGTTCTGGATAAAGCAGAACAATACCGAGATAAAGTCTATGCTGACTGCGACAAAAAGGAAGCAGATTTTGTTCTTAAGCAATCCGAGTGGGACCTTTTGGTTGAAAAGAGGACCAAAGAACTCTCGGACGAAAAAGACCGAGTTACAGGTCTACAAAACGAACTGCGATCTAAAGTTACTGAACAAGTTGGTCTTAATGCAGCACTAAAAAAGAAAGACTCAGAACTTGCTGCCGCTCTTTCTTCGGTAGATCAAGAGAGGGAGAGTCTTGCCAAGCAAATTCAAGATTATCGAGATGCGGAAGCAAGTCTTCAAGAAAAAGCAGCCAAGATCCAAGCTGTGTTGGGAGGATAATCTAAATGGCTACCTTCACCTTCTTCGATGAGTGGAAGAACAACATAGCTGTAGCTGTTAATTCTTCTACTGATGTCTTTAAGATTATGCTTACCAGCGACGCCCCTATTGTTGGGACTGATGCTGTTAAAGCAGATCTTACTGAGATTAGTGCTACAGGGGGTTATGCTGCAAAGACTCCTACTATGTCGTGGGCAGAAACAGGCGCGGGAACCTCCATCTGGAGGCTCTCTATTGGTGCTGACCAAACTTGGACTGCTGCGGGAGCGGCCTTTGATGTCTTCCGATATGTCGTTCTCTATGATGATACTGTAGCCTCGCCTGTTAAACCTCTTGTAGGGTATTGGGACTACGGCTCTAACTTGACCCTCAATGATGGGGATAGTCTTACGCTCAACGTAGATGCTAACTTCTCTGTCTATACCCTAACCTAAAAGGATTATTATGTCAGTTGAAACAATTGTTGTTGGGGCAACAGACGGTCCAGTTAATACTGCCGGTACTCGCGCCTCTTGTATTCCTACAGCTAATCGGATTGTTCTTCCTAATAATTTTTTCTATATTGGGAGGGCAATCAAGTTCATCTGGGGTGGTAGGCTTTCTTGTGCTGTAACCACTCCGGGTTCCTGTCGTTGGGATATTGCGATGGGCTCTGCTGGTACGACAATCGTCATGGATACTCTAGCTCTTGGTATGAACATCGTAGTCAAGGCAACTGTTCCATATTACGCAGAGATGACTTTGAATTGTAGGGCTGTTGGTACTGTTACTAGTACTACCTTCTTCCCTATGGGCTTTGTTACATCGGAAGCTCTTGTTGGAGCGGGACTGCCTACAGTTAGTGGAAATACCACCTTGAATGTCCCTGTTGGAACGCCTGCGGTGGGTGCTGGTATGGACAATACGGCAGCCTCGGCTCTCGATATGTTCTACACGCATACCTTGGGTACTGCATCACACACAATGCATAATTACATCGTTCAGGTCCTTAACTAAGATGAGTGATCCCGGAGAAGCTTGCCGGATCATTATTACAGAGGAACTAACGGGACTGATGAACGTGTCAGCCCCAATGAAGTACAAGGAACTCTGTAACGACATCCTAGATGATGCTCTATTCATTGTTCTGCGGGAGCCTAAAGAAACCTTCTTTGCTCCCGGTAAGTCTATGGTGATTACGATGAACATGAGTGGTATGGTAGATCTTCAAGCACCCCTGCCTGATAGGGCTTGGTGCGAGAAGGCTATTAAGGAATCCAAACAGATCATAAAAGAGTACCAAGCAACAGGTAATAAGTTCAATCAGACAGGCTTTGCGGATAACCTGAATAATGCCCATCCAATTTCCTAAACCCTCAGGGGGTGTAAACTCCTTCAGTGAAGTCTCATGGCTCGCCTTGAAAACTAAGGCATTTAAGGTAGTTCCGGCTCCTAATATGGGAGGGCCAGGTCTTCCTTTTTCGAGGACTTCTCCTTTCAATGGACAAGGTGCCGGTTGGAGTTTGAACCCCGGAACCGGGGTACAGCCTTTTATGGCAGTCAATCTTCGTAGCCCCAGTACTATGTATGTTGATGTCACTAAGACTGCGGTAGTTAATCCCGCTAATCTAATTGATGAGTTATATGATGAGACTACTGGATTTGACAGGGATTTAGGACAGTCCAATATCCGTATCATTGGAGTTAGTCGTAATGCTACGGGGGTTGCCTTGGGAACTTGTGTAGTTAAAGTTTTTAAGACTGAAGATGATGTCCTTGTAGCCTCTACTATCTCTGATAGCTCTGGTAACTGGACGGCCTACCCGAATCGAGTCGGGCCGTACTACTTCGTGGAATATAAGGCAGGATCACCAGATGTCTTTGGGACATCACCAAATACTAATACTTTTACAACCTTTACTCCGGGACAATAGTGGCTGAGATTTTGATCCAGTGGGGAGATAAGGTTTCGTCTTTGGATCCACTCTACCATCATAACTACAAAGATGGGGATGTTATCGCCATCTGTGATAATGGGTGGGCATGGTCTAATCGGGAACTTACTAATCCTAGTTGGCGCATAATCCAATTACCTAATATCACCAAGAATGAGTTAGGGACTCTTGTTCAGACTGTTAGTGAGGTAGGAACAAATAAGTTCTTGAGGAAACGTAGCAGAGGAATTCAAAGATCAATACTTCCTAATCCAGTAAAAAATCAGATTCTTAACAATCAAGTCTCTACATTCAATAATACGTTCGCGGAACTTTCTGCTTGGATAGCTGACCATCCATGACAACCAAAATCATTGGTACTGGTGGCGACTATACTACCATCTCGACGTGGGAGGCAGATGCTCCTGTTGGTGCCCTGTCCGCGCCTTGGCAGGGGAACTGCAAGAACGAAACGTTTAATGGTGGAGATGGCTCTGGAACACAGATAACGATCTCAGGAAATACGACAGATGCAACGAACCATAAGATTCTGACGACTGACACCGGAGCATCGTTCAAAGACAACGCTAACAAACTGACTAATGCTCTCCGGTACAATACTTCAAATGGGGCTGCAATATCTACGTCAGTAGGCTTTCAGCATTTGATATTTGTAAGTGAGGCGTACGTCGAGATCAGCAACCTGCAAATTCAGCATTCTGGCGGCGGATCGAATAGATATACAATTTTCCTGACCTCCCCCGGGGGCAATTTTCGGGGGAACAACCTGATTATAGAGCGTTCGGGAACCCCCACAACGCCGGCTATAATCTCCTCTGAATTAATCTCGGTGTTTGTCAACTGCCTCATCAGTCAGAGAACGTCCGGTTCCACAAACGCAGTATCGAGGTCTGGATTCGGAACTATGACCTTTATCAACTGTACTCTTACCAACGCCAATGTAACTACAACCGCACTTAGCAACTATGGAGGTACGTCAAACCTAGTCCTTGAGAATTGTGCCGTCTATAACTCGGGAACGCTTA
>Ga0315274_10012208_pt1 | contig 12274 bp, 6 predicted proteins | sample YL17G02_20_MG_FD_203700 | JGI IMG/M metagenome (GOLD analysis project Ga0315274, IMG submission 203700) | Sediment microbial communities from Yellowstone Lake, YNP, Wyoming, USA - YL17G02_20 | ecosystem: Environmental > Aquatic > Freshwater > Lake > Sediment | place: USA: Wyoming | collected... | reverse complement strand
GCTCTTTGTGAGCCACGCCAAAGCGCTGCTCCTCATCGACGATGACCAGGCCCAGGTTCTTGAATGCGACGTCCTTCTGGAGGAGACGGTGGGTGCCTATGCAGATGTCTATGCCGCCGCTGGCCAGCCCCTGCAGTACCGCCTGCTGTTCCCTGGGGGAGCGAAACCTGCTCAAAGAGTCCACCGTGATCGGGAAAGCACTGAGACGCTCCCTGAAGGTCGTCAGATGCTGGTCGGCCAGCACCGTTGTCGGAACCAGCACCGCTACCTGCATTCCGTCCATGACAGCCTTGAAGGCCGCACGAATGGCAACCTCGGTCTTGCCGTAGCCCACGTCGCCACACACCAGGCGGTCCATGGGCCGGCCCTTTTCCATGTCCTGCTTCACATCCTGCACAGCCTTGAGTTGGTCGGGCGTCTCAACGTAGGCGAACGATGCCTCGAGCTCCTGCTGCCATACCGTGTCCGGAGCGAAGGCGAAACCGTACGCGACCTCCCGCGCGGAGTACAGGGCAAGGAGGCTCCTGGCAAGCTCGCTGGCGGCCTCCCTGACGCGTTGCTTGGCCCGGTTCCACTCCTGAGTGCCCAGGCGCGAGAGCGATGGGCTGTATCCGCCGGGACCGATGTAGCGGGTGACCCGGTCTACCTGCTCGCTGGGCACGTAGAGCCTGTCGCCTGCCGCATACTCCAGCACCAGGTACTCTCGCTCGCCGCCGTTGAGACTGAGCTTTGTCAGCCCCGAGAACCTGCCGATGCCATGGTCGATGTGCACCACATAGTCGCCGATAGTCAAATCAGCGAGCAGGTCCTCCCTGCGCGCGAAGCGCCTGGCAACCGTGCGGCGCTTCTTGGCGACGCCAAAGAGTTCCACATCGCTGACCACTGCCAGTTCTTGCGGGCCACCGATGCGCCAGCCTCCGCCGAGAGAACCCTGAACCACAGTGAGCGTCCCCGAAGACGGAGGCTTCACCACCGCCGGCAACGCGGTGCAAGCGGTGTCCCCCTCTTCGAGCAGTTCGCACAGCCTGGACGCCTGCTGCGTCACGATGACAAGGCGGCTCCCGCTCGTCGTCACCTCCCTGGCCTCTTCAACAAATGCGGACATGCGCCCGCCGTAAAGGGCCGCTGGGCCGAACTCCATCACGTGTGCCGGGCTGCCCCCGGCCCACTGCTCGAAGTCCAGACGATGACCCAACCCGCCGATTCTGCCCGCCAGTTCTGGCCAGGTGAAATAGGGCCGTGGAAAGCCCGCCGGTAGCTCTCCCCGCCCACGCTGCGCGGTGGACAGCTCGACGGCTTGAGCGTCAATCTCAGTCAGAGCGCCCTCGATGGCCTCTGGCCGATCCAGAATCACCACCGTGCCGGGAGGGAAGTAGTCAGTGAGGGCGCCTTCATTCACAAGTGGAGCGTAGAAGTCAATGCTCTCGGGCCACTGCCCGCTTGACAGGCGGGCGATGTCCTGGAATAGCTTCTCCGCGGCCTCCTCGCTCAGGCCAGATGAATCGAGTCCTCGCAGGCGGTCCGCAATAGCGCCAGGGGTCGTGACCATCTCTCTCGCAGGCACCACAGCGAACTCCGGCACCAGCTTCACGGAGCGCTGCGTCACCGCATCGAACAGGCGAATGGTTTCCGCCTCGTCTCCCGACAGCTCAATCCTCACAGGCAGATCGCTGTTCGGGGGATAGATATCCAGGATGCCGCCGCGCCGGCTCATCGTCCCCGGTACCTGTGCGGCGCTTTCCATCACATACCCCAGCTCCGCCCATGTAGCGAGCAGCCGCTCCAAATCCACCTTGGACCCGCTCTTGACCGCGTGACAGGAACTGGCGAAGGCGGGGGCTGAGACGGTCTTGCTCGCGACAGCGTAGGCCGACGCAACGACGACCCGCGTTTCACCCCCGCCGGACAGAGATGCGAGCACCCTCAACCGCTGCTGCACGGTGTAGGGGTCGGAGGCTATGCGCTCGTAGGGAAGGGTGTCGGGCTCCGGGAAGAGGCTCACCGCGCCGCCGCCCGCCCAGGACGGGACCTCGTCGCATAGCTGGCGAGCCCTTTCCTGCCTGGCCGTCATCACCAGCAAGGGCAGCCGGAGGTCGCGGCGCAGGCAAGCTATCAGGCAGGGTTGGGCTGAATCGAGCACCACGACCTTCGTCGCCGCCACCTTCCCTCTGAGTTCCTGGACAAGCTTGCGGTAGGCAGGCGTCTCCTCGATCAGGGGCAGGAGTCCGGACAGGTCCACGGCACAACACCTCAAGGGCTAGCCCTGGCCGGACTAGCCCTACCAAGATTGTATCAGAAGCTCGGAGAACGGGCCAGATTCGGAAGGCCGCCGATGTCGCTCCATAAGCTGCCAATTCAAGCGGTGTCAGCATAGACCCACTCTCACGGAACGGGCCGGTCCCCAGCGCACCACATCGGCACCACAGAGCCCGATAGGTGCTATAATGATGGCCAAGAAGGTGAAGAGGGGACAGTGCTTGAACATCCAACGCCGCGAAGTGCTCCCTTGAGCGCCTACCAGCTGAGTCTGCCAGGCTTGACAGCAACGCCGAAACATAGGCTCCCAACGAGCACGACGTCTTGGCGGCATCCGGTGCATCGTTGGTACAGCTTCATCGCCGGGTTCTCTCCAGAGTTTGTCTCCGTGTGCATCCATAGGGCGGGAGGTAGCTCGCAGGACTCGCTCCTTCTCGATCCCTTTGCCGGATGTGGCACATCCTTGGTTGAGGCGAATCTCCACGGGGTGACCTCCATAGGCTTCGAACCCCACCCCTTCTTTGCCGACATGGCTACCGCAAAACTGACGTTCCCGACCGATCAAACACAGTGTGATACTATCGAAGGCATCGCCACCAGAGCGTTCGAGGAGCCTGTGAATCCTGAGGACGTCTGGGAAACACACGCGCTAACATTCCTGCGCAAACTCGTGCCAAGTTCGGAACTGCCAGTATTCGCGTCAGCTTGTATCTTGGAGGCAACTGTTCCTTCCGATCTCCGCCTATTCTATCGAATGACCATCTCACAGGTTCTTGAGCGCTGTTGTCTTTCACAGACGGACGGCATCTACAAGGCTCCCAGCACAAGCAAGCGGTCGGACCCATTCCTGTACGGACTCAAGGCGGTTCTGGGGCAACTGCGCACTGACATTGGTCTGCTGGCCTCGAATTGGACCAATCGTGCCACGTTGATCCGGCACACGTCAGAGCATATGACCGAAGTCCCGTCTGACACTTGCACCTTATGCGTCACATCCCCCCCCTACCTAAACAATTTCGACTTCGCAGAGATGACACGCATGGAGCTTTACTTCTGGCGGTACGCCGGCGACTGGCGCGGAATAACCGAGACCGTTCGACGGAATCTGCTCGTTAATACGACCACCGCGCCGACCGACCTGAAGCTGGCTCAAAAGGAATTTCGCGCACTCGTGCCACCGACATCTGTTTCCACGCTAGAGAACACCGTTAGCCTGCTGGCAAGTAGGAGGAGTGAAAGAGCTGGCAAGAAGGACTATCACTTGCTTGTCTTCCCGTATTTTGGTCAATTGACTACGATATTGCGGGAAACGTTTCGGGTGCTGAAGGCTGGCGGTGAACTGCACCTAGTGGTGGCTGACTCTGCACTCTACGGTATTCATATCCAGACCGAGGCAATCCTCGCGGGAATAGCGACAGCTATTGGCTTTGCCCCCATAACGGTACAGAGACTGCGCAGTCGGGGCGACCGATGGGTGCTCCATAAGCGCCAAGGCCCACCGATCGGGCCGCTTGGAGAGTTCCACATCGAAGCGGTCAAACCGTGAAATCCGAGCGGCAGGATGGAACAGACGTTCTACGACCTGGCAAACGCCGAAATGGAGCGCCTTATTGCCCTGTACCTCAGAGTAGCTGAGAGATCTAAGGCCTTCAGCGGTTTGCGACCCAGCCACGTCAGGACCGAGGACCTTCGTCGCATTGTGCTCGCTGGCATCGGCAGTCCCCTAGACCCCGCTAGCGTGTCCCCGCAACATGTGGTGGCGGAGTGGGCTCGCATGAAAGCTGTGCCGTTCGATCTAGAAACGAGCGTAACAACGGGCGTGTACCATGTCATCCGCCAACACGGGAAGAGGCTTTTTGACCAGGTAGAGGGAGAGACGAATGGTTTCTCGCATTTTGCGCCCGAGTACGTATCGGGGCACCCGCACCTGCTGCCCATCTTCCAGCATTTGGCGGGCTTGTTCAGCAAGGCTGCGCTTAAGAGGAAGGTTGGAGGCGCATCGGACAGGTCTATTCCACAACCCGTGGCTGACCGGTTGGCTCAATTGCTCAACGAACGCAGACTTGAGGGACACGTGAACAAGGGTGAAATCCTTCAGAGGCTCGAGTCAACTCTGGAGGGCTTGGTTAGGGACTTGGTCGGGAAAGTGCTCCTGGAAAGCGTGGTGGCAAATGCTCTCAAAGAGCGCGGGCTGGTATTCCAGCGTGAGAGGGAGTATCGGGCCCTAAAGGGGGTGGTATACGATTTCCGCGCTGACTTCGTGCTCCCTTCCGCTTCCCGGCCTCTGGCTTTCGTAGAGGTGCGCAAGTCGTCAACAAGACATGCGTCATTGTACGCAAAAGACAAGATGTTCTCCGCAATAAACTGGAAAGGCAAGGCCCAAGATCTATTGGGTGTCTTAATCGTTGACGGCCCTTGGACCTCGGCCACGCTGAAGGTAATGGCGAAGGTCTTTGACTACGTAGTGCCTATAGCCAACGTAAACGATGTTGCCGAAGTGCTCAAGGCCTATCTCTCAGGTGACAGATCCAGACTACAGTGGCTCATAGAATTCCGTATCTCCCCGGCGACGTAAGCATGTTTCCCACGCCGTACCCACCCATTCCCCACTCATTGCTTGGGTCTGATAGGGCAGAACAACGCAACGGGACGATACTGCTTGGCCAGCCGCAATGAATGTCGGACATGCTAGCCAGCGTGGTAGGTGGACAAATGGGTAGATGAAACTGGAGGACAGATTGCCCAGCTCCGACCGCAGTCCTTGACTGGGCGACTGCGCAGTGGGCCTTCGGGTCGAGAACTCACGCAGAGCTAATGTAGTGTCTCCAACGCTTCGTTAGCTCGCCCAAGGTGGGGGAGAATGTTTGCCAAGAACTGTCCGACCGAGAACTCAGGGCCACTGTTCTTGGCCTGAAGATAACGATATTTGGGAAGCACTACACTAGAGGTTCCCCCCGAACTGAGCCATCTCGATCGGCGTGGCAAGAAGCTTGCTCGACCACCCAGGTGAGAGGCAAAGCTTTTCTCAACCGGTCAATTGTGGTTGTTCACCCCTGCTTAGCCGCCCTGCGTGGTTACGCAGGGAACGGCGTCTGCGACTAGGGGACAGACCTCTGCGACAAGAGCTTTCCCCCCGGCCACGTCCCTTCGAGCCGCTGTAACCCCAGACGAGTGCCCTAGTCTCGAATGCCTTCCAGTTCATCATAGATGGCTGGCAAATCCCATACGGTGATCATGCCCAGCAGGCTTTCATGGGCTCTACCGTTCTCGGTGATCAGGATCGCTTCGAGCCTTCTGCCATCCTTCTGGCACCCTTCAAATATGTGCAGAGCCTGGAACAAAGTTGCGTTCTTTGTGATGAAGCAACAATTGTCCTCTTCCTCGGCATACTCCAGGACACGGTCGATGCGTGTCTCACGCAAGCTGAAGAGGTCTTCTGCAACGCACACTCCCAGCCACCGGGCGACGGCTTCCGTAGTGAGTAAGCCTTTGAACGCCTGGTTTTCGTAGATGGGGATCTGTGAGAACGAGTGGGCCAGCATGGACTTCACGGCCTCAGCTACAGGATCGGTCGTTTGCAGAGCAAGTATATGCTTCTGGAATTGAGGCACGACCCTGGGTGGGTTGATGAGCAGCAGAGCGACACGCTTGATGTCAGCAACAGCCCTGTCGTTCGGCTCGGCGATAACGTGGCCGTCCGTGCGTTCGTGGGTAATCGCGTTCCTGAGGTCTGCGAATTCCTTCAGGTCGTTGCTGAAGCGTCTTACCGCAGCATGGGATTCGCTAGCTTCCCTGACGAGTATGTGGAACGGCGTCTCCTTGTTGGCGTCGGTCATCCGGCGCAAATGGCGCTCGATCTCGTTGAAGGCGCTGAGGAACTCATCCGAATTTGCCATCGCTGAATCTTCCGGAAGAAAGTCCAGAGTCCGCCAGTCAGTTGTATCTGGTCATCGCTGCCGTGACGCCCTGACTGACCAAACACCCGACAGCATCGGCAGCCGTCTGGCAGACCTCACGGATAACAGCTTTCTCGTCGGAGGTGAAATCGCTCAGCACATAGTCAACGGTGTCGACCGCCCTCAAGGGAGTGCCCGCGGAGACTACCGGCGGACCGATGCCGATTCTCAGCCGCGCGAAGTCCTGGGTGCCCAGGTGCCCGATAATGGACTTCATCCCGTTGTGGCCCCCGGCACTCCCGCCAGGCCGCACGCGCAGCCTGCCCAAAGGGAGGTCGAGGTCGTCGTAGATGACGACGAGGTCTTCTATGGCAACCTTGTGGAGACGCATGAGCGCCGAGACCGCCTCGCCACTGCGATTCATGAAGGTTGTCGGCTTGGCCAGGACAACCGGGGTGCCCGCTACTTCCCCAACGCCTATCTTACTCCGTGCCCTGCGTCTGTCCAGGCGGATGCCGTGCCTTCGCGCAACGAGGTCCACACACTGGAACCCCACGTTGTGCCTGTTGTTGACATAAAGTCTGCCCGGGTTGCCCAGCCCGACGATCAACTTCATAGCTCGCCCTTCAAGCGCTCGGTTCCGATAGCAGGTGATACCGCCCCCGCCGCGTAGTCGCCCGACACATCACTGCTTCTCCCCCAGCAGGCGCAGGAACTGCTCCTCAGTGAGTAGGGCAGTGCCGAGCTCCCGGGCACGGTCCAGCTTCGAGCCGGGCACGGCCCCGAACACAACAAAGGTGGTCTTCTTCGTTACCGAGGTGCCGACTGCCCCGCCCAGCGCCCTAATCCTGGCCTCCGCCTGGCTGCGGGTGAAGCCCTCCAGCTTGCCTGTGACCACGAACTCCTGGCCGGCCAGGGGCAGGGGGCGCTCTTCCCGTGCCGCCTCTTCTTCCAGCCTGACGCCCGCTTTCCTCAGCCTCCCTATGACCTTAAGGTTCGAGGCTTCCGCAAAGAAGGCCACGATGCTGGCCGCGATCTTCGGCCCGATCGTGGGTACGGCCGTCAACTCCTCCTCTGTTGCGCGGGATAGCCTATCCACACTGTGAAAATGCCCGGCCAGCACCTCGGCGGTCTCCGAGCCGACGTGCCGAATCCCCAGGGCGAAGATGACGCGCGGGAGCGGCCTGGTCTTGCTCTTCTCTATCGCCGCCAGCAGATTCGACGCGCTCTTCTCCCCCATACGCTCCAGCCCAATGAGTTGGTCCTTCTTCTTCTTCAAGTAGAAGATGTCGCCCACATTCCTTATCAGGGCCGCCTTCAGCAGGGCATCGGCCAGCTTCTCGCCCACACCCTCTATGTCCATAGCATCGCGCGACACGAAGTGCTTGACCAGCTCGTAGACCTGCGCACGGCAAGCGACATTGGGACAACGGAACATCGCTTCGCCCTCGAGTCTGACCGCCCTAGACCGGCACTCGGGGCAGATGGGGTGCTTTGGTGCTCTGCCCCCCCTTATGTCGTGCTTTTCCTTATAGATCTCCCAGGTCCTCTTTGCCAGTGAGAAAACCTCCTGCGGCCGGTCGGGCCGCGGGTCCACGGGGCCCACCACCTCAGGTATGACCTGTCCCGCTCTCCGCACGAAGACCTTGTCACCGATGCGGATATCCTTGCGTAGTATGTCGTCCTCGTTGTGGAGCGCTGCACGCTCAATCACCACGCCCCCGACCGACACCGGCTCAAGGATGGCGTAGGGGTTGAGAGTGCCGGTACGCCCCACACTCACTTCGATGTTGACCAGTTCCGTGGTCGCTTGCGTGGCAGGGAACTTGTAAGCCATCGACCACCGCGGCTCGCGACCCACCACTCCCAGTCGTTTCTGCAAATCAACACGGTCAACTTTGACCACTATGCCGTCGGCTTCGTATGGAAGGTGCTCCCGCTCCTCGACCATGCGCTGGTAGTAGGCCTCGACCTCCTCGATGGTGCTGAACAGGGAGTTGAGCGGGTTCACCTTGAATCCCAGGGACTTCAGGTACTCCATGGTCTCCCAGTGAGTGGCGGGCGCATTCCCCTCGGCCCAACCCAGAGCGTAGATGTAGATGTCCAGAGGCCGCTTCGCGGAGATCCGGGAATCGAGCTGGCGCACCGAGCCAGCGGCGGCGTTCCGCGGGTTGGCAAACAGCGGCAGCCCTTCGCGTGACCTCTCCTCATTGAGCTTCTTGAAGCCTTCCTTTGGGAGGAAGACCTCACCCCTCACTTCGAACCTGCTGGGAGCACGTCCGGGAACGGACAGGGGTATGCTCCGAACCGTCCTGAGGTTCTGAGTGATGTCCTCGCCGCGAAGTCCATCGCCGCGGGTAGCACCGGTGACGAGCCTCCCTTCCTCATATATTAGCGCTACCGCGAGTCCATCCATCTTGGGCTCGGCGACTAGGTCGAAGCGCTCTTCCCCGAGAAGCCCCGATATGCGTTTGTGCCATGCAAGGAGTTCGTCCGTCGTGAACGCGTTGGCCAGGCTGAGCATCGGCGTTGCATGTTCGACCACACCGAAGGCCTCGACAGGCGCAGCCCCCACCCGCTGTGTCGGCGAGTCGGGTGTAATAACCAGCTCGGGGTGCTCGGCCTCCAGTCGCTTCAGCTCGTTCATCAGCTCATCGTACTCGGCGTCGCTGATCTCGGGGCTGTCGAGCACGTAGTAGCGGTAGTTATGGTGGTTGAGCTTCTCGCGAAGCTTCTCGACCCTCTCCGTCAACTCACTGCCTGCCACCAGGTTCACCCCCGCGTATTTTCAGGCATACTCAAGCCGCAGCACGGTGCTCGCGGTTTGCAGTATAGCATAGTCGAAAGCGGCGACAAACACTGAAAAGGCACAAAAGCGCTTTGACAAAGGGTGGCTTTTGTGCTATTAAGAAAGTCGAAAGACCTCATGGCGAAATATATCTTCGTCACCGGCGGCGTGGTTAGCTCGGTAGGGAAGGGGATAGTCGCCGCTTCGGTTGGCAGGCTGCTCAAAGGCTACAAGATCAGCGTCTCCGCACAGAAGATAGACCCTTACCTCAACGTCGACCCCGGCACGATGTCACCATATCAGCACGGGGAGGTCTTCGTGACTGAGGATGGCGCGGAGACGGACCTCGACCTCGGCCACTACGAACGCTTCATCGACACCAGCCTCACCGCTGCTTCCAGCGTCACGGCAGGGCAGATATACAGCAGCGTCATTGCCAAAGAAAGGCACGGCGATTTCCTGGGCGGCACCATTCAGGTCGTGCCACACGTGACATCGGAGATCAAGCGGCGCATCAGGGGAATAGCCGAGATGACCGGTGCTGAGGTCGTGCTCGTCGAGGTCGGCGGCACGGTGGGCGACATCGAGGGGCAACCGTTTCTCGAAGCCATACGCCAGATGAGAAATGATGTGGGACGAGACAACGTCCTGTACATACACGTTACTCTTCTCCCATACATAGGAGCCACCGGCGAACTCAAGACAAAGCCCACACAGCACAGCGTGAAGGAACTGCGCAGCGTCGGCATACAGCCGGACATTATCATCTGCCGCAGCGACCATGCTTTTGCGGATGAGCTCAAAGACAAGATCGCTCTGTTCTGCGACGTTGAGAAGCGCGCAGTGGTCCCGCTCCCCACTGTGCCCTCCATATATCAGGTGCCTCTGGTCCTCGATGAGGCAGGGCTGGGAGAGATTATCATCGATCGCCTGCGCCTGACCGCGGGGCCAAAAGACCTCACTGAGTGGCGCGAACTGGTGCAAAGGATGCAGAAGCCCAAGGAGGCGATATCCATAGCCCTGGTCGGTAAGTATGTGAAGCTACAGGACGCCTACCTGTCGGTGAGGGAGGCCCTGACCCATGCTGCGCTATACCATGACCGCGCTGTGCAGATCGTCTGGATCGAGTCGGAGGAGCTCGATCAGCCCGGCGGCGAATCGCTGCTGCACAGCGCAAACGGTATTGTGGTGCCCGGCGGCTTCGGCTATCGCGGCATCGAGGGAAAAGTGAAAGCAGCGCGATATGCTCGGGAGAACAGAGTGCCCTATTTGGGCTTGTGCCTGGGCATGCATATTATGGTAATCGAATATGCTCGATGGGTGCTGAAATCGGACAAGCCGAATTCCAGGGAGTTTGACGAGAACACCCCTCATGCGGTTATTGACTTCCTCCCCGAGCAGCGGGGGATAGACGATAAGGGTGGGACCATGAGGCTGGGTGCTTATCCCTGCCACCTGGTTCCAGGAACACATGCCGCCGCCGCCTACGGCAAGACGGTGGTCTACGAACGGCATCGCCACCGCTTCGAGTTCAACAACCAGAACAGAGAACTGCTGGACAAGGCTGGCTTCACCGCCAGCGGGCTTTCGCCCGATGGCAGACTAGTCGAGATAGGCGAGATTGCCGACCACCCGTGGATGCTCGGCGTTCAGTTTCACCCCGAATTCACCTCCCGCCCCAACAGGCCTCACCCGTTGTTTCGCGATTTCGTTGGGGCAGCGAAGAAAACGCTCAGGGTAGGAGACCAGCGTCCTCTGCCGCTCTTGGAGAACCAGAACAGTCATCTCCACAAGGTCAACTGATGGGCACCCCAGCAGGCGCGGGGGCAAAGACGTCCCTTCAGAGAAGCGGCGGGTTGCAGCAACGGAGCAGCGGGTTGAAGCGCCGCGCAGTTGGCCTCTTGTCCATGTAGACAAACCGATGAAGATATGCTATAGTTGACGCAACTGAACGGGTATCTTCTCGGATACCGCCGGCATCTGCATGTGGCTTCGGTCTTGTGCGCCCTGCTTGTGCAGATGACCAGTCACCCGCTTACTGACATCGTGATGTCCCGGTTCACCCAGGATTGCCGAAGCATCCAGAAGTCGTAGAAATCCAATGCGAGCCGTAGCACCATGTCAGGCTGTCCAGCAGGGCATATCGCGATTCTAGTCGTGGAGTGAAGCTATGAATATGTCCGAACTTGAGACCAAGACCAGAGACGAGCTCCTGGCTCACGCCAAGGAGGCCGGGATTACCGGTGTCAGCGCCCTCAAGAAGGAGGACCTTGTGCTCAGGCTCCTTCAAGCCAATGCCGAGCAGCAGGGGTACGCTTTCAGAGGGGGGATCCTCGAAATCATGAACGAGGGCTACGGTTTCCTGCGCCAAACCAGCCTCCGCCCCGAAGCCAGCGACATCTACGTCTCCCAGTCCCAGATCCGTCGTTTCTCCCTGCGGACGGGGGACATCGTCAGCGGTCAGGTCAGGCTGCCCAAGGACGGCGAGAAGTATCACAGCCTTCTGCGAGTTGAGACGGTCAACAGTATGGACCCGGAGACTGTTAAGACACGCCCCATCTTCGAACGCCAGACGCCGATATTCCCCGACAAGCTGATCAACCTGGAGACAACACCCAACAATCTGTCCACACGCTTGATGAACCTCATAGCGCCCATCGGACGCGGGCAGCGTGGACTGATCGTTTCCCCACCGAAGGCTGGCAAGACCATCCTCCTGAAGCACATTGCCAAGGCTATCCTGACCAACTACAACGACATCCACATCATGGTTTGTCTGATCGGAGAGCGCCCGGAGGAGGTGACAGACTGGAAGAGGTCTGTGGACGCCGAGGTTATTGCCTCGACCTTTGATGAGCCTGTCGAGGAGCATACGAGGGTGGCCGAGGTAGCCCTGGAGCGCGCCAAGAGGCTGGTGGAACTGGGTTCCGACGTGGTAATACTGCTCGACAGCATCACCAGGCTCACCCGTGCCTACAACCTCGAGATGCCATCCAGCGGCCGCACGCTCTCGGGAGGCGTCGATCCGGCCGCCCTCTACTCACCGAAGAGGTTCTTCGGCTCGGCCAGGAACACCGAGGAGGGCGGGAGCTTGACGGTCATAGCCACATGCCTGGTCGACACCGGCAGCAGGATGGATGAGGTAATCTACGAGGAGTTCAAGGGGACAGGCAATATGGAGCTTCATCTCGACCGCAAACTCTCAGATCGGCGGATCTTCCCTGCCATCGACATACAGCGGAGCGGCACCCGGAAAGAAGAACTGCTCCTTGACGAGAACACGCTGAGGCAAGTCTGGGTGATCAGGAGAATGGTTACCCTGATGAGCGCCAAC
>Ga0315274_10012206_pt1 | contig 12275 bp, 12 predicted proteins | sample YL17G02_20_MG_FD_203700 | JGI IMG/M metagenome (GOLD analysis project Ga0315274, IMG submission 203700) | Sediment microbial communities from Yellowstone Lake, YNP, Wyoming, USA - YL17G02_20 | ecosystem: Environmental > Aquatic > Freshwater > Lake > Sediment | place: USA: Wyoming | collected... | reverse complement strand
CATTCACCCGGCTCTCAATATTGAGTACCGCCAGGTCGCCAAAGTTAATGGCACGGTCCACCACTTCCCAGGTCGCATTCTGGTGGCGTAGCTGTTCAATCACCTCATTTACACTCGCATCCGTCACCCTTACCGGGTCAGGCTTCATGGTGAGGCTATGATAGTCACCCAGTTGCACCACAGGTGCCAGAGGCACTTTAGCCTTGAAAATGACCGGTTCGCTCTGGACCAGTTCAATCTCCGGTCGAGCAATGGCCTCTATCTGCTGTTCCTTGACTGCCTTTTCATAGGCCTGCGGCAGCAAGTGGTTGAGTGCATCCTCAAGAACGCTGTCCCGGCCCAGAAAACGTTCCAGTATGGCACGCGGCGCTTTGCCCCTGCGGAAGCCGGGGATATCGGTTCGCCTGGCCAGACGCCGATAGGATTCTGCCATTGACTCCTCAACCTCCTGCGGTTCCATCTCAATGGTAAGAAATACCTGACTGTTCTCGGTTTTATCTCTGGTTATCTTCACGAATGCTCCACCTTTTCCATCGGCCTTCTTTTATCCTGATAATATTTTAAAAGACCGGTGACATTCATGGCCACTATGCCGTCGGCCAGATACTGATAAAGCGGTTCATATTCCCGGGCCGGTTCCAGCTCGGCATAAAGCTGGTTCCGTATCTTTTTAAAGGCAGCTTCAAAGCCGCCTTCATGGAAGGTCTGGGATACGAGTGCATACCAGGCTTTGAGCTTGTCCATAGCGATTTTTATGCTTTCCCTGACTTTATCGGTAGCGCCAAAGTGGGCGAAATAAATCAGGTTTGCGTTCAACCGCATCAGTTTTTGCAGCGTGCTCAGGTACAGCTCGAGGTCGAAAGCCGGTGGTGGCGTGGCGGGCATCAGTACTTTGCCCTCCGCCACCGAAATACCAACCGCATCGCCGCTGAATAGGCCATTATTCCGGCTCTCCAGAATACAAAGCTGGTGCGGGGCGTGTCCCGGCATATGGAGAATGCGCAGGCTTTGCCCTTTGCTGAGTTTGAATACCTCGTCACCAGATACCGGTATAACTCTCTCCTTATCAATTGGTGTCACCGGGCCGGTCTTTTGCATCATCCTTTCCCCCATGGTGGAGGCGAAGCTTTTCATCAGCCTCTCCGGCTTGACCAGATGTCTGGCACCTTTAGCGTGGACAATGACCTTGGCCTCAGGCATATGCTTTATCAGTTCGCCAACGCCGCCGACATGGTCCAGGTGAATATGGGTGGCGATGACGTAGTTGATTTCCCCGGGAGCAACACCTGCTTTTTTTATACCGTCCAGAACGGCTTTCACTGAGGTGGTCGGGCCGGTATCAACCAGCGCCTTCATCTCCTCATTTAGGAGGTAAACACTCCCCCATTTGGGGATAGAATAAAGTTCGTTGTCAATCAGGAAAATATTTTGGGCTACTTCTTTTATGTCAACCATCTATTCTTCTTCTTGGCGCAGGAGGATGTGCAGCTCGGCAAGCTGTTCTTCGGTGACCGGTGCCGGAGCATTGAAGGTCAGGTCAATGGCGCTCTGGGTCTTGGGGAAAGCGATTACCTCACGTATGGTCTCCCGGCCGGCCAGCAACATCACGGTGCGGTCAATGCCCAGCGCGATGCCGCCATGTGGCGGTGCGCCATATTCAAATGCCTCAAGCATATGCCCGAAGCGCTCTTCAATCTCATTGTCGGCGTAGCCCAGCAGCCGGAACACCTTGCGCTGGAGTTCGGCGGTGTAGATTCTGAGGCTGCCGCCGCCAATTTCAAAACCGTTGCATACCATGTCATAGTGTTTGCCGTGTACCTTCTCCGGAGCCGTGTCCAGAAGCGGTTCATCTTCCTCCCGCGGTCTGGTGAAGGGATGGTGCTCCGGTTCCCAGCGTCTGGTTTCCTCATTCTTTCGCAGCAGGGGGAAATTTTTGACATAGGCAAAGTAGAGCATGTTCGGGTTGGCCAGTTTCAGCCGCTGCCCTATTTCCTGACGTAAGGCACTGAGCGAGGTGTTCACCGTGCTGGCATCTCCGGCAACGAGCAGAAGCAGGTCGCCAATGGTGGCTTCCATGCGCTTGGCCATTTCCTTTACCTGTTCCAGCGTCAGGAATTTGGCAGCGGCCGAGCGCACCATATTGTGGGTTAGCTCATCCAGGCTGCCGCCCCCTGACTCACCGAGCGCTATGGTTATCAGGCCACCCGCCCCGTAACCGCGTGCCAGCTGGTTTAAGTCATCAAGCTGTTTCCGGCTGTACGCGGCGCAGCCCGGCGCACGTATTCCCTTGACCCTGCCTCCGCTGGCAATAGCCGAGGTGAAAATACCAAAACCCGACGGCGCCGCGATGTCGGACAGGTCTTTTAGCTCGAGGCCAAAGCGCAGGTCAGGCTTGTCCGTGCCAAAGCGCGCCATGACATCGGCATAGCTTAAGCGTGGGAAAGGTTGATTAATCTTCATACCGGGCTTGATGGTCGCCATCAGGGAGATAAAGAGTCGTTCCATCAGGCTTAAGATGTCCTCGTCTTCCACGAAGCTCATTTCCAGGTCGAGCTGGGTGAATTCCGGCTGGCGGTCAGCCCTGGTGTCCTCGTCTCGGAAACAGCGCGCAATCTGATAATACTTCTCCAGGCCAGCGACCATCAGCAGTTGCTTGAGCTGCTGCGGAGACTGGGGCAGCGCGTAAAACTTGCCAGCATGGACACGGCTGGGCACCAGATAATCGCGGGCGCCTTCCGGGGTGCTCTTGATGAGTATCGGCGTCTCAATCTCAATAAAGCCCTCCGCATCGAGAAAGTCACGGATGAACTTCACCACCTGATGACGGAGCATCAGGTTATCCTGCATCTTGGCCCGCCGCAGGTCAAGATAGCGGTACCTCAGGCGCAGGTTTTCCTCCACTTCTACATCCTCATTGATGTAGAACGGCGGGGTTCGGGACGGATTTAAAATCTCGACATCATGCGCGATTACTTCAACCTCGCCGGTGGGCATTTTGAGGTTCTCCGTTCCCGGTGGACGTCTGGCCACCTCACCACTCACGCGCACTACGAATTCGCTGCGCATCCGGTTGGCCACTTTGTGGCATGACTTGGATATCTCGGGATTGAAGGCGACCTGAATGATGCCTGCCCTGTCCCGGAGGTCAATAAAGATAAGGCCGCCATGGTCCCGGCGCCGGTCCACCCAGCCGGCCAGAGTTACCGTCTGACCAATGTTTTCTTTATTCAGTTCACCACAGCTGTGACTTTTAAGCAAGACCAGCCCCCTGAACCCCGGCTCTCCTGTCTATACGATGGACTTGACCGTTTCGACGATTGTAGTCTCCTGGGGAAGCACAAACCTCTCCAGAGAACGGTTGACCGGTATGATAATATCGGGTGTGGCTACTCTCTGTATCGGCGCGTCAAGGTGGTCAAAGGCACGCTCCTGAACCAGAGCCGCAATTTCCGCACCCACGCCGCAGGTTTTCATCGCTTCATGGGCAACGATAAGTTTCCCCGTTTTTTTGACCGAGTCAACTATGGTGTCTATATCCAGTGGACGGAGTGTCCGCGGGTCAATAACCTCCACGTCAATCCCCTCTTCGGCCAGCGTCTGGGCGGCGTTCATTGTCTTGGGCAGCAATGTCCCCCAGGCCACGATGGTGACATCTTTGCCCTCCCTTTTGACCTCCGCTTCCCCGAGCGGAATCACATATTCCTCTTCCGGTACAGGCCCGCTCACGCCGTAGAGAACCCCGGGCTCCAGGAATATGACCGGATTGGGGTCCCTGACTGCCGATTTCAGCAGTCCTTTGGCATCATAGGGTGTGGAAGGCATGACCACCTTCAACCCCGGTACATGCGCAAACCAGGCTTCAAAGCTCTGTGAGTGCTGCCCTCCCAGACCAATACCTCCTTCGGCCGCTGCCCTGATGACCAGTGATACCTCAGGATGGCCTCCGGAGAGGTAGCGCATTTTGGCGGTCTGGTTGACGATTTCGTCCATGCAGATGGTCATCCAATCGACCCGCATTATCTCCACTATCGGGCGCATTCCCGCCATTGCTGCTCCCAGCGCAAAGCCAACGATCGCCGTTTCGGAAATGGGTGTATCAAGCACACGTTCCCCCCCGAACATCGCATATATGCCTCTGGTGCCACCAAAGGCACCACCCAGTATCCCCACATCCTCCCCCATTAAAAATACCCTGTCGTCTCGTGCCATCTCCTCTTTGATGGCCTCGCTTATCGCTTCACGATAGCTTACCTGTCGCTGGGGCATTTATTTCACTCCTTCCTGGGCATAAATCCACTGGAAAGCCGATTCCGGTTTGGGTTCAGGGCTGTTCAGGGCAAAATCAGCCGCGTCATCAAATAGCTTCTGGCATTCGGCATCTATCTGCTCGGCCGCTTTATCCGTTAAGTAGCCCAGCTCTTTGAGTTTCTGGCGGAATATCTTGAGCGGGTCCTTTTTGGCTGCCCAGTCCTCAACCTCGCCCTTGGGGCGGTAGTCAGAACCGCCGGGCATCTGGTCCATGCGCATGCTGTGGCCGCGCAGGCGATAGCACACGGCTTCAACCAGGCTCGGGCCATCTCCCCTTCTGGCCCTGGTCACGGCGCTTTTCACTGCTTCATAGACAGCAATTACATCTGTCCCGTCAACCCGGTATCCTGGCATATTATAGGCGCTGGCCCGGGCGGAGATATCAATATTGGCACAGGCTTTACACTGCGGCATGGACAAGCCATACTGGTTATTGGTGCAGACGAACACCGTTGGCACCTTCCACACCCCTGCCAGGTTCAGCCCTTCGTGAAAAGTCCCCCGGTTTGTCGCGCCATCGCCGAAGAAACCGAGGCAGACCTGTCCGGTCTGGCGCATTTTGATGGCCAGCCCCACACCGCCGGCAATATTGATACCTGCCCCCACGATGCCATTGGTGCCAAGGATATGCTGACTGAAATCAGAGAGGTGCATTGACCCGCCTTTACCCCCGGTGCAGCCGGTGGCTTTGCCCAGTACCTCGGCCAGTATGACCTTTATGTCCGCACCCCGGGCCAGCAGGTGCCCGTGGGCGCGATGGGTGGAGATGAGGTAGTCCTTTTCCTCCAGAGCGCTGCACGAGCCAACGGCAACCGCTTCCTCACCGATGGAAACATGTCCGGTGCCGGGTATCAGCCCCTGCTTGGAGAGCTCTGTGATGCCTTCTTCAAAATGGCGGATGGTGAGCATCCGGCGGTACATATCCAGGAGCACCTCTTTTGTCAGTGGCATATGTTCTCCTTCTTCCTGAGAATTGAACCATTTCAAGGGTATAACTGATGATTTCCTTCTGAAAGATACCATAATTTACCTTGCTCGTCAAAATGACGGTTCATTTGAAACAAGCTACCGCCTTCTATTATGATACATACAGGCTGTCGGAAACAGCTTATGGAAAAGGGATACCTAATCTGAAAGTTTAACCGATTGTTAAATAACAGTGGGTTCAGCACCGTTTCCCGTCAAAGAAGCTGGGGGGCTGCCGCATTCTTCATCTATACCCACCTCAGCAACGACCTGTGTACCGGGTTGCTATCGGCGTTACTGCCTTTAATCAAAGAAGGGTTTGGACTGACCTACCTGCAATCTGGCTTTTTGCTCTCTGCTTATACCATCACCTCCGGCCTTTCTCAGATTCCCGGCGGGTGGATTGGCGACCGGCTTAGGAAAAACATCATAATTGTGGTGGGGCTGGGTGGTGTTGGCTTGGCCACGCTCGCTGTCGGCCTGAGCCCGTCATACTATCCGATGATTGTCATCCTCATAATTATGGGGCTTCTGGCTGGTGGCTACCATCCTTCGGCGGTGCCGATGCTCTCGGGCTATTATGAGGAAGCCAGGCGGGGCCGGGTGATTGCCCTTCATATGGTGGGGGGCAGCATTGGTTTCACCATCGGTCCTCTTCTGGGAGGGCTGATTGCGGAACATCTGGGATGGCGTTTCGCCTTTATCATACTGAGCCTTCCCGCCATATGCGCCGTTCCCCTAGTAATAAAAAAATTTGCCCTAATCGAAAAAGTGGCGGGCATTATATCTCCGGGACAATCCGCGGATAAAGGGTCAGTTGAGGCCAAGGCTGGTTTTCAGAAAATGGGCCTGGCTGAGGTGTTGCGGCCGCTGGCCCTCATCCTGTGCTTATGCGTGAGCATGCAGCTGGTGGCGGGGGTCGCCATGTCATTTGCTCCGCTATACCTGGTGGGCAGGCACGGCATCGCTCCGGCATTTGCTGCGGTGCTGGTGGGTATTTTACGGTTTGGTGGCATATCGGGCAGCCTGCTGGGCGGCTGGCTTTCTGACCGCTGGGGCAGAAAGAAGGCCATTTTCCTCTCACTGGTGGGCACTGGTCCGGTGCTGTACCTGCTTACCATACTCCCGTATAACGCTGGATTTGTTCTCGTCTTGATTATCTTCGGCATGTTCCGGTACATGGCGCAGGCAACAATGCAGCCATATCTTATGAGCAGCGTGCCGGTCTATCTCCGGGCGACGGTGTTCGGCATCTACTTTGGGCTGGGGCTGGAGGGGCAGAGCCTTATGCAGCCTGTGGCCGGTTATTTTATGGACATTTATGGCATTGTCAATATCTTCGCCGTTGTTGCCATCGTAAGCGCGGGGCTGTCTCTGGTGACTTTGCTTTTGGCCAAGAAAGCATGAAAAGTCCTCGTCAGTGGGTCTTTTTCACATAGACCTTAATTTCTCCGCCGGCCTCCTCCATGCCCAGAAATTCGTGGCCGGTAGTCTGGCACCAGGCGGGCATGTCCTGTTTTATGCCTTTATCGTCCGCGATAACTTCCAGAACTTCTCCCGGCTTCAGCTCTTTGAATTTTGCCGCGGTTTTAACAATGGGCATCGGGCAGTAAAGGCCCACACAATCGAGCGTTTTATCCGCCTTCATCGCCTCCTCCTTGCCTAGATGAAAAGAGTCACCTTTGATTCGCGTGCTTCGTTCAGGAAAAAGGCGGCGCCGGCCAGACTGGCGATATGCTCACGGAAGGCATCTTCTTCGGAAAGGCCCATCACGTTGCAGGTGGTGCTGCACGGTACCAGTTTGACACCCATCTCCTGGGCCATCTTAATCATCTCGTCAAGGGACGGGTAGTTGACGTCTTTCATTAACTTCTTCATCATCCAGGTGCCCAGGCCGAACAGGTTAAAGCGGGAGAGCTTCAGTCGCTTGCTGCCGCCACGGTTGATGAAGTTCAGCATCTTCTTCATCAGTCCCTTGCTTCTGATTTTGCCTTCATTTTTCTTGATGATGTTCAGCCCCCAGTAAGTGAAGAACATGCTTACCTCCATCCCCATGCTGGCCGCCGTAGTCGCCAGGGTAAATCCCGCCAAGGCATGGTCCAGGTCACCGCTGAACATGACTATGGTCAACTTATCTTTTTCGCCGGCCATTTCAGCTCCTGCCTTCAGGCGTTTTCGCCTTTGATTTCAGCGCCGCAGTAGGGACATTCTCTCTTCTCACGGGGAACCGGCTTGCGGCATTTGGGACAGTAGAATACGATAATCCCGCAGGTCTGACAGTATGCACCATCGGGCGCCATCATCTCGGTATCACAGTACGGGCAAAAAAGTCGCTTCTTTTTTTTCTGCTCTGCCATTACTTCTTCCCCCTTTTTGCCTGCTTACTCAGGTAATTGTCAATCGCCTTGTTCAGCGCCTGTGCGCCCAGATTGGAGCAGTGAAATTTGTTTTTAGGCAACCCCTCAAGCTCATCGGCTACCAGCTGCGGAGTTATCTTCCTCGCCTCATCAAGCGTTTTCCCTATCGCCATCTCACTGACCATACTGGAAACGGCGATGGCCGCCCCACAGCCAAAGGTTTTGAACTTCACGTCTTCCAGTCGATTGTCCTTTACCTTTATGTAAAACGTCATCATGTCCCCGCACACCGGGTTGCCGACCTCCCCAATGCCGTCCGGGTTCTCTATCTCGCCGACGTTGCGGGGGTTCATGAAGTGTTCCATTACCTTTTCGCTATATATCGGCATATTACCTGCCTCCTTTGCTCTTTTTGGTGAACTTCGCGTATAGCGGTGACATCTGCCGCAGCCTTTCGACAATCGGCGGCATCACCTCAAGTACATAATCAACATCTTCTTCCGTATTGTCAATGCCAAAGGTGAAAAGAACAGAGCCCTGAGCTATTTCATGGGATAGGCCCATGGCGATGAGCACGTGCGAGGCCTTGAGCGCTCTGGAGGTGCAGGCCGAACCACTGGTCACCGCCACTCCCTGGCTGTTCAGGAGCATGAGCATGGACTCCCCCTCAATGAATTCCACGCAGAAGCTAGCGTTACCTGGCAGCCTGTTTTCGGGGTGACCGGTAATCACCACGTGGTCGATTTTTTCCGGCAGCTCGGCAAGCAGCCGGTCGCGCAGGTGGCTCAGGTGTTTCATGCGGGATGCCATCTCCTTTTTCGCCATTTCCGCTGCCTTTCCCAGCCCGACAATTGCCGGTACATTTTCGGTGCCAGCGCGGCGTCCTCCTTCCTGAACTCCGCCATCAAGGAGAGGTATGACGCGTACGCCTTTGCGTACGTAAAGCGCGCCCACCCCTTTGGGCCCGTAGAACTGGTTTCCGGCCAAACTCAGGGCATCAACGCCTAGTTTTTTCACATCAACCGGTATTGTCCCGGCGCTGGCAACGGCATCGGTGTGGAACGGTATTTTATGTTCCCTGGTTAGCCTGGCGATTTCCGGGACGGGCTCGGTGGTGCCCACCTCTCCATTGGCATGCATGATGGAAACGAGCACGGTATCTTTTCGGATGCGCTTGCGCACCTCGTCAGGGTCAACGACGCCATAACGGTCAACGGGTACCTCGGTAAGCTCAAATCCCAGTTTCTCCAGCGTTTTCGCCGAGTGGAGCACCGAGAAGTGCTCGATTGTGGAGACGATGATGTGTTTTCCCCTGCCCGGCTGTGCCAGTGCCAGCCCTTTCACGGCAAAGTTATTGCTCTCGGTACCGCTCCCGGTGAAGATTATCTCGTCGGCGCTGGCGCCAACAAGCTGAGCTACCTGTTCTCTGGCCCGGTCCATGGCCTCCCGCGCCGCATCTCCCCAGTCGTGCAGACATGACGGATTGCCGAATAATTCACCGAGGTAAGGCAGCATTGCCTCCCTGACTTCGGGAAGGAGCGGGGTTGTCGCCGCATGGTCCAGATATACCTTCCTCATCAATTTACCTCAGAGCTCTTCAAAAGGCCGTTCAAAGCCATTATTTCTTCAATCTATCTCGCAATTCCTGCAGCAGTTCCTGCTCGATTTCAGCATGTGCTTCCAGCAACTTGCGCGTATGGCTGATGTAGGCACGCATATCGTGGGCACTCGCCTCCCAGCGGTGGCGCGCCATGCTGCCACTGACCAGCTCGGCGACATGGTTTTGGGAATGGGCCAGGCGACTTCTAAGGTCAATATGCTCAAGGAAGATGGATTGCAGGGAAGATTTGAGCCCTTCGTCGCCATGTCGGTCGACCACCGCCGGCAGCGATATTTCCTCAAAATGGAAGTGCCTTTGCAAACCATCCTCAATGGCATTGAGGGTATCTTCAAGCTCACGCAGGCCCTGCTTCTGGCCCAGCCGGCCCGGCATAAAGGCTTCTTTGGCCTCTTCAAAGCCCGTCACCGCTTCCGCATCGTTGGCCACCTGCTCCAGGTTATGAAAGCGCTGTCTGATTGTTTTGTGCTCGGCGATGACTTTCTCAATGATTGCTAGGTCATCTTCCATTATTTGTCCTCCTCGCAGGCACAAACGGACACCAATTTCCACTCTCTTTAGCAGAATAAGTATAACACATAGCTTGTGTTCGGGCTAGGCTGAGCGCTTCTGGTTAATGAGCTTTCCGCAGCCGGTACAGGAGTATGCCAGCACTGCCGAGGGCGATTCCGGTGATGACCATGAAGACACCGCTGCCCATGACTACCTGGGTGAGACCAAAAGCGACCCCCGCCAGATAAAGATAGTTCTCCAGGTTCATTGCCTGAGCATAGGTCAGGTGCTGGGGATTGGTGGGGTCATAGCGACCTTCGCCCAAAAGGTCTCCATAAGTGGGGGCAATGCCGTGACGGTGCTCCCTGATGGTATCGCCGGCTTTGAGCGCTTCGGGCAGGGAATCGATGACCTCGTCCCCAAGCTCTGATTCTATACCCAGTGTAACATGCTCAAGGCGCATTGCTGATTTAAGCTGCATATCTCTGGAGGCACCCAGCCCGATAAATACTGCGCCCATGATAACCGCCACCACGCCAATTAAGATTACCAGTACCGAAAGAAAGCGCGTCATATCGCACCTCCTTCGTTCAATTCTAGGAAATGCCCTATAACCTGTATATGACATATGTCACATACTGGTGGCCAATAGATAGGTTATGATAGTATGAGTTTGAGGACAGTGTCCTAATGAGGAGAAGATGGCTCAAAAATCTGGCCGCAAAAAAGAGAAGGTGCGCATTCATGTTACCGGTATGACCTGTACCACCTGCGCGGCGTCGATTGAAATAGGTCTGGCTAGAACTCCTGGCGTGGCGGAAGCGAAGGTCAATTTTGCTTCCGAGCAGGCGTCTATCGCGTATGACCCGGAGCGAGTTAACCTTGGTCAGCTAAAGGAAACCATATCTCGCATCGGCTATGGTGCCGCGACCCGTAAATCGGTTTTCCCGGTGCGCGGCATGACCTGCGCTTCCTGTGTGGCACGTGTAGAACAGGCATTGTCCGGTGTTCCCGGCGTTGTCTCTGCCAGCGTCAACCTGGCTTCGGAAAAGGCCACCGTGGAATATCTGGAAGGGACTCAGGTATCAGATTTAAAGCGGGCGGTGGCCGATGCTGGCTATGAACTGGGCGCAGAAGCGGAAACACTGGAAGACGTGACCACGGCATCACGACGGGAAATCAAATCATTGCGCAATCGGTTCCTTTTCGCCGCGGTTACTGGCCTTTTGGTTCTGGGTCTGGGGTTTGGGCCGTCTTTTCCCGGTAAGCCCTACCTGCTCTGGACGCTGGCCACCCCGGTACAGCTCTGGGCCGGCTGGCGGTTTTATCGCGGGATGTGGGGGGCGTTAAAGCACCGGACGGCGGATATGAATACCCTCATCGCGGTGGGCACATCAGCTGCTTATGCTTACAGCGTCATGGCGGTGGTCTTTCCGGGATTTTTCGCCACGGGTGGGCTGGAACCACACCTTTATTTTGATACCTCGGCGATGATTATCGCCCTGATATTGCTGGGTCGCTTTCTGGAAGCGAGGGCCAAAGGCCAGACCTCGGAAGCGATTAAGAAGCTCATCGGCATGCAGCCGAAGACGGCGCTGGTCATTCGCGATGGGGAAGAGAGGGAAATACCGGTGGAAGAAGTTGCCGTTGGCGACCTGATAACGGTCAGGCCTGGGGAACGGGTGCCGGTGGACGGCATCGTGCGCCAGGGCTATTCCAGTGTTGACGAGTCCATGATTACCGGCGAGAGCATCCCGGTGGAAAAAAATGTCGGCGATGAGGTTATCGGGGCGACCATTAACAAAACGGGCAGCTTCCAGTTTGAGGCGACAAAGGTCGGCAAGGACACCACACTGGCACAGATTATCCGACTGGTTGAGGAAGCGCAGGGAAGCAAGGCGCCGATACAGCGTCTGGCAGATATCATCGCCAGCTACTTTGTGCCCACCGTCATCGGCATTGCCCTGGCCACGTTTATCATCTGGTATTTCGTGGGGCCAGCACCGGCCTTCACCTTTGCCCTGCTCAACTTCATTGCCGTGCTGATTATCGCCTGTCCCTGTGCCCTAGGACTGGCAACACCAACCGCAATCATGGTCGGCACGGGGAAAGGCGCGGAGAACGGCATCCTTATCCGGAGCGCTGAAGCCCTGGAAAGAGCCCACAAGATAAACACCGTCCTGCTGGATAAAACGGGCACGCTGACACAGGGAAAGCCGATGGTAACTGACATCATTGCCGCCGGTTCTTTTTCTGAGGAAAATATACTGCAGCTAGCGGCATCAGCCGAACGCCAGTCTGAGCACCCGCTGGCTGAGGCCATTGTTCAGGCGGCTTCGAGCCAGAAATTAAAGCTGCAAGCCGTTACCGGTTTTAAAGCCATTCCCGGGAAAGGCGTGGAAGCATCGGCCGGTGATAAAAAGATTGTTCTGGGCAATCTGGCGCTGATGAAGGCCGAAAAGCTGGCCCTGAATGGACTGGAGAAGGAAGCTAGTCGGCTCTGGGAACAGGGCAAGACGGTGATGTTTCTCGGC
>Ga0315274_10012205_pt1 | contig 12275 bp, 15 predicted proteins | sample YL17G02_20_MG_FD_203700 | JGI IMG/M metagenome (GOLD analysis project Ga0315274, IMG submission 203700) | Sediment microbial communities from Yellowstone Lake, YNP, Wyoming, USA - YL17G02_20 | ecosystem: Environmental > Aquatic > Freshwater > Lake > Sediment | place: USA: Wyoming | collected... | reverse complement strand
CGAAAGCCCGGAATCCGCCGAACTGTCTCGAGCGGCTTGCGCCTCGCAGGCTTCGACGGCGTCTTCCGCGAGTTCTTCGGCTTGTCGGGCACGGGAAAGCGAATCGCTGGTTGCCTGCTGAAGTTGGTTTATCATGGCCTCTCACCTTTCGAGCATAGTCAAGGCCCCAGAAGAATCTCGAGATGGAAAGCGATTTCGGCGAGCCGCGTTTCGCTTGCCTTATGTGGTCTCTGCTCGCTCAAATGACTCCCGCTTGGCAAAGGTTCAGGAATCCAGCGCCTCGCGGACCTTGCGTGCCAGAGCAATCTTTGTGAACGGCTTTTGCAGGAGCGCGAACCCGGGCTCGAACGCGCTGTTGCGAACGACCGCGGTTTCGGTATATCCCGATGCAAACAACACCTTGACGGATGGCCGCAAGGCTTTCAGCCGCTGCGATAGTTCTTTCCCGCCCATCTCCGGCATCACAACATCGGTAAGCACAAGGTGGATCGTTTTCCCGGGCGCTCTTCGGGCGACGTGCAACGCTTCTTCGCCGTTTCCCGCCTCCAAGACCGTGTAGCCCTGGTCGCGAAGAATACGGGAAGCCACCGCACGTACAGACGCGTCGTCTTCAACCAGGAGTATGGTTTCGTTTCCCCCAGGAGGCAGATCAGCCGTGTCCTCGCGCCGGGGCAGGGCGCCAGGTTCTTTCTCGACGCGCGGCAGGTAGATCTTGAACGTTGTGCCTTTCCCCGGCTCGCTGTACACCCAGATGTGGCCGCCGCTTTGTTTGACGATGCCATAGCAGGTCGGCAGCCCCAGGCCTGTTCCCTTACCCATTTCCTTGGTCGTGAAGAACGGCTCGAAAATGCGCTCTTTCACCTCGTTCGCCATACCGACTCCCGTGTCGCTCACCACGAGCATCACATAGTGGCCCGGGGTCACGTCCGAGTGCGAACGGGCGTATTCTTCATCCAGGTCGGCATTGGCGGTCTCGAGAACCAGTCTGCCGCCGTCGGGCATGGCATCGCGGGCGTTGACGGCCAGATTGACGACGACCTGCTCGATCTGGCCGACATCTACACAAACGGCCCACAAGTCCTTGGCCGGTCGGGTTGTGAACTCGATGTTCTCAGCGATCAGGCGCCGGAGCATCTTGTCCATGTTCGATAGAACGTCGTTGAGACTGACCACTCGCGGCTCGAGAGCCTGGCGGCGAGAGAACGCCAACAATTGGCGCGTGAGATGAGCAGCCCGCTCGGTCGCTTGCGTGATTTCCGAGAGGTGCCGGTGAGCGTCTGGAGGCAGCTGAGGCGTGCTCGCGGCCAATTCGGCATTGCCGCCGATCACGGTCAGCAAGTTGTTGAAATCATGGGCGACACCGCCCGCCAAGCGGCCCACCGCCTCCATCTTCTGCGCCTGGCGCAACTGCTCTTCAAGATTCCTGCGATCGGTGACATCCGTGAAGAAGCCGATGAGGCATGGCCGGCCGTCTATCACGGCGCAAGTCGCGACAACATCGGCGTAGAAGACCGTGCCATCTTTGCGCAGGCAGGGAAGGGCGGACGCCAGCGTCCTCTCGCCGCGCGTCTGGGCCTCGAACTCGGCCGCGACGTGGCCGAGCGACTCCTTGGGGTGGATGTCCGCCACGCCGAGCCGCATCAGCTCCTCTTCGCTGTATCCGAGCATTTTGCAGATGGCCGGGTTGGCATATTTTAATCGCCGCGCTTCGAGATCGGCCACCAGGATGCCCTCGGCGGCGCTTTCGAACAACGCCCGGTATCTCGCCTCGGACTCGTGAAGCGCCTCCTCCGCGCGCTTGCGCTCGGTGACGTCGCGCGAGACCGTGGAAAATCGCTCCACCTCACCGCTGGGCGATTTGTGGGCCAGCAGCACCATGAGGACCGGGATCTCGCGACCGTCCCGGTTCAGGAAAGCGCATTCGCCTGTCCATACGCCGTCGCGGATGGCCGTGGGGATGATCTCGTCGCGAAACAACTTGTTCGTCCACTCTGGATGAACATCGGCGATCTTGAGCCGGGTCACGTCCTCCTGCGCCCCGACGCCGACCATCTTCCGGCCGGCGGGATTGATGTAGAGAATGTGGCCATCCCTGGCATCCGCGAAACCCACAAAGTCGGGGGTCGCGTCAAGTATGGCCACCAGGCGCGCCTGGGTTTGCTCCGCCCGCTTGCGCTCGGTGATGTCGCTAATTACTACTCGGCACACGGTCACTCCCTCAGCGTCCTGCGCCGTGGTTGCCTCCATTTGCGCCCAGAAGGGGGCGCCGTCCTTTTTCACCAGCCGCAGCTCGCACCCCTGCGGCGCGCCCGTTTCAAAGAGCTGTTTGCGGTGCCGGTAGTAGAGGTCCTGGTCCGCGGGAACGATAGAGCGGGTCAAAGGCTGCTTGAGCAGCGCGCCTCGGGTCACGCCCAGCAACCCGGCGGCGGTGAGATTGGCCTCCAGGATCAGCCCCTGCTTGCTGACGGTGAAATAGCCGACCGGGGCCAGGTCGTACAAGTCGAAGTACCGCGCCCGCGCCGTTTCCAGTTCCGCCTGCGTGCGGCGCAGTTCCTCGTTCTGCATCTCCAGCTCGATCTGATGCACACGCAGTTCGTGGAGCAGCTGCCGCGATTCCTTGGGCGATAGCGTTGCCCGGGTCTTGGTCTCGTCTGCCTTTGCCTGTTCCTCCGCCCGGTTGCGCAAATCGGCAGCTTCGTTTGGACTAGACCGTGTTTCAATCATCACCCTGCTCCGTCACTCGCCCGTTCCGTGGTTGCAATGGCATAGGCCTCACCGGCCTCATTCACCAAGGCGGTTGCAGTCAGCATCATTTCCACGATCCGGCCGTCTTTGGCGACGCGCTGCGTGCGATATGGCTCCAGAACTTCAGACTGGCCAAGCTGCCGCACCATGGACAGCGCTTCTTCGCGCAGGCTCTCCGGGGTCAGGTCGCGGATGTTCATCGCCAGCGCCTCTGCCTCGCTCCAGCCATATATCCTCTCGGCCCTCGGGTTCCAGGCCAGGATACGGCCTTCCAGGTCCTGCACCGTGATGGCATCGTGGGCGTCGCGCACCACCACGGCCAGGCGGCGCAGGACATTGGCTTCCCGCAGGGTGTCCTCCACCCGCTCCGTGACATCCACAAACGTTATCACCGCGCCCTCGATCACGTTCTCGATCGTGCGATAGGGCCGGATGCGCAGCAGATACCACGCGCCCGCCTTGGTCTGCACTTCCACCTCTTTGGGAACCAGGCTATCCAGCACCGCCTGCACGTCCTCGACCAGGCGGTCGTAGCCGACCAGCTTGGAAACGATGTCGCCCACCGGCCGCCCCACGTCGCTCTGGATCAGATTGATCAACTGGGTGGCGGCGGGGGTAAAGCGCCGGATGCGCAGTTGATGGTCCACAAAGACGGTTCCCACGCCCGTGCCGGCCAGCAGGTTGTTCATGTCGTTGTTGGCCCGCGACAGATTGGCCACCTTTTGCTGCAGTTCGGCGTTGACCGTGAACAGCTCTTCGTTGACCGATTGCAGTTCCTCTTTGGAGGTCTCCAATTCCTCATTGGTGGACTGCAATTCCTCGTTCACGGACTGCATCTCCTCGTTGGAGGATTTGAGCTCTTCGTTGGAGGTCTCCAGTTCCTCGTTGGTGGTCTGGAGGTATTCGTCCTTGGCGCGCAGTTCCTGCTTCAACGACGCGATGCGCGCGTCAACGTCCGTGGCGCTCTCGTCCCCTCCGCTTGCGGGGGGGGTAAGGGGGGTGTTATCCGCCGCCGGCGCTTCCTCCAGGATGATCAGGAACAAGGTCGGCTCGGCGGACGCGCCTGCGGTGGGCTTGTCGAATCCGTCGGTGCCCGCCACCACCGGCCGCACCGTCAGATTGACGGTGATGAAATCGCCGTTGGTTTTGACGCGCAATCCTGTGTGGCGCTCAATCTGATTGTGTGTCACGGCTTTGCGCAGGGCCGTGGTCAAATCGCGCCGCAATCCTTTGCGGGCCATTTTCAAGATGTTCATGCCGGCCTCGCCCGGGGCCGGCTCCAGGTATTGGCCGGTGCTGCCGTGGAGGTAGAGGATGTCGCCGCGTTCGTTGATGAGCGCGCCGGCCGGGACACACTGTTGCAGCAGCGCCCGCTCGGTCAGCTCGCGCAGTTGGATTTTGCTTTCGCCGGGAGTCTGCCCGGAGGGTCTTGGGGCGGCCCCGCCTTTCGTCATGGGCGGGAGAAACTTCCCCATCCCCGGGCGGTGTGCGCCGCTAACCTCTTCTTTGCGTTGATACATCTTCGACTTGCGATCCAGGATGGCAAAGAGGTCCACAAACTCGCCCACGCTCTCGGAGGTGCCCAGGAAGAGCATACCGCACGGGTTCAATGCGTAGTGAAACAGGGGGATGAGCTTCTTTTGCAGCTCCCCGCCCATATAGATCAAGAGATTGCGGCAACTGATCAGGTCGAGTTTGGAAAACGGCGGGTCTTTGATCACGTCCTGCTCGGAAAAGACCAGCAGGTCGCGGATGCCTTTGTGGATGCGGTAGCCGCCGCTATCCGACTCCTGGGCAAAAAAGCGCGCCAGCCGTTCCGGCGAGATGTCGGCGGCGATGCTGGCGGGATAGAGGCCGGCGCGGGCCACATCAATTGCCTGGCTGTCAATGTCGGTGGCGAATACCTGCACCTTGAAACTCTGCTTCAGCGCCTCCATCTGTTCCTGGAGCAGGATGGCGATGGAATAGGCCTCCTCGCCGGTGGAACAGCCGGGCGCCCAAACCCGTATCAATGCGCCGGCGGGCTTGCCGGAAAAGAGGCGCGGGATAACCTGTTCCTGAAGCGCCGTGAACGCTTCAGGGTCGCGGAAGAAACTCGTAACGCCGATCAAGAGGTCGCGAAAAAGCGCCTCCACCTCCGCCGGGGTTTGCTGTAGATAGCGGACATACCCGTCGAGCCGCTCGATCTGGTGGACGGCCATGCGCCGCTCGATGCGGCGGTTGATGGTGTTTTGCTTATACAGGGAAAAGTCGTGCCCGGTCTGGGCGCGCAGCAGAATGAAGATCTTCTTCAACGCGCCTTCGGCCTTGTGCGCCGGGGGAGAGACCGGGCAGGGTATTCTCCCAAAAGCGCGGGCGGCGTAGGCGATGAGCTGGGCCGGCATCTCGGCCGGCGGCAGCACGTAGTCCACCAAACCGGTGGCAATGGCGCTGCGCGGCATGCCGTCGTATTCGGTGGATTCGGGGTTCTGCGCCATGACCATGCCGCCCTCGCTCTTGACCGCCCGCACTCCCAGGGCGCCGTCGCTGCCGGTGCCCGAGAGCACGATGCAGACGGCCCGCTCGTGCTGGTCCTGGGCCAGGGAGCGGAAGAAAAAGTCAATGGGCAGGCGCCGGCCTCGCGGCGCGGACGGTTCCAACAACTGCAGTGCGCCGTTCAGGAAGGCCATGTCGCAGTTGGGCGGGATGATGTAGGCGCAGTTGGGCTTGACCGCCACCCCGTCCTCGACCTCGAAGACCTGCATGCGGGTGTAACACCTGACCAGTTCGCTCAGGATGCTCTTGTGGTCGGGAGCCAGGTGCTGCACCAGGACAAAGGCCATTCCGGTATCTTTGTCGGCGGGCATGGCGGAAAAGAAGGCTTCGAACGCCGCCAGCCCCCCGGCCGACGCGCCGATGCCCACGATGGGAAAACTCGCGGCGTCTTTTCCGGCGGTCTCCTGCGCCTCGATTGCACTGGAATCGAGCGTCGCTTCCGCTTCCTTCGCTTTGCTTCTTTTTCTCGCGGTCATGATTGCCTCCTATGCCGAAAGAACGGACTCCCCGCAGCCCTGCGGGCGTCGGCCAGACGCTCTTTTCGCCATTGCAGAATCTGCCCAGCCTTCAGTTCACCAATTCTGACTGCTCCAGCTCAGAAACTCGCTGGCGCAGGCCTTTCAATTCATTGATCACCAGAAGAACCTTTATGCGTGCCTTGTTTGGCATTTTGGACGCCCCTTCTGTCTCAACGTTGCGTTCCGAGCGGTCGGAATCTTGATATGAGATCAGATCGCAATCCGAATTTCGATCAGAGATACCACGCCAGGGCCAGGCGTCAATCAGGGCTATTCCAGATTTCGCGCCTCGAAATACCTGAGATTGATGTAAGGAAAACCATGATGAAAATGCGGTAAGGGGGAGGTCTTGCCGGATGCGTTCAAGGCTACAGTGCTCAGGCCGTTCATTGGTGCCCCCCTTTTTCAAGTGTGAGGTCGGTCCGGGCCGCTTCAAAAACCCCCCGGGCGATCCAAGAGCCGCGTATGCCGCGCCTTTCGAGCCTCCTCCGAACTCATGCTTTGAAAAAAGACGTTCTTAAGGCGCATACCCCCTCGCAATGCCTGCAATTCCAGGGCTTACATAAAGTATGACCAGAGGCGACGGCGCGAACGGCGCGTGCCAGTTCCTCGAAGGCATAGTCCTTCAGCATGTAGCCACAGTGAAGCATTGTTCTCACCACGAACCGGCTATCGTAATACGGCGAGATGGCGAGCACTTTCACGTCGGGGGATGCCGCGATGATTTGCCGCGTGATCTCCATCCCCTCTCGATCGAACATCCCCAAAACCATCGCAACAACGTCGGGCTTCAACACGCCCGCGAGTCGCACGGACGCGGCGCCATCTTCTGCCTCACCGATCAGTTCCATGTCCGGCTCCCGCTCGAGCACAGAGCGGAGAGCAGAACCGCCGTTGTTTTTGTTGTCAGCCAGAAGAACCTTTATGCGTGCCTTGTTTGGCATTTTGGACGCCCCTTCTGTCTCAACGTTGCGTTCCGAGCGCTCGAAATCTTGATATGAACTCAGATCGCAATCCGAATTTCGATCAGAGATACCACGCCAGGGCCAGGCGTCTATCGGGGCTATTCCAGATTTCGCCCTTCGAAATACCTGAGATTGATGTAGGGGAAACCATGATGAAAATGCGATAAGGGGGAGATTGCGCCGGATGCGTTCAAGGTTCCAGGCCCAGGCCGTCCACAGGGGAGCCACGCAGCAGGAAAGACATCCCGCCTCCCGAAAGATATATCCCCTGGCAGATGATCGGCTTGTTGTCAGGCGGCTTTTGTGGGCCTGGATGAGCAGGTGGTCTCTGCGAGTATATTGTGCGGTGTCAGTGGATGGTGTGTCCAAATGCACGTCTCTTCCCGGCGGGTCCGTGCGGCGGTGTTCTTGGGCCGATGTTGCAGCCAGATTCCCAGTATGACCCCGGCGAGCACGATTGCGGACAGAAAATCTATCATCCTTTTCATCCTCCGAACTCATGCCTTGAAAAAAGACGTTCTTTAGGGCCTATCCCAAAACCTTGTCCGATAAGCATGTCAGTCATTAACCCCGCGATTCATCGCGGGGATTAGAGCTGGCCTCTCATCGCCCGCAACCGTTTCAACGGTTTCTCGACTTGGCAGTGCGTAGATAAACCGTTGAAACGGTTTGGAACCAAGCTCAATCGCGTCCCCTTTTCCCCGCGATGAATCGCGGGGTTAATGACTGGGCAGCGAGGTTCTGGGATAGTTTCTAAGGCGCATACCCCCTCGCAATGCCTGCAATTCCAGGCTCCACGTAAGTATGACCAGAGGCGACGGCGCGAACGGCGCGTCCCAGTTCCTCGAAAGCACAATCCGTCAGCATGTAGCCACAGTGAAGCATTGTTCTCACCACGAACCGGCTATCGTAATACGGCGAGATGGCGAGCACTTTCACGTCGGGGGATGCCGCGATGATTTGCCGCGTGATCTCCATCCCCGCTCGATCGAACATCCCCAAAACCATCGCAACAACGTCGGGCTTCAACACGCCCGCGAGTCGCACGGATGCGGCGCCATCTTCTGCCTCACCGATCAGTTCCATGTCCGGCTCCCGCTCGAGCACAGAGCGGAGAGCAGAACACCCATTGTTCTTACCGTCAGCCAGAAGAATCCTGATGCGCGACTCGTTTGGCATTTTGGACGCCCCTTCTGCTTTAACGTTACGATCCGAGGGAGTCGAGAACTTGATATGAAATCAGATCGCAATGCGAATTTGGATCTCTGTTTTCAGCAAATACTCACCGTCCGACACCATTGGCCTGAGTGCGGGCGATCAACCAGCCGCTTGCGCGGCCTCGACCTTTTTTTCCAGCTGCGCCAAGCGGTCCCGAAGGGTGTCATCTTCTTGTTTTCTCATCTCCTGTTGCGCCTTGGGGGAGAGATTGGAATCTGTCACCCACCAGTTCATTCCCATCTCAACAGCTTTGTCCACCGAACAGATCACCAGCCGAATCTGGATCGTCAGTAATTCGATGTCCACCAACTTGATCTTGATATCGCCGGCGATGACGACTCCTTTGTCCAGAATACGTTCCAGAATATCCGCCAAGGATTTGCTCTCGACAGAATGTGCGATGCTCTGTTGCGTCCTCATTGCGATATCCCCCGACAAATTGCCGGCCCGCGCCCCTACAGCAGTTTTCCCAGAGGGCCCAAGTCAATGTTCAGATCGTCTTCTTCCAAACCGAACTCTTTTCGCAGTCTTTCGATCTCGCGGGTCTGGTTCATGAGAGTCGTACCGAGTCTTTCGATCTCTGCCTCCGTAAGAGACCCGCCTTCCATCCGGCGAATGGCCTGCCGCTCCAGAAGTTCGTGGAGAAGTTTCACAAGTGTGAGGACCAACTGGCCCAGACCGTTCTTCACGTCCTCCGGATCGAGATTGAGCCGACGCGGCTTCATCAACGTCTCGGGATTCAGAGCTTCGGCGAAATCGCGGATCGCCGAGCACTCCACCAACGCCCTGTCAGCTCCGGCCATCGGTGTAGCTCCCAAACGGATTGCCGGACGCCGGTAATACCCCTGCTCTCGCCGCCGTCTCGACCGAGGTGAGCAACAGGCGCAATCCCAGGTAGAGCAGGTCAATATCTGCCACCGAGATTGTGACATCGCCAAGGATCACGACGCCCTTGTTCAGAACGCGGTCCAGGAGTTCGCAGAGCGTAATGTTTTCTCTTTCCTCGTCCTCAAGCAACTGTCCCCTCATGATGACTTTCCGCCCCTCTTTGTGTTTGGCGGCTCTTCCTCTTCCGAATCGTTCTTTCCCTCGGCGTCCTCATCCGGTTCGTCGTCTTCGACGCCGCCTTCAGCGGCTTCGCCCTCTTCCTCGTCTTCCATGCCCGGGCGGGATTCGCGCTGCTGAATCTCTTCGAGCCGGTCGAGCATCTCCTTTTCTCGGACGCCGAATTCCTCCTCCGTAATCTGCCGGCTCTCGAGCCTCATATACAAGTCGCTCAGTGCGGCGGTGAGGTTGTCTTTCTCGCCGTCGAGTTCCTGCTGGGCCGCCTCGTGGATCTTATTAGCGACCCACACGAACCCGTTCAACGGAGAGAGAAGAATGTCGTCCAGGAGCAGCATGTTGTCCTCCCTGCGCCCGCCGCGCTCTAGAGCGAGAGGTTCATTTCGACGAAATTGTGGGGCGCCCACGGCCCATTGTAGTCGAACGCAAAACTGTTGTCGAACTGCTTGGCGGCCTCGAAAACGGCGGCCTCAAATTCGCCCCGCTTGTCGCAGCCGACCAGGCACGCCAGATGCATCACCTCGCGCTCGGAGCGGCACGGGTTAGGTTGGATTTCGGAACAACACCCCGCGAGCAGGGTCATCACCTTCTCCGTGCACGCTTCTCGATCTTCATTGAGCATCCGATCAAACATCCGTCCCAGTTCAATCTTGTCGTCCTGGGAGGGTTCGCGGTGATTTCGGAAAGAACGGTCGCGGGCGAGGCGGAGTTCGGGGTGCGTGTTGACGAAATACTCGAAGATATTGGGAACGTCCCAGGTCACGCGTAATCCCATTTCCACCTTGTTCATCACCCGATTCAGTTGTTCCAGGAACGCTTTCTGCTCACGCGCGAGAATTCTTTCGATCGCCCCGGGACCATCGGCTATGATCCCGAACGCGGCAGGAAGGATGGTGCCTGTCTGCATGAGGCGCTTGAGGGCCTCTTGGTGGGCGGCGAGATTGCGGCGCTCCGGCCGGATTTTGCCGTTCGGTCCCTCACTGACGATCGCCGCCAGCCGCCCAGACGAAATGGCGCAGACTGGTTTGCCATCAATCCCGGGGAAACCGAGAGTAACCGCCACTGGACTGGCTGCCACGGCATACAGGTAGAGGCCACCTTTCGCGGAATGCTTGCCCATTTTCTTGCCCAATCCTTTTCGAGGTCTGAAATCATCTGAAATCAGACGGCTCGACAACGCCTGGATGACACCCTGGCCGCGCCGCAGCGGCTTTACTTCTGCAGCGCGAAACGACGGGTGACAGGGTCCATCTCGCCGGCCGGCGAACCTGCCGGCAGGTTCGCCAGTCGGACCGATTTCAGGTCCCCCGCTGCGGTCTTGATCTCCAGTGTCGCGCCGCACCCCCAGCACTTCACCTGGCCCTCATAGTCACCATAGGCCTCATCAAGGTCCACCTTGTGTCCGCACGACAAGCAGTTCACTTTGATCTCATTCATAGTCGGGGTCTCCGTTTCCTTCGGTGGCGCACGCTATCGTGCGTGTGCTCAGCAGACTACCAGTCTGCTTTCCAATACGATGCCCTGGCCTCGACAGGGGAGGCAGTAGAAAACACCTTCCTCACCCGTTCCGCCGCAATCGGGGCAGATGGCGCCAGTCTCTGGAACAGGCGCCACTCCCGTGCCTCGGCAAGGCAGGCAGGTCAGCTTGCCCCACTCGCGTCCTGAGCCGCCGCACCTCAAGCAGGTGACCGTCGGCGGAGTAACCTTAATTGTTCCGGCAGCTCCACAGACAGGGCAACGGCTGGCGCCAATTCCGTACTCGAAGTCACGCCCCGTGCCCCGGCAATACCCGCAACGGACCGTTTCCTCGACCCGCCGGACCCGCAACCAGTGACGCTGAATGGCAGCAAGCTTGACAAACACGTCTTCCGTCACGTCTTCCGTCGGTTTCATCAGAGTCCTCTCCTGTGACTTGGCGCGATCGGGAAGTTGGTGGGTGCGACACTCCTGTCGCGCCCGCCCGCTTGCTTGCCCGACATGAGTGTCGGGCTTACCGTCTCCCGTCCGCGCGCCTGTCCGGGCCGGCCGTTCGGCTGGGTGGTCAGATACATCCGCGCCTGACGCCGGGCCAACTTCGTCTGTTCGAATGCAACGCGGCCTTTGTCGAGAGCCGCAGTTGGCGGGCCTGTGGAGTGGCGACAGGAGCGGAAGCAGTTGACGGTCCGGCTGTCTCCAATGTCAGTGTGGCTTTTCATTGTACGCACCGTTCTCCCTCCTCGTGCCTCAGAGATTCAATACTTGAGGCGAAATCCAGAGACTTTAGCGCCCCGCACGGATTTGCCATTGGCGTGGGGGGTAGGCAGGTCACGTGCGACGCCACATCCGTCCAGGGCTTGCAGCAGGGCCGCTTTTTCGGCCTCGATCTCCTGGAAACGCGCATCAATGTTTTTCATCCGATGCTCTGCACTTTCCCGTTCTTTCCCGCGCCGCAACTTTTCCATCTCCAGGCAGCTGATCTTCATGTAGGCCCGATAGGGGATGGCGGCCTGGTCAACGCTCCCCGACAACGTACGGATGTCTGTCAGGCCCCGAATGGGAATGGTTCTTTTGGGAATGACCATCGCATCTACTCCCTGCTCTTTCTGGTTTTCGCGTCGCCTTCCTTCGGACGCTGGGCCGGCTGGCCGCAGACCTTGCGGATCACTTCGTCCACCTTCAGCGGCATCAGCGATTGCCCATCGTGGGTCACTTTGGCTGTCTCGACATTGAGAACGTCGCGGCAAATCCATTGGAAAGAAGGGTCGTCCCAACAGGCACGACCCTTCCGATGAGCAAGCACTCGAGCAACCGCGATGCAGGCGCGGATCGTGGGGCAGTGGTTGTTCACACCCACCTGCCGAAGTTCTCTGACGATCCTCACGATCGTCTGCGCATCCGACCGAGGCAGCCCCGACTTGGCCATGGTGATCCGAACTTCCGTATCGTAGTCATGATGCCCGAGGCTAATGGTGATGAGACGATCCCGCAGAGCATTCTGCGTTTTGTGAGTGCCGGCATATTCTTCGGGATTGGAGGTAAAGATGGCCCGGAAATCGGGGTGTACCTCCAGATAACCCTTGCCGTAACCCTGGTCCGTCCAGCGCAGGCTTGGCAGACTAAGGATTTTTTCTTCGAGGATGCTGAGAAGGACATTGTTCGCTTCGGGTCTCGATCGCGTGAATTCGTCGTAAATGAGTGTATGGCCATCGGAGCAGGCCGTTGTCAGGCGATTGTCCACCCACAGACTTTTCAT
>Ga0315274_10012201_pt1 | contig 12276 bp, 9 predicted proteins | sample YL17G02_20_MG_FD_203700 | JGI IMG/M metagenome (GOLD analysis project Ga0315274, IMG submission 203700) | Sediment microbial communities from Yellowstone Lake, YNP, Wyoming, USA - YL17G02_20 | ecosystem: Environmental > Aquatic > Freshwater > Lake > Sediment | place: USA: Wyoming | collected... | reverse complement strand
CTCTCACCCGTCTCCCCTCCCCCCCCTCTCCTCCCCGCTCCCCCTCTCTGCGATTCGGGGCCTCGCCACGACGACGAGCGTCGTCCCAAAGTGCCACCGCGCCGCGCTCTCGACGTCGACGACGCCGCGGATAACCGCCTCCAGGTCCCGGTTCCACCAGCAGCCCCACCTCCTCCTGTGCTCGACGGCGCTGGCGTCGAGCTTGGCGTCGATCCAGGGCCGTGTGAAGGGGAAGGGGGAGGGCGGCGAGCTGCCGCTGTTGCTGCCAGAGGGGGAGGAGGAGGAGGAGGTCGTCGTCGCCCTGCCGTGCTCGATGAGGATGATCCTCCCGTCGGGCTTGCAGGCGGCGGCCATCTCCTCGAGGGCCCTCTTGGGGTCCTCGACCGAGCAGAGGCCGAAGGTGTCGACGACGGTGTCGAAGGAGCGCGGGGCGAAGGAGCCCGGGGACGGCAGCGGCGGCGCGGGCGAGGGTCCCGCCCGGAGGTCGAAGGCGTCGTCCGGGCCGAAGACCCTCCCGCTCCCGCTCCGGACGAGGCCCTCCGCCCGCGCCAGCACAAAGTTCATCCTGGGGAGGTCGCCGCCCCCGGACCCCTCGGAGAGCCTCATCGCCTTCTGCCGCGCCTCGGCGAGCATCTCCCTCGAGGGCTCCGCAAGCGTCACCGACGACACCCCGGCGCCGCGCCTGTAGTAGCCGAGGTTCCTCCCCGTGCCCGCGCAGGCCTCGAGGACGTCCCCCCTGGCCCCGCCGCGCCCCCCCAGCGTGAGCCTGCGGAGGAGCTTGAGGCCCATGAGGGTCTCGTCGGTGTCGATCGCGCGGTCGTAGCGAGGGGCGAGGCTCGCAAAGGTCGAGGCCGACGAGCGATCGCCCTCATCGGCGACGGCTCCCCCTTCGTCCCCTCCTCCGCGCAGCCGCTTCGAGATGTGGTACGCGCCAAAGGCAGAGGCGCAGTAGGCCGAAGCGGCCGCCGCGAGGAATCGGCGCCTCGAGGCCATCCCGGAGAGCAGCGTAGCGCGGGCGCCTCGGGCCGGGCCTCGTCGCCCGAGACGAACGCGCGCTTTCAAGTGGAAGCGCCGCGCCCGGACCAGGGATGTCTCCTTTTGGGTGGCTCAAAAGAAAAAAAAGAAAAAGGCGATCGTCGACGGCAACTTTTGATGGGAAGAATTCCGACTCTTTCATGATCTTCCTCTATTCACCGAGAAGCCCCGCGAAGATGCCTCCTCAGACTCCGCGCCGCCGCCGCGCCCTGCGGGAAAGTGCGCCCCTCGCAGCGCTTTCGCTTTCCCTCTTGCTGCTCTTCTGCTCGCCGCTCGTCCGGGCGGGCCCCCGAGAGGACAGGGAGGCGGCCGCTGCCGCCGCTGCGAAAGCATCGGCTTCCTCTCCTGCCCCGTCGCCCTCCCCTTCCGCCTCGTCGGCCCTGGGCTCCGGCGCCCCGAAGAACGCCTCGTTCCTGTTCACGATCACGGCGAGGAAGGCAGAGCTCTCTCCGGATCCCAAGGTGAGCATGGAGAGAGATGAGTGCGGAGAGAGAGGGAATTGAGAAGGAGAAGCGCTTGAGCATTCCGGGAGGTGTTTTTCTCATCATCTTTCTTGTCTCTCTCTCTCTCAACCTCAACCCCAACCTCAAAAACAACACTCCCAAACAGCGCAACGACTCCGCGATCCTCAAGCTGATCGACGCCAACCCTCACGGTGAGACTACAGAGCGAGCGAGTGAGAGAGCGAGCGGAAGCGAGGTCAAGGACGAAAAGAAGCTCAATCCTCTTCCTCTCAATGAAAAAAACTGCAGTTCTCTGGTTTGCTGACAAGCCCTCGCGCGCAGCGGGCGCCCTCGACGCCGACCTCTTCCTCTCCAGGGCCTTCGCCCCCAACAACGGCACGGGGCCCTGGCTCGGCGAGCCCAACGCCGTCGTCCTGGGCATGGGCCCCGGCGGCGGCGGGAGGGGCAAGAGGACCGACGACGAGGCCGCGGTGGTCACGCTCCGCGACCCTTCGATCGACTCCAGGGGGGTCATCACCTTCCGGGCCGAGGTCATCAAGCCCGCGGGAGCGGACGCGGAGGCCGAGGAAGCGGCAGAAGGGACAGAAGAAGAGCAGCAGCAGCAGGAGCAGCGGCGGAAGAGGAAGGAGAAGGCCGAGAGGGAGAGAAACTCAAAGGTCTCGAGCGACGTTGCCCGGAACTATCTGAAGGCGGGGGAGAGGCGCGAAGGGGAGGGCGAGGGCGCGCCAGCCAAGACCCACCTGCTGGAGTCCCCGCCGGCCAAGAAAATCACCTGGGAGAACGTGCAGCTGTTCATCGACGACTATTATTTGGAGGAGCCCGCGGCGGCGGCCGCTCCTTCTCCTCCTCCGCCAACGGTGGTCGTCATTCAGGCGCCGCCCCCGCCGCCGCCGCCGCCGCCGCCGCCGGCCGCCCCGACCTCCTCTTACGAGTCCTCTCTCTGGAACCGCATCGACGGACCGCAGCCGATCGACGCGTACGGCTGCGGCTTCTCCGGGGGGTGCGGGTACGGAGGGTTCGGCTACGGAGGCTTTGGGCGGTGACGCAGTCTTAAACTTTCTTTCCATCTGTTCCCGACGGAGCTGGTTTGGGCAGTGAAAAAATCTGGTCCTTCCTTTTTTTCTCTCTATCTTATCTCCTTTTTCCTTTTCCCACGTACCGGCTGCTCTCTCCCTTGCCTCTCTTTTTTTGATCGGAGATGACGATGAGGAAGAGATATTTTTACACAAGAGAGCGTCAGATACAAAAAAAGACAGACAGTGCGGAGGTCTGAGAGAGGGAAGTGCAAGACACCACTTTGAAAACACTTTTTTCTTCATTCGTCGACGACGAGCCCGACGCCGTCGTCGTCGTCCTCGATCTCCTCGACCTCGAGCTCCGCTAAACCTCCAACCCCTCCCGCGGGAAGAACAGCGCCTCCCTCGAGAGCAATGACTTCGTCGTCTTCGTCGTCACCGTTGGTCCCTTCGTCCTTATCTCCTCCTCCTCCTCCTCCTCCTCCCCCTCCTCCTCCTGCTTCTCCTCCTTCTGCTTCTCGCTCCCTCTGCCTCTTCTCCGGCAGCGACACCGACGGCGGAGCAGCGACTCGGAGGAAAGAGCTTCCGCCGCCGCCGCCGCCGCCGCCGACCAGCCTCGCCTGCGTCCTCTGCTTCCCGGCCGCTCCCGTCGTCGTCGTCGTCCTGTCGCTCGCGCTGCCGTGCGTCTTGAAGAAGGGCTCGTGGAAGGCGTCTGCCAGCCTCCTCGCCTTGGTCGGCCCCACCCCCGGCACCGCCGCCAGCGCCCGCCCCGGCGCCGACAGCACGCCCGCGAGCGTGCCGAAGGCCGCGCCCAGCGCCAGCACGTCCGTCTTGTTCACCCCGCGCACGCTCGTCAGGGCCGCGTTCAGCCGCGACAGGTAGTCTGTGCCCTCGCGCCCGCGGATCGCGTCCGCTGGCCTCGACTCGAAGGCGCGGAGCAGCTCCAGGTACCGCGCGGCCTCGGCGGCCGAGAAGGCGCAGAGCAGGACGAAGCCGCGGCGAAGGGCCGCGACGTTGACGTCGAGCAGGGCCGGCTCGGCGTCGTCGACGTCGACGAGCGTGAGGAGGACCTTGAGGCGCGGGCCGCCGCCGGAACCGCCGCCGCCGCCGCCGGAGCCCTCTCCGCCGCCGCCGCCGCCGCCACCGCCGCCGCTGCCTCCCCCAGCAGCTGCCAGCGCCGCCATCCTCGCGTGCACGTACTGCGGTTTCAGCAGGTGGAAACGCAGCGAGAGGTACAGAGCGGCCGCGTCGGGGCCCAGGAAGTAGTCGGCCGACAGCGCCTCGCTGCCCCAGACCCAGCGCACGTTAGTCAAAAACTTCAGCAGAGGGTTCCCCTCCTGGCGTCTGGAGACGATGATCGCTCCCGGGTGCGTGGCGAGAAGCGAGGGGAGGGACGCCGTGACTTTCGTCGAGGCTGAGGTTGAGGGCGGCGGCGGCGCGGCGAGCGTCCGGCGCCGATGCTGCTGCTGCTGCTGCTGCGGCAGCGGCGGCGGCGGCGGCGGAGGAGGAGGGGGAGGAGGAGGGGGCGCGGAGCAGAAGGGGGCGAAGGACGGCTGCCGGATCTGCTGCTGCCTCTGCTGCTGATTGCTGCTGTTGCTTCCATTGTTGTTCTCGGGGCTGAAGACGCCTGTGCCGGTTGAAAGATTGGCCCGCGGCCGCGGCGCCGAAGGGAGCGCGACGCGAGGAGGCTGAGGTCGCTCTCGCTCGTCGTCGGCCATCTTTCGATCGAATCTGAGTCTCCTCGCGCTTTTCCTCGCCGGATGTCTCCTCGGATCAGCGGAGAAACGCGTCTGCGGCCTTGCTCTCTCGTGCCTTTACGTTCTCAAGCAGCTCAAGAGAACAAAAGAGAGAGGCACGGGAAGCAGCAGGGAGATGCGGTCGACGGCATTGAACCATCGGCTTGCTTGCCGGAAAGCGGTTTTTGTGTTTTCGATTCTCGACTTTGCAATCACTCTATTCAAAAGGCGATCTCTTCGTCCGTCGCCAAGCCCCTTCTCTCTGGGAGGCTCTGATTGGCAGTCGGAATCCTCCCGAGCGGAGTCCATTGTCTCCTCTTCCCAACCGCGAGTGCCGATTGACCGGAGAAAGGGCAGAAGAGAGAGGGCCAAACAAGAGAAAAAGAGGCTCGATGGTTCGTCGCCGCTGCCGCGCTGCTGTTGAAAGGCAGCTGCCGCTGCTCTCGGTCCCGTCCCTCTCGCTCTCGCTCCTCTTCTCCCTCCTGCTTTTGGGCTCCTCCGGCGCCCTCCTCTGCACCGCGGACGGAGAAGAAGAAACGCCGGTGACGCTGAGCGCAGCAGCGCCGGCGACGGGAGCAGCAGCAGCAGGAGACTTCGCGGGAGCAGCGGGAGGCGCGCCGCGGCTCGGGTCGCTCTTTGGCTGGGCGATCCGCCACTCGGACCCCTCGCGGCTCGCGGCGAAGGGTGCCGAGGCCTCCTCTCTGAGCGGCGGAGACGCCGCCGAGCGCCTCGCGCGCCTGAAGGAGAGGGCGGCGGAGCTCGAGGGGGCGCTCTCGTCCGCGGCGGGCGGAGCAGGCGCGGGAGGGGGCGGGCCCCTCGGCCTGGCCGCCGCGCTCGCGCGGGCCGGCGACCCCTCCCTCCCCCCCGGGGACCGGGCAGGCGCGTGGGAAGGCGTCGCGGAGCTCTCGGCCTCCTCTCGCGGGGCGGACGCGCTCGTCGCGGCCCTCAGGGTCGGAGGAGGAGAGAGGAGGGAGAGGAGGAGCGACGAGGAAGAGGAGGAGGAACGTCTCTCGGGCGCCGCCCCGACCCAGACGGCGACGGCGGCGGCCCGCGCCCTCACGGCCTCCCTCTCCTCGACCTTCCCCGAGGAGCGCGCCGCGGCCGCCGTCGCGCTCTCGATCGCGTGCAGGAACAACCCGCCGGCGCAGCAGGCCCTCGCGGCCGCGAGCCCGAGGGCCGCGGCGGTCCTGGCCGCCTCGGCGGCGGCGGACGGCGCGGCCGCGCTCGCCTCCTCCCCTGGCGGCGGTTCCGACGCCGCTGCCGCCGCGCTGGCCCTGGCCGCCGCGAGGAGGGCCCAGATGGCGCTCTCTGCCCTCAGCGCCCTGTGCCTGGGCCCGGGATCGGCGGCGGGAGAGCCCTGCGAAAGGGTCGACGCGGCGGGGCTCGCAGCCTCGCTCGTCAAGAAAGGAGCTTCTTCGTCCTCCTCCTCTTCTTCTTCTCCTTCTTCTTCCTCACCTTTGCAGTCTTCTCCTCCTCTCCTCGCTCGCCTGCTCCATTTGCTTCCCAGATCCCTTCGAGGATCGTTAGGAAGCGGGAGAACGACGGCACTGGCTCTCTCGGCCGCGAGGCGGCGGCTGGTGCTGCGCGCGACCGCGCTCCTCGGCGACCTCGTCGCGCAGCAGGCCTCGCTGCCCTCGCCCTCTCCCTCCTCGCGCGGCGATGCCCTCTCTCGCGACAAGTACCTCTCTGCCGCCCTCGCCCGGATGATGCTGCCCGAAGGGGGAGGAGACGACGATGAAGACCTCGCCGCGGCCGCCGTGGACGCGCTGGCGGCGCTGGCGTCGCGCGGGGCGAGCGGCATGCCGGGGTCGCCCGCGGCCAAGGAGGCGGCGGCGTCGGCGGCCAAGGCCCGGGCCCGCGCGCGGCGGCTCCAGCAGAGGCAGGAAGGAGCGAGAGACGACGACGAGAAAGACGATTTGAGGCACGCTCTGGGCGCCACGGAGAGGCTCGTGAGGCTCCTCGAGGGCTTGCAGGGGCACGCTGGCGGTGCTGGAGGGAGAGAGGAACTGTAATACCGAGGAGAGAGACAGTGAGTGAGAGAGAGAGAGAAAGCGAGACAGCGAAGAAAAGCAGTTTTTTCACCACTCGCGTCGACACTCGTTTCACTCTCATTTCATTACTTTCTCCTCGCGTGCGCCTCTCTCTCTTTCCTTTCTTTCGGCGAGTGGAACGCCGTCGAGGCGGCAGCGTCCTCGCGAGCTCTCTCTTTCCCTCTCTCCCTGCGATGAGCGGCTGGCTGTTCGGGCGCGGAGGCGGCGGAGCCGGAGGCGCATCTGCTGCCGCGCCGCCGTCGACATCGAACAGGCACCAGGCGGCGGCGACCTTCTCCGCACCTTCTCCCTCCGCCGGGGCCGCCGTCCCGCTGCAGCTCGTCCGCGTCTCCGCCGACGGCCAGCGGTTCGAGCTCGGCGAGGAGGCCCTGCGCGTGCTCCGCTCCCTCCGGGGTCCAGTGGCCGTCGCCGCCGTGGCCGGGCGCGCCAGGCAGGGCAAGAGCTCTCTGCTCAACGGCCTGCTCCGAACGGCCACCGGCGGCAAAGGCAAGAGCCCCGGCTTCGAAGTCGGCCCGACGACGCGCCCCACGACCAAGGGCCTCTGGATCTGGGGCGCTCCCATCGAGGTGGAGTCCGCCGGCGGCGCGAGGCACCACCTCGTCCTGCTCGACACGGAGGGTATCGACGCCGTCGACCAGACGGGGAGCTACTCGGCGGGGATCTTCTCGCTGGCCCTCTTGCTGTCGTCGCTGCTGGTCCTGAACCAGCTCGGCCCGATTGACGAGGCGGCCCTGGACAGGCTGTCTCTGGTGGCGGCGCTAACGCGGCGGATCAGGGTGCGCGCGGACGAGGGGGGAGGCGGCGGCGGAGCGAAGAAGAGGGGGGCGCCGGGGGGGAGCGCGGCCTCCGCGGAGGCCGCCTCTGCTGACGCCGAGCTCTCCGAGTTCACCCCGTCGTTCCTGTGGCTGCTCCGGGACTTCTACCTCCAGCTCGCCGACGACCGCGGGCGCAGCATCTCCGCGGACGACTACCTCGAGCAGTGCCTGGCGCCGACGCCGGAGGGAGCGAGCGGCGGCGGGGGCGGCCCCTCCTCGGCCTCCTCGGAGGGCGCCGCCTCGAAGAACGAGGTGAGGGCCGCCATCAAGCGCCTCTTCCCGCGGCGCGGCGCCGCGGCGCTGGTCCGCCCCGTCGCCGACGAGCGCGACCTGCAGCGGCTCGACGCCCTGCCGGAGTCCGCGCTGCGCCCCGAGTTCAGGCAGGGCATGCGCGAGTTGACCGACAGGGTGCTCTCGCTCGCGGCGCCGAAGAGGCTGGGACGGTCCTTCGTCACGGGCCCGGCGCTCGCGGCGCTGGCGCAGGCCTACGTCGCTGCCATCAACGGAGGAGCCGTCCCTTCGATCGCGTCGGCGTGGGCCGGGGTGGCCGAGGCCGAGTGCAGGGCCGCGGCGGACGCCGCCGAAAACGTCTACAGGGAGACGTTTGCCGCCCAGCTCTCGCAGCTCGCCTCCTCCTCTTCGAATTCCCTTGCTTCCGCTTCCGCTTCTCTGCCTCCCACGGCCGCCGCCGTCGACAGGGCCCACGCCGCCGCCCTGGCCGCCGGCGAGCGAGCCTACTCGGACCGCGCCCTGGGCGACGACGAGCGCGTCCGCGCCGCCGGGGACGCGGCCTGGCGCGGGCGCGCCGAGGGGTCTTACTCGGACTTCAGGGCGCGCGCCGAGGCCGAGGGCCGGGCCCTGGCGGCGGGGGCCGCCGCCGCCGCCGGCGCGGAGGTCGCCGCGTTCGTCGCGAGGCCGGAGTCGACGCTGGAGGGGCTGGCGGGCGCCGTGTCGCGGGCGGAAGAGGCGTTCGCGGGCGCGCTGGGCGGCCGCGAGCGCTGCTCCTCGAGCCCGGCGGCCGCTGCCCAGTGGGCGAGCTTCCTCTCGGGGCCCGCGGCGGCCGCCGCGAGGTCGCTGGCGGGCAGGGACGCCGCCGCGGCAGCGGCGAGGGCCTCCGCCGCGGCCGAGGCGGCCTCCGCGGAGCTCAGGGCCGAGGCGCTGGGCTCCTCGAGGCGCGTCCGCGAGCTGGAGGCGGAGCTGTCGGCGGCGCGGGCCCGGGCGCACGAGGCGTCGCTCGCGGCCACGGGGGCCGAGGCCGGCGCCGCAGCGCGCGCGGCCGAGCTCGCGCGCGAGGCGGAGAGGCTGCGGTCGGAGCTGGCCGCCGCCGAGGCCCGCGCGGGCCGCGCGGAGCAGGAGGCGCGGGCGCTGGCTGGCAGGCTGGAGGCGAGCGGGAGGCGGGTCGCGGAGCTGGAAGCGGCAGCGGCGGTGGCAGACGCGGCCGCGAGCGCCGCCGCCCTCCGCCCTCCTCCCCCTCCCCCGCCCGTCGCTGCTCCTCCTCCTCCTCCTCCTCCTCCCTCCTCCTCCCCCTCTCCCTCCCTCCCCCCTCTCGACGGGGACGGCACCCCCTCGACAATGACGGTGGCGGCCCTCAAGCAGTGGCTGGTCGACGCCGGGAGGGGCGAGGAGGCCTGGAGGCTCAGCAACGAGAGGGCCAAGAAGGGCGCGTTTGTCGCGGCCGTCGAGGCCGCGCTGCGCGGGGGGTGAGGGGGAGGCGTTCTCGTTTCGCTCTTTCTTCTCTTCTCTCTTTTGTTTTTTCTTGTCGATTCCGACGACGCGCGCAGCTTTTTTTTTGCGAGCTTGGAGATTCGAGGGGGGGGGAGAGAGAGTCAAAATGTAAGAAACAAAACAAGCAACAACGACAATGGCTGCCCTTTCTTCTCCCTTTCGTTTTCTCTCTCTTCTCTCCCTCCCTCTCTCTTAGCTTCTTGTACTGGTTGTTTCGTGTTTTATTTTACATTCTTTAATGTACTCAGAGAGAGGCGGTCATTCGCGCTGAAGAATTCGCTGCGAGAAAATGGGAGAAGCAGCTTTTTTTTGTTGTTGAAAAATGAAAAAAACTCCTCAAGCCAGCCAGCTCCGCTTCAGCTGCTCCGCCAGAGGCTCCCCGGCCCTCCCCACGCGGGTCAGCGAGTAGTAGACGCATGAGCAGCCCCCCGGGGAGGGGCGTGTGCGGACCGTCTTGAGGACGAAGCAGCCCGCGGCAGTCGAAGAAGCGGCAGCATTGGCGTCGGCGTCAGAAGAAGAAAATGACGGCGCCCGCTGCTGCTGCTGCCCTTTCGCCGTCTGCACGACGACGCCGTAAAACGCCACATCGGGAGCGGAAGACGAGGAAGCGGATGGAAGAGAGCCCCAGTGCGTCTCCGAGTGCAGCGAGGGAGAAGAGGAGGAGCGGGGAGAGACGAGCGCCTGGAGGTCGCTGTCGACAAAACCTGACTCGCTTCCTCTTCCCCTCTCCTCCCCTGCTACTCCCTCGCCTTCTCCGCCGTGGCAGCAGTCCCCGACGCGCCCCGCGAGCTCTGCCGTGGCGATGCCGCCGCGCTCGAGGGCGGCGAAGTCCGACAGTCGGAGGTGGTGGGAGGAGTGGCGAGGGGAGGGAGACGAGGGCGAGGAAGGAGAGCGAAGAGAGCTCACTGCCGCCTCTCCCTCTCCTTCCTCCTCTATCTTGTGCACCAGCAGCAGCGCCTCGGGCTCCTTTCCCTCGGGGGCGACGACCGTCGCCGCGATGGCAGGCCAGAGGGCGGGCGCGGACAGCGCCGCGCGCGGGAGCGCGTGCGTGACGAAAGAGGCCGAGGTCGAGGGCTGCGACGACGACGGGCGGCGACTCGAGTGCCAGGAATCTTCTTCTTCCTCGCCGCCGACCTTGACGACGAGCAGCGGGGCCTCTTCCAGCGAGAGCACGGCCCTCCTGACCGCGGAGCCGAGCCAGGCAGGCAGGTGCTGCTGCGGCGAGGAGAGCCTCGGCGGCGGGCGCGGCGAGCGAGGCGGCGGAGGAGGCGAGGAGCTGAGGCGTTGGCGGCGATTGGGCCGCGCTGTCGCTGTCGCCAGCGACGACGACGCAAGCTCGAAGTTTGACGCCACGCCAACTGCCGCCGAAGGCGACGCGCGGGAGCCCGCGGCGCCCTTGCCCTGCTGCTGGCGGCCTCGGGGCTGCTGAGAGGGCTCCAGCGCCGCGGAGCGCGGCGACAGGAGGACCGATGCGGCCGTGTGCCGGGCGGGGGGCTTTCGGCTCATCCGCGCCTCGACGACACACGCCGGCGTGCGCCGGCTGCCCGGCGGCGCTTGCATCGCCCCCCCGAGGGGCCTCGCGACTCCCGGGACAACCATGGCTGACCGCGTTCCGTTGCGAGCCAGCCAGCCTCTTGCGCGCCCCCTGGAAAAAGAAGCGGGCGGAAGAGATGAAGAAGGGGGGCGGAGAGAGAGAGGCCGCGACGGAAGCGCGCTGCCTTTCGATTGCTTCTCGGCTTCCTTCTCGGCAAACTTAATGAGCCTGGGATTCCCAGGGAAGCGCTCTCGCTTTTTCTCCGAGACCCGGACCTCCCGGCGCCCGCACACCGCAGCAAACCCCGCGCCCTCCACGCGCGCTCCCTCTCCTCTTCGTCCTACCCCCCCCCCCTTCCCCCCGAGATCCGATCTCCGAGTGCGCGCCGAGTTTTTTTCTTACAAAGGCCCCGCCTGTGCGGCTTCTCTCAAACGACCCCGACCTCCGCCAGCCGTGCCCTCGGGTCCGGACTCCACCCGCCGCCCTCGTCCCCCTTCCTCCCCCTCGGCCCTCCTCGGCCGCTCCCCCCACGCGCCCCCGCCCCCTCGCCTCCCCCGCCGGCGCCGCCGGAGAGGGCCAGCAGCTCCCGCACGGCCTCCCTCGGGGGGGCGGAGCACCCGTGCCGCAGCAGCGAGCCGCGGAGGGCTTCGCCCCCGGTCCGCAGCGCGCGCCGGGCGAGCTCGAGCTCGCCCTCCTCCGAGGGCCCGCCGCCGCCGCCGCCGCCGCCGCCGCTCCCTCCGCGCCCGCCTCCGCGGCCCTCGCCCGCCCCCGCCGCGCGCGAGGCCGCGTCGGCTGCCACGCACTCGGCGAAGACGTAGGAGTAGTAGGCTCCCCCGTAGCCCGCCAGGTGGCCGAACCTCGCGTGCGGGCTGAACGAGAGCGAGGAAGGCGTCGCAGACCCCGGCCGAGGAGGCTGGGGCAGCGGCGAGAGCGCCGCGACGAGCGCGGCGGCGTCGGCGGCCGCGGCCTCGGCGCCGAAGCCGCCCGCCCCGCCCCCCCCGGACCCTCTGTGCAGCTCCGCGTCCACGAGCGCGTCGGTGACCTGGCCCAAAAAGTCCAGGGCCCCCGTCGCCGCCCTCGCGGCCTCCGCGGCGACGAAGTCGACCCGCGAGACCCTGCCCCGCGTCGCGAGCGCGGCCGCGGCGGCGCCGGCGCCGGCCGCCGCCGCCACGGGCAGCCGCGCCCACCGCTCCGCGACGTGCGACGGCAGCTCCACGACGTCCAGCGGGCCCCGCGTCCCCGAGAGGTGCTGGAACTCGGTCCTCGAGAGCAGCGAGTGCAGGGCGTGCCCCAGCTCGTGCAGCAGCGTCGTGACCTCGCTCCAGGCCAGCGAGCCCTGCCAGGGGAGCGGGGCGGAGAGCGCGGAGGCCGAGGGGCCGCCGCGCGGGGTCTCTCGGAGCCCCGCGAAGGAGGCGACGATGGCGACGGCGGGCCTCGCCGCCGCCGGGGGGCTCCTCCTCCTCGCCCCTCCCGCCCCCGCTCCCGCGGCGCCGCCGTCCTCCTCCAGCCCGAGGAGGTCGCCGTTCCTCCTGCCGCAGCGCAGGGTGAAGTGCGCGGCCCCGGGGAACTTGGCCGGCCTCGGCGAGAGGTCGAGGTAGACGTCCCCGAGGACGCGGGCGGGGTCGATTCTGTCGAGCGAGGGGGAGCCTCTGGAGCCGCCGCTCCTCCCCCCGCCGCCGCCGCCGCCGCCCGCGTCGACGGCCACAAACTTGGCGACGCCCGGCGCCCACCCTTCCCCCTCGCGGAGCCGGGCCCTGAGGAGCCTGACGCCGACGGCGGCCTCGAGGACGTCGAGCGTGCCCGCCACGGCGCACGCCACCGGGATCAGCGGGGAGGCCGGGGCCGCGGAGGCCGAGGAGAGGAGCCCGCCCGAGGCCCTCGCCGCGGCGGCGGCGGCGGC
>Ga0315274_10012200_pt1 | contig 12276 bp, 7 predicted proteins | sample YL17G02_20_MG_FD_203700 | JGI IMG/M metagenome (GOLD analysis project Ga0315274, IMG submission 203700) | Sediment microbial communities from Yellowstone Lake, YNP, Wyoming, USA - YL17G02_20 | ecosystem: Environmental > Aquatic > Freshwater > Lake > Sediment | place: USA: Wyoming | collected... | reverse complement strand
TCCATCTGCAAAGCGGCTTCCCGCTCGATCCGGATTCCCTTTTTCGTGTCGGGATCCGATTGCCCGGCCGCACCGGCCGCCCTCGGCCAGGAGACGAGCCCGGCTGTCAGAAGCACCGCGATGGTCATGCTGGAGAGACATTCTCGAATGCGCACGGTCCACCTCCATCGGAATTTGCTGAGCAAAGCATAGCGGGTGGCGCGGCGCAAGTCAATATCCGTGACCGCGAATGAGCCCGAGACCGCCAGGGGCGGGGGGCGTCCGCAAGGGCCTACATGCTGACGGAGATCATGCGTGCTGGAAATCTTCGGGCCGTCCAGATTCTCCTTGGACACAAGTCCGGAAGAATCACGGAAATCCATTCTCACCTGGCCGATAGGTATCTCCAGGCGGCCGTGAACAAGCTTCCAAGCCAGAATTTGGGCACAAAAAACCGGTAGATTATCGCGGTTGACCGGCCATTCCAGCGGTGATACTATCCGGGCTGATCATGAAATGCTCGAAATGCCAGTTTGACAACCCCGATGCGACGAATTTCTGCGGAAAGTGCGGGGTGCCGCTCACGGCAGATGCCCGGATAGCCGATTCCCTGACGAAAACCCTGGCTACGCCTCTCCCCATCATATCCAAGGGTACCCTCATCGCCGGCAAGTACCGCATCCTCGAGGAGATCGGCCAAGGGGGGATGGGCGTCGTCTACAAGGCCGAGGACCTCAAGCTCAAACGATGCGTGGCCTTAAAGTTCCTGCCGCCGCATTCAATGGATTCGCGGGAGCTCAAGGAGCGGTTCCTCATCGAGGCCCAGGCGGCTGCGGCGCTTTCCCACCCGAACATCTGCGTCATCCATGAGGTCGGAGAAACCGGGGAACTTTCCTATATCGCCATGGAATATGTAGAAGGGGAGACGCTCCGGGACAGGATCAAGAAGGGCCCTCTCAAGCCGGAGGAGGCGCTGGATGTTGTCAGTCAGGTCGCGGCCGGGCTGGGGGAGGCCCACGGCAAGGGCGTCATCCACCGGGACATCAAGAGCGCCAACATCATGGTCACGGCGAAAGGCCAGGCCAAGGTCATGGACTTCGGATTGGCCAAGCTGCGGGGCGGGAGCTCGCTGACAAAGAGCCAGACGACGTTGGGCACGGTGGCCTACATGTCGCCGGAACAAGCGCGAGGGGGTGAGCTGGACCAGCGGACGGACATCTGGTCGCTGGGCGTTGTCCTTTATGAGATGCTCGTCGGCAAGCTCCCCTTCCGGGGAGAACACGACCAGACCGTGATTTATTCGATCTTCCATCGAGAACCGGAATCCTTGATGAAGGCCAGCCCCGGCACGGCCCCCGAGCTGGAACATATCGTCGGACACGCCCTGGCCAAGAAGCCGGCCGAGCGCTACCAGACCATGGAGGAATTCCGGGAAGATCTCGAGGCCATCGCTGAAGGTTTCAGGCCGCTCAGGGCCAAGCGAAGGATCAGGAGAAAAATATTCGGATTGAATGTGGCTTATCTTCTCCCCGCCGCTCTGGCTGTCATCCTCGTCCTTTTCGGCCTCAACGTCGGAGGAGTCCGGGATCGGTTTCTCGGACGAAGTGCCTCCCCTGTCCGGGCCGTCAAGATGGCCGTTCTGCCCTTCGCCAACCTCACCGGTGATCCGGAGCAGGAGTACCTCAACGACGGAGTCACGCAGGAGATGATCACCCAGCTCGGACGCCTCCATCCGCAGAGCCTGAGCGTTATCGCCCGCACCTCGGTCATGCGCTACAAGAAGGGCGACACGCCGGTCGACCAGATCGGACGCGAGCTTGGCGTGGAATACGTCCTGGAGGGCAGCGCGCAGCGCGAGGCGAACCGCGTCCGCATCACCGTCGAGCTGATCCAGGTGAAGGACCAGACGCAGCTCTGGGCCGACACCTACGAGCACGACCTCTCGGGCTTCCGGGCGGTGCAGAGCGAGGTGGCCCAGAGCGTGGCCAAGGCGCTGGCGCTCAAGCTGCTCCCGGCCGAGCAGACCCGCTTGGCCTCCGCCCGGACCGTCAATCCCGAGGTCTACGATGCCTATCTCAAAGGGATGTTCTACGTGTCGCAGAACAATCCGGAGAGCTTCGAGAAGGGCATGCGGTATCTGCACCAGGCCGTGGAGATCGACCCCGCGGAGCCGCTGGCCTATCTCGGCCTGGCCGAGGGGTATACGACCCTCGGCCACGGCGGCGCCGAGCAGCTCGATTCGTTTCCGCGCGCCAAGGCGGCCGCGGAGCAGGCTCTGAAGCTGGATCCCGAAATGGCGGGCGCGGTGGGCGTGCTGGCCGATGTCGCTCTTTATTACGAGTGGGACTGGGTCAGGGCGGAGAAGCTTTTCAAGCGCGCCTTGGAGCTCAATCCCAGTTTGGCCATGACGCACTATCATTATGCCTGGTATCTGGTCATCTTCGACCGGCTCGACGAGGCCATCGCCGAGCACAAGCTCGCCCGCGATCTTGACCCGCTTCGGGCGCTCAACACCGGCTGGCTGGGGGATCTGTACAACTACGCGGGCCGGTACGACGAGGCGATTGTCGAAGCCAAGAAGGCGATCGAGCTGAACCCGAAATTCTGGCCGAGCTACAAGATCTTGAGTCGCGCCTATTCAAAAAAAGGAATGCACCAGGAGGCCATCGCCGCGGCCAAGCAACTCATCGAGCTCGAGCCGCTGAGAGGCTCCCCGCTGTTGGCCCTGGCCTACCTTGCCGCCGGGGAGCGGGAGCAGGCGTTGACGATCGTGCCCAAGATGCCACGGAAATCCCGCGGCTTCAATCTGGTGGGCCAGGTTTATCTGGCGCTCGGGGACAAGGACACGGCCCTGCGAGAACTGGAGAGCGCTTATAAAGCCCATGAGTCGACGGTGCCCTGGGTTAGGGCCCGCGGCTATGGGTGGGACTCTGTTCACGACGACCCGCGTTTCCAGGACCTGCTGCGCCGGATGAACCTCCCGGTGGACGATCAGAAATAAGGGGAATGGGCGATAATGGGATTATCGGGGCGGCATTGCGGCCGCGATCCGGCGCGGGCAAAAAGCAAATTCCCATAATGTTAAAGTGATATCACCATACCAAAGCATTCATGGAGGATTCTTATGAAAGCAATTATCTATACAAAATATGGCCCGCCAGAAGTTCTTCAACTCAAAGAGGTAGAAAAACCAACTCCCAAAGACAACGAGGTTCTCATAAAAATACATGCAACAACTGTAAATCGAACTGACTGCGGATTTCGAAAACCAGAATATGGTTTTATTGTTCGCTTTTTCAGTGGGCTTTTTAGACCCAAAAAAAACATATTGGGCAGTGAGTTTGCTGGAGAGATTGAAGCCATCGGCAAGGACGTCAAAACATTCAAACGGGGCGATCAGGTTTTTGGATTAAGCGCAGGCAATTTTGGAACTCATGCGGAATACATTTGCATCCCCGAAAAAGGCTCAATCACAATTAAGCCAACCAATATATCCTACGAAGAGGCGGCCGCCGTCTGTGACGGACTCATGCTGGCAATGACATACATCAGGAAAATCAATTTTCAGAAATCAAAAAAAATCCTGATCAATGGAGCCTCTGGGTCTATAGGTTCCGCTTGTGTACAACTAGCTAAATATTATGGCGCAAAAATCACGGCCGTTTGCAATACAAAAAATATAGAATTAGTGAAATCACTTGGTGCAGAAAAAATAATAGACTATACAAAAGACGATTTTACAAGAGATGACCAAGTGTATGATGTCGTCATTGATGCTGTCGGCAAAAGTTCATTCTTCCGTTGCAAAAAATTGTTAAAGCCAGGTGGGGTATATTTTTCAACGGATCTTGGGTTCTTGGCGCAGAATATTTTTTTAGCCCTATGGACACCTATTTTCTACCGCAAAAAAGTAAAGTTTCCGATCCCCAAAGAGAGTAAAAAAGATATAGTATTTTTCAAAGAACTTATCGAGGCGGGAAAGTATAAAGCCGTTATCGATAGACGTTACCCCCTGGAACAGATTATCGAGGCCACCAAGTATGTCGAAACAGGGCAAAAGACAGGAAATGTTGTAATAACAATTTTATAAAATTGTGACTTGAATGGCTTCGGTTAAAGAAATAGGCGTTTCGGGGAAGGGAATGGGCGATAGGGGATTTGAACCTCTGACTTCTACCGTGTGTAGGTAGCAGCGGAAAAAGTTAAGCTGTAGAAAATAAAGGATATCCTCTGTAAAACGTCCGATTTTGAGGGCCTCTGGATTTCGATGGACTTCTAGAGTTGAAAGGAGGTCCGCTTCTATGGTAAGAATTATCGTTGTTTACGACTCATAGTACGGCAGTACCGAGCTTGCTGCGAAATAAATTGCCGAGGAAAGGAGAGGGTTCGCCATGAAGGTCGAATATTTTCATGCCTCGAAGTATGGAAATGGAGCAATGGTCGCAGAGGAGTTCAAGAAGCAGATGGTCGGCAAGGGGGTCACTGTCAACGTCCATCACATCCGGGATGCGAGGCCAAAGGAGATGCCGCCGGCCGACCTGTATCTGTTCAGCTCACCGGGGCGCATGGGCAAGCCCATCGGAGGCATGCGCCGTTTCCTAAAGAAGGCCAAGTTGCCATCGGGAACGAAATACGCCATCCTGACCACTGAGGGCGCACCTCAGCCAGACAAGAAAACCGGACGGATGCCTACGGAAGAGGAGCTGGCCAAGTGGCAGCGCATAATCCCCATCATGAACGAAATACTGCAAGAAAAGGGCCTGGCCAAGGTCGCCGAGGGCAAGATTCTGGTGACCGGCCTCAAGGGGCCGCTGGAAGAGGGCTGGCAGAAGAAAGTGGAAGCCTTTGCATCCCAGATCCCCATCCTGCCCTAATGCCCCTGATCTACGGAAATAGGCCTGTTCCCGGGTTACATAGGTGAACATTTAACTGCCACGAAAAATATTATGAATTGGAAAGCAATAAAATCATTTATGAAAAAATACGACATACAAGATCAGAGATTGCTTGCCATCTGGGCCGCGGATTGCGCCGAACGAGTACTTCCAATTTTTGAGAAGGCATACCTGAAGGACGACCGACTCCGCAAAGCCATAGAAGCATGCCGAACATGGGTTCGCACAGGCGTGTTTAAGATGGCCGATATACGCAAGGCTTCGCTCGCAGCTCATGCGGCCGCCCGCGAAGCGAAAGAAAATAACGCGGCTTGTTTTGCTGCGCATGCAGCAGGCCAAGCGGTGGCAACTGCGCATGTTCCCCAACACGCCTTCAGCGCCGCTTACTATGCTCTTAAGGCCGTTGCGGCAGCTAATTCCGCCAAGGCCCGAGGTTAAAATTGCCAAGGAACTTAATTGGCAATCACGACGTCTTCCAATAAATCTAAGGCAAGGATGGCACGATTGGCAGTCACAGCGTCTCCCAAAAAATCTAAGGCAGGAATGGCAAGATATTTTAAATGAACCTCTGACTCCTACCGTGTGTAGGAAGCAGCGGAAAAAGCTAAAGTGTAGAAAATAAAGGGTTTTCCCTAGAAACCAGCCGTTTTCAAGGCCTTCCGGATTTCGATAGTTTTCGATATTTTTGGGCACACTTTGGGCGCAGTTCTTAAGCATTTGGATTGCCTCGGGCCGTTTCCATTCTCCGAGTCGAGCGTCAACGCCGGTGGACGTTTTCTCGCCCCGATACGCGCTTCTGGGAACGAGCTCTGCTCGCCCTTTCAAATAGAAAGGAAAGTTGAAGACATGGAATACTGAAGTCAAAATTGGGCTTGGGATAGAAGCGGGCACATCCCACTATAAAAAAATTGTCTTCTTAATGAGAAGAATACATTAATTTGGTGTATGCGTAATCGTTATGTTATACGTAATCGAAGCCGTAACACTTCCGTCCGGTGTATCTATGGTACCTGTCTGAACGAAATTACTGTTGCACATCTGGACCTGAAGGTTTTGAATAGGCATAGTGAAGTTAAACCCCCCTCCCTCGGCGCTGTATTCTTGAAAAAGCTTATCGGTCACCATCTTGACAAATAAGTCCACATCTTCGCTTGGGGCCGTAAACCTTTTGCCAGATACCGGATTATACCATTTTTCTGTATCTGATCCGATTTTATCAACAAAAAGCTTAACGCTACCCTCACAGGGCTTGAGTTCAAGAAGCCTCATCCAGACCGAGTAGCGGCTATTTGCTAAATCAAGCGTTGTCTTAGCCTTTGTGGGTGCGTGGGTGTAAGACACATATTCTCCCGAACCCTCGCCTGTAATAGCCAGCAACGTGCTATCGGCAGTTAGTTTCACACTGCCCTTCAGTGTCATCCTCTGCCCTCCCGCGCCCACATAGCAGGACACATCAAAATCCACTTTAAAGGCTAAAGCGCCGCGCATTTTCTCGAAAAAGTCAAGAGAGGATTCACTAATGCCCAACATTTGAGCTTGTTTGGTCAATTCGATAAAGGCCGATATGGCCTTGTAGTCATGATTTGTGCGGAGTTCGCGCAGATATTGATCAGCGGCCTTAGCTGCCCAGTCGCCTAACACGTCAAGGGGTGGGGTCTCCTGCACTCCCAATAACGCAGCCTCTTTGTATATCCTGAGAGAGGCATAACCTACTGCAGCCAATTTTTCTGGGGCAGGCTTGTAGGCCCGGATAAGAGTATCGACCTTCTTGAAATTGCGTTTGAACAGAAGGCCAGCAATGTCAATAGCATCTTTTGCTTTTTCTTCTGCAGCTTCGGATGCAAGGCGAAGCTGTTTGGCTGCTGAAAGCAATCTTTCACAAACCGGCTCCTCAGGCTGAACAACTGATTTGTAATAAATACCCCCCAGCTTTTCCATCGCTCCACCTTCTGGACACTTTAAATTGATATCGGGCGGCGAAGGAGGTGTTGCGATGGGCTCCTTGAAAAGTTTTCTTGCAGCATTCATAGCTTCAGTGTATTCCTTATCCAGGCTATTCTGCTGAACCGAAAGGATGATATCTGCATCTTTTTTAAGTGGTATAAATTTGACTGTTGCCGTGCTTCGCTCATTGACTGAAAACCGGGCTCCTCCCTTTTTTATTTGATTGCTATTACCAGTAAGAATCATTAGAACAAGGCAGAGGATAAGTATTAGAAATACATATTTTTTCATAACGACATCTCCTTTTTACTTAACACTAAGCATGTCCAAGGATTTGCTTTTCTGTATTGCACGTCCTTCCACACATTCAGCTCGGAACCGCTGCCGCTCTTCACGAAAAAATGATATTCCCGACCTCGGGTCGAAGTCAAGAACAACGAAATTGGCCTGAGACGGGCCCACCGGCAACATCATCGTTGCGGACGGCTGGAAAACTCCCCAAAAGTCAATAGACCTCCGTCCCGCATCAAAACTAAATGTCCTTAAAAATATTCCGCCCGCTCCTCGGCCAATATAGGCGCGACCTGTTTGAAGACCTTCGTGGCGTCAGGCGCCGAAGACGCCTTTTTGTATTTTCTTAGTCATCTTATACCCCCTGCCCCCCTTCCAAGAAGGAGGGAATCGACGGCGTCCGTTGCCCAAAACGTCCCCCAGAATTTTTCTAAATATCTTAACCTCCCCAACCCCTCCTAGAATTTAGGAGGGGATGCTGGTTGACGTTTTGGGAAAGGTCGGGCGCTAGAGGACTTGAACCTCTGACTTGTACCGTGTGTAGGAAGCTACGCTCAAAGCGAAGGCGCAGAATATAAGGGACTTTCGTGGCAAATCCGGGAACGCCTTTATCCATCAAAAGGTTTCGTTTTCTCCGGCCTCCCGCAGGATGGACACCGGACCGAGAAGGCCGGAGTCCAAAAGCGAGGTCGTTTTGGTGATCATATCAAATCGGAAAGCGTCGTGGGTCACGGTGACGCGCTTTTCCTTGGGGAGGTTGAGATCGCCGATGACGCGGTTGGCCCACAGGTTGACGACATCGATCTCCAGCGCATTGCCCGCCGGGCGGACGGCGTTGGTGATGTCGACGCGCCAGGGCGCCGTCCACAGGACGCCCAGCGATCTGCCGTTCAGCCTGACTTCGGCGACGGCCTTGACCGCGCCGAGATCGAGGAACACGCGTTTCCGAGAAACGGCCGCCGCAGACGGCTCCAGGTCGAACGTTTTGCGATAGGTCGCCTTGCCGGAATAAAATTTGATGCCGTATTCAGGGCGCCGCGTCCAGCTGACGAGCTTCGGGAATTCGGCCGATTCCGGCCCGCCCCATCGCGGGTCGAACCCGACTTTCCAGCCGCCCGCGATTTCCTGGACGGAGACGAGCCGGGGGAAATTGCGCGGCGCGGTTCCCGACGCCTGGGCGGCGATCGCTTTTCGGAAAACGACAAAAAACGATTGCATCGGCGCGAAGTCCAGGGGGGCGATGGTCCGGCCGCCGACTTGCCGGAAAGCGCCGGCGTCACGGATTTCCCCAAGGACCGGGTCCCAGATCTCCGGCCGTTTCCCGGTGACACGGAAGGCGCAGTCCGAGGAAAGGGGATAGCCTTTCCGGTTGGAAACGAAATAGATCTCCGTTCCGGCGGCCGTGCGATGGATGAAGTCCAAGCCGGTCGGCAGTGCGCCGACGGGGGACGCTTCGAAATCCGGCGGCACGCCGTCAGCCGCCAGGATCTCGCGCGGAGTCTTGCCCCAGATCACCCGGCCTTGGCCGTAGCGATGTTCGGTCCGGGTTTTTCCGTCGCAGTCCCCCCAAACCTCATCGGCGATGGCGCGGACTTCGTCGTCGCAGCGCGGATAATCTTTCAGGCCGGACGCCCTCTCCGGCTTGGGCCCGACGACCGTTGCGCCGGTGCGGACGAGATCGCGAATCTTGCGGACCGCTTCGAGCGGCATCGACCGGGAGGGGATGGGGGATACGGACAGGGAAAGAGCGCCGCCGATCATCTTGGCCGTTTCAGGGGAAGTGGTCGTACAATTCTGCAGGACGAGGAGCCGGTAGCTCAGGCCGTCGGGAAGAACGATCCGGCCGCCTTCGACCGACATGCGGGTCAGGAGGGCTTCGGTGTTGGCATAGTCGAAATCATAGCCGGGTCCGAGCGCCGGGTCCACGGCTTTGGGCGGTGCGATGACCGGAGGCCGGTCGCCGAGGTAATAACAAACATCGCCTGCGAAGACTCCCTGTTGGAGCATGTACTGGCAGCGCGCAAGGTAGGCGAAGAAGGCCGGCGATTGCTCCCACCAAGTGCTGTTGGCGTTCCAATGCTGGCCGGCGCAGAATTCATAGCCGGGCTTGCCGTCCGAGGGCGGCTGGCAGGTGGCCTGGTGAAGCATGATGGAGTTGATCCCTTCGCCGAAGGCGGCGTCGACGTAGGGCTTGAGGTCGGACGGCGCCAGCGACCAGTGCGTGCGATCGCGCTCCTGCTGGGTGAACGATTCGGCCATGGCCTGGGGCCTGCCGTAAATATGGGCGGCCGAGGCGGTCTGCTTGAGATTGAGCCGCATATAAGGATCCGAGTTGTAGCCGCCGGGGAAATCGAAATGGTGGTTGACCCAGAATTCGCCGGCCGGCAAATCGCAGCGGCCCTCGTTTTTCAGCAAATCCATGGGCGGGAGATTGCCCGGGCCGGCCGCCTCGCTGCCCATGCGGAGTCCCCGCTGGTGGCAGAGCTCGGCGAAATGGCCATAGAAATTTTCGGCCAGACAATCCTCTATCGTGCGGTCGAAATCCTCCTTGAACCGCGATGTGAATTCTGCGTCGACCACGACGCGGCCGGCGAGCGCCGGCAGATACGGTTTCAGGTCATAGCCGCGGAAACGGAGGAATTGGGCCGGAAAATCCCGGGTCCAGGTCAGCTTTCCGCATTCCCAACTATCCGACCAGAGGTAGTCCAGCCGCCCTCCCGCCTTGGCGGCCTCGTCCAGGACCGTTTGGCCGAGATGGCGGAAATGGTCATCGAGCGCCGCGGGATCCAGGTAATCGATTTGATAGCCGGCTCCCTCGGCGAAGGTGTCGCCCTTCGGGTAAGGATCCCAGCGGCTTCCGGTAAGCGTATATCCGGTCCGCAAAATGATCCAAGCGCCGGCCGGGACATCCCAGTCGAAACGGCCGTCCGTATTCAACCGGTCTGTTACGTCGACGATCGTTCGCGGATCGACCGCCTTGTGCGGTTCCTCCGGGAAAGCCAGGACCCAGACGTCCTTGTAGTAGCCGTCGACGATCGGGGGCGCGGGCAGCGCGCCGTGGAATTTTCCAGGGCCCAGCACTTTGAGTTCGGACTGCACGACTTTCTTCATGGCGTTGTCCGGGGTGACCCAGGGGCCGATCATGACCCAGCCTCCGGCCAGGTTGAACCCCATCTCGATCTTCAGCCGGGCCGCTTCCTTGACGGCGTGGCGGAAGAGCTCGCGCCATTCCGGGCCCAGGAATTTTACGCCCGGAAGGGGCGCCAGGCCTGCGTATCCGCCCGTACAGATTAGATTGACGCCGCTGATGCCCTTGGCCTTGAACTCCTCGAGATCGCGGGTGATCGCGGCCTTGTCGACGCGGTTGAACAGCCACCACCAATAAACGCGGGGCTTGGCCGAATCCGGCGGATGGAGGAAACCTGCGTCGAGCACGGAGGCCGCCGGTTTACAGGCCGTCAGGCCGGCGACGAAAATGATGAAGGCAAGGACCAATGGAAGAGGGGCGCGGATAAAGAATTGGAAGTGCGGCCGGATCGGCAAGCGCGGCATGAATAATTCTCCTCTTCGGTTCGGAACGAACGGACTATAGCTCCCGGCTTCACGCCTTGTCAAGGCGCGCCTGTACTCATTCCATGGCCGGAGACATGATCTGCCCCCATCTCTCCTCAAATTCATTCTCTCCGAAGGAGAGAATGCCCTAGACCTGGAGCGTCTTTAAACCTGAAAAAGCTTCAAAAAAGAGGCTTGTAACTATGCGCTTTTAAAAAAGATAAAAAATCCATTCCTTTGGACGACCTTTTTATCTTCTAAGTTATTGATAATATATAAAATATCACTGCTGTCCGGTTATAAATTGAATAGTTTCAGTTGGTTACCTGAATCAGGCGCATCGGCCGGATTTAAGGAGTTCGTAAGTAATTGATTCAACGGGACTTTCTCGAAAGCCGTCACGCTCAGAATCTGCAAAAAAGTGTAGAGCGGGCAGTCGAGCGCGAGCCGCTTCTTAACGATCGCGGCAAGCACGTAAACCGTGATCGCGATCCAAATCTGCGTCTTCACTGCATTCTCCGACGTCCCATAAAACGCCTTGATCCTCAGGTTCTGTTTGATCCACCGGAAGAACAGTTCCACGCGCCAACGGCATTTATACAAAGCTGCAATGGTCAACGGAGGAAGGATAAAATTATTGGAGAGAAAGGTCAAATAGCGGCCGTTCTCTCGGTCGTAGAACCGGACGCGGCGGATCCTGTCGGGGTAGGAGTCGTTGGAATAAAAGCCCGTGAGCACAACCGTCTGATCACAGGTCAGATCTGTGGTCCTATCGACGGGCCGGGAGTAGAGTCGGCGGCACTGGAGATTCGACTTGGCGCGGATGACGAAGAAAGCTTGGTTCTGGTGAAGAATGTGGAGACGGGCGAGATCGAGATAGCCGCGGTCGAAGATATAGAAACAGCCGGGTTCGGGAATCAAGTCGTCCAGGACGCGGACATCATGTATTTTTCCTTCTGTGATCTTGATAAAAGATGGGATCGAATCCCTCAAATCGAGCAGCGTATGGAGCTTGACGGCGGCCTTGTGTTTCCGGAATACCGCCCAGGGAAAAAGCGACAGGCACAGATCGATCGTTGTGGAATCGAAGGCATAAACGGTCTCCTTAAGTTCGAGCCCGAAATCGTCGTCGGCATAAAGATCGCGAGCTTGATGAATGAGGACCTGGGCAAAGTCGGCGTAGATCCGCCAGTCGCGAGTCTCGTTAGCGTCGGCCAGAGTACTTCGCGACACCCGGCCGCGGAATCCCATGTGATAGAGTTTCATCGGCATCGCTCTCAGGCAAGTCTCGATATCGCGGAGACTCTCGCGGTAGGTCAGTTGAGCGAAGGCCATGGCGAGAAACTGATCCCAGCAAGAGAAATTTTTGATCTTATGGCTGCCGCGGTAGCGGGTGACGCAGCGGCGGAACTCATGGATGGGCAGAAAATCGATGAGTTGGGCGAAGACAGTCTTACCGATATTCATAGGCCACTCCTGGCTGTCGCTGGACAGCAGAATGACCCTAAAATAATATAGAAAGGCGTTGAAATCGATTATGACGAAAACAACTCTTAATCTTTTGTGTTTCAAAGCTTTACAAGCCTTTTCGATTCAAACGTCCGGACAGCAGTGA
>Ga0315274_10012199_pt1 | contig 12277 bp, 26 predicted proteins | sample YL17G02_20_MG_FD_203700 | JGI IMG/M metagenome (GOLD analysis project Ga0315274, IMG submission 203700) | Sediment microbial communities from Yellowstone Lake, YNP, Wyoming, USA - YL17G02_20 | ecosystem: Environmental > Aquatic > Freshwater > Lake > Sediment | place: USA: Wyoming | collected... | reverse complement strand
CGATGATCTCTTCGGGTCGGTACTGCTTCTGCGCCATCTCTGACCTCCCTGGGTTGGGTTTCCCGCGACGATCCAGGCTGAAATTGTAACATACTACCTGGACCAGTTCTAGGGGGTCAGGTCAAAGCCCTATAATCGCCGACTCTGATCCTAAAGACGCCATGTTCGCCTATGATTGTTTTTGCGTCGTGAGGAATTGGATTGTTCAGAAGAACACTTTGTATTTTATCCATGATTCTCTTGGCTATAGGCTTTTCGCATTTCCTTAGAAACTTCGTAGGCTGACTATCATACTCAATCAGGAAACTCATATTTTGATTTTCTTCCGCAGTTCTTGGCTGGTAACAAGCCTACGCTGCTTTTCATTTTTATGGCTTTGATCGAGCAATTTCTTCTCTTCATCAGTCAAAAGCATATCTTTGTCTACCATAGTTACCTTAATGTAAGAAAGCTCGTTCCTGATCGCCTTAAGTTCGCTCAGTATTTGCCTTTCGTCTGCGTTCATGGCAGTATCATTTGCTAAGCCTTTAAATATCTATTGCTGAAACAAGCACAATATCATTTGATTTCTCGATATATTCATTGCCTACAAACTATTTATATTCTCTGGGTAATCATATTCCTGTAACAAACAATTTTACATAAACACAACAATCAGACCTTAATAATAGGACTTTCCATCAAAAGAACAAAATCATTAGCCACTAAACCAATGACATTCTAAACCACGATTTACGAGCCCTATTCTATCATGCCCGTCGAGAAAGCAGTGATGCTTTCTTTTTTTTATTTCAAAAACACAAAATGAAATGAATCACTAAAACGAAAGGAGGATAGATATGACATGGGACAGAAATAAACGAATGAATTTAGCACAGAAATTCACACGTTTCATTGACGAACACCAAGCATCAGAACTCGAAATCGTTTTCAAGTCAACAAGATACACTTCCAGAGGAGACATTGAAAAGCTTATCAAGAACAACATTACAGTGGCTTCAGAAAGATTTGTTGGCAAAAGCAGAGCAAGAACAGCTGAAATCAAAAAGGGTATGAAGCTCAACGAGCTCGTGCTCTTCGCAGGATCGTACACCATCAGCTTCAGCGATAGCAGCAAACACAAAGGTCTCTTCGCTGGCTATGGAAAATACATCAAGAACAGCTTCAAACTCTTAACCCTTATTGTTGGATGAAAGGAGTATCGTCATGAACGAAAGCAACAGACTTACAGTTCCGTTCAGCGAAGTACCAAAAGAAACATCATTTTACGATGTCCACAACCGGGAGTTCATGAAAGTAAGTGAAAAAGAAGCGCTTCTCCAGGGCACAGATGAGGTCTTTCGCTTAGAGCCCGACGAATCAGTTGTCGTTCCCGGGATCCCTGCTAAATGCAAGGCTCTGAGAGAGTTCGGCCTCGAGGACTTCATCGTCGTCGACGGCATGACCAATTCCGCGCTTATTGACGACAAAGGAGAAGTAATCCGTTTCAATTCACTTGTAGAAGCACGCCAAGAAGCTGAAGAAGAAGCGCAGTTTCCAGAAATATACAAACGCATAGAGTGAAGGAGAAGCCATGAATGATAGCAATAGCTCGGAGTATTTAGGAAAGTATCCTGAAAAGCCAGCAACCGAGAAACAGCTAAACCTTCTCCGAGATCTCTTCAAACAGAAATCGCGCAGAATCAACCAGGACATCACAAGGCTCACGAGAAAACAGGCCAGTCAACTGATCAGTCAATTGTTAGAGGAGTAGAAAAAGAATTTAGTCGCGATTAGTAAAACTCAAAACAAGAGCGAGGCTCATTAATTAGCCTCGCTCTTTTTCATTTGGGATAAACACGATGCTAACCCATTCACTCAGAGCTTCAAGGAGACAAGAACATGGAAATTAAGCTGAAAGAAACAGTCAAGCTAACAGACCCTGAGAAAGTCACAGATCTCCTTTATAAGGTACTGAAAAACGAAAGCCCTTTTGACCAGGACAAGGAACACTTCTGGACCATAGGCTTAAACGCAAGGAACGTTGTGAAATACGTCGAGCTCGTCAGCCTGGGAACTTTAACAGCTAACTTGGTTCATCCAAGAGAAGTTTTCAGGCAGGCCATCTCCAAGGGAATTGCTGTGCTTCTTGTAATCCACAACCATCCCTCGAACAGCCTTGAACCTTCTGACGAGGACCGGAAATTAACCAAAATGCTCGTCGAGGCAGGAAAGATCATGGGCATCGAAGTCATGGACCATGTAATCATCGGCAAAGACAAGAGCGATGGTTACTTGAGCTTCAAAGAAAAGAGTTTCATGTAAACACAAGGAGGATAGACGTGATCAAGTTAGAAAAAGGACTGGAGCAGCAATTGACGTTTTTTAAATGCCCTCACTGCGATGCAGAGGAAATAGTCTCTGATGACAGCCAGTCAGATAAATTCGACTGCATCCATGTCTCTCCGGGAGGAACAGCAAGAGCCTGGCTGTGTCTCTCTTGCGGAAATAAGTTTTACACCAACTACCCCTGAACGCTGAAACAAGAAACAAAGGAAAAAGGATAGTTATGGAATACAATGAACTGCTCATCATCGGACATCGGTTAGTTTCTTACAAGCGCCTCATCCGGGCTTTGAGGATTTCAAGGCTCGCCCTGAAAAAGGCAATCAAAGACATCAAAAGTGGCAAAGTTCCAAACCCTCAAGACCTTGCAAAGGCAGAGCGTAATGCAGACAAGGTGCTCGATAAGTGCAAGCAGGGCGAGGAGATGATTAAGAAGGGAATCAGACGATGAAATTCCTAACAGGAAAGGACTATCCCTGGCTCTGCAGCCAATGCCAGGCACGAATAGACGAGGCCATTCAGATCGTGAGGTTACTTGTCAAGGAAGGCCCGGACCAGGACTGGGACGAGGAGTCGCCCTGCGATTATGTTTACGATCACAGCCAGTTCTGCGGAGGTCACGAGTGCGTCAACATACCAGAAGGATACAGGTAAACCCAAAGGAGGATGTCATGAAAACACTATTCACAGCCAGCCAGTTCACAGCGACAAAATGGGACAGCGCTGAGGATAAAGCAAAATTCGCCAACCACTTCATCCGCTTCCTTGAATCAGGATTCAAGCGCGAGCTGTTCACGCTCGAGTTCTACCGCAGGCTCTCCCTGACTTTCGGCCATATCGCCCATTACGACATCAACGGTTTTTACGAAACCTTTTTCGCAGACCCATCGGACTGGAAAATCTTCATTGACGTGACCCTGCAACATCCCTGCTACGGAGACCCGGCCTTCACCTACTCGGATGTTGAACGCGCGATCCAGGCCTACCTGCAGAATCATGCAGAGCTCATGGCTCTCATCCTCAGACAGTCAAACAGCTACGAAAAGACCAAGGACATAACGCAAGCAAAAGCCCTGCTTGCAAAGCACGGAATAGCCTTTGACTTCGAAGTGAAAGGAGAAACCTAAAATGTTGGGAGCAAGCTATCTGACCAAGAAGGCGCTGAAGGAGAACATAGGCAAGCCTTTGAAATTCATCGAAACCTCCATGTTCGGCGGAGAGTACAAGGAGAACGGAACGTTCTGCGTGGTCGGCCCTGACCCTTATCGAGATAGACGCTGGTTCGCCGAGGTCACGATGGTTAAGGGGTTGATAGCGAAAGTCAAGTAAACCTAAACAAGAGAGGAAAGGAACTTACTATGAAATCTACAAACGAGGCACAGAAAAGCAACGGAATCCAAAACATGAAGACCAAACGCACCCGCCGCCGGAAGTCCTATGCCCTTTTCAAGGACCTTTGGAACTATCTCATGTCCGCGGAATCAACACCAGCCGGGATATTGAGAACAGTTTACTCCTTGATCGACGACGTGAAAGGGTGGGGAACAACCCAGGCAGCTAGATGGGCCGAAGAATCAATGAGACAGGTGGTCGAGGATTGTGAGAAAGAGACAGCCTTAGACAAACACCTCGCCAAATCAGACATGCCGCAAGCATGAGAAAGGAGAACACAATGAAACAAATAACTACCTTTACCAAGAACTATGTCAATGCCCTGTTTCAAGGCAAAGTCGGGAAGCCCGGGCCCGGAGACTGCTGGTACTGTGGCCTGTACACTGTAGAGGACAACAAGCCCTTAGGCGAAGCCATAAACAGCCCCAGCCACCTTAGAGAGCACGTCAGGCAAAGATACTACGTTCCCTCGCTGCTCTGGAACGCGATCAACGCTTTCCCTGTGTCAAACGTCGCCAAATGGACTTTGGGCGGTTTGTGGGGCTACTGGAAGCCATTTACAGCCTTCGAGGACATTGCCAGAGCTCAGCTCCGAACCTCGCTCAGACGATATCTCAAAAAACATCTCTCAAGGAGGTAAAACATGTTTACTTCTTTCGATAATCAGAAGTTCGAGCTCGGAAGACTTCTCACCACTCCCGGGATCTTAGCGCTCGGCATCGACCCCTTGCCTTACCTCGAGCGCCATGCCTCCTGCGATTGGGGAGATATGTGCCCTGAAGACAAGCAAGAGAACGAGTACTCGCTGACAAGGCACCTCAGGCTCTTTTCAGCCTACGAGACACCGGCCGGGAAAATCTGGATCATAACAGAAGCAGACAGGTCAGCCACGACTATCCTCTTGCCCGATGAATACTGAAGAAAGGAGCAGCCATGCCACTCATCATCTTTGGAAGCGAGAAAGGAAAGCTAAGCCTCTACAACCCTGACAGAAACTCTGCCACAGGACGCTGGACCTATGCTCTTGCCAGAGAAATCCCAGCTGAGCCTGACCGCTGCGATCACTGCTTCAACTCTAAGACCTTGGCACATTATCCAGCCCAGGGCTATCGCACAATCAAGACCCGAGATGTAAGAAATGGCAAGATAGTCATGGTTACAGAGCGTCGCGGGATCTGCCATCGCTGTCACAATTTCAAAACAGGCCCTGGCATTGTCTGGTACGAGCCGGTTTGCCAGCATTGTAAGTTCGTAGGAGATATTGCCCCAGGACACAGGCAAAGCGCTTCAGGAAACATCAAGCATTTCTGTCCTAAATGCGGAAACTACCTGGGCCTGGGCGGAAGAACGAAATGCTCAACCTGCAACGAAGAGCTCCGGGAAGCCACGAGCAAGATGATCGAAAGATGCAAAGGGAGGTGATCAACACGATAGTCAGAATAGAAGATGTGATCGATTATCTTCATGGAGTTGTGGTCACATATCCTAAGCCGCATCATCCCATGACAAGAGAGGATACAAAAAAATATCTGATCTACCAGGCCATTGGTTTAGCCAATGCAGTCGAAGCTGGAAACTACAGCGAAGCCTTGAAGATCGCACAAAACATCGAGCACTGGCTTAACTGCCAAACTTCAACCAGAGGCAAATCCTTCAGAAAGAGGGCAGGATGAAAAGAAAACTATGGCTTGACTTCACAACCCTTGCCACACTTCAAGACAACGGCGACATCTGCTGTCCGACATGCGGCTCTTGGACAACCATCGAGGACCTGGAAGCAGATAAACTAGGAACCGAGGTAACTTGTCCTCTGTGCTCAGAATAGGAGAGAGAAAATGTCGATAGAACATCAAGAGATAATAACAGAGAACGAGAGAAAATGGCTTGAGAAGGAACTCGTGAAAATAGGCCATAAGATAAAGCTTGAGAAATTCAACATCGAGCTTTACCTGAAAAAAGCAACAGCCGAGATTGTCCTGGGCCTTAGATCTCAAGCTATCGAATCAGCCAAGACAGCCTTGAGCCTGGACGAAACCTGTTTCATGGCATGGGTTCAGCTGGGCATGGCCTATCTTGAGGAAGACCAGTTCTCACATGCCAAGGAAGCGTATACAAAAGCCCTGGCCTGCTGGGAAAAACATCCTGACAAGAAGGAAGACAGCTTCTATGCTAAAAGCATAATGATGGACCTTCAAGCCATAGAAATGTACGTCAAGGCAACTGAACAGACTGAAAAGAAAGGAGCATGACATGGGACAGTATTACATGATCGTCAACCTCGACAAGCGCGAGTTCTTAAACCCGCATAAGCTGGGCTCTGGCTTAAAGCTGTGGGAGATGGCAAACACCTGCACGATCGCGCCCGCCTTACTCGCCCTGCTTGCTTGTTCCAATGGAAGGGGAGGAGGAGATTTCGAAGCAGATTCTATCATCGGTCGATGGGTAGGAGACCGTGTTGTCGTCGTTGGAGACTATTCTGAGCCCGGAGACATTCCAGGCATCGAGCAACCAGAAGTAATCTATGCTCTGTGCAAGCCTCCAACTGAGATCAAGGATATCGCTGAGCATTACCGCAAGCTCGCCAAGGAGATCAGCGATGACAAAAGGAGCAAGGAATATCAAGAAAAAGCCCATCTCTTGGAGATCTCGAAGCCTTACAGGGACATCTCAGACAAGCTTCTCCCGCTCATCGAGCGTGAAACAGATGTAAAGTTTGTAAACAAGGACGGATGGAGGAGCTTTACAGCGGACGGGAAAAAGGCAATGCCGGCCATGAAGCCTGACCTGGTCCTTGTTGCTCGCTCATCATCAAAGTTCTCGAACAACTAAAGGAGGTGATAGTAATGTTGCAAAAAGTCGTAACCGTCGAGCGCCAGCGAGGATGTGGCTACAGATCGCCGGGCAAGAGCGGAGTAGGAATCTACCTTATGGGAGGCCTTTACAATGAAGCCTGCGAAAGACTGCCCTTTCCACTGACAGTTTGCCCTTGCTGTGGCGCAGGCATCAAGCCAGCGCGAAGCTGGACCTGGGTAGACCCGAGATCTCTTTTCAACGAGGAAACCGAGCCTCGCTGCCTGACTCTCTCGAAAAGCGAAGAAGCCAGTGGCCATAACTGTCCAAGGTGTCCGATTTGCAATGCGAAAGGGTATTTCATCGAGGGCGAAAGGTCAGGGCTGATTTGGATAGGAGAGAAGTTCTACCCGACGCCAGAGCACTTCGTAAAGGAAGCCATAGCCATGAGAGTCTCCCGCAAGATCTCCGCGATTCCGCATGGCTTTGAAGTCGGCAAGACCTGGGTGTTTTTGGCCCACATCCGAGGATGCCAGAGCGAAAAAGAGAAGCCAATCCCGGCGATCATCCACGCTTTCAGGCCAGCTCAGGTGGATATTGTCGTTGATGACCTAAAGAATCCGCCAGATCGAGCCCTGAACCTGGCAAAGGCTTTAGGCGATGACAACTGCCGTCTCGTGAAGGTGGTTAAGGACGTAGAAACAAGTCAGGACGAAGCCGAAGGTGATGAAGGAGAGTTAAGACAAGATGAGCTTCAGCCAGCAGCTGGCGCTGCTGTTGCACCATAGTGCGCGAGAAATGGAATGTGAAAAGGTGGTCGTGAAAAGCCCTGCTTTATAGCTTCTCCGACCACCTTTCCCTTATCTGTCTTGTCGTAGGCTAAAAGAGATATAGTGGTTAGAAATATGAGATCAATTAATCTTTTAATTTTACAGTAACATAATAATGACCAGCAGGTCTTGGTTTTGAGATTTTTTTGTTTGAAAATGCCTTATGAATCAATTTTCTATATCTACCAATACCCGCAACAACGTGCAATCGGTAGTGCATTTTATTTAGCAAGGATCTTTCCAAAAATATTTTCTCATTTCTTGAAAGCAAAGCTCTAAAATTCTTTGGCTGATTCATTGTCCCTTTGACTTCGATATATCTCCTGTTTGTCCCTTTGTTCGCTACTAAGTCATAAGGTTTACGTTTTTGGACAACTACTCTCCATCTTTTCCTTCTATACCAATTTTTGACGTATTTTACAGCTCGGTCTCTAATTTCAGATTGTCCAATTATTTTCTTCATCATTTTTACCTTGTTAATCCTAATTCTTTTAATAAAAATAATTCAAACCCCCAAAACTCGGATCGCTTTATTGATGTGAGATTTGTTCTGATACCCAGTAATCTTCTATTGGGAATCCATAACTGGTTGGGTTTTTAACATAATGGTTTATTTCAAAAGTACAACACACGCACTTAACCATAAAGGTATAATGCCAAGCTCTTTCAGTCTTTCCTTCAAATTCCTCTTCTTCATCTAACTCCGTTTCATACGGGTCCTCTCCTTCAACCATTACATCATCGTAAACAATCAAAGAATTTAGACCACATACCGGACATTCACGCACGCCAGCTACATTGGGTTCGGTTTTCTCGGATTCGGCTATTCGTTCTGCACGCCTTCGATATTCTCTATTAAAAAACTCCGACCAAGTATCACCTCGTAAGGGGTTCGCGAAAGCAGCTCGACCAAGTTCTTTAAGAAAGGCAATTTTACCGAGATCATAAACTTCGCGTTCAAATACGTTTATAATGTTTTGAATTGGGTCAATTCCACATTTTAGGTCTCCGTACTTCCAATACCGGTGTAAGTCAGCATATTTTGGCAAAACAATTATTTTATTTACGAAGGGTAACATGGACCTTCCAACAAATACGTCTAACGAAGGATAGCGAAGAATAAACGTACCGCGATGCCATACACGATTGCGTAGTTTGTTTAACTTTTCTAACCACGTTTTTGCTTCGCAAATGAACCCAAGGGCACCATTGCCTATACGTCCTGCATTAATTAGATTACATATTCGTTCCAACGCATCCTTAAATTCGATTGATTTTAACGTTTCGTAATCTGCCTCAGAGATTGTTTCACCTTTGAGTAGCATATGAAATATTACATCATAATTTGAAGGATCATCTGCTAAAAGCCGATGATCGTCGCGAAGTATATCCTTAAAGACCAACTCGACAAAATGCTGAAAATGAACTACTGCCTCTGTGTATGCTTCAAAATAAGCTGGTGTATGGCTTCCGTCTCTCCTCCCTTGATCAATTTTGTTCTCAGGATCAAGCATATGTAGTGTATATTCCATCGCATGATAGGTAGAAAAATAAGCTTTTAAAGCGATCTTTAAACTAATTAGCGCGAGACCGCCCAGCTTATCAGCTTGCCCGAGAAGCCTAAATCCATTTTCTGCTATATTTTCGTTGCCTGTCATGTGTTCTCCTAACTAAATATATTATTCATTAATGATTATTCACTCAACATTATAAAGGTTGAAAGTGAAGTCAAAGTAAAAAAATTGTTATGTCAATACCTAACCTTTAAGTATATTTTCATTCAGTTCGTCTCCCTCATGCTTTATTCGCTTAAAAACCTATCTTAGGCCGATCTTCTTCTGGCCATAGCCTATCGTGCCATTCAATACAATACATAATATCATCAAGACGCAAACGCATATTACCATAATCAAGTTTTGGGTGGATTTTGTGTTCCTCAGTAAGCTCATGTCTGTTATTGAGTTCATTAATAGTTTTTTTAATTTCTTCAATTTCCGAATCATTTAAGGCCCTAAGATCCCATACTCTTATGGTAAGAGTTTTTGTATTTTCATTCTTTTGAAGTATAGAATGGAGATAGTAACTTTTTCCATCCCTAAAAACGATCTCACAACAAAATGGAGGAACAGGGTAGGGTGTGTTTATCAATAAAAGCCACCCTGATACGTAATCATCATAAGCGGAATTAGTTGGCATACCTATCCCCTTACCTCACCTTTTTTCCACAATTCTATCACGCGTTCTACTAGTCCGATCTGAACTTTGGAGTCTTCGCAATTCCATGAGAATTGAATCTGAAGAACTTGTAGATGTCCTTGAAATCGATATTAAGGAATCTAACTTATCCTCAATCTTTATGGCATGCTTGATGGATACTTCTTTATCTGGTCTCTGTAATAGTACAGGAAGACATATTGATAGGGCTGTAAGAACAATAATTACAATGCTCAAAATAAGAGCATAACGCGATAAACGAGTCGCCTTATCGCTTGAATGTTTAAGTTCCCTCGCAATTGTAGCCTGCGTCTCGGTAGACTCAACAATAAATGCCGAAGTTTTTTCGGAGAGAACTATTAACTCATCTATTTTTGATGTTATTGTCTTCCCAATTGCAAAATCACTCGGCAATCTCGGAATTTCAGTATAATGAGGAAAGCCTTGATTCATTGAAAGGGCCTTAATATCAGCCGTTCCTTCCAAATGCTTTAGCGAATCTTTTAAAGATTTACCCATCTCAAACATTGTTTTAATGCTATCAAGGGTCTTAGCAGAAAAACCCGATGAATCCCATAGCCCCTTCACCTGGTCGTATAGCTTCTTCGCCTGTTCGGTTAGCTTCGATTCTTTATTAACCATTAGTCTATGCAGATATGTAGTATAATCCTCTTTATCGTCCTTGGGAAATTCAACTTCTCCGAGTTCGTAACTTATTACTTTGCCTCCCGATCCCTTGCCTTCTTTTTCTACCAACTTGCGATAAAGATAATCTTCATATTCAATATATAGTTTACAAAAAGATTCAACTTCCTCAATTGACAACTTTTCTGTATCTTGGATGGTAAGTAAATCTTCGGAGGTTGGCCTATTTTTACCGTTAAGAAGTTTATCGGAAGGGTAACAAACGACAGCTATAAGACAACGAGCAAATTCAAGAGGGTCGGTTTTTTGGTAGGATTTATTGAGTAATGTATATAGCTTCCTCTCTTCGTAACCCCGAAAGGGAAAACATGTAATATTTCCACATGACAGTGTCATTATGGAAAATATGGGTTCGTTTCCAAAAACATCTCCTTTTTTCTTCGGTTCTTCATTCATCTCGTCATTCCCCTTTCCATGTCCGTTCCCTTAATTCCGTCAAAGATCCCATCTTCTTAGAAAGGACTCCGTTTCCGTCGAAAGGACAAGACGAATAGTTTTTCCGCTCCGAATAATGCTGAAAGATTTACTCATTTTGTTACTGGACGATCTTTCTTTTTGGGAATAAGATAAACAATACAATTTATTAAATATGCTTTGTCTTCAGGCTTCAAAAACTGAATGATTTTTATTAAACTTTCAGCAGCATAAGCAATTGATATTTTAGCAACACCTACAATTTGGTGACCGAATTGGGAACCCAATTCTATATGCCCGTCATCCCTCCTCATCCAACCCTCGTAACTGGGTACGGGATGAGTTGAATAAGACAGATCTCCGTAAATATCATATCGTTCGGGATGGCCTATATATTCACACAGTTCCTTAAACGTAGGATTGTTGTGTACACCCTTTCTTGTATTTTTGGATGGTACTATCTTCCAACACCATGAATTTGGATATTTAGGATGATAGTTTGCCCTTACTTCCCTGAGTCGTAACTCATTTTCGTTTCTTTGCTGGTCCGAGATAGACGGCTTATTCGAATAATTGATCCTCTGAATGAACAGAAAATCCTCAAAAAGCTTGCTACGTTCCTGAACGTTGCCCATCAGAATTATCTGGAGGTTGACAGAAGTTTCAAACAATGAACGTAGCACAATCGTTGCGGGACCAGGGTGGCCAGCTTGTAGGAGACGGAGAATTCCGATAAGGGAGTCTGCTAATTTTGCATACAGAATCCTGACCCCCTTTGGAGCGTTGTTCGCAATGCCACGTTCAGCAAGATAGCGGTAAAAAAGGTAGAGGGTGGTTAATCTGCCAAAAAGCTCCTTAAAACGTGCGGACCCTTGTTTGATGATGAGACTTTCATCGCGCGACAACTGACGCGCTAAATATTCTATTTCTTTATTGTAATCTCTGTCCATGCTTTTCTTAAACATTTGGGTTCGGATATGCGGGTCTCCTCGGCTCCATGAACTCCCGATACGTTCTCGGCCCTGAGTAACGAGCCTCAATCTGACTTAAAAGTATAATTGTTTTTACAAGTAAAGTCAAGGGTTCATTGATACGGTACAAACTGCCTACAAGCCTTAAAAACTTCATACTTATAGAAATGGAATGTCACAACAAAACCTAAACGAAGAATTTAGAGAAAGATCACCGATCCTTCAGACGAAGATCAGCAAGAGCAAAGACGGGAAATGGATCATCTTCAGGACGATAATTACCGAGATCAAGTCGGTAAATTACATCCAAGAGATATTGAAGTCGTCGGGCAAAAGAGGTGGGGAATGGAATCAAGAGGACCAGATATAAAGAGATGTGAGGAGCTCCTTCGGAGATGTGAGAAGTCTATCTTAAGGGTTCTGGATTTGCTCAGAGACATCGATATGAAGTTGACCCATATCATCGAATGCAAGAAGAACCACCGCTACCGAGAGGACAATGAACGAATCTGACTGCGAATATTCCGCGAAATACGACGTGGACAATAGTCTGAAAAAGGAGAAACCTACAGAGATATATCATTTACTGGATTTATTTGATGGTCTTGTTACTGAAGCCAAAGATAATCGATTTAG
>Ga0315274_10012198_pt1 | contig 12277 bp, 10 predicted proteins | sample YL17G02_20_MG_FD_203700 | JGI IMG/M metagenome (GOLD analysis project Ga0315274, IMG submission 203700) | Sediment microbial communities from Yellowstone Lake, YNP, Wyoming, USA - YL17G02_20 | ecosystem: Environmental > Aquatic > Freshwater > Lake > Sediment | place: USA: Wyoming | collected... | reverse complement strand
TAATGACCTTGGCATACCAGTCCGAGATGGACAACTGGCGGCAGTCGGCGCATTCGCATTTGTTGTTGGTCGCATCAGAGAGCCAGACATGGACCACGTCCAGCTCAGGATGCGCTTCGCTGTAGCGGACGATGGTCTCCACAAAGGCGTCGAAAGCCGGCTGATGGCTGTAACACAGCTCGGTGTTGATCGGGATGCCTTTGAACAACGTGCGCTTGCCGTTCACCTGGGCCAACCAACGCGTGTACTGGGGCTGGACCGGCTCATCGGCTTTGACCCAGCCAGAGCGGGGCATGCCAAAGGCAGCGCTGGTCCAGCCGTGGCCCACGCGGTGGAACACCATGCCTCGCTGCTTCAGGGCCGCGATCACCTGGTTGTCCAGGTCCAGGGCCTCCTGGTCGGTGAGGGTGTGATCGGCGAACTGGGTGTTGTACGGGCGCTCGTACCACTGGTTGTAAAAGTAGCGGCTGGAGACAAACTGCAGGAACACTGTGTTCATGCGTTTCTTGGCGCACCAGTCCACCATCGCCAGCGCATGTTGTAGAGATGGCGCGCCCTCGATGCATACCCCACGATGGCGGTGGCGCGGCTGCTCCACGGTCGCCGCCGTGGGCAAGGCGATGGCACTGCGACGTGGGATCACTTCGCCATCTCGCCCTGGACGAAGAAAGCTCACGCCTTGCTGTTCGAGAAAAGCATAGACGCCAAAGAGCACGCTGCGCGCGTTGCGTCCCGAGATCAACAATCCACCATTGCCGCTCCAGACAGCGAACCCATCGTCCCAGGGTGCAAGGGTCAACGCGGGGACGTCGGGCGGTGCGGGCATCTGGTCACAGAGGCCCAGCCAGGCCGTGTCTGCCTTACGTGTTACTTGGCCGACGGCGCGCACGTCCCACCGGATCCCGGTCAGCCTGCGGACATAGTGGGCCAATTCCTGGGCGCTGTAGGCCAGGACGGCGTTCATTTCTGGCGACGGGGTACGAATCCAACGAATGTGAGCGATGCCCATATGTCATCTCCTCGGTCTGCGATGCGGTGAGGTCTTGGCTGGCACTGTAGTTCTGCCGATCTCAATTCTACTCCAAAACGGGGCATTGGCAAACGGAGGCAAAGGGGAGTATAATAGGAGGTGGGACAACCGCCGTGTGGAAACAGGCCTTCCGCGGGTTCAAAGTGGTCCGGACGGAGCCCTGATGACGGTGAACAACGTTTTTTCCGCCGATCAAGGTGCGTTCTGCCGAAGGTCGGCGGTGGTTTGTCCAGAGTGTGTACAGAAAGAGGAAATGGATGACCAGAACAGGCGGCATTCGACTGGGGCAGTACCTGAAGCTGGCGGGGCTTGTCGGCACGGGTGGGGAGGCCAAGCAGTTGATCCAGAACGGGCAGGTCCGGGTGAATGGAGAGGTGGAAACGCGGCGCAAGAGAATGCTCTGCGCCGGAGATCGGATCACGCTCGGCCACCGGACATTGATTGTGAATGCTGACCCCAGCCCAGTCGCGCCTGATCAAGAGAAAGGTGCGTCGTCTGGATGAAAACGCTGAACACGGTGTCGATGCGAACCATTTGGGCCTGGATCGGCAGGATGGTGCTGCTGGTCGGCGGCTTGCTGGCCTGCACGGCAGGCCAGGTGTCATCGACACGCGGAGCTCTGGCCGTGGCCGAGGCAGAGAATCGTCTGTACGCGGTATTCCTGCCGCAGATCGCTCGTGCACCAGTCCCTCAACCCGACCATGCCGGGGTCCCCTCTGCCAAGCCCGTCGTGGATTCCCTGATGGACCGGACCATCGCCCCACTCGTTGGCTGGGCCGAACGGTTGACCTACCTGCGTGCTCCCGGCCTGGGACGAGGATACGGCATCAGTATCAAAGGGCTGAAGTATGATGACGACTCGCTGATCAAGGCGACGGCGCTTCGGCCCGAGTGGATCAAGATCTATGACTACCCACCACCGGAGCGGCTGCCTTTCCGCGTGCTGTACCGGGTGAACCTGCCTCGACCGGGCGAGGATTGGGCTGAGTGGGGGCACTACCGCTACCTCGATGCCGAGCTGTATCGCGGGCGGATTGACGCCTATGAGATTGGCAACGAGCCTAACCTGATCGAGGAGTGGGGCGGCAATCCAGATCCCGCTGCGTATGCCAGGCTGCTCGAGATCGCCTACCGCGAGATCAAGTCAGCCGACCCGCAAGCCCTGGTGGTCAGCGCGGGCCTGGCAGTGGTCGGGGGGGAGGGGGATCCGCGTTACGTCAACGACCTGGCGTTCCTGCGCGGGATGTACGAGCATGGCGCAGCAAAGCATTTCGACGTGCTGGGTGTGCACCCCTATGGCTTTTCCTATCCTCCGGAGATACCTCCAGACGGGCAGGTGTGTGCTCCCGTTGGCCTGAACCTGGGGCAGGATCTGCAGAAGGGTAACCCGGCGCTAGACCAGGCGTGTGTGCCGATACAGGGACTCTGTTTCCGACGAATCGAGCTGTGGCGGCAGATCATGCTCGACAACGGCGACAAGAAGAAACCCATGTGGGCCACCGAGTTTGGGTGGATTGTGCGCCCGCCGGCCTGCTGCAGCGAGCAAAATGACTGGCTGACTCGCAACTGGCAGACGGTCTCAGAGGAACGACAGGCACGGTACATCGGGCGTGCGTATGCGTACGCGCAACGCCACTGGCCGTGGATGGAGGCTATGTTCCTGTGGAACCTCGACTATAGCCGCTATAGCCCCGGCACAGACCTGGCATGCCAGAACTGTGAGTCAATGGGCTGGTACAGCATCCTGAACCCGGACGGCTCGCCGCGCTTGGCGTACAAGTGGTTGGCCGGGCTGGACAGCTTGCGTTAGCATCAGCCGGGGTCCGGGTCACGGTTGGGATGAAATGCGCAGTTGGGCCAGGATAGCGTGGTCCGCCGCTGGCTGTCCGCTAGAGTCCAGGATGGGCAGGCGCTCCATCGTCCACCAGTCGTAAAAGCCCATCTCGAGCTCGTATCCTGCGACCGGTGCTTCCCTGGGAATGGCCAGCGCCAGGTGATCGACGATGATCTCACCGCTGTCCCAGGCCGAGGTCGGGTAGCTGCGCCGGCATGGCTCGCTGTCGTCCTGGGCCCAGATCGGGCCGCCGCTCGCCGGTTTGGTTGGGCCGAGCAGATGAGTAAAGACGGTATAGTTCCTGGACATCCTGCTCGCGCTCTTGAGGTAGAGGGTGAGGCGCACCATGTCTCCCGGCGCATAGGCTGCCCGGTCCAGGTCATAGCCGAGGAGTTGGATCCGGTCCCAGTTGACCAGCAGTGTGTGGGTTGGGGCGATCTGAGCTTCTGCCCCGATCGGGACACGGTAGGCCAGAAAGTACGGTTGCTGGTAGTGCAGTGGCCCCTGGTCGGCGACCTGCCCCTGCGGCAGGTACCGCTGCAGGAGGCTCAGGCTGTTCTTGTCCTCAGCAGGCACAATGACATAGGTTGCGCCGTGTGTGGCCTCTTGAGGCACGACCATGCAAAAGCGACCGTTGTAGCTCTTGACACCCTGGCGCAACTCGGATCCCAGCAGCACGCTGGGATGATCGGCGGGCGTGGGCGAGAGGTAGATTGCCTCACCTGCTGGGCGTTCCCTGATGTATTGCCCGATGGCGCTCTGTCCGACCTCGAAGTGGGTGAACAGGTTTGGGTCCTGGCCCCAGATCCGGAAATAGTCCCGATAGGTTTGCGCCCCGCTGTACAGCATCCCGGATGCGATCAACACCGCCATTCCCGCATACGTGGCCTTAAACCAGGCTGGGCGTCGCCGGCCTGCCCAACGGCAAAGGCCGTCCCATGACTCCAGGCAACCGATGGCAATCAGCGCAGCAATGGCGGGCAGGGCACCGATGGCCCGCTTGGTCACAGCGCCATATTCGGCCAGGACCGCCGGCATGGTCAAGCCTGCCAGCCAGGTTAACAGGAAGAGATATGCTGGCTTGCGGAGTCGCGCCACGCTAGTCACCGTACCGAGCAGGAAAGCTGCGGCGAGGAAGGGGTTCAGCGCCGGCCGCCCGGGCAGGGTCACGCGCGCGTCCTCGTTGCCCCGGATGCCAAAGGTCAGGAGCGTGTTCAGCGCCCGGCTGAGCAGGGCCCTGGCATTGCCACCTATATCCTGAGATGGTTCCAATACCGCTGCTTGCTTGATGCGTACCGACGAGCTGCCTGGATGTGTCAGGAAATACCATCCCAGGGGAGCAAACACAGCCAATGCCAGGGCCGCAACCAAGACCAAGTGGAGCAGGTCGCCCCTGGAGAACGACCGGCGAGACCACAGCCCATACACAAAGCCCAACAGGACGAGCAGGGGAAGGGCCCGGGCGGCCTGGTAGCTGTACAAGCTGAGCCCCAGGGAGACGCCGCAGCCCGCGAATGCCCAGCGGTTTCCGGTGTGCAGTCCTTTCCACAGCAGGTAGACTGTGGTTGAGGCCAGCAGAGGCACCAGGATGGCACGCATTCCCAGGCGGCTCCAGCTCACGTGCCAGTGCGAGACGGTCAGGACCAGCGCGGCCAACACGCCACCCCACCGGGGCAGCAAGCCCTGCCTGTCTGGATGAGCGTCGGCAGAGAACAGCTCTTGGGCCACGAGATAGACGGCAGGGATGGTGAGCACGCCGACGATGGCCGAGGCCACATAGACGGCAACAGCGGTGTCATGGACCAGGAGATGACAGAGCGCGACCAGGTAGCTAAAGAGAGCTTCTCGCCCAAAGTTGGTGGTGAGAAAGACTGGTCGAGCTCCCTGGACGATGGCAAGTGCATCCACGCCATAGGCCGCCTGGTCGTATCCGGCGCTTGGTGGCAGGCTGTCGATCCGGTACAGGCGCAGGAAGGCCGCCAGCAGCGTGATGGCGATCACCAGGATGGTCCTTTGTGCGCTGGATGGTGCCGAGGCAGGCACGCCGTTGTGGATGGATGGCGGTGCTAACGTGGCAATTGGGATTCCCCCAGATGACGCAGAGCGATGATGGCGATAGCATCGAGTCATCATCGACAGAGGCAACACAAAAAAGGCCTAGTGGGACAGGGACCCATCAGGCGGCGCTAATCGGACCATTGGTTCGCTGAACGAGAGGTACGGGCACAGCGAGCTGCTCCTTCTCCGTTTCGGCGTATGCTGGACACTGGCGGTAATTGTACTCAAAACGGGCATGGAGCGCAAACGGCTATTCCAAGAACGGCAGATGCCCGTCACCTCCCAGGTGACGGGCATCTGGGAAGAAACTTCGGGCGGCTGCTACCGTATAGCATGTATCGGTGGCTGCTGGCAGGTCTGCCGGGCCTACAGCCTTGCGCCGCCGATGGAAGCATCAGCAGATTGTGGCCACAACATCAGGAGGTATCAGGGTGAACGTACAGGACATCCTTCAGGAAATGCAGAAACGCACGACCCCGATCAGCGCGGCAGAGACGCGCAAGATCCTGGATGGGATCCGGGCTGAGGCGGAGACCCAGTTCAATGCGGTGTTGGTCGGCGTGTTGATGCATCACAAGGCGCAGACCATGGCCAAAGAGCTGGAAGTGACCATCGCTGACGCGGAAGCCACTGCTCAGACGATGAACAAGCGCTTTAGCAAGCTGCAACAGCAGGTAGACGATGCCGACTTTGCGGTGCGCAAGGCCAAGGCCGACAAGATTATGCTGCCCAGCAACGCCTCTCAGCCCGATCATGCCCAGGCTGATCGGGCCATCCACGATGCGGAGCGTGCGCTGCAGACGGCCAAGAGCAACCTGCAGACCGCCAGGACCGTTGCCGAGCAGCGGCAGCGCGAGTTGGATGACCTGAAGGCCGTACACCGCGCATTGGTTGGGGTTGGCCTGCCCGATGTGACGACGATCCGCGTGCTGCTGGACGCGGCCAAGTGACGCACCTGGTAGCGCTACCGTAAACGCACGACCCAGCCCGCTTCCAGTTGTTCAGGCTCGTATGGCCTGCCCTGGTTGTACCATAGGTGGACGTTCCAGATCCAGAATTGCTCTTTGGTGCAGGCATGCCGGGCGCAGAGCTGAGAGATGGTCTCGCCAGGAAGGACGGTGACGTACTCGCCTTCCAGTGCAGGACCAGGAGGGGGTATCTGCCCCTGGGGCGTCATCTCGATGTCGGCCAGCAGCGGCCAGACGATCTGGGGGATCGTGCCGGGAGAGCGGATGCTGAAAAAGGTCGGCCGGTAGCGTGCCAGAGCGCCTAACCAGGAGCGCATCTCACCGATGGTCAAGGGTTCCTGGCCGCGCGCATTCCGGTACAGCCGCAGGACAGGGTAAATGGGCAACTCGATGCCCCGCGCCCGCGTCCAGCAGCGGAACTCGCGGTAGGCGATCACGTCGAACGTGTACTGAGGATTCCAGCCAAACGAGGCATAGGCCTGGGGCATGAACCCGCCACGGCAGAAACGGCTCATCTCGGCATAGGGAATGTCTGGGTTTGCCGAGAGATCGGGAGGGCCGCAAAAGAACATCACCTCCTGGGGAAGCTCGGTCTGGGTCATGAGCTCGCCCAGCCTGGCCGCGCCGGCCGACTGCCCACGGGCTGATGGTGCTATGTCGAAAACCAGCCCGGCATATCCGTCGAGCATGGTCTGAATAGCCACCTCGGCCTCGGCGTCTGGGTCCCGGCAGGTGACGACGGGACAGCCACAAGGGATGAGACCAGCCTCCGCGATCTGCCGCACAGCGCGCTGCGCGGGATCCCGGAAATAGGCCCCCTCTTGCCCGGTGCAGAAGAAGATGATGCGCGCGCCAATGGCGCGGGCCATATCAATGGCATGAGCCAGAGTACTGGCATGAGCCAGAGTACTGGCATGAGCCACAGCAGCGACAGGTGCTGCATCAGTGGCGCCCGTCGCCAGGTTGGCCCGAGGCGGCTTGCGCTCCCGCCCAGGCCAGATCCCCTTGCCATAGAGAATCCGCATGTTCCCCCCCTACATCCATGCTGACCTCGCCAGGTTCTGCCATAGCCCGAAAGAGCCGGATTGTCAGGTCTACCGCCGGATCGCACATCCAGTGTCCGACATCCGGGTAGGTCTCGTACCAGACCGAGTACCCGCGGCGGCGCAGCTCACTGGCGAACCAGAGAGCCAGTGCGGTCCGCTCGTCGTCAGCCTGGCCTACGGAGACGGCGAAAGGTACCTGGCCGCTCCTGGGTGGTGAATCGTATGACCCGGCGGACATCACCGAGACGCCACAGACATGCCCCGGATACTTGAAGGCAAAGCGGTGCGCAAACTGAGCTCCTCCCGAAAAGCCACAGACGAACACTCGTCCAAGATCGATGGCATATAGTGACTGCACCTCGGCGATCATCGCCCACAGAATCGTGTCTTCACCGTTCTGGAGGCGCTGGTAGCCTTTCAGCGGGAAGGTGGGCGCCAGGTACAAGAACCCCTCTTGATCGGCGCGCGGGCGCCAGATGTGCAGGGCATCCCGCCCACTGCCACCCGTACCGTGGACATAGATAAGCAGCGGCCATCGGCGCTGATCGGTGTAGCCTCTCGGCACATGCAGATAGTATTCCCACCCAGACGGGCTGACAGTCACGTGGCGGATACGATCTGCGTCGATCTGATAGCGCCAGACCCCGATCTTCCATGCGTTCTGGCGGATGATGAGCCCAGAGACGATCAGGATGACCGCATAGCAGCTATAGCGTATGACGCGCTTGGCCATCTGGGATTTCATGACTACCGGTGGGCAACGATCCTCGCCCTACGTGAGCTTGCCTATGGCATAGAACGTGGGCACGTAGACGAGCCGTGAACCCTCTGCAACCGCTGCCCTCGCCCGAGCCTGCGCCTGGTCAAGCGTTGCAGCATCGATGGCGTCTCCAACGTCATACCGCACCCAGAACCACTCTGCCTCCGAGTCTTCGACACCCGTGTCGACGTCCCAGCGCGCAGGGATGAGGCCCACCTCGGCGCCAAGTCCTGCATGGGCCAGCAACTGCCGCAGTTGCCGCCCGATGAGCGGATCGGCTCCCTGCCGCCGGAGCCCGTCGATCTGCCATTGTCGGATCGGGAGATCGGGCCAGTCCAGTCGCCCGCCATAGTCCGGCTCGGCGCAGATCAGGATCGTGCCGTCCTGCCGGAGAACGCGAGCCATCTCGTGCACAGCTCGGGCGGGGTCGCCAACCCACATCAGCAGAAAGTGGCAGCACACGATGTCAAAGTGCTGGTCCGGGTAGGGCAGGGACAGTGCATCGCCCTGCTCGTACCGCGCCCGGCCGGGCTGTTGCCGGGCAAACGCCAACGGTTCCGGGTCAACGTCCAGACCGATCACCGTGCCGTGGGTGCGTTGGGCCAGCTCTTCTGTGATCACACCGGTGCCACACCCAACGTCCAGCACCCGCCCGGCCTGGAGCAAGCCGGCCCGGCGGTAGAGTTGGCTGCGCGTGGCCTGCGTCCAGCCAGCCTGGCGGACGAATTGGGCGTGCCAATCGTCAACGGTGGGATCAAGCACAGTCATCCTGCCGTGTTCTGGCTATCACGGCACTGGTACTCGCCTTCCTTGGCGTACAGCGGACAGCCCCCACCACAGACCTCCTGGTCGGGACAGTCTTTACACCGGTCAGGCAGCCACTCGCGGCTGCGCAGATGGTGCGCCAGCGCGCTATCCCAGATGGTTTCCCAGGAGTCGTGCAGGATGTTGCCCATGGACTGGAAATAGCTCTGGCACGGGATGACATCGCCGTTGGGCTCAACGCACATGTTGTACCGGGCAGCCGAACACCCCTTGACGCCCAGGTCATGCTCCAGGGGGTTGAACTCGCAGTAGCGCGTGGGCGTGTACCAGATCAGGCGCAGGTTGCGTTCCTGTGCCTTCTGCTGCACCCGAGCCATGATCGGTTCCAGGTCGGCTTCAGGGATGCCTATACCCACATCTGCCCCCTTGCCGGCATAGATCAGGCCGTTGCAGGCAACGGTCTGCACACCCAGGCCGGCGACGAAATCGATGGTATCGACGATACCTGGGGCGTTGAGGTCGGTGAGTGTTGTATTGGTCATCAGATAGACGTCGGCGGCCACGCTGTTCTGGATCCCCTGCACGGTTTCCTTCCATGCGCCGGGGGTACACACCATCTGGTCGTGGATCGCTTCGTCGTGCGATTCGATGGTGATCTGGATGTGGTCGAGGCCAGCCTGCAGCAGCCCGTCCAGGTAGGCGCGATCGGATAGTTTGCGCCCGTTGGTGAGCAGCCCGGTGACCAGGCCGACGTCCTCGGCATGCTCGATCAGCTCACGGAGGCGGGGATAGAGAGTCGCTTCCCCGCCGGTGAAGGTGATGTGCGGGATGCCAGCCTCCCAGCATCGGTCGATGACCTGCTTCCACTCCTCAAATCCGACCTGCGGATAGTCGCGTGGACGGCCAACATAGCAGTGTCCGCAGTCATCGTTACAGGCGTAGGTGAGAGCCAGGTCCATGCGATAAGGGGCCGAAGCCGGGGTCTGGAAGGGATCGATGCGCTGCACATCCAGATAGGTGATCGGGCAAATCTCGTCGGTACGGGCCAGCAGCATGATCTTGTCCCGTAGCTCCAGATAGTCGGCGCGCGCCTGGTCTCGTTTCACACGGTAGCGGCGGGCCATCTCCTGAGCCGCTTCATCAGGGCCCTTGTCCTCGATGATCAGCTTGGCGATTTCCGTAGCCGTCTGATTCAGGTGCAGCACCTTGGCGGCGTTGATCACCAGGATGCCAGAGCCATCTTGCTCGACGCGCAGGTGGAGGCGAAAACGCTCCTCGGCGCCGGCTGGCGTGCGGTACTGGTGCATGCCCTTGGGCAAGGGCTTCACCTGGGGAAACAGACGTTCGAGCCAACGAGGTCTGGCCATCGGATCGCTCCTTTTCCTACCTTTGATCTGCCTACCGCCCGCCGCCCGCACAAGCACAGGCACAGCCCGCGCAAGCGCATGCGCACGCACACGCGCATCCCCCGCTTCTGAACGAGCGACCGCTGCTGCTCCCACTCGTGGTCTTGGGCGCAGGGTTGGTCTTGTCTGTCACGCCGCCCGTGAACCTCTCCAGCTTGTTCACAATGCCCCCTGCCGTGCGTTCCATGCCGTTAACGATGGTGCCGGCAAAGGCGGCACCGGGCAGCGTGGGCAAGGTGATCTGGCGACCGCCTCCGCTCCCCACAGTGGGCGCCGGGCTGCCGCTGACAGTGCTACCTCCGGTCGACGCCGAGCGGACATGCGGCACCCAGGGACGATAGTACATCCACCAGGGCGGCATAAAGACCGGGCCACTGGTGAAGGTGTCCTGGGTGCGCTTCTCGAACTTTTCGTCCATCATCATCCATTCCAACCCCTGGTCAAAGTACTTGGACTTGACCTCGGGAGTGGTCTCTGAAGTGACCTGGTCCCATGCCCGGTCAACGATGCTCTTGTAGTAGGCTACGGTCTCCTTGCGGCTAAAGCCTTTCATCTTTTGGTTGAGCGACTTGACGAGACCGATCATGCCCTGCTGCAGCTTGTCCTCGTCCAGCGTCCCATCTGCCTTGACGCTGCCCAGAAAGTCCTTCTCATAGTCGCGCAAAGCCTCCGCCGGCGTCCCCTGAGACACCTCCAGCTTGAGCGGTTCATCGCTGAGGACGGTGATCGCTTTCTTCTTGAGCAGCCCGAACAGGATCATGGTCAGCACCTTGTTCAGCGGCTTTTCGAGGAGCAGCGCGGCCTCAATCGCCGTGAGCCCGCGCTTGATGCCCACCCCTTCGACCGACATGGAAGGCGGCAGATAGGCCAGTTTCCGCTTTTTGCTCTGGGTGATGCCCAGGACAGTCGGACCGATGAAAAACAGTCCAAAAAAGGCCAGGCAGGCAAACGGCGCCAGGTTACTCCACAAGCTCGAGAGAGAAGTGGTGCCGCCGATCACGATTGGGGCCTTGTACACCTTGTCGACGTAGGTGCGCGGAAAGGAGACCCCATGCTTAGGGGAGTCGGTCCCCTGCGCGTCCGGGTACTTGTAGATGAACACGATCCGGTCGCTGACGCGGTCTACCTCATCGTACTGTTTGCCGTGGTAGCGTGTCTCCTCGTTAGTCACACCCGCAGGAAAATACAGATGGACCTCCATGTAGGTCTTGCCATGTACCACCTGGCTGACATAGCTCGCAGGGGCAAACTCGACGCTGGCATACGCCTCGTCCTGGCTGTCCGGATAGACCATCTCCCTGACCCGGATCTTGAGGTGGAGCGTCCCCTGTTTCCCAGGCTGGATGGAGTACTGGTTGAGATGAACTTCGACGGCGACGTCCACCTGGGTGTTCTTTTTGATCTCGGTGACCGGCGCTTCCTTGCCTCCCCCTGTGCCGGGGCTATACCAGGCCTGTGCCGTGCTCAGGTCATAGGTCTGGTTCGGCATGCCCACGTCGACGATGTCGATGACGTGCGCGCCCTGGTCACAGGTGTAGGTCAGCCAGTACTCGATGTCCGCCGATCCATCGCGGTTGATGATCACGTGCGAGATACTGCGATCGAGGGTGAACCGATATCCCTGCGCCCAGGCAGCAGGGGTCACGCCGAACAAGGCAACCCATACCGCCAAGACAGATAGGATGAGCCATCGCTTCCAGTTCATGGGTTCCATACCTCTCCAGGATCCTGATCGCATGCCCGGTACGCGCTTCCGGGTGTCCGACCTCGAGACAGCAGTCGCCGGTTCAGTGTCACCACTTGGGCTCCTCGACAATCTGATAAGTGGCCCCACAGTGGGGACAAGAGACGAAAACCGCTCCTTCTTTGACCGTGACAGCATTCTTGTCCAGGGGAGCAGCGCACTTTTGGCAGGTGAGCGGCGTCAGTTCCACGCCGCCCGTCAGATCGACCTCCTGGCGAATAGTCACCTTTTGCTCTGGCTTGGGCTGCATGCGCCGCCAGGCCAGGAAAGCGACCACGGCAGCAACGGCCCAGATCGCCAGCCCGGCCACGAGCATGCCCGCTCCCAAGGCCAGACGACCGCCAGGATCGCCCTCCGCTGCGCCGTGCGCAGCCCAGAGGTACAGCACGCCGGCTCCCACCAGCACGCCGCCGACGCATAAGAAGATCAGCCCCATCACGATCAGCGCAATGCTGCCTGCGGTTTTCGCTGAACTCATGGTTGCCTCCCCAAGCTGCCGGAAATGGTGTTGTGTCCCACAGCTATTCTTGATTATATCATACCCCAAGGCCGTTGCCAAGGCAGATGGCGGAAGCGTCACAGGTTGGGGACATCGGTGGTCTCCAAGGTGAGGGGCCATGCCAGAGTATACCCTCGGCACAACCAAGTCATCGGAATCCGACTCAG
>Ga0315274_10012197_pt1 | contig 12278 bp, 10 predicted proteins | sample YL17G02_20_MG_FD_203700 | JGI IMG/M metagenome (GOLD analysis project Ga0315274, IMG submission 203700) | Sediment microbial communities from Yellowstone Lake, YNP, Wyoming, USA - YL17G02_20 | ecosystem: Environmental > Aquatic > Freshwater > Lake > Sediment | place: USA: Wyoming | collected... | reverse complement strand
CCCGGTGCGCGAGCTGCATCTGAAGTCGGACGCCGAGTATGCGGAAGCCTTCCGTGAGGTCTTCGCGGAGGCCGTTCGATGCCGGCTGCGCAGCGCTTTCCCGGTCGGCTCCATGCTCAGCGGGGGCATGGATTCCTCCTCCATCACCTGCATGGCCCGGGACCTGCTCGCGCGGGAGGGGCTGGGGAGAACGCTGAAAACGTTCTCAGCCACCTTCGATCATCTTCCCGATGTGGATGAGCAACGCTACCAGAAGACGGTGATTGCCGCTGGCGGGATCGAGCCGCACTTGGTTCCCATGGATGACCTCGGTCCTCTCGAAAAATACCTGGAAGGACAGCGATACGGGGAGCATCCGTATGTGGGCACGAATTATTGCCTGCATTGGGGACTGCATCAGCAAATGCGAGACCAGGGAGTAAGGGTCGTGCTGGACGGCCACGGTGGAGACGACACGGTCAATCATGGCTTCTTTTTTCTGACGGAGCTTGCCCGAAGTCTTCGGATAGTGAAGTTTCTAAAGGAATGCCGGGCCTGCGCCAAAATGTCTGACGTCCCGGTCTCCGCATTCTGGCGGGACGGACTGCGTCCGGTAATCCCAGGTCCCCTGCTGTCGCTCTGGCGCCGCGCGCGATCCAAACGGGGGCCCGAAAACCCGCTGCGCGGCATTCCCATTGCGCCGGGCCTTCTTGAACGCACCGGAGTGGGGGAGCGGATCCGTCATGCCGGCTCAACCACAGACAAAACGTCCACTCTGCGTCAAGCGCATGCTCGCGCCTTTTCCACCGGATTGATCGCCTTCGTCTTCGAAGCGCTCAACAAGCTTTGCCATGGCCATTCCCTTGTCACCCGGTACCCGTTCTATGACCGAAGGCTGGTGGAGTTCTGCGTATCGCTGCCGCCCGAGCAAAAGCTTTGCAGTGGGTGGACCCGCATGGTCCTGCGCCGCGCGATGGAGGGCATATTGCCGCCCGAGATCCAGTGGCGCCCGGGCAAAACAAGCGTTTCGTCTCATTTCAATGAGATGTTACTGGGGAAAGAGCGCCAACTCCTGCTCCAAACCCTCGAGCGGGTCTCCGCGCATATCGCGGAGTATGTGGATGTCACGATGCTGCGAGATCGCTGCGCGGCTCTCCTGGTGAACAGCGCTGCTGTCGACCGCAACTGGAGAGCGGTATGGCCCGCCGTAACCCTGGGGGCATGGATAGTGGAGCGCCCCCATCATTCCATGGAAAAGCAGGAGGATGCCACAAGCAGTCACGAGCGACGGGAAGTAGCGTATCAGGAAGTGTAAGTTAGAAACGTCCGTTTTGGCGGACGAAAAACGTCTCATGAAAAGGAGAAGAACAGTGAACGAGAAGAAGCCTTACCACATGCCGCAATTAAGAACCTACGGCGACGTAGACAAATTGACAGAGGAGTCATCTAAAAGCGTGGGGATAAAAGACATGGCGTGGGTTGAAGAGCAACACGGAGGCAGTAATCTCAAATGAGTCCACCTCGGTCCACGTCTCTCACGTTCCCCCGCGTTTTCTGAACGATCCGCTGCCGCACGTTCAGCCGTCATGCGTGTGTTGTAGATGCCCCCGGTGGTTTCATACAGGTTCACATCCAATGGACGGTGGATAGTTACATCAGTCACCCATCGGACTATTTTCCCAGAGGTGCAAACAAAATGATGACATATCGCATTTATGGGCTGAATGTCGCCTCGGCGTTTCAACTCGAAGCGGAGGAAAGCCCCAACGGCCAACCGGATATCACCATCGAGAACGCGCCTGTTGACTTGCCCGAAATGCGGCGCAGCAGAGCGGGGACGCTTTACCACGTGTCCCAGGACACGATTCATCTGCATTGGGATACCGTGGGCAGCTTCTGCATTCACGCGGGATGCGAAATCACCGCGATGCCGGCTCCGGGGGCTGCCGAGAAACCGTTCCTGCGCACCTTGAGCGGAGGGATACTGGCAGTCGCCCTGTACCAGCGAGGGTGTTTCATTCTTCACGCCAGCGCCGTGGTGGCGGATGGGGGAGCGGTCGTTTTTGCCGGGGATGCCGGCTACGGCAAGTCCACCCTTGCCTCCAGACTGCACGCCTGCGGCCACCACCTGCTTGCAGACGACATCGCGGCCATCCAAGTGGGGGAGACGACGCACCTGGTTTATCCGGGCATTCAGGAGTTCAAGCTCTGGCCCGATTCGGTCAGGATTCTCGGCGAGCAGGAGGAACACCTGGACCGGTATCACCCGAACGCGGAAAAGCGCTTGCGGCCGGTAGCCGAGCGGCTGCAACGCGAGCCCGTGCCCCTCCGATCCGTTTACATCCTTGATTTCGGTGATAAGGAGGAGATCGAACGCCTCAAGCCTGCACAGGCCGCCATCGAACTCGTCCGAAACAATTATGGCGTCACCATTCTGCACGACCTTCGCACCGCCGACCTCTTTCAACAGGTTACTCATCTGGCCAAGTCCGTGCCGGTGTTTCGCTTGCGGCGGGGAAAGTCGCTCGACGATTACGACCGGTTCCTTGCCATGGTCAGGGAACACCTAACGGGCACGCTGTAGCCTACAGTCTGGAGTCCACGGCGGGTTTTTTGCGGAATCTTTTCCTACAGCCTACAGCCTACAGTCTACAGCCTGTAGCCCCAGCCTCCAGACTCCAGTCTCAAGTCTCAAGCCTCAAGTCTCAAGCCTCAGGTCTCAAGCCTCCAGACTCCAGTCTCAGGACTCAAGACTCAGGACTCAGGTCTCAAGCCTCAAGTCTCAAGCCTCAAGCCTCAGGTCTCAAGCCTCCGGACTCCAGACTCCGGACTCCAGACTCCGGACTCAAGACTCCAGACTCCGGCCTCAAGCCTCAAGCCTCAAGTCTCAAGCCTCAAGCCTCAAGCCTCAAGTCTCAAGCCTCAAGTCTCAAGCCTCAAGCCTCAAGCCTGCATTCCTGAGAGTGACCGCATTGAAACAGCACAACGCTCCCGACTCCGTCAGCCGGTGCCTTCCCGGGATGAACCAGGCGAGTGGATCCTTCGTTTCGTCACAGGCTGCGGCCGGTTCCCGGTATAGGAGTTCGACCTTGCCCTCGCGCTCCAGGGCCAGAAGGGCGCGACGGAACAGCCCGTGTCCCGCGCAGTCAATCCAGGATTCCGTGAAGCGGCGCAAGTACCAGATAGAAGCCTCATTCCGGCGGTTGCCGTTGCTCTCGATCGCTCTGACGATTATCTGCTTCGCCCACTCGAAAAGGGGATGGTTCTCCATGCCGTCCCACTTGAGTTTGGCCTGCTTCGCGGCCCAGTGAGCGTTCTTCTCGGCGGTTTCTCTGATTTGCTTCCCGGTGGGGTCAATAACGGTTGGCATTTTCTCTACTCCTTTCGTGCGGCGATTTGTCTCTTGCGCTCTGCTCCTCTTGCGCCCCCCATGAATCGCACGGAAACCCGATTCTGTCCATTCCCTCAAAGACCCCTAACGACCCTTGGAATGCTTGGAGCAGCGGAGCCGCAACCAAACAGAAAAGAGAACTCACGCGGAGGCGCAGAGAAAAGACGCGGATTGATTCTGAGGTATGCGGGTTGACTTCTTTGCGCCTCTGCGCCTCTGCGTGAGAAAACAAGAGAAATTCATGGGGTATTTCCAAACGTATAAGAACTTGAAATCAAATCACTTGTGGCAACACCCGCCTGAATTTCTTGCTCAAAAACAAGAAAATGCGGGATAGTAGTACGGAACACACAGAAAGGGATCTACTCCGTGCGTTCCGTGGTAAAACATGTGCTCCCGATCCCATCCTGTTCTCCGTGGCCTCCGTGCCTCTGTGGTAAAACATGCGTTCCCGATCTCATCCTGTTCTCCGTGGCCTCCGCGCCTCCGTGGTGAAACGTTGGAAACGCCTCTTGCTCGCTTTTGCCGCAACCCTGATTCTGATCGGCGCTCTCGTGGCCTGGTGGGTGAATACGCACACGCTCGCGATCTCCCGTTACCTCGAAGTCTCGCAACCCCCCGAAAAAGCGGACGTGATCCTCGTCCCGAGCGGCGACGACGCCCCCCGGCTCGCCAAAGCCGCCGAACTCTACGCCGAGGGCTACGCCCCGAAGATCCTCCTGGCAGGATTCGGAAAGCCCGATCCGGGAGTCGAGAGTTTCCAGAAGAAGTATAAGATACCCAGCACCGCTCTCATTATGGAGCCCGATGCCACCAGCACCTACACCAACGCGACGCGTTCCGCGCCGCTCCTGCGCAAGAGCGGGGCACGCACCGTCATCCTGGTCACTTCCTGGTGGCACTCGAGAAGGGCTCTCAACACGTTTCGTCATGTCATGCCCGATGTCCGGTTCATCTCTGTACCGGTGCCCCGGAACACCAGTCCCGCTGGCCGTCGAGAGGTGAATAGCGAGTGCTGGAAACTGGCTCTGTACTGCATCCTTTACCGCATCTTTCCGAGGAGGACGCATCCACGGTGACGGAGCGGTTGATCCAGGCGGCCCGATCCTTATGATGCCCCCGGAATTTCCAAGCACCCCGTTCGGAAGCCCCCTGTGAGCAGTACCGGTTCCTCCCACCGCCAGATCCTGAAATCGACCTCCATCATCGGCGGATCTACGGCGATCAGTGTTGTGATCGGCATCCTGCGCACGAAGATTCTTGCCGTTCTGCTCGGCCCCTCAGGTATAGCGCTTTTCGGGCTCTATGGCGTGATCATCGGCTTGGTCTCTACCCTCGCCGGAATGGGGATCGGGAGTAGCGGGGTTCGGCAGATCGCTGAGGCGAACGGCAGTCAGGACCAGCGGAAGATCAGCCTGACGATCTTCACCCTGCGCTGCAACGCCCTCTTTCTTGGCGCCCTGGGCGCTCTGGTTCTGGTCCTCTTCTGCGTCCCCCTCAGCGTGTCCACTTTCGGGACCCGCGCCCAGGCCGGCGCCCTGGCCTTGCTCTCCCTCTCTATCTTCTTTGCATCAGTTTCGGATGCCCAAACCGCCCTGATCCAAGGGCTCCGGCGCATCCGCGACCTGGCCAAGATCCGGATCGCGACCGCCCTCCTCGGCACCGCCGTCACGATCCCCGTGGTTTGGTTCCTGCGGGAGAGGGGCGTGGCCCCCGCCATCGTCGCCGCCACGGCCGTTTCCCTACTGATCTCCTGGCATTTTGCCCGGCAGGTGAAGCCCACGGAGGCGGCCTTCAGCCGGGGGGAGGTCTTCCGGGAGACCAGGGTACTCCTCGGACTGGGCCTGACCTTCATGACCAGTGGCCTCATGGCCTCCGCGGCCAACTATTTCATCCGGACCAGCATCGTCCGCCAGATCGGGCTGGAGGGAACTGGGCACTACCAAGCCGCCTTCGCCCTTTCCACCGTCTATGTGGGCTTCATTCTGGGGGCCATGGGGGCGGATTTTTACCCCCGCCTGACGGCGGCGGCCCACGACAACCCGACCTGCAACCGCTTGGTGAACGAGCAGTCGGAGGTCGCCCTTCTGCTTGCCGGTCCGGGAATCCTCCTGACCCTGGCCCTCGCGCCGGTGGCCATCCGCCTCTTCTACTCGGCCTCCTTCTTGCCGGCCGTGGACATCCTGCGCTGGCAGATCCTGGGACTCTTCGGTCGTATCGTCACCTGGCCGTTGGGCTTCCTTGTGGTGGCGAAGGGCAGGGGGCAGCTCTTTTTCTGGACGGAACTGGCAGCGAATGTGGCCCATGTGATGTTCGTCTATTTTGCCACGAAGTTCTTCGGGCTGCCCGGAACGGGGATGGCTTTCTTTTTCCTCTATGTGTTTTATGCCCTGCTGATGGTACCGGTGGTGAAGGGGCTGTCGGGCTTCGCCTGGACCGGCAAGTACAAGATGCATTTGGTTCTCTTTTCCCTTCTTATCGCATTGATATTTTCTCTTTCGTTTATTTTAAGTCCGGTGCTCTTCGCAGGCGTCGGCTGCGCAGTGGCTGCTTGCTCTGGTATATTTTCGCTTCGTACTATCCTAAAGTTGACCGGAATCAGACCTAGTTTAAACATGCTGCTTAAATGCAAGATACGACTGCATAAGTGATTTTCGAGCTCTTTCCTATTCAGGAGGTCTAATCTAACGCATGTCACACACTAACAGATTATCTCTTGCTGAGCAAGCAGGTTTTCGACTGGGTTTAAGACCCTTAGTTACGTTTGTGGTTTTCGCATTCAATCAGGAACGCTATATCGCTAAAGCAATTGAAGGTGCATTATCACAAGATTACTCCCCTTTAGAGGTGATTATTTCAGATGATTGTTCCGGTGATAGCACGTATGAAATTATACAGAATGCGGCTCACAACTATTCCGGTCCCCACAAGATAGTGATAAACAGAAATCCGATAAACTTAGGCCTAGTAAGACATTTATCTCACGTTTTCAATATGGCGAGCGGTGACATAATTGTGATATCAGCTGGTGATGATGTCTCTCTCCCAGATAGGGTTTCAATAATCCAACGATGTTTCACTCAGTTTCCCAAAGCGAAAGCAGTATTCACAAACGGTATGACCATTAACGAAAAGGATGACGCAATCAGACCCTGGAGCAATTGGCAAAAGCTTCATGTTTGGGATTCCTTATTGCAGAGATTGATAGAGGGCGGGGCCAATTTTCTATATGGCTTTTCTGCAGCCTATAAAAAGGAGCTGATTGTAGATTTTCCGGAGATAGATGCTCGTATTCTCCAAGAGGACGTTTTGTTATCAATAAGGGCGCTCCTTTTGGGCGAAGCAGTATATCTACCTGACATGACGGTCAACTATAGGTGTCATGCTGATAGTTGTTTTAGCAGGTTGTTCCGTGACAACGCTGGCAGAGCGAGATATTGGGAGAACCAATCTGCGCTATGCGAACAAGCAATCAAGGATTGTTTCTTTAGGTGGTCGGGCAGGAACAATAGACAAGATCGTGATGATAGGCTGATTAGGAGGTTGTATTGGGAAAGTCACTTCTCCGATCTTAACAGGAGATTTTGTCATGAAAAGGGAATCGGGCGACTAATATGTGGCATTCGCTTGCTACAGATATCTTTGTTGCGACGCATTTCGGCTAGAGTTCGAAAGTGGATCTTGTAGATGTCTCGAAAGGATTGTACCTCTCATGGATAGTCTACCTAGAATCACCATCGTGACGCCAAGTTACAATCAGGGGAAATATATAGAGCAGACTATACTTTCTGTTCTGGGGCAGAATTATCCACATCTGGAATATATCGTCATGGATGGCGGGAGCACGGACGAATCGGTAGACATAATTCGGCGTTATGCCGATCGCTTGGCGCATTGGGAGAGCCACAAGGATAATGGTCAAGCTGATGCGATCTTCAGGGGCTTTGAAATGAGCACTGGTGAGGTTCTCGCTTTCCTGAACTCGGACGATATTCTTATGCCGAACTCTTTAGAAACAGTTGGACGATATTTTGTTGCCCATCCAAGAGAGGATTGGGTTGTGGGTAGCTGTTTGTTCATTGATCATAATGCGCGCTATCTATACAACTACTTTGGTAGCCCCAAGTTCAATCTGGGATTGCGCGTATCCTTTAATAGCCTCCTTTACTGGGGATGCGGTTTCTATCAACCTGCGTCATTTTGGCGAAGGAGTGCATTTTTCGAAATTGAAGGGTTTGACAGATCGCTAAAGTTTTGCTTTGACTATGATTTGTTTTTACGCCTTGCCAGGCGTGGTCCAAGCGGGCACATTACTGCATTTCTAGCCTCTTTTAGGGTACATCCGACAAGCAAAACAGCCACACTTTCTGGTGTCTGCCTTGCTGAAAATGAAGAATTGTGGAGGAAATATGGGCGGTACCAAAAAAGCAAAGTGTATCAAAAGTGTCTTCATTTCTGGTATGCAAAGAGATCTCAAGTTAGATCTTGGATAATCCAGTTCAAACTCAGCCTTGGACGGATCAGAGTGCCTATGTAAGGAGGTATTTGGGACCACTACTGTCCGGTAAAAGTCAGATAGATCCAATTGTCTACATCCATTGCCCTCTGGTTCTCTGTAATCCTGAAGCGAAATGGCCTGGAAAATAGTGGGTTTCTCGAAAGATGGGACAATGAGCATGAAACAGACTGTCTTGGTGGTACACACGTCCGCAATTGAGAATACTCCTCCCTTGAGGAATTGTACCACTCACTTCGCACGACGCGGGATAAGAGTCTTAGTGATCGGCTATAAGAAGCCAAAGTTACCCAAATTTGAGCGTCTTGGCCATGGTCAATGGATTTTGCGGATGAATCTCAAAACAAGAAAGATACCGGGAACATACTTTCGGCAGGCCTGTATGCTTATCGAGTTCCTGGTCGCCGTAAGAGCCATTCTGAAGCGTACAGTGCCCAGAGAACTCGTCGCGTTCGACGACCCAGCGTCTTTATGCCTCGTTTTTGCCTCTTCGAAATTCACAACCCGTATAGCCTGGCTGCTGGAGTTTTCGCATCCCAGGGGAAAAAGCGTTCTGCAGAAAGCGCTTCTAGCAGTCACTTCCCGTTTCTGGCGGCTAGCCGATGCTCTAGTAGTCCCAACTCGTGAACGTTTGGCCTTGCATCTTTGCCTACGGCCCGAGTGCTTGGTTAAAAAACATTTTGTTATTCACAACGCCCCAAATTGTTGCAAGCGCTCTTCGCCCACATTTCTGGAATCTAGAAATGAACACCCTCTCTTACAAGCGAGTGAGGGCAGACTACGTATCGTCTACTCTGGCGGTGTTGGCTTCGGGTATGGCTTGGAGAATCTCATCAAGGCTGTGGGATCTATGCCGGACGATTTCGAACTTCTGATAATTGGCCCGAAATACAAACGCAACGAGACAAAGTCGGGATTCATGGATGCACAAGAGGCAATAAGCAAGTGCATTGAAGATGCTAACGACCGCGGCAACATTCTGTGGCTAGATAGGGTACCATACAACGAACTCCAAGGAATTCTACTGCAAAGGGATATCGGATATGTCACGTATGAACCTCTATGGTTAAACAACTATTTCTCCGCTCCCGGTAAGGTATATGAATACTTGAAGGCTGGATTGGTGGTGCTTATGGATAACGCAAGTTGCCTTAGTCGGGAGTTAGCTCTGAACGACTGCGGCGAGTTCTTCCCTATTAACCCATCCGAAGAAGACATCCGGGCCGCGCTTCATAGGCTGGTGAGCAAACGGGATGATATACAAAAGATGAAGGAGAAGGCCTTGAAACTGTTCGAACAGGAGCTTTGCCTCGATAAACAGATGGAGCCGCTCCTGACATGGCTGAATGAAATGGGACAGTGCTCTCAACGAATGTGATTGTCCGCTTACTTTATCATTTGTGTCAGATGAGATGCTACAGCGGTTCCGCTGCGGGATATTCAATCGTCGCAAGCGAGTGGGCGGCTTGGTGGTACTTAATAGAGGCTGTTTGTTCGAAGGTTTTCAGTCGAAATCATTGAGCACTCCAAGGCGGCTATGGATTGTCAGAGTCTAAAACATTAGTCGATTTGCTAGCCTCCCCTCTTGGGATTATCGGCGTCATTGTGCTGGTTCTCATCACGGGTATCCTCGGTGCGACGAAGTCGCGACGGGCGATCCTTGTAATCATGGCGGCATTGATCTGGACCTCGTCCCTGTCTCGTCCCAGTTATATGGAGGGTTTCTCACTGGCCCAACCATTGGAGCAGATCAATACTCTGGGCCGAAGTCTGACTCTGGCTGGACTAATGACGCTTCTCTGGCCTTCACTGACTGCCAGTAAGGGTTGGCGGCGACGCATTGTTTTCACGCCAATGGTTCTCTATCTGGTCTTTCAAATCGGATTTTCCTCTCAGTATTTCCTGATTGATGACGTGAAGCGCGGCATTGTTGCTCCGGTAGTGTTTCTCCTCATGTTTGTCGTCTTTGGGATCGGTTTGTCTCGGATCCTGCAAGACTCGGGCGATTTGAACAATGTTCTGAAAATGCTGGCCGGGGTCGCATTCCTGATGGTCGCGGGAACGATCTACCAGCTGTGGGTCGACCGGTCCATGATCATGGAGCAGGGCCGGCTTTTCGGTCTCACAGGGAATCCGCAGGCTCTCGCCATTTATTGCGGGGCGCTCGTTTTGCCCGTGGTTGCCGCCGTGCAGCGCCTGAGGCATCAGCGCCTCTGGTACCTTCTTGCGCTCTTGTTGACCGGCTTTCTGGTGGTCTTTCTACTGTGGAGTGGTTCTCGCACGGGCGTTTTGATGACATTAACAGGCCTCGGATTGATGTTTCGACATCAACTTGGCCGGCTGTTAGAAACCACCATCCTGGTTGCAGTTATGGTGATGTTTGCCTGGCAGGTGACCGATTTCGGAGAGTCATCCGCCGTTATCCAGGAACGCTTCGGGCGCTCCGTCCTGGTGAACACACGTGAAGGCACATGGAGCGGTATGCTGAGGGTCTTTGCGGAACATCCGGCCTTTGGCAGCGCTAACGCACCTCTCGGGACAGAGAGCTCCTACCTGGGAGCGCTTGCCCGTTTCGGAGTCGTCGGCACGGCTCCCTTGTTCATCAGTATGACATTGGTCCTCATGGCTCTTGTGAAACTGAATAAGAAGCGATCCAGGCTTGGAGAGCATGCCATCCTGGTGGATCTCGTGATTGCGGGGTTTTTCTCTCTGGCGATAGGGGCCGTTTTTGAGGGTTTTCTGATTTCCACGCTGACGCCGACGCTCTACATGGTCTATATCTATATGGCGATCACCGCCTACCTTGTGGATCAACAGGAGCGCCTGGGGGGTGAATTTCCCTTGAGGCGTCTCCGCTTGCAGAAGTGCATAGAAGATGATTTGAGTAGCGTGTAATCGGGAAGCGATGGATTGTCGCATTCTTCGGAGTCTGCGGTTTAACTTTTCTGAAGGAGGATGAGAAAGATGGCTATTGTGACTTCTCCATGGGAAATGCGCCGGCCGACGCGCGTTCGACAGTTGCTTGACCAGATGGAGCGTATCCGATACGCCTTGATGTACCGGAAAATATTGAAGGGCGATCAAAAGCGAAATGCCGACATTCGAGGGTATCGGATAGGCCGTGCTCGTACGAAGGAGATTCGCTCTTTCTGGCGAGGCCATGGAGTGAAACATGTCAATCTCGATTGGTACAAACTCTACGGGGGCTTGTTGGGCAAGGTCGATCCTCGCTTCATCCCTGAGGAGACGTTTCGCATCGAAATCGAGTCGCACTTGAACTCCCGGGGTCTGGCTGGCGCCTATGACGACAAGAACTTGATCGACATGCGCTTTGCCGATTTCAGGCGCCCGGCAACCGTTTTGAGAAACATGCACGGAATCTATTATGATGCAGCCTACCAACCCTTGAATCGCGCTGCCGTTCTGGCCGTTTTGAAACAGCTCGACGGTGCCTATATTGTCAAGCCTTGCGTGGAAGGTAGCGGTGGCGGCCAGAATGTAAACCGGATTACCATTTCGAAAGGCACCCTCCAAGCCGATGACAGGGCGATCGGAATCGCCGACATAGAGCGCACCTACAAGACCAACTTCATTGTTCAGGAAGTGGTCGAGCAGCATCCCGAAATGGCCATCTACCATCCGAAGTCTCTCAACACCTGCCGCATCATTACGCTACGCCTGGACGGGGCATACCATGTCATTGCAGCGACATTCCGCATGGGAAATGGGAAGTATCTGGACAATGGGAGTTCCGGAGGTCTATTGGCGGGCATTGATTTGAATTCAGCCGCGCTGACCTCTTTTGCCGTCGATCTTCATTACCGAAAATTCACCCGCCACCCCGCGACCGATATCGTATTTGCAGGACGGGTCGTTCCCCACTTTGACCGCATAAGGTCGCTGGCGTTATCAGTCCATACGCGTCTCACATATTTCGACATGGTTTCGCACGACATTGCGGTCTGCCAGGATGGGCAGCCTTGTCTCATTGAGGTGAATCTTTTTGGCCAAGCAATTGAGCCTTGCCAGATACTGAAGGGTTCGCCCATCTTTGGCGAGCACACCGACCGGGTATTGGAAATGGTGGGCCGGCGTCGCCAGGGCGATTGGGTCTCTAAGGAGTGAATCATGAAAGTTGTCTTCTGTTGGAGCGGCATGTCCGGGTACATGGCGGCATGCTGGCGAGCTTTGGCCCAGACCCGGGGCATGGATTTGTCCCTGCTTGTCTTATGGTGGAGCATGCCTTGGTCCGACGACACTACCAATGGCCTTCCCGATTTCCGGAGGATAAACCAGGAAGAGTCTTTGAATAGCTCTTTAGTCGAAAGATTGGTGGTTGAACGAAACCCGGATGTTGTGGTGATATGTGGCTGGGCGTGGCCTTCCTTTGTA
>Ga0315274_10012194_pt1 | contig 12279 bp, 13 predicted proteins | sample YL17G02_20_MG_FD_203700 | JGI IMG/M metagenome (GOLD analysis project Ga0315274, IMG submission 203700) | Sediment microbial communities from Yellowstone Lake, YNP, Wyoming, USA - YL17G02_20 | ecosystem: Environmental > Aquatic > Freshwater > Lake > Sediment | place: USA: Wyoming | collected... | reverse complement strand
TGGTGGAGACGGGGGAGAGTTGAACTCCCCGTCCAGAAGAAGCTGCCCAGAATATCCTACAAGCTTAGTCAGCTCTTTAATCTCACCCGGCTAACCTCTGCTGACCGAGTTTAACCAGGCCAGTCGATAGCTCTTTCACCGCCCTTATCGACGTCTGGACAGTGGCACCCCAACTTTTCGGCGCCCATTCCCAACCCGTTGAGGAGAGGTCAGGATGAGCGCGCAGCCTTACTTAGGCTGCGTAAACTAGCTCACGTTCGCCAGTTATGTTTTGCCACTGGTTTTACGAGGTTAATGGCACCTCGGCTTGCAATCCTGTAGCTCGCCTCCCCCGTCGAAACCACGCGTCCCCATCTGCTATGTTTAATTTTTAAGCTACTTACGCCTTTTTATGGCGTGCCCCATTTCTCTTTCTGCCTCACGGCGGGCTATTGTCTCTCGCTTATCGTATAGCTTTTTGCCTTTGGCTAACGCTACTTCAACCTTGGCAATGCTATCTTTAATATATAACTTAAGCGGGACTAAAGTAAAGCCCTTTTGTGACACCTCGCTGATAAGCTGGTTAATCTGCTTACGATGCAGCAAAAGTTTGCGCGCTCGCGTTGGCTCATGCCCGAAATAGCTGCTCGCCTCATAGCGAGCAATATGCGCATTCAGTAGCCATAATTCGCCACCTTCGGGCTTAACAAAAGAATCCGTTAAATTCACCCTTCCGGCTCGAATTGACTTTATCTCGCTGCCGGTAAGCGCAATGCCGGCTTCAATGCTCTCCTGGATGAAGTAATCGTGGTAAGCCTTTCGGTTGGTAGCTACCGTCTTTATAGCCATATATTATTATATCACAGGCAGGAAGCAGCCTCTAAATGTAACCTACACCCTCGATTTTCACCAGATTTTGCTCAACTTTGGTCTTGGCTCCCAGAATGCTCTCCACCAGCCATAAATTGGTCTCTACGTGCTCCGTCATGCTCGGTATCCTGTACTCGCTAACTCCCTCAGCCAGAGCAGCATAAAGAATCAGCTGGTCGGCCGAATAGCGGTCAACCGTCGCCCCGCTGGCCAAATCCTCAATCAAACTCCTCGCTGCATATCTGCCTATCTCCTCCGATGACCGCCTTGGCTCACCCGCTCGGTCCGCCCCGATGATACATCCCGTACTTGTTTTAGCATATATCGCCAGAGCCGCCCCCTTCTGCAGTGCCAGCGTATCATTGATAATTTCGATTTGTGCACTGTACCCTTTGGATTTAAGTACCTCGTTGCACTTCTGCGCCATACGCTCTCCTACTCCCCTGTCTTTAAGGTGAGAAGCAAGAGCAATTCCTCGAATCTCAACCATCTTTCCCTGTTCCGGGAGCTTGATTGGCTCGATTTTCCCCTTTACCGGTTCTATCTCCACTTCTATAATGCCGCCCCCGCGCGGAACATAGCCGGGGCGAACGATTTTGACTCCGGCTGCAATTCCCATTTTCTGAAGCAGCGGGAAAAGCACATACTGCACGTGGTAGGCGGACGGGGCAAAGTCCTGGAAAAGCCCCCCTGATATCTTGAGGCGTACATTTCCCGTAGCAAAAAGCGCCGCCGGCAGGAGTGTCATCGTCAGCAAGGTAGTTGAGCCGGCAGTGCCTATATCCCATTCGTAATAGCCGCCTTTCACCTTTCCCCTCGGCTTAAACCATATCTCGCTGGAGCCGACCGCACCGCCTTTCAAGATGCCCCGGCATATCTCACGCAATGCCTCCACCGCCTTGAGGTGCTGCGGTCTTAACCCCGGCTTTTCCCTCTTGGCGCGAATATTGGTAAGATGAAGCTCCTCGCCAAGCAATGCAGCCAGACTGACGGCAAAGCGGACAATGGTGCCGCTCCCAGATTTCTGTGTTCCATCAATTTCTATCATTCCACTCCTTTGGTTCCCCCGGGTTACTCTTCCGCACAATGAGCTTAAGTCCCTCCTGCCCGACCACGGTTACTTCCTCCCCGGCATTTATCGTCTCACCACTTGATACCGCCTTCCAGAGTTCGCCTTTAATTCTTATCATACCATCCGGTGATAAAAGGCGTACCACCTTGGCTTTACTGCCCACCATGGTCGAAAGGCCAATAACTGGTTTTCTCCGCAGGGCTCGGCTGCCTTTTCGAAAGACGAGAACAGATAATGCAGCTAGACCTAGCATCGAAACAATAAGCCCGGGCAATGGTATATGTATGCCCAATCTAGGCAAACCCCAGACCACAAGCGCCACGATAGCTGCCTCATCCGCCAGTGTGGTCACAATAGCCACTATAAGCCTCGTCCGCGTCATTTCCTTTATCCCTCAACCTCATTATACCAGCACCCATCTTAGATTTTTAGGTGATTTTTCCTACGGGAGATTAATGAGTAATAGGGGGTGACATTATCTCAATAACCCCTTTTTTCAGAAACAATTCGAGCCTAATCGAGGCTAGGAATTGTTTTTTGAGTTATGTAAAGTCGTTATGTTAAGTAGGGTCAAAATTCAAAGGCTAAAGGGCAAAATTTATAATATTTGAATTTAGCAGATTCAGGGGCGATTGGCGAGTGGCAAAACGTAGGCTGGAGATTGCTTCGTCGTCCGCCTCAGGCGGACTCCTCGCAATGACGGAGGGGTGTGTTGCCTATCTTCAAATACGGGTGCTATAATTGGCAAATACGACTGTTAGAGGTAAACCATGAAGCTATCTCGTGAAGACGTGTTGCATATCGCTCTCCTTGCTCGGCTGGGCTTAAGTGAGTCAGAAGTCGAGAAGCTTAGAGAACAATTGTCCAATATCCTGGAGAACTTCGAAGTATTGCAGAAGGTGGATACCACGGACGTTCCGCCTACCGCACAGTCAATTCCTCTGCAAAACATCATGAGGGAAGACGAGGTAGCTCCCTCTCTGCCTTCAAGCGACATTCTCGCTAACGCCCCCTGCAGAGAAGGCGACTTCTTCAGAGTCAAAGCCGTGCTTGAGTAGCACGGGGTGTTTAAGAGGGTGAGGTTGAGTATAAACCATCTTACAATCCATGAAGCGCACGACCTGCTTAAAGCCAGAAAGCTGTCATCGCTTGAACTGACAAGAGCCTGCCTTGAGCGTGTTTCTCATGTAGAGCCAAAGGTTCATGCTTTTGTTACTCTAACTGAGGAGCTGGCTCTAAAACAGGCTCAAAAAGCTGATGAGCTTATTGCCAAAGGCAATTTCGGTCCCCTCACCGGCATCCCAGCCCTAATCAAAGACAATATCTGTACCAGAGGGATAAGAACTACCTGCTCTTCAAAGATGCTGGAAAACTTTATCCCGCCCTATGATGCTACCGTGGTTGAGAAACTGAATGCCTGCGGCGTGGTAACTATCGGCAAAGCCAATATGGACGAGTTTGCTATGGGCTCGTCGACTGAGAACTCAGCCCTGTTTGTTACTCATAACCCCTGGGACTTAAATCGCGTCCCCGGTGGCAGCAGCGGCGGCTCGGCGGCAGCGGTAGCTGCCGGCGAAGTTATCTATGCCCTTGGCTCGGATACCGGCGGCAGCATCCGCCAGCCGGCTGGCTTCTGCAGTGTTACCGGCTTAAAGCCCACCTACGGCAGGGTTAGCCGCTATGGACTGGTTGCCTTTGCCAGCTCTCTCGACCAGATTGGTCCCCTGACTCAGGATGTCACCGACTGCGCTCTGGTAATGAATTGTATCGCTGGCTATGACCCGAGGGATTCAACCTCAGTTCCTTCGCCCACCCCCGATTATACCCAGTGCCTGACCGCCGACCTCAAGGGGCTTCGCATCGGCGTGCCCAAAGAGTATTTTGTGGAAGGTATGCAGGCTGAGGTTGAAACGGCGATGCGCTCCGCCATCAAAAAGCTTGAGGAGCTAGGAGCTAAGATTGACTGGCAGGTCTCACTCCCCCACACCCCCTATGCCCTTGCCGTTTATTATATTATTGCCCCTTCGGAAGCTTCCGCCAATCTGGCTCGCTACGACGGAGTGAAGTATGGCTTCTCCTATCAGGGTGCGGGCAGTATGTGGGATGCGATGGAGAAGACCCGCCAGCACGGCTTTGGCGCCGAGGTCAAAAGGCGCATCATGCTCGGCACTTATGCCCTGTCTGCCGGCTATTATGATGCCTATTATCTCAAAGCCCAGAAGGTTCGCACTTTAATCAGGCGGGAGTTCGACCAGGCGTTTGAGAAGTTTGACGTCATAGTAACTCCTACCTCTCCCACCGTCCCCTTCAGGATTGGTGAGAAGACGGACGACCCTCTCCAGATGTACCTGAGCGATGTCTGCACTCTGCCCATCAATATTGCTGGTGTGCCCGCTATTTCTATTCCCGCCGGCTTTGCCGATGGACTGCCCGTAGGTATGCAAATCATCGGCAAGCCCTTCGGCGAAGAAACCATATTAAAGGTTGCCTACGCCTACGAGCAAGCTACGGAGTGGCACAAGAGGAAGCCTCAGATGCAGTTAAAAAAATAAATTAAATAAGGAGGGGGCATGATTCTTGATATTGGAGAGAAAGTATATATTATTGAGCGGCGCTACTTCCCGGAAGACCTACGTCGCCACTTTATTGGCGAGGTAATAAGATGCACTGAGGGTAGGATTCGGATAAAAGGGCATGCCTGGGTCTTTGATAGCTTGAAGGGACAATTTACTCAAAGACCCGAAGAGAGGGAAATTGTGGTGCATCTGGGGGAGAGAATAACCATAAACGTCATACCTTCACAAGTCAATTTGAGTGAAGTAAAATATGCCGCGACACAGAAAGGCCAGTCTATAACAGATGGGAAAAAGTTTTCTTTGGATATCAGCGAGTTCATGGGAGTACGATAGTCGGCTTTACCTATCGGTTGGGAAGTGCGCACACTGGCAATGCACAGTTGATTTTCAAGCAGACTAAGAAGCACAGAACCTTGCCAGCGGATTACCCATCGGTACACAAATCATCTGCAAGCCCTTCGGCAAGGAAACCATCCTCAAAATCGCCTACGCCTATGAGCAGTCAACCGAGTGGCATAAGAAGAAGCCGAATCTCTAAAACTCGTAGTTATTGGGGTGAGGTTAACAAAAACTAAAGGGGGAAGGTAACAGGGCGGGAAGGAAACAAGAATGGTCTGGGTTAACGTTCTCGCAATCATAGTGCTCATTGGCAGCTTTGCCAGCGGTATTAAAGAGGGAGCAGTGAAAAGCCTTTTTTCTCTTATCGGTCTTATCATCGCCCTGCAGTTGGCTGGGCTTGCCTATCGCCTTCTTGTCGGACTTCTCTCCTTTATTCCCGGGCAGAGCTGGGAGAACTTCCTCGGCTTCTTTATCACCCTTGGAATAATAAGCGCAATACTGAATGGTATATTTTTATTGCCACGGAAGCCCATTCAGAAGGTCTGGGATAAGGGCATTTTGTTCCGCCTGCTTGGAGGCGCCTTCAGCGTTTTTGGCGCAGCTATCGGAATAGTGGTATTCACCCTTGTGGTTCGAGAATATCCCATTTGGGACTGGTTGGAGCGGGCGCTTACCGGCTCCGGCGTCTTGAACTCGCTGGTTACCCATCTGGGTTTCGTGCAAGCCTTGCTCCCTGAAGTATTCAGACTGGCACCGGGACAAGTCTACTGATAGCAGGCAAAGAGCACCTGCCCGATTCCAAAGATTCGGTTTTGCTCTCATTTCTTAACCAGTAAAAACGGGATGTTCCAGAGGGGCTAGAGCCCCTCCTTTGAGGAAAATCCCCCTTTATCCCCCTTTTAATAAAGGGGGGAAAGAAAACCTCTCCCTTTTTAAAGGGAGATTGAGAGGGATTTTTACCAGGAGGAGATAGGGCTCCATAAAAACTAATAAAAACCTAAAGGTGACGCGGTTTGGATAATCTTGAAGTAAAATGCTATTCTGGTCATACCTATGCCGAACGCCCGAAATCCTTTAGGTATGAAGGGATAGAATATGAGGTTGAAGAAATAGAAAAAGCGTGGCTGGAGCTGGGCGAAAGGCACTTCAAGGTTCGCACCACTGGTAACAAAACTTTCCATCTCTGCTATAATGAAAGACAAAATCAGTGGTCAGTACTGGTTTAGTTTAGTAAGGAGAAATAAAGAAAGGCGTAATCTCCCGGGGGATAGGTTACCATATTACTTTACATAACTCTAAAAACAATTCCTAGTCTCGGTTAGCTTCGAGTTGTTTCTGAAAAATTAACTATTTGGCGTAGCTAAAAGGATTTAAAACAATTAAAAACCCTCTCCTCCCACGGAGAGGGAGATAAAGGGGGTGGATACAATTGATAAAAGAAATTCTTAAAATACTGGAGACCGATGCTCGAACAAGCGCCCAAAAAATATCCACCATGACCGGTATCCCCAGCGCTCAGGTCACCAAGCTCATTAAGCAGGCTGAGAAAGACCGGACCATCCTGAGATACAAAGCCATAATTAACTGGGAAAAGCTGGTGGAAGAGCTCGTGTGGGCAATAATAGAGGTCAAGGTTGCCCCGGAGAAGGATGTTGGCTTTGACGCTGTGGCTGCACGAATCTATCGCTTCCCGCAGGTGCGCTCTGCATACTTGGCTTCAGGAATCTATGACCTTCTGGTTATAGTGGGAGGCAAATCTGAGCATGAGATTGCTGACTTTGTCTCTCAAAAGCTCGCCCCTATTGAGGGAGTGCAGGGGATAGTAACTCATTTCGTGCTTAAACGATACAAGGAAGATGGCGAAATCATGGAGGGCATAGAAGAGGTTAAGCGCCAGCCAGTAATACTTTAACCGCCGCTCTGCGTGCCTAGGTGGAGGTTGTTATGGTAATCAAAACCCCTCGTAAGAAACATCATATTCCGATTTCAAAGCGGGTGAAGCAGGTATCTCCTTCTGGCATAAGGAAGTTCTTTGACCTTATTGCCTCTATGGAAGGGGTAATCTCACTGGGAGTCGGCGAGCCCGATTATGCCACTCCTTGGCACATTCGTGAGGCAGCAATATTCTCGCTTGAGAAAGGCCATACCATGTACACCTCGAATCAGGGTATGCCTGAGCTGCGGCAGGAACTATCCCGATATTTGAGGCAGACTCATGACCTGGAATACAGCCCGGATACCGATCTTCTGATTACAGTCGGCGTTAGCGAAGCGCTGGACCTGGCGATGAGAGCTATCCTTAATCCCGGCGACGAAGTTATTATTCCCGACCCTTGCTATGTTTCTTATGATGCTTGTGTCTTTCTCGCTGGGGGAACGCCCGTTATGGTGCCAACCAGCGAGCAAAATAATTTTGAGGTAGGTGCCGCCGATATTGAAGCGCGTATAACCGATAAAACCAGAGCCATCCTTATCGGCTACCCCGCCAATCCTACCGGAGCCGTGATGAGCCGGGAGAAACTATCGCAAATAGCCGATGTGGCTAGGCACTATAATTTGCTGGTAATCTCTGATGAGATTTACGCCAAATTGGTCTACGGGGTGGAGCATACCTGCTTCGCTACATTGCTGCAGATGAAAGAGCGTACCATCCTTCTCAACGGGTTCTCCAAGGCTTATGCCATGACCGGTTGGCGCATCGGCTATGCGGCTGCCGATAAAGAGATTATCGCCCATATGACCAAGATTCACCAGTACACCATGCTGTGTGCGCCTATAATGGCGCAGGAGGCGGCGATTGAAGCTTTGAAGTCGGGCGGAAACAGCGTTACCGAGATGGTTGAAGACTACAACAGGCGACGCATGGTAATAGTCAAGGGACTGAATGATATCGGTCTATCCTGTTTTGAGCCGAAAGGGGCATTCTATGCCTTCCCATCAATAAGGAGCACCGGCATGACCTCAGGGGAATTTGCCGAAAAGCTGTTGATGGAAGAAAAGGTGGCGGTAGTTCACGGCTCAGCATTTGGGAAGTGTGGTGAGGGCTATATCCGCTGTTGTTATGCTACCTCGCTGGAGGATATTGAAGAAGCCCTCTCCCGTATGAAGCGCTTTGTGGCTAAACACCGAAGGGCTTAGCTTTAGATTTAACCCTCTCCTAAAACTAACTAAGCCCCATCTTTTCCTTCACTTCTTTTATGGTCTGCCTGGCAACAACCCCCGCTCTCTGAGCACCATCCGCAATAACCTCAGCTACGTATTTGGGCTTACTCGCTAGAGCTTTACGTTGTTCTCTGAAAGGACTGAGTGTAATATTCATCTGCTCTGCCAGTATCGTCTTATGCTCAACACAGCCAATATCGGCACGGCGGCATCGGTCAGCAAACTCCTTTTGCTGCAGCGGATTGAAATAACCATCAAACTTATGAATATTGCATATCTCCGGATGCCCCGGGTCGGTGCGGTACCTTCGGGCTGGGTCAGTAACTGCTGTCATTACCTTCTCTATCGTCTCCTTTTCCGAGATGGCTAACTCAATATCGTTGCCCAGAGATTTGCTCATCTTCTCCTTGCCATCCAGCCCAAGTATCATCGGGAATTGGGTAAGCTTTGCCTCAGGCTCGGGGAAGGTATTGCCGAATTGATTATTGAAACGGCGGACTATTTCCCTCGCCAGCTCCAGATGGGGCAACTGGTCTTCCCCAACTGGTACCACCTCGGCTTTATAAAGCACAATATCGGCAGTCTGAAGTACGGGATACCCTACCAGCCCATAGTTTACGTTATGCGGCTGCATTTTCGCCTTCTCCTTGAATGTCGGCACCCGCAGCAGCCAGCTCAAAGGTGTAACCATGCTGAGTAGGGTATGCAGCTCCGTGACTTCCGGGACATGTGATTGGACAAAAAGTATGCTTTTCTTTGGGTCAAGACCCGCCGCCAGCCAGTCGAGCATCATTTCGTATATATTCTTTTGTAAGCCGCTTGTGTCTTCCAAAGTGGTCAAAGCATGTATATCAACAATGCAGTAGATGCATTCATAATCATCCTGCAGATTAACGTAATTTTGTATGGCGCCAAGATAATTCCCTATGTGCTGCCTGCCCGTAGGACGGGCTCCAGAAAAAGCACGCTTCTTCAATTAGTCCTCCTCAATCGGTAAATTCATCAGATGTTGCATTCCCTTTACATTTTCTCTGGTGCGGTCATGCCCATTAGGTGAAGGGTTTTCGCCAGAACAAGTTTGGTTGCTGCCACCAGCTTTAGGCGCGCTCTACTTAACGCCTCGTTCTGGGAGATGACACGGCACTCCTTGTAAAACTGGTGAAAAACAGTAGCCAAATCCTGAGCATAATAGGGCAAATGGTGCGGTTCCAGAGTTTCGGCTATTACCTCCACAATCTCGGGCAAGAGAAGTGTTTCTCTGATTAAGGCTAGTTCAGGCTCGGTAGTTAGCAGGGAAACATCGCCGTCCAGGTATTCAATTTTTTTCTGTTCAGCCAGTCGAAGAATGCTGGCTATTCGTGCGTGGGCATACTGAACATAGTAGACTGGATTATCTGCCGATTCTTTCTTGGCTAATTCCAGGTCAAACTCCATTTGACTATCCGCAGAACGAGACAGGAAGAAGAAGCGGCAGGCATCCCTCCCTACCTCCTCTATTACCTCACGCAGGGTAATAATGTCGCCACTGCGCTTGGAAATACGTACTAGCTCACCACCGCGGCAAAGGGTGACCATTTGAGATATTATTATCTGCAACCGTTCAGGCGGAATGCCTAGGGCGCCGACCACTGCCTTCATGCGGGGAACATGACCCTGATGGTCAGCTCCCCAGATATTAATCACTTTATCAAACTTGCGCTCTAGAAACTTGTTATAATGGTAAGCGACATCAGCGGCAAAATAGGTTGGTGAGCCATCTCCTCGTACTAAAACATTGTCCTTATCTTCGCCTAGAGCGGTAGAGACAAACCAGGTAGCGGCTTCCCTTTCAGCGATGTAGCCCTTCTCGCGTAGAAGCGCCATTGCCCTCTCATATTGGCTATTTTCATAGAGGCTGCGCTCACTGAACCAGACATCAAACTCCACCCCTATTAGCTCAAGATCGCTCTTTATTCCCTTTATGATTTTCTCCAGCCCTATCTGCTCCAGTTGCTTTACTGCCTCTGGCTCCGGCATCTTAAGAAATCTATTTCCTTCTTCGGCGATAATTTCCTTGGCAAGGTCAATCATATAAGCGCCGAAATAGCCACCGGCAGGCACCTCAGCATCAATGCCCACTCCCTGTTTGTACCGTGCATAAAGTGAGCGGTAAAAGGCGTCCATCTGGCTTCCAGCGTCATTGATGTAATACTCCTTTTCTACCTTATAGCCAGCGGTAGCCAGCACATTGGCTAGAGTGCTGCCTAGGATGGCGCCACGACCGTGCCCTGCGTGAAGCGGACCAGTGGGGTTAACGCTGACAAATTCTACCTGCACCCGCCTGCCCTTACCCAGGTCAATATTGGCATAGGAATCGCCTTCCTCTAGGATTGAGTCTACCCGTCCGGCAAGCCAGCCACCTTTAAGTTTGAAATTGATGAAGCCGGGCGGAGCTGCCGAAACGCCTTCAATCTCAGGAGCAGTAGATATAAATCCGGCTATAGTCTTAGCTATGGTCAAAGGGCTAAGTCCGGTTGCCTTGGCTAATTTTAGAGGCAAACTTGAGGCGTAATCGCCGTGCTCGGGATTCTGGGGGTGCTCTATAGTAATCTCTGGCAAGGTAACCGAAGGCAGTTTGCCTGATTTTTCAGCTTTGCTTGCTGCCTCTTTTATCAGGTCTATAAGCTTTTGCTTAATCATTATTATTTGTTTGCTCAACCTTCTGCAAGCTTTTTCCCTCTTGCGTTTCAAGCAATTTAACGTTCAAATTATAACATAATGCCATTCAATAAGGGTAATCTGGCTATCGCTAGGTTATTAAACAATCTCGATATTTGACACGATTATACTGCTAACCTGCGTCTCATAGTTCTTAGCGCCAGAGGGAAGAAAAGGGCGGTAATGCCGACGATTAGGCCGAATGCCCACAGAAGGTCAGGTTGGACTTCTCCATTAAATAATGCCCGGGTAAGAGTAGTCACCGGTGTCAGTGGTGCTACCCAGCTTAGCCTCTGCACCATCTCAGGGAAGGAGGAAAGTGGGAAGAAAACCCCACTAAAGAAGAACATGGGTGTTACAAACAGGGTGTAATAGTAATTATAGATATAAATGGTGGGGGCGAAGGCTGTAAAAAGCATAGCAATTGAGGAAAACATTATGCCTTCCAGGAAGGAAAGCGGCGGTATGAGCAGAGCCCAGGGTGAGTGTACCAGTTGGAAGGCAGCAGCAATTATCAGAATGGTAGTTCCGGTCATAAAGGCGCGTGTTGCACCCCAGAAGATTTCACCGGCAACGACATCCCCAACGCTCAGCGGAGTGGCAATAATAGCGTCGAAGGTCTTCTGATATTCCATGCGCACGAAACTGCCATATGTACACTCAAAGGTGGCGCTGAACATGGCATAGCTGGCAACTATCCCGGGTGCGATGTATGCAATGTACTTTTGCCCGTCAACCATGCCGACATACGCCCCAAGTCCCACTCCCATGGCTAACAGAATGATAATGGGTTCAGCGGCGAAACCGGGCGCTTCCGTGTGCCAAATCCTGGAAAATACGTCCATGTTTCGTTGCCACACCCTGATAAAGCGCCGCGAGAAAAGCTTCATTCTATCAGGGACCTCCCTGTTAGCCTGAAGAAAACATCCTCAAGGGTAGCTGGTCTTCGTCTCAACTTTCCTATAGGAAGTGATAACCCACCGACCTGCTCCTCAGTTTCAACGTGAAAGACGTGAATCCCGCCCACTACATTTTCAAAGTCAAGTCCGCGCCTTTCCAGCTCCTTGATGGTCTTTTCTCTTTCATCTGAATTCACTCCAATCTCCCATACTTCTTTGCCGATATATTTGTAAATTAGGTTCTTCGGAGTATCAACATTCAGGATTTTGCCGAAATGCATTATCGCCACCCTGTCACAGAGTACAGCCGCCTCCTCCATATTCTGGGTGCAAAGAAGCTGGGTAACTCCCTGCGACTTCAGCTCGGTTAGCTTGTGCCATACCAGATACTTGGCTTGCGGGTCAAGACCTATTGTTGGCTCGTCAAGTACTAAGATCTTCGGCATGTTAATCAAGCCTCTTGCCAGCAGTAGCCGTCTCTTCATTCCTCCGGACAGCTCTCCAATTTTGCTTTTGAGCTTGCTTTCAAGTTCAAAAAGCCGCAGGACTTCCATGGCGCGTCGGCGTGCCTCGTCTTTAGGTATATCGAAGTATCGGGAAAAGGTCAGCAGGTTTTGGAGCACTTCCAGGTCGGAGTCAAGATTATCTATTTGAGGCACTACTCCGATAACAGCCTTCGCCTGTC
>Ga0315274_10012192_pt1 | contig 12280 bp, 11 predicted proteins | sample YL17G02_20_MG_FD_203700 | JGI IMG/M metagenome (GOLD analysis project Ga0315274, IMG submission 203700) | Sediment microbial communities from Yellowstone Lake, YNP, Wyoming, USA - YL17G02_20 | ecosystem: Environmental > Aquatic > Freshwater > Lake > Sediment | place: USA: Wyoming | collected... | reverse complement strand
TTTGCATTGGAACTGATAGGCATAAGGATGTAAGGTTAGATAGGTTTTTATTCTTATTTATTCTTATTTATTCTTGTTAGTCTCACTATGTTTGGAGATGAGTAGAAATGATGATAATACAAAAGAAATACGGATTGGCAATTTTATTTCTTTTTTTCCTATTCTATGATTTGCATTTTCAACGGAGTGCCATTTTAGTATAGTCTGATCAGATTTGTAAAATTAAATAGCCCTAAAGAAACTTTAGCGAAATTGACTTTTCTACAAGCGTTATGCTATAATAACAGTATGAAACTGTATACCTTTGCGTAAATCTCTACAATATGGATAAATAAACATGTCTGACGAAGAAAGAACGGTTTTACCCGATTCTATTGAACTTGCGGATGATTTTGTAGTCATTCAGCCGCAAAAGCCGAAATCCATTAAACGATGGCTGTTACCATTATGTTTCATTATCATAATTACTGTCGGGTTATGGTTTTATCACAGTTTTTCACAACCACTTATACGTATAACACTCGAATCCAGACAAATTATTTCCGATAAAGCTTTTCTGGGGATGCCAATATTTCTTGATAATGATACAATGGCTTTCAGCAGAAGCGGTGATTATGGCAGGAGTGTGCTTGCTTTCAGGCAACTTACACCTTCTGGCAAGCAGTTTCATACAAAAGCTTACAGCAAATCTGAGTATCTAAACCCGATGGCGTCACCCGATGCTTTTATATTTACGTTAAAACAGTATAATACGCCAAGAATCTATATTTTGCCTTTTGATGGAACACCAAAAGAGTTAGCTTATGGAGAATGGGTGTCTATTTCCAACGATGGAAAAAAAGTAGTTTTCCAGAGAGATACAGATGGAAATAGCGAGATATGGGTGATGAATTCAGATGGTACAGACCAGAAATCCACGAACTTCAAGGGACGGCATCCAGAATGTTCTCCCAAACGAAATCAAATTGTATTTGAGGGAAATAATGCGAGTGTATCCAATATCCAGACAGCAGAGATTGATAACCCGGAACGAAGCCTTAGAACTCTGACTAAAAAGGATGACTGCCTTTACCCAAGTTTCTCACCAGATGGAAAATTAATCCTGTTTTATAAGAAAGGTGATGGTCTTTGGGTGATGAATCGCAATGGTTCAAGGCAACAGCAGATACTAAAAAGCAAATCTGAAACTGTGATGGGAAGAATCTCACCAGATGGTAAACGTCTTGCTGTCTGGTTTGGCACGAAAAATGAAGGAAAATTGTCAATATATAAGATAGAATACAAGAATATACGCTTTTCAAAACAGAAGGTTGGTATCAGTACGCTTGTAGAATTTATTGATTCCATCAAAGGAGCAGATGAAAGTGTCACTCAGGATCAACCTGCTACCAGCGTTGCCGTAAGTGAATCCATTGCTTATGTGAAGGTGAATAAAGTTATCCCAAAAGAGGGAATCCTGATATACGTAGACGATAATAGATTGGCAACTACACCGATAGATGACCCTATTTCTGTGGAACTCGGTATGCACACTATCAAGCTCGAAAATCCAAATACTGGCACCAACTGGGAAGAGGAACATGACTTTCAGATTGGTGAAACCTATACACTGCCTGAGATTGATCTGAGGTAACGAAATGGCAAAATGCGCTTATTGTGGAAATGAAATTAACCTTGATAATAGGCCCATCCTGTATTGCAAAGATGGTTGCTACCGAACCCTCTTTTTATGCACCTGTGGAGCGGCTAACAGAACCACTGCCTCGTACTGCCGTTCCTGCGGTAAGGAAATTTCCTATTCCGATGCAGAAAATCGGCTTATTAAAAATCTTAAAATATCATCTTCCTCTTTTGAAAACCCATTATTTGAATTACCACTCTCTCAGTTAGGCATTTCTCAGGCTGATGATCTGCCAAAGCTTTATTTTTCTCACGGTTATATGTTCTTGCTCTTTAGAACGGGAAAGATTATAGTATTGAATTGCAGTAATGGCGAAATACAGGCAACTATCGAGCTAACAGGGGGGGAATTACTTGCACTTCCTCTTGAGGTTAGTGGTAAACAGTCTAAAAGCCTTTTTGCGTTTACATCGAATGAGATACACAGGATCGATCTGATCCGTGATTTTAACCACGAATTGATGTTGACAGTTGGACATGATAATGTGGGAGTAGCTTATCAACCGCTTTATCTGGATCGCAATTTCTTTCTGGCGCTCTGGGATGGGGAAAATATCCATCTTAAACTCGTTTCACTGGACGGGGATCATAAAGACTTGCTCTCAGTTCAGGGCAGAATCTCACAGCCTGTCAAAGTCAAAAATAAAGTCCTTTTCTATACACAGGACGAGGTATTCGTATATAATCACACAGAGCGAAGCATATCATACAGGGATTCAAACCGCTATGGTTTCCGAATAGGCGCTGAACCCAAAAGCGATGATTCCCGTGTATATGTGCTGGATGATGAAGAAAGGCTTTACCGCATCAACCTTGATGGAATACCAGAAAGTCTTGGATTACCGCACCCTCAATTGATGCAGGTATGTTTTGAGGTATCAAATGAGCTAATCCTGATTGCCCATAGCGGCGGCGTTCTGATGACAAACGTGCTTGGACAGACGGAATGGTCGTCTGATGAGCTTTTGAGCATTTATCCCGCTTACAAGTTCCCACCGATAGCCTTTGGGAATTACATCGGATTTGTTATGAGCTATCCAAACACGGAGGTATTACATATAGTGGAAATTCCTGCTTATAAACAGGCAGGTTCATGTCTTGGTAACTTTATACTTAGGCCCGCCTTCTACGCTGGACGTATATACGTCGTTGTGGAAGAAGACGGGAACTTCATAATGAGGGCTTATCTCCTATGAGACACACGTTGGTTTTCATCACTGTGTTTTTTTTAAGTTTCGCAAGCCTTTCTGGTTATACTGCCGAAATGAAAAATGCAATAGTGGTTGATAGCTCAGGCAGTATGGCAGGATTCTACAATACTGGCTCCATTCGGATGCTCGTAGTTAATCTACAAAAGATACTCGGTGGTGCGGACATCTACCTGTTTAGCGACAAAGGTCCAGAAAAAGTCGGCAGGGCAGACTCACTAAACTCAATCAATCGTGATACCCGTATTGACCTTGCAATACAGGGATTCCTGAAAGAGCCAGCTTCCCGCCCTGATGCTCTTTGGATGATTACCGACAACGTGCAGGACAGAACTGAAACGCCTTTTGTGGATGCCAGCACAAGGGATTTTTACAGCATACTACGACAGGACGACTTCCAGAAGATACTTATTATGCCGTGCTATCTCGATTTTAATGGAAAAGTATACGTCAATCGTGAAGGCAGTCAATATAGTACGAGTTACGCAGGCAGGAAAGGTCTTATTATATATGGTATACTCATGAATAAAGCGATAAAAGCACCTGTGAAGAAAGGAGCAAAATCACAAGAAGACCCTCGCAAGAAGCAATTTGAGGATCTCTCCACCCGATTTGCAAGCACTTTGAGAGCTTACGAGTCAAAATTACTTCTCGCCAAGCCTTTAGACAAAGCAACTTTCGACCTGCTACCCGCCGGTCAGATACCGAACAACGAGAAAGCCAACGTAACCCTGAATGAGAGAGGCATATACTCAGGAAAAGGCTTTAAGGAAGGGAACAAGATACCGATAGTATTCTATGTAAAGCTGTTGTCAAAATTTGAGGATCTGATTGTTTCAGGGAAGGTTATCGCCAGTGTTGCGGATAATCAGTTCACGAGCATTGGGTTCAGAGATGCACACGTTGCCTGTACCATATTTCCTGAAAAGGTCAACGTAGACCCGGGGAAAACTACCGAGACGATCTATAAAGTCACCATCAACATAGAAAAAGTCAGGATGAAGCTCGATCCTGTATCAATACTCCGTGCCGCATTTAGCGGAAAGCCCGGAACGCTTGAGAGTATTGTGCGATTGGAAGTTCAGGTTCCAAGAGAAGGCTTCCGATTTACAAATGCAGTTCTCAATGCCTATAACACTGATGACATTCAGGATTTCAAAAAGATATACGGGATGGGTTCTCTGATAAACTACATGCCCGCTGACATTACATCCATACCAATTGAGTATAGGATGATCCTTGCTGTAAGCTATCCGCACTGGCCGCTGGTGCTTATGATAATTCTTATAATAATACTTGTATTCCTTATTTACGTCTTATCCAGAGCGGTCAGTTCAGCAAGTGCTGGCAAGTTTGCTATTTCAGTCGGCGGTCAGGACGAGAGGATAACGTCTCTTACTCCATTGATAGGAACCTTCAGCATATCTATGGCAAGCGTAAGCTACGGCAGTATATACAAGAGCCTTGGTGGAGCCATTTACGCAAAGGCAAAAAAAGGCTTTATGATTGATAATACTTTGAACAAAAAGCGATTGAATCCTGAAATTGATTCTTTCAATGTCTCTGATATGGAAGGTGTTAATAGAGTAGATGTAAATTTCCGTTCCTTGAAAAAACAGGAAAAAATAGAGGAAAAACGCTCAGATCTAGATGATGGATTTTAGAAATTAATAATTCAGAGCAGTTTATACTGTAGTGATTTATACGACAAAAATTGAAGAAATGGTATTATTCATTGGGAGCGATAATCAATGTCTATTGGAGAAGGTTGTGAAGATGCTTAAAGAGGAACTGATTCCTTTGATACGTGAGTTTCCAGACCGATCAATCCAATGGCTTTTGGAAACTCCCGACAATGTTCGTTGTATACTGTTAATAGTTGCTTCTGAATTAGCTGAAAAAATAGATTACTCACGGCTTAAACGAATAAATAAAACGTTCATATCCGATGATCTTCAAAAACACGAAGCGGATATGATATTTTCTGCCCCGTTCTCAGACAAAGCAGAAGATAACCCAAAGGAAATTATAATCTATATCTTGATTGAGCATCAATCCAGCGTTGATCCAGAGATGGCTTTCCGTGTATTATCTTACATGGTAGGTATATGGGAAACACAAAGACGGGAATGGATAAGCAATAATGTACCAATGCATCAGCGTAAGTTTCGTCCCATATTACCAGTGGTTTTTTATACAGGAAACCGTGATTGGGATTCACCATTGGATATGAGGCAGTTAATGGAACTGCCAGATTCGTTTGAACAATTCCTATATCAGCCAAACATATTATTCTTAAATCTTAAAGCAACAGAACCCAATAAGCTAGTAGAACATGATCATCCTTTCGGATGGATATTGCGTTTGATTCAGAAAGAAGACGTAAAGTCAGAAGAATTTGAAGATACGTTGCGATTAGTAGCTAATCATCTTGAGCAAATGCCTCCAGAAAATAGAGCGAATTGGGAAAAGCTGATGTGGTTCTTGTTGACACTTATATATAATCGTCGTGAACGAAAAGAACGATCTGAACTTGTAAAAATTATTGAGAGCAACGTTAGCGACCGAAACAGGAAGGAGGAAATAGAACAAATGGGAAAGACAATAGCACAGGAATTAATCGAAGAAGGAAAATTAATAGGTAAAGAGCTTGGTAAGGAACTTGGTACAATAACAGCGAAACAAGATGCGTTAATCAGATTGCTGAAAGTTAGATTTGGCACAGCTTCGGAAACGCTTGTGGAGAAAATCAGGTCAATCAAGCAGGTAGATCAGCTTGATGAACTCTTTGATCGTGCCATCGTTGCTGGAAAACTAGATGACGTAGGTATTTAGAAGATGGAAGAAAAACGCTCCGATCTGGATGATGGATTTAAATAATGGAACGACTAGAAGCATACAAAATAGCCCAAAAATGCGCCCAATTGCTCAAAGAGCAATTCAAGGTAAACAATGTCTATATCTTTGGCTCCGTGGCAGGAGATGGACTTTGGCACAAGTGGTCGGATATAGACATCGCAGTTGAAGGATTGCCATCTCAGGATTACTTCAAAGCCTTAAACGCAGTAGATGAAATTCTGCCTGCTGGATTAGAGTTGGATTTAATCACATTAGAAAGTGCAACTGAAAGGTTAAAGGAAAGGATAAAATCTGAGGATATTATAATGCACGAGAATAAAGCAGATAGATTAAAATGGATGATCGAAACTGAATTTGAAGAGATGGGGAAAGTCGTTGAAGAATTAAACAACAATTTGAAACAAATATTAGAACAGCAAAAACAACCTACTATATCAGAATTACGAATTTTGGGATCATGTTTGCACGATTTCTACAATGGTGTAGAACGTATATTTGAACGGATCACAATAGAATTGAAGGGTGAACTTCCTGAAGGTAAAGAATGGCATACTTTGCTTTTGCAACAGATGGAAACCGAATCTATCATTGATCATTCGCTTGCTTTACGCCTTTTAGATTACTTAAAATTCCGTCATCTTTTCAGAAATCTATACGGTAGCAAACTTGATTGGAATAGGCTTCGTCGTTTGGCTGATGTCGTTTCGGATACGTTAGAGTCTTTTCGTGAACAGATACATAGTTTTTTGGAGAACTATTCAGGTAACTTAAAATCGTAAACATATTTGGTTGATTATAGGAAATACATGGAACGTGAAGAAGCATACAAAATAGCCCAAAAATGCGCCCAATTGCTCAAAGAGCAATTCGAGGTGGATAATGTCTACATATTCGGTTCTGTTATAGGTGATGGACACTGGCATAAGCGATCAGATATAGACATTGCCGTTGAAGGTTTACCTTCAAAAGACTACTTCAAAGCTCTCATAGCTTTAGACAAGTTTCTTACTAATGGGGCAGAACTCGATCTGGTTACGCTGGAAGATGCCCCTGAAAGATTGAGAGAAAGGGTTAAAACTTTATCATGCTATCTTGAAGAAACTGAAGGAATTTTAAGGTTCTCTGAGATTCCGTTTGAGCGATTAAAGTGGCTTATCGAAGCTGAATTGCAGGATTTAGAACAGCTTTCCAGTGAGTTAAGTGAGTTTCTGAGTCTGGTATCCAATCGCATACCAAACGTAATGGAAATAAGTGGTGTAGGCGCCATCCTGCAATTCTTCTATAATGGCATAGAACAGATATTCAAGCGGATAACCTTAACAATGACCGGTGAGCTTCCTCAAGGAGATGACTGGCACGCTTCACTTTTGCAACAAGTAGAAGCGGGACAAATTATTGATCACTCACTCGCTATTCGTCTGTTGGAATATCTCAGATTTCGCCATCGTTTCTGGAATTCCTATGGAAATACTTTTGAATGGGATAAGCTTCGTCCTTTGGCAGAAGGTGTTTCGGATACATTGAAGGCTTTTAGAGAACAGATGTATAACTTTCTGGAAAACAGTTGATAGTTTTTTTGTAAACGTTTTCTCATGAGTAAGATTTTACCACCCTTAATCCCCTCACAAGAGTGGAACTAGCTGAAACTCCCCTCTCAAGAGGGGAAACACAGATGCGTCAGCATACGTGAGGGGTGTGTTATTTGCTCGGAATTGTAAATTTGATACAAACTTGGAGGATAAAACATGGGGTTGAGTAGATACCTTATGCTGGCACAAGATGAGGTTGCTGATATTGCCGAAGAAACTACTGATGCGGGTACGGGAGCAACTGGTGGGTTAATGGGCGATCTCTCGTCTAACTTCCGTATACTCATCATGGTAGTTGCGGCGGTCATACTCTATTTTATTATGCGTGAGCTATATGCGGTACTTATCAACAAAGAATGGCATCCAGCAAATGCCAAACTGCTAACGCTTTCAATTCTATTTACGCTATTATGTGCCGCATTTACAGTGCTATTTCTCGGTCAGGTATTGCTGACAGTTATTATAATATTATGGGTATTGCTTGTTATATTCATATTGTTTGCATGGTTGAAAAGACGGAGATGAGGAGGAACGATAAATGCCCGGTAGAAGCAGAATTCTAAGTGCTGGAGTCACAGCAAAACTGGCTCCGGTGCCGTTTCATCCCACAGTAATAGTCGGTCTGGGGGGAACGGGTAAAGAGGTACTTTTACGCCTGAGAAGGAAGTTCTTTGAAAAATATGGGAAGCCGGGACTGCCTGTGATCGCTTACCTATGGGTTGACACTGATCTCAGGGACATATCGCTGGATGGGCAAAGGCTGGACTATATCTCCGACGAGGTAAGGTTTCAGCCCACAGAAATGGTAGACGGACAGGTATCTCCAGAGGCTTTTATGACGTATTTCAGGAATCGTAACGCTTATCCCAATATATTCAAGTGGATAGACCCTGCAATGGAAGCTCATGGATCGGTAGTCGAGGGAGCAAAAGCCTTCAGGCCACTTGGAAGGCTTGGGTTCTTTCATGCCTTTGGTGGTGAAAATGGTATCGAGCAAAAGCTTTTGAGCCACAGCAAGAATATACAGACACAAAGCGCTCAGAACGAAATGCAGGAAATCGCCCGAATTGATACTACAAAAGTCAACGTCTACATCGTCACCTCGATAGCAGGTGGAACAGGAAGCGGAATGTTTCTGGATATGGCTTTTCTTGCAAAAAGTATGATAAATAACGCCAACGTCTGCGGATTCATCGTTCTCCCGTCACTGTTTACCGTTGACCCGGGTGACAGGCGCTATGGGAATGGCTATGCGGCGTTGAAGGAGCTTGAATTCTACAGCCTGAGAAAAGATTTGCTTTCACGCCCAATGGATGAAGAATATGAATCAAGCGGAACGTCATTCCACGATTTTGACGTTGAATGGAGACTCGGTGACCACAAGTCAATATGGGGTCCTCCTTTCAATACTTGCTACATGATTGACAACAGCACAGATCACGGCGGATCCATATCACCCGACCAGAAGATCGAGATCTGTGACATGGTAGCGGAATCAATCTTCATGGACTTTTCTCCAGATACTGATATGTTCGCATCCCAGAAGCGAAGCATCCGTGAAAACCTTGCGCCCCAGCTTTTGAACGATCTCGAATATGAATACCTTGACAGCAAGGGTAGCGTTGTCCACACCGAGATATTATCTTATCGTTTTTCTACCTTTGGCTGGTCAAAAATATACGTTCCTATGGATCGGATCCTTAATGCCTGCACCTACAAGCTTGGTGAAGACCTTGTTGATTTCTGGCTGAAAGTGAATTCTGCACCCAGTGACATGAAAGAGGAGATCAAACGGGATATTATGTCAAGGCTTGGTATAGGTATGCGTGACGTATCAACCTCTGACGTATTCACGTTTTTAAGCAAAATCAACGACGTTGGCGATAACGTCACAAAAGCTATTAGCCAATGGGTTGCAAATCACGAGCAAAGCTGTCTGGAAAGGATAAAGTCAAAAACTCGTGACCTGCGCAAATTCATCTCAACGGAATACGACAATTTCATGCGCCAGCAGTTCAGCGCAGGAGGACTTGATTTAGAGGGTGAGTTCGTAAGGCGCATTAAGTCAGCCAACAAGGATACCCTTATGAAGCAGGTACAAAGCGAACTCTGGAGTGAGTCCGGCAGAATGATCGGCAACCGTAACATCAGAATCGATCTGGCTGTCAAAAGTTTGGGTGCTATCTGTGAGCTTCTGGATGAGCAGATCAAGAGCTACAAAGCTGACTACGAGCGCGCTCAGGCGCAGTCTACAAAATGGTCTCAGCAGGTTGATAGAAATCTCCAGATACTAAGTGAATCAGAGAACGCATGGCTGTACCGCAATCTGACGCTCAGAACTTACGTCAAACACACTCACGACGCACTAAGATCATACCTAAATATGCGCGCCCGTATGATGATTGACGAAACCGCTGTGCTGGTATGCGAAGAATTAAAAAATAAAATAGGCTACGAAGCCGAAATTACCACGGCAGATGGTAAAATTAAAGTCGAAAGAGGCGGTATAATACTTGAACTGCGGCAGCTTGAGGACTCGCTTCACGTTCTGAAATCCCGATTACACGAAAAATTTGACTCCTTTGACAGACCAGAGCAGTCTGTGATTCACGTAAACCTTTACAAAAAGGGCGATTTCGGTGCGTTCTACCTCGTAAACGGTCAGCCTGTGAACGATTCAGCGCTGGCATCCATTGATGAGGAGTTTTTCACAGAGACTACCGTAGGCGGATTAATTGAGCTGAAAGAGATGTTCCGCAGTCCGGGTATACAATACGTTGAAAGAGAAATGTCAGACTTTTGCTCAACAAAGTTTGAGGATTTGAAAACCAAGTCTGAGTCTGATGCAGTTAAAAGTTTCATGAAGCAGTATACGGATGAGCAGCAGCGCAACCAGATGCTCGGAAGGTTCCACACAATGGGCGCAGGCTGGTTAAAACGTGGCTCACACTTCATGGGCGACTCCGGTGTTATGAATAACATCAAGTCAATGGCTTATCTTGGTATTGCGAGCAAATTGGATGATGAATATGGGGATTTGATCAGGCTATTCAGAAGGTTCAACAGCACTGCGGATCGCCTGAATGTAGACAGTTCTCTTGTTTGTTACTATTCTGAATTTGCTGGTATTCCATTGATGTATATAAATGATTTAGACAAATACAAGCAAAGCTACCTTGAGATAGCCAGAAAACCCGGCGCAGGATTACACATTGACCGATTTGACGAGAAATTCGCCGATATTCTGCTGAAGACAGACGCCGAGATAGCTGTTCTCAGAGAAGCCTTCAGGATATTGCTTACAGGCACTATACTTGGAGTGGCTGACGTGTTTGTGGATCGTGACAACAGGCTTGGCTATAAATACATGCGCGCTGGAACTCAGCCGCTGCCGCTTGGGTCGGAATACATGGCTATCGAGATGATAAGGGGTAATTTCGCTCTGCGTGCAGAGCTTGATCACAAGATCACCGACATGATCAGTAATTTTGATCAGTCGAAACTCATCCAGTATTTCGCCATTCTGGATTACTATACAAATAACCTTTTCAAGCCAAGATTCTACAAAGTGGGTAGTATGATCGAAGAAAAACTCAGCCACGAACACAGATCGCTCTCTCCAGTTCAGGAGGAGGTAAAGCACACGCTTTTAACCACAATGTCAGAGGAGCAATTCCAGAATCAGCTTTCTTCATTAGTCAGTAAGCTTGATGAATTCTCCACGTTAATTGGCGACAGGAGGATATTTAAGAGATAAAATGAAACTGAGAAAAAAGGAGTAAAGTTATGTTGCAGGAAAATGTTGAATTAATAATTCCATTTGAAGCGCTTGTTGACTGTATTGCAAAATTGAATACTGAGGATAAAATTCGCCTTTGGGAATTATTGGAGGAACAGTTGGCGCAGATTGAGGAAGATTTGTTAGAGCAGAATCCTGTTATTCAATCAGAGATCAATGAAGCCAGAAAAGCGTATAAGTCAAAAGAATATATAAGCATTGATGACTATGTTAAAAAAAATGCTAAAGCATAATGAATTACAACATAATTATTCCAAAGCCAGTGCAGAAACAATTGGATAGTCTTTCAGATAACATACGTGAACGGATTATTAGTCGAATATTAGCATTGAAAAATAATCCGCGTCCTCGTGGATGTGTTAAGCTCAAGGGATATGACAATGAGTATAGGATCCGAATTGGTGAATATAGGATATGTTATGAGATTGATGATAGTGAATCCATTGTTATAATGTGCGCTATTTTAATGAAATATAAAGGAAACCCAGACATTGTATGCAAAAGGAAAGGAACTGAGATTTACATTTCATGCGAAAAAACGCATTTTAGAACGTCATATAACAGAAGAGCAAATTATTGAAATCTTAGAAAATCCTGATACAGAAAGCCAAGCTCGTTTGAAGGGATGTCGTCGTGCAGAACGAAGGCTTGGTACAAGAACATTAGGCGTTGTATATCGAGAAGACAGAAAGACAATTAGAATCATAACTGTATGGTAGGTGAAAACATGCATATTACAATCGAAATTGATAGTGAAGCCAAAGCTTTATACCTACGCCTGCGAGAAGGTGAGATAGCTGAAACCATAGAATATCCGGAACAGGAAGTATTCCTTGACCTAGATGATCAAAAACAGTTACTAGGTATTGAAATTCTGGATCCATCAAGCATCAATATCAAATCCGTATTCAAAGCGATAGCAGAACGCTTCGGCATTGATGATCTGAGTTCGCTAGTTAATAAGTCCTTAGTTGATCTCGCAGCGTAAATATGTTTTTTAGAATAACATTTTTGTGATGGTAGATAATAGACATTATTGGAAATAACTTTATCAAACATTAAATGTCTCTCCTATGCGATATGCTGTCCTGAAATTATGCAATCCACAAGCAATTTCCATCACAAGATCATCAAATCCATCCTTC
>Ga0315274_10012191_pt1 | contig 12280 bp, 12 predicted proteins | sample YL17G02_20_MG_FD_203700 | JGI IMG/M metagenome (GOLD analysis project Ga0315274, IMG submission 203700) | Sediment microbial communities from Yellowstone Lake, YNP, Wyoming, USA - YL17G02_20 | ecosystem: Environmental > Aquatic > Freshwater > Lake > Sediment | place: USA: Wyoming | collected... | reverse complement strand
TCGTCCGCGCCGTTGCCCACGAAACTCACTTCCTGAAGCGCCGACCGCCGCGCCACGTTTACCGGCCCGGCGAACTCGCGCCCGTTTACGGTCACCATCTTGCCTTCGCCCACGAACTCGACCTCTCGCACGCCGGCGCCGATACTGGCCTGCCACGGGTACCCGTTGTCGGCGTCGGCCGCGACCTCGCGGGCAGCCTGAGTGGTCGAGGAAATCACGCCCGATACCCGTAGCCCCCCGTGCTCAACCTGAATGCCGTCGATGTGCCCGACGCGAGCAGCCCGGTCATGGTCCAGGTACACCTTCGCGCCGCCGCGCACGGTGAGGCCGGTCAGGTCCACGACAACGGGAAACCGCCACCCGGCAATCGCCAGGGCCCCGCCGGTGTAGGCATCCATGTGGAACCGCCGCGGCCGCGCGGCCTGGGAATCGCCCGCCGCAGGGGCCGCCGCCTCCATGTTGATGGCCGCGATGAACTTCAGTTCACGCGGCTCGTCGCTCGTCTTCACGGTCCGTTTCCTCATCTGCCTGCGGCTGCGCAGGCTTCGGCTGGGTCTCGGCCGTCGAGAGGCCGAGTTCCTTCATCAGCGCGACTTCCTTCGCCCGCTGCCGGAGTTCCGTTTCCCAGTCTTTGCCTTCCTTCGCGTACTCGCTCGCCAGGGTCGTCGTGTGGCTCGCCAGGCGTGTGGCCTGGGCGTTGGCCTCCTTGGCCGGGTCCACGTGCTCCATTCCGTCCCAGAACCACTGGTGCGGATAATCGAGGACCGCCCGGGCCGACGCCGGCAGAAGGCCCGGCACCAGCACCGCCTCGCGCAGCCACGCATCGAGAATCCGGTCGAGCACGGCGTCTTCAAGGTGGACCTGCTCGACGCGGATGCTCTTGAAATACGCCTGGTGGTCGAGGCGTCCGCTGGCGTAGTTGTAGGCCGAGGAATCGCAGAGGGCGATGTTGCGCGGCATGTTCAGGCACCGCGCGGCCTCGTTCAGTTTCTCGCGGACAAACTCGACGTAGGTGGTCGCCGGCTGCTCGGGCTTGACCTGGCTCATCTTCCAGCCGCCCGGCAGGGTCAGCAGCATGTTCCGTTCGAGTTCGATGGTGTCCATCGGGTCGATGGGCTCAGCCTCGCCGTTCGGCGGGGCGTCGGTCTCAACCGTGCCGGAGATGTTGGCGGCCGTTTCGGCGGCATCCAGCACGGCAGCCGTAAAGCGCCGGAGCTGCGCGAAGATCGGGAGCGCGGGCGTCAAGTCCGGGATGCCGCGACGCTGACCAGGCCTGTCGGCGCGGAACCAGTGGAGCACCGCCTCTGCCGGCACGCGCTCGTAGTCGAGGCCCAGGGACACCGCCGCCCCCGGATGGGTCTTCAGGACGTGGTACTCCACCGGGTTGCCGCTGGCGTCGAACACGATACCGTCGACGCCGCTGGGCATGCCCCCCTTCGCGGCAGCCAAAACGGGCGAAGCCACCTGGTCGGCCTCGATGAGCCTGATGTCCAGCGTCACCGGGGAACCGAGGTTCTCGTTCGAGATGAGGAGGGCGAACGCCTCGCCGTCCTGGGCCCGGGCCATCCGCATGGTGCGCAGTTTGGCGGCAAGGCCGATGCGCGTGGCCCAACGCATGAATTCCTGCTCGATCGCGCGGTTAACCTCGGCGCCGGCCGTGAGCATCTGAAGCCGCGGCCCCGTGCCAACCACGTCGTTGGCCAGGGTCAGAACGATGCCGCGGGCGTAGGAGTTGTTCGCCACCTCATACCGAGCCCGGTTCCGCAGGATGCGGCGGACCTCAGCGCTTGCGGCGGCATCCGCCGAGAGGCCATCGGCACCAGCCCAGTGTTTGCGGTTACCATCCGTCGTCTGCGCGGCATCGTACCGGCCGCGCACGAAGCGCACCGCCATCCGCAGCCCGCCGCCAGCGGGCTTTGCGAATGCACGGATGCGTTTGAGCCAGTCGAACATCACGCTGCTCCCGGCGGAACCACTTTCGTGAGGCGAATTCCCAGACCCTTCGACCGTGAGGCATTCTTCGACGCCAGGTACCGGTCCGCCACGATCTGGTCGGGGATGCTGTGCTGCTGCATACTCCCCGAATCCCCCGAGGCGGATTTCGGGCCCTCGGCATTCGTGCGGATTGCGTCGGTCAAGTCGTCCGCCATCATCCATCTCCTGACTGCCCCGACCGGGCGACGACCCAAAAAGAAGAGGCCGTGCAGTGGCGTGGCCCCACACGGCCTCGTTACCTTTGGGATTCCCCGGCAGCCGTCGCCGCCAGGAGAGTCGCCCGGTCGGGTTGTCAGCACCCTCTATTCATACCTCATACGCAGACAAACGAAGGCGCGCCTGGAATTCTGCGGGCCTTCGGAAAATCGTTACACCGGTGTACTGTTTGCGAATATGAGCCCAATGCGCCTCGCCTTCGCGACCTATGGCCTTGACGCCGCGTGTAGGGCACCGTCGGCGCGGAGGCATGGGCACTTGTGGACCATCAGCGTCGGTTGTCGAAGGTTACGCTCTGCAATCCCCGGAGTCACGCCCAGGCATAGCGAACCTGGGCGTGGGTGCTGACGCACTACTGGCGGACAGCAACGGCTTCGAACTGGCCCCGGTCGGTCTTGCGGAACCGAGCATCCTTGCCCTTCGTCGCTATCTCGCGGATGATGGCCGCGTAGAGCGTCGCGGCCGGCGTCTTGCCCTTCGTCTGCCACAGGCCCTTGGCCAGGACCTTCTCAACGATGGCCTTGCAGTCCATCGGGGCCTTGGCGTCCTTCAGGACGTCCGCGGCCAGCGTCAGGATGCCAGGCTTCCGTTCGCCCTTAGGCTTGGCGGCCTTCGCCTTCTTCGCCGCGCGACCTTCCTCGGCGGCCTTGATGGCGGCGTCGAGTTCCGGATCGGGCTTGGCGCCCTTCTCGGCGATCTCCTTGCGCCACGCGGCGACCTTGGCGGCCTTCTCCGTCTTGGCGGCGTCCTTCTGCGTCCGGTAGTGGGCCTCGAGGGGGTTGGTGGCTGCGCCCCCGGCGGCCGCGGGCGTGGCCTTGGTATCCTAGGCCGCTTCGCCTGCCGGTTTGGCCCCCGCGGCAACGTGGGCCACCGGGGCGGCCTTCCCCTGGCGGCCGGCCTCGGCCCGCAACCGCTGGGCGGATTTGATGCGGACCGACTTCTTGGTCGCCAGGTTCGTCGCGTCCCACCCGCCGTGCGGGTTCTCGCGGTCGATACGAATGTGGGCCAGTTTGCCCGACACCTTGGCGATGTATTCGCATCCCAGTTTCACCTCGTGCTTCTTCATGACTGTGCTCCCTTCGCTCTGTACCTCACCGTGGTTCCGGGCCGCTTGCCGGATGGCTTCGTGCTTCGCCGCGATCCTCGCGGCGCGACGTGCGGCCCGCTTTTGTCTCTGCTTGAGGGTCAACATGCTCGTCTCCTACTTCGCTTGCGGCCGATACCGCATGCCGCACGTGCTGCACTTCACTTTGCCGTTGTCTTGCCAGACCAGCTTGTCAGCGTTTCGCTCGCGGCACTTCGGGCAGGCGTCGGTCTCGGCCACCAGTTCGTCGACCTGGGCGTTGATGGCGTCGCGGACGTAGTCCACGTCAATGGACTCGGGGTCGTCGAGGCCCGCCGCCATGTCCTGGATGACGCCCTCCAGGCCATCGAGGTCGCGGCCCAGCGCCTGCTCGACCTCCCGGCACTTCGCCCAGACCTCGTGCAGGGCCGCAACCGCCGCCCGCACCGTTGGCAGCAACTGCTCGGCTTGCTTCGTGGTGACCACGCCCCCGCCCGCGCCGAGGAAGGCAAGCCATGCCTCGCGGGTCATCGGTTCGTGGGCCTGGACACTCTGGCCGCCGTCGCGCTCAACGCGCCACAAGCGGCCGTCCTCGGGGTCCGCCGTCACCGTCGCCCGGCCCCGCGCCAGGCGGTTCGCTTCTCGAATCGTCAGGGTCTTCGCCATCCTCGTCTCCTTTCCTGGTTCGTATGCCCATGCATCTATGTGGATCAGGGCATGCAATTCGCCCCGAGGCAAGGCGGATTCCGGAATATTCCGGATGCCCGCCGCCTACCCCTTCTTGCGGCCCAGGGGCGACACCTCGAAGTCCCAGAACCAGTACTCGCCCCGCTTGTTCCTGGCGATTGCCGGTGCGTCGCCGCTCGTCGGCTTGACGCGGTAGAGCCAACCAGCGTCATGCTCGCCCTTGGTGACGATGCCGTCGAACTCCTCGGCAAAGTGTTCGCTCCTCACGTGGACCCGCGTGCCGTTCGCCAGGCGGGCTGGGCGGTTCTTGGTCGTGGCCATCGCATGTCTCCTTGCGGCGGAATTGCCGGGCTGGGGGTCGCCTGCAGGCGACCCGTCGCCGGGCTTCTCCTACCCGTCCACGACCTCCAACTCGTTCGCATCGAACTCCATCACCACGCGGCCGTTCTCGCGGCTGTACCACTCCACGTACGGGTACATCACGTACGGGTGCGGCGGCAACCCGGCCGTGATGTTGCCGACGGTGCCCGCCTGGTGCGCCGCGAACCGGTCCATGCTCGACGGGTGGTCGTCCCGCGGCGCGCGGTTACGCAGGCGGATCTTCTTGCCGCGAATGTCGCTCTCGAAGTCGCCGACCAGGGTCAGCCGGACGATGTCCGGCATCCCCCGGAACTCAAGCCAGCCCGTGACCTGGCCCGGCACGGTGTTGTCCAACTCACCCTGGACCAAGTTCTGCTTCGGTCGCCACGCCATGCCATTCCCCTTCCGGCGGAATTGCCGGGCTGGGGGCCCCGAATGGGACCCGTCGCCGGGCATTTCCTACCGGGCCGTTCGCTCCACCAAGACGCCGCCGTCGATGAGGTTCCAGCCCCACGCGTCGCCCCATGCGGCCGGCGGCCGGATGGTCGCGAGCACCTTGTCGGTGCCCGTCTGGCGGAGTTCCACCTTGCGGCCGACCTGCGTCGTGTACCATGCGGGGGCGTCGGTGCGGCAGACCAGGCGGCGGGGCTTCGGGTTCACCACTCGCATCCAGGGGATGTCGTCGCGCTGGGCGGTGTCGAAGTTGTTGTTGAAGAACTGCGGGTCCGCCCCGTTGCCCGACCAGTGGCAGGTACAAAGGTACCGCGGGAAGTCCGGCTCGAAGGTGATGCGGTCGATGACCCACTCATACCCACCGCGGATGACCACATCGTTCACCCGCAGGTCCTTGCCCAACACGTTCTCGGTCTTGCGTTTGGCCGTCTTCGTCGTCTGCTTCGCCATCGCATGCTCCTTTCATGTCGGCCGCCTCGGCCGCCAGCAGGTCTTCGTGCGAAGGCCTGCGGGCGGGCGGGGCGCGCCCCGCCCTCAGTCGGCCAGCATGTCGATGACCCGCCGGTACGCGGCCACGTCGCCCATCGTGCCGACGTACCCGTCGAGGTGCTGCTGAAGGTCGCGGGCCACGTTGTGGTTCTCGTTCTGGCCCCAGGCGTCGGCCAGGAGGCGGAAGGACTTCTTCACGAGGCAGGTCTTGCCGCCGGCCGTCTCGACGGCCTTGACAAGTCGCTCGCCCGTGATGTGGATGCACCGGCCGTCCCGCGTCAGCGTGGCCGTCCCGTTCGGGCCTTCGATTTCGATTCGCGTCGTTCTCATCTGGTTCTCCTTCGTGGTTCGTGTTCGCCCCCGCCATGTGGATCAGGGCATGCTTTCGGAGACGAGTCAAGGCGAAAAGATGGACCATCATCAATAATTCCGGGAGACCGGCCGTGGCCGAACAGAGCCTGACTTCAACCGAACGCGTGAACCCGGCGGCCCTGGCCGTCGAGGATGCGGCCCGGGCCCTGGGCCTGCCCGCGGACGCCGTCCGGCAGGACATCGCCGAAGGCGCCCCGACCAATGCCGACGGCAGCGTGAACCTCGTGCACTACGCCGCGTGGCTGAACATGCGACTGAAGGAAAACGATGGCGATTGACCTCACGAACCTGACCCAGACGGAACTCCTTCAGCTCGTGAACGCCACGCCGCTGGGGACGGTCCTTACGCGCTCGCGGCTCCGGCGCCAGATGGATGCCGCGGCGTTCCGCTTCGGCGACGGCGCGCGCATCCACTTCGTCAAGTACGTGCGGTGGCTCGTCACGGAACACGACCGCCCGCGCCCCAAGCCCATCGACTACGTCGAGGCGAAGAAGCGCCAGGCCGAGCGGAACCGCGCCGCCACGAAGGCCTCGCAGGACATCCACCCGATCCCGGAGGTCGTCGATTACGAGCGCCGCCAAGCCGCCGGCCAGTCTTTCCACCTTTTTTGCATGACCTACTTTCCGGGGGTGTTCTGGCGGCCCTGGTCCGAGGACCATATGCGGGTGATCGGCAAGATCGAGCGGGCCGTCCGCGAAGACGGCCTGTTCGCATTCGCCATGCCGCGCGGGTCGGGGAAGACTGCCCTCGCGCGGTGCGCAGCGCTCTGGGCCATCCTCTACGGCTACCGGCCCTATGTCTGCATGATCGCCGGCAGCCAGGACAACGCGCGGGAACTCCTGAAGCCCGTCTGCACGTTCATCCTGGAGGAGCCGCTCCTCTTGGAGGATTTCCCCGAGGCCATGTACCCGCTACGGTGCCTGGAGAACTCCTCGAAGCGACAACTCCAGCAGCACATCCAGGGCCGCCTTACGCACGTCCACTGGGGCCTCGACAAGATGGTCTTCCCGTCTGTCGAGGGTCAGTACCTGCCCAGGGCGCTGCGGGACGACGGCGTGGAGGTGTCGCCCTCGGCCGGGTCGATCATCACGACCACCAGCCTGGACTCGAACCTTCGCGGCCAGCAGCATACCCGCCCCGACCGGACCATCATCCGGCCGTCGCTGGTGCTCCTGGACGACCCGCAGACGCGGGAATCGGCCCGGTCGGTCGAGCAGACCAAGAAGCGCCTGGATCTCCTCCACGGCGACGTCATGGGCATGGCAGGGCCCGGGGAGACCATCTCGTCGCTCCTCACCTGCACGGTGATGTACGAGGGGGACCTGGCGGACACGCTGCTGGATAAGGAGACGTCGCCTGAGTGGGACTCGGAGCGGACGCGCCTCTTGTACGCCTTCCCCTCCAATGAAAAACTCTGGGAGGAATACGCCGAGGTCCGCCGCACGCAGGGGAAGGCCGCCGCAACGGAGTTCTATGGTACGCATCAGGCGGCGATGGACGCGGGGGCGAAGGCCGCGTGGCCGGCGCGGTTCGATGGGAAGAAGGGCGAACTCAGCGCCGTCCAGCATGCGATGAACCTGCGACTCAGGATGGGGCATGAGGCGTTCTCGGCGGAATGCCAGAACGAGCCGATGCAGGAACAGTTGCACGACGAGGTTCTGACGCCTGAGCAGGTGTGCGAAAAGGTCAGTGGCCGGCCGCGCGGCGAGGCGCCGCTGGCGGCGACCAAGGTCACCATGTTCATCGACGTGCACGACCGGCTTCTGTACTGGTGCGTGTGTGCGTGGCAGGAAGACTTCACGGGGTACGTCCTCGATTACGGCACGTTCCCGGACCAGCGGCGGGGCTACTTCACGATGGCCGACGCCACGCGGACGCTCGGCCGGTCGTCCCCCGGCATGGGGACCGACGGCGCAATTCAGGCGGGCCTTGAGCGACTGGTCTCGGATTATCTCGCCAGGGACTGGAAGCGGACGGGCGGGGGCCTCATGAAGATCGATCGCCTGCTCGTGGACTCAGGATTCAAGCCCGGCCTCGTGGCTGCGGCCAAGCACAAAGTGGGCGGCTCTTGCGTGATGCTCTCGAAGGGCGTAGGCATCAAGGCGGGCCGTAAGCCCATGAGCGCTTACCAGCGCCGGCCCGGTGAACTGCATGGGCACTTCTGGTACGTCCCGAACGTAAAGAAGACAGCCGAGTTCCCGCACGTGCAGGTGGATGTGAACTACTGGAAGACGTTCGTGCACGCCGGCCTGGCGACGGCCGCCGGGGACCGAGGGGCCATCTCCCTCTTCGGGCGAAAGCCGAAGGACCATGAACTGTTCGCGGAGCACATTGCCCGCGCGGAAACGTGGGTTGAGACCCAGGGCCACGGCCGCGTGGTCCACGAGTGGTCCCAGAGACCTTCCCGCCCCGACAACCACTGGCTCGACTGCCTGGTGGGCTGCGCGGCCGCCGCGTCGATGTGCGGTGTGAAAGTGCCGGGCGAGGAGGCCAAGCCCGCCCGCCAGCGGAAACGCTACACGCAGGAAGACCTGAGGAGGTAACCACGATGCCTGCCACTTCGACGAAGCCGGTGCCGCAAGTTGCTCCGCCTGCGGATCAGCGCGGTCTCGTCTGCCGCCAGTGCGGCTGCTGCCACTTCCGCGTCATCTACACCCGCCCGGCCTGGGGCAGCTGCATCCTGCGGCGCCGCGAGTGCCGGCACTGTGGAAAGCGGGTCACCACATGGGAGAAGACGGGCGCGTAGGAGGTCACCCGAGTGGTCTACCGGCATATCGCTTCGGCGTCCACGTAACGACCAACTGGCCGTCCACCGAAACGGTGTCGAGCCGGCGTTCGTGTGAAATGGCGTCTCGTACTTCGCCGCCATCTGTTCCACGAACGTCGCCATTGCTGCTCCGCCCGCCGTGGTGGACGTGGCCGTGACCCTCCCCCATTTTATGTACCGGGCCAAGAGAAGAAGCCGCGCGGGGATGCGGCTCCGCACGGCTCGCATTACTCTGGACCCAGCCCGAACCCCAGGGTCGCTTGCACAAGGCCCACGGCGTGCGAGGGTCTGTCCTACTTGAGGTGAATTCGGGCCACATGGGATTGCGGAGGCCTGGCAGTCAAGCGAATCATGTCTGCCTTGCCAAGCATCCACGCCGTGGGCAACATGCCCTTGTGCGCCTCCTTAATTCGCCCGGCGGGATCAAACCCCTGTCTCCCATCCGCCGATGTTGATTCCACGAGGGGGCATCGCAAGGTTTGTCACCGCGTTGAAAAGCGAGTCGAAGAAGTCCTCGCCTGCAAGTGTTCCCTGCAACATGCTACCGATGGGCCCGACGAGGAGCGCCGTTGGAACGTCGGCACGGAGAATCGGGATGTTGAGACCGAGCGTACTGAGGCTCAGATGCGTATCGAGCGGCCTTGTCCAATCGTCTTCCGACAGCGAGACTGTGACGTCCGGCCCTGCCGGCGAAATGGTGACGCCACCCACCACGATATCAGGCGGATCGCCCGTCCCTCCGCCCGAGATCAGCCACGGTAAGTTCCCGGTGAGGTCCCAAGAGAAGGCCGGGTCGTCCTCTGCGTCCGCGCGTCCATCGCCATTCGTGTCCTCCAGTGGCAATGTCATAACGCCGACCCCGACCTCGACAGGCCCCAAAGCCAACGGCGTGCATCGACCGCGGATGGGATCAAGCAGGCCGATCTCGCCGCCCGGTCCTTCGATTTGGCCTTGGACCCAGATGGTCGTGTAGTGCGCCAATGCATCCGTCGTAAGCCCGGCCAGGTCGGCAAGGTCAAACGCGATCAAGAGCCCTCCTTCAACCAAGTGGCCGTCCACCTTGCCGGCCATGGGAACCTTCACTTTGGCGCCAAAGGCCAATGAGACCTCAACAAAAAAGAGGGGCTTCGCGCCCGCTTCCTCAATCTGCTCGTTGGCCCAATTCGCCAGGCTCTGCCACATGCCTCCCCAGCCCCCCTCGGTCGGCGAATCAGTGACCGGTGAGTTGATCGAGAAATGATAGGCTCCGGTCGCACTTGCGGAACCGCCGCTGAACTCCACGTAATAGACGCCGCTGGCCGCGGGGGTAAACGCAAAGGTGCTATCCGATCCGCGGGAGAAGTTACCGCTCAGGACCGGCACTGAGAACTGATTGAGGATGCGGACCACCCCGCTGGACAACCTGCTGTCTGTGGCTGCCCCAGCCAACACTGTGCAGGTCGTGCCCGCCTCGCCATATATTGCGATAACATCTCTGTCACCCGCCACGTCGATTCCAGCCTCGACGACCGCGTTGGGCAACACGCGGCGAGCGTCGGCGGGCGTATTGCCAAAATCGTCGGTGTTGAAATCGATCTTGAGATCGTATGCGCCGGTAGTGCCAGTTACTCCCGAAACGCAAATGTAGTAGGTGTACCCCTTGGTGGCGCCACGATACAGGAAGGCGTCATCGGCGGTACCTGTCCCTTGGTCACGGCCCTTCACAACAGTGCCTTTGAAGAGCCCAAGGTCGGCCCATCCCAAATTCTCCTCAATCAAGGTGACAGTGCCGTTCAGGCTGCTGGACCTTGAATCGACAGTAACCGAGATGGCGCCCGCCGTATTGGCGGGTGCGACGACCTTGAAGTAGTCAACCTCGCCAGCATAGGAAATGGACTGCCTGCTGAGAGTCTGGTCCCCACTTCCGTTACTGCTGAGAGTAACAACTGTCGGAGGTGAGTCGGCAGCGTCAACATTTAGAATGAAGGAACCGGTGCTGCCGGCGAAGCCGGACGCCAACACGTAGTATGTTTTCCCTGCACGCAACGAGAGCCCGATGCTGCTGTCCGTGGGGTTCAGGGGGTCCCACGAGACGATACCCTGATCGTCATTTGCCTGCAACCTGTTCCCCGAACCGTCGTACACTGCCAGGAGGGTGTTCAGATCGCTGCCCGGGGTGTCCGTATCGAAGGATGCTTGGCCGCCAGTTCGTGATACCAGACGATACAACGCCTGGCCTGTCGAGCCCCCAATCGTCCCACTTACATTCGCCTTGCCCCACGGGTCCAACTCCAACCAGCTGTAGCCCAGAGATGCGGGGTTGATCGAAACCGGCGGCTCGGTAAAGCCAACTGTCCCAAAGTCCACCAACAGGCTGTAACTGCCCGTGCTGGCCGCGTTGCCTCCTGCACGAATGTAGTACGTCTTGCCTGGAGTTATGCCGGTGGCGAGGTAAACTCTGGCATCGTCGGCCGAGCCCACACCTTCGTCTCTGGCGCGTTGTACCAGACCGCCCAGCAGGCCCGTGTCCTCCCAGACACTGACCACGCCGTTCATGCCGGTCGTGGAGTCCACAGTTACTCGCAAGTCGCCCGACGCATTCGTGGGCGCGGTTACCCTGAAGTAGTCCGAGTCGCCCACCGGGCTGACTGATTGTCGGCTCATCTGCCCATCCCCGGTGTTGGGCGCCAGGCCGATCGTACTGACCACGCTGTCCCAACCATCCACGTTGAGGGTGAAAGTGCCCGTGCTGCCTGACACGCCGGAGACCATAACGTAGTAGGTGGAGCCGGCCGTCAAGGACATCTCCAGCCGGCTGTCCGTCGGGTTCAAAGGGTCCCACGAGAGCACGCCCTGGTCATCGTTCCCGCCCAGCCGAACCCCCGAAGCGTCGTACACTGCCAGGAGAGTGTTCAGATCGCTGCCCGGTGTGTCTGTGTCGAAGATGGCTAGACCGCTTGTGTCCGGCACCACGCGATACAACACTTGATCTGTCAGGCTGCTGATCGTGCCGCCCACATTAACTCTGCCCCACGGGTCCAACTCCAACCAGACGTAAGGAGTGGTTGTCGGATTGATAGTCCCGCGGATCAGCCCGAAGCTCCGGGTGCCCGACCAGCCGCCCGGGTTGCCCGTCTTGTCTTCAGCCATTATCCGCCAGTACCAGGTCCCCTCGGACAACGCCGCCGTCACGTCCCATGCCGTGGTCGGCTCGTTCACCCATACGTCACGGTCCGGCAACAGCCAGCCAGTGCTCGCCCCCAGCCAGTCGTCCACCTGGACCCGATAGCGGTAGGTTCCGCTGGTGCCGTCCGCCGCCAGGTCCCAATCCAGCGTCGGCGTTGAGTCCGAAGTGACCGCCCCGTCCAGAGGAGCAACCATGTTCGGGACGTTCGGATTGCTGGTGTCGATGGTGAAGCCCAGGCTCGACGCCGGGCCGACGTTGTGTCCCGCCGAGTCGTCCACCGCCCTGACGTAGATGGTGTGCGCCCCGTTGGCCGTCACCGTCGGCGTCCAGTCCACCGTGCTGCCCCAGCCCAGCAGCGGCTTGCCGATCCACGTCCCGCCGCTCTCCGGGGTCGAATCATCCACCGCCGCCCAGTAACCTTGAATCCCGCTGGCGTCCGTCGCCACTGTCCACCGGAACGCCGGGGTGGTGTCCCTGGTGATGTTGTCCGTTGTCAGCGTGCCGCTGGTAATCCCCGAGGGGGCCGTGTCGTCCAGCAGGTCCGGCGTGCCGGGGGCCGAGGGAACAATGCCCTCAGATATCGTGAAGCTCCGGGTGCCCGACCAGCCGCCCGGGTTGCCCGTCTTGTCTTCAGCCATTATCCGCCAGTACCAGGTCCCCTCGGACAACGCCGCCGTCACGTCCCATGCCGTGGTCGGCTCGTTCACCCAT
>Ga0315274_10012190_pt1 | contig 12282 bp, 12 predicted proteins | sample YL17G02_20_MG_FD_203700 | JGI IMG/M metagenome (GOLD analysis project Ga0315274, IMG submission 203700) | Sediment microbial communities from Yellowstone Lake, YNP, Wyoming, USA - YL17G02_20 | ecosystem: Environmental > Aquatic > Freshwater > Lake > Sediment | place: USA: Wyoming | collected... | reverse complement strand
ATCGCTTTTCTTCGGTGATATAGGAGTTATTGCAAGTGCACTGGCTGTCGGTGGAGTGTTTGCCACTATCACTGTAGGTGATGTCTGTAATGTGCCATAGCTGGTTCCATCATAGGGTTCGACTGTGAAATACCATTTATCTCCCTTCGTTAAAGCACCCACTGGCACTGTCAGTGTAGTATATGTTGTCTGCAACACACTATTCTTATACCACTTTATCTTACTTGCTCCCTGTGGATCATTATCTGCATCACTGTATGTGTTGCTTCCTGTAAGGCTATCGTTTTTCTTCGGTGACGTAGGGCTTATCGCAAGAGCACTGGCTACTGGTGGAGTGTTAATTACTGTCACTGTAGGTGATGTCTGTAATGCGCCATAACTGGTTCCATCATAGGGTTCGACTGTGAAATACCATTTATCACCCTTTACCAAAGCACCCACTGGCACTGTCAGTGTAGTGTATGTTGTCTGCAACACACTATTCTTATACCACTTTATCTTACTTGCTCCCTGTGGATCATTATCTGCATCACTGTATGTGTAGCTTCCTGTGAGACTATCGCTTTTCTTCGGTGATATAGGAGTTATTGCAAGTGCACTGGCTGTCGGTGGAGTGTTTGCCACTATCACTGTAGGTGATGTCTCTTCTGTGCCGCAGTTTGTTCCATTGCAAGGTCTGATTGTAAAATACCAGCTATCACCAAACGATAAAGCACTTGATGGCACTGTCAGTTTATCGTTGTATGCTGTTTGCAATACATCGTTTATACCATCATCGTTCTTATACCACTTTATTTCACTGTTAGTTTCTGGATTATTATTTGGATCGCTATATGTGTAGCTTCCTACAAGGTTATCTTTCCTCGTTGGTGATGGTGGATTTATGGATAGATTGCTGACAGTTGGTAAACTATCTATAGTGATTTGTGCGTTTATGCAAGTGTTTGGCACAACAGCGCAGGCAGAATTGACCAAACTAATCTCAGTATTTCGTGCATTTGGAACATCAAAGTCGAAAGAGATTACAGATGATGAAGGAACTTTTGCTATGAATCTAACAGTAGCTACCAGTCCAGAACCTGTCGCAGATCCGGTTAAATTTCCCTCTGAGTAATTAAGCTTAACACCATTTGCGCTATTAGCAAGCCAGTTATTCACACCAGCTCCTATGAATGTTCCTTGCCTGAATGGTTGGAATCCCGATATGCTAGAATATTCGTCCCCTGCCAATTGAAGTTTGGTATCATCAAAAGTCAGATATATTGATATTCCATTTACAGGCTGAATGCCTGCATTCAAAGTAACCTGCAGATCAAAGGCATCACCTGGATTTACTCTAAAAGTGCTATTACCGCTATTTGCTTCTCGCAATCTTAACGACATAGGGGTATCTGTGGAATTGACACACCCATTTAACACTTTTGCGTTAATTATACTCCCATTAACTTGGTTTATTATAACGTCAGTTAAGTTAACCTGGCTTGAGCCATTACCTACCACGCGGAAATTAATAGTAGCAAGCGGGCCACCATTATTATCTACATTAATTCCAATGGGACCTGTTCCTGAAGATGCTGCACCTGATGTAAAATCAATGCTTCCTGATGCGTTATTTACTGTACCTGCGTGCCAAAGATAATTTGGGTTATTCCAAAGTGCACCTTTTGTAATACTCACTGCCTCCAATATGCTTTTATTGAATGAAATACGGAATTCAAAGGTTGACAAGCCAGTTATATTTCGTACCATGACATTTACATTAAATGATGCACCTACAGAGGTATCTATACCACTAGGATTAATATATATGTCCTGTGCATAGGAAAAGCATGAAATAGATAACATCCAGAGAATCAAGACAAAAGTCCACCTATACCTTGATTGAATCATATTTTCCCCCTAATTTGTTTTGTAGACATAACCGCATTGTTCCAAGGTAAATTATATTACACATTCACTTTTTCATGATGTTTAAGGTCCATTGTATTCGCCGGTTTTACAGCATTCTTTATTGATGGTGAGATAATATCCAGAATCTTTTCTTCACCTTCGTCTGCCCTTCTACCAGCTTTTACCAGGCTAAATATAAGAGCAATAAAAAAGCAAAAACCCAGTCCAAGTATAATAAACATAAATGTAAACATCTTCTCCACCTTTTGCCTGTTCTAAATTAGCACGGTATTTGCATTGATATACAAAAACGTGTTTAAGCAAGAATTATACCTCAAGATCAGAATTCGTTTGGAATAACAGTGCAAAGCAAGCAATTCCTTATGAAAGACATTAATTTTATTTGAGCAGAGCATTGGTTTAATACTGCGTATTGGTATGAAAGATATTCCGTTTTGATACATTTGTCTCATTTTGGAACTATGTGAAGCTATTATAACATAGATTATTAATTTTTCAGTATTTGAAGGAAGAAAAGAGTAATATAGTTGTATTTTCTGTCAAAAATTGTCTAAAATCACAGGAAACATCAAAATCGAAAGTGAAAGATCGGTTGATAGCATAGAACAGGAAATGATATAAATACTGATAATATAGTGGTTAGGTGATATTCCCGTTTTTTTCAGAAAATTTAAACAGAACAGTATGACAGAAATTTAACACAATGTGGCAAGAATTTGACAAATTTTCTTATCAGAAGAAGGCAATAATTCTGTGGAATTTTTAGTCTTTGTAGTATAGAATTATTACAAGATATTATTTTTAGCCTTTATTCGAGTAAGAAAATTCAATATATTATCAGGATATATTGTAGTCCAAAAAGATCGGAGGACATAAAATGCCTGGGAATCGTTTATTAATTGCGTTTATCATGATTCTTACCTTTACTTGTAGCGTGTTTTATGCGTCGGTCAACTACGTTTACTGCGATACTTATGATGATGACACTTTATTGCAGTTTTACTGGGCTCCTGCCAGCGGCAATGTGGATCATTACAATGTCTATCTCTCAACCAATGGAGCCAATTATACTCAGGTTGGAACAACTCCTACTGCACCGACGCAGGCAAGCCCATACTCCATACCAGTAATTGCCGAAGATGAATGCAATTACCGATTGAAAGTTGCGGCAGTGGATGCTGTCGGTACAGTCGGTCCCGAATCTGATCCTTCGGATCTTGTCTTGTGCAAGCTGAGATCCCCAGGGGATGTTAATGGTACGACAAAAGGGGATGCTGATGGTGATCTGAGAGTTGGAGCAAGGGACTGGGCAGTATTGTGCGCATCTTGGGAGCAGAAACGAGGGGTTGATTCCTCTTTTAATTACAGAGCAGATTTCGATTATGATGATCTCGTCAATGATACTGACTGCAGTGTGATTTCATCTAACTGGGGGAGTGTATACAGTGGGGCGATAGGCAAACCAATACAGCAATTTCCAGTGGTTTCTTCTGGCAGTAGTTTCAAGGTTAGTTTGACTGCTCCACAGAATCTCAAGGCAGGAGAAGAGGCTTTCATAGACATACTTGCCGAAGAAGCAGAGGATCTGTATACAATGGACTTTGAAGTATCATTTGATCCTAATACTGTCAGGGTTGAAGAGATACAGCAAGGCACGTTCTTTTCTGCTACAGCAATAGAATCAAATCAGTCTGGTAAATCGCTTCGGATTGGAAATATGCCTGATCCTTCATGGATCGCTGGAAAGATCAACCAAAGCCCTGGTCGAATATCTCCTACATTAGTAGCAGTACCTTTGGGGCTGGTCGCTGGAAGGAACGGCGATGGCGTTATCGCCAGGTTCAAGATTGTTGCCAGATCAGGTGGTACATCAACTATTTCACTAAAAAATATCCATGCCTATGATTCCAAACTAAATGCTATCGCCGTGACAAACTTTGATTCTATACTGAAAATTGAGGCTACCAAAAACCTTCTTGAGCAAAACTATCCCAACCCATTCAATCCTGAGACATGGATACCTTATGCAATTGCAGAAGAATGCGACAACGTGATCATAACTATATACAACTTACTTGGACAAGAAGTTAGGCGTTTAGATCTAGGGCAAAGAACCGCAGGCTTCTATACAAGTAAGGATCGTGCGGCTTACTGGGACGGTAAGAACACTGATGGAACTCTCGTTGCAAGTGGTCTGTATTTCTACCAGATAAAAGCAGGAGATTTTTCCTCAATCAGGAAAATGGTGGTGTTGAAATAGTATCAAATGACCCTATGATATATTGATGTCTGATAGATATTACATCCTTTCAGATTATTACCAATAAATCCATTGATGAGTGAACAAAACATAAACCCCCAATGCAAGGTTCGTTACTGAATGTGCAACGATACATGCAAACAGCGATTTTGTGCGGTATAGTAAGAGTGTATATATAATTCCCGCTATTATTCCAGGAAGCCATTGATTGTGTTCTACACCGAATAAAACAACTGTTGCAATTAGCGACAGCCAACTGAACTTGCCTATTGGCACGCTCTTAAAACCCGGATCAATCAGATAGCGTATTAAAAATGACCGCCAGAATAGTTCCTCCATGATCGGGATAACAATAATGGCACCAATCATACGGAAGCATATCCAGACAATTGCCACACTTTGAGAAAAGCCTGCCAATTCATAAGGACTGATGTTTTTAGGGGTGCCAAGTAATGGATAGTAGTTTGTAGGTATGATCCAGATAACAAATACGATCAATCCAATTATAAAGGCAAGAATTGAGAATTTAGGTTTAATTTCGCTGTATGATTCCCTGAACCATATTAATAATGCACCTGTTATGATAGTTTTCAGCGGATAAAGCCAAAGCAAGCTTAAAGGCGTATATGAAGCGAGTCCTGTAAATGCCAGAAAGGTAACAAATGGAACAATATAAGGCAGGGAAGGATGAGAATGTTTGATAGATGATTCCATTCTTTATAATGCTTTAATAAACACAAAATCTTGGTGAACTTTTAAAATCCCTTGATAATCCTGCTCAAACCAACCATAACATCCCACCGAAGAGCATAAAAATACTTCCAAAATACAAAATGTATTCTGGCTTGAATTTTCTTGCCTCCTTCTTATATTTGAATTTTAAGATCAACATCCCGAGTAATATAAAATTACATATAAGTAGCTTGTAGATTAAAACACCATTATACAACCCAAAATGATCTATATATCCCTGAATTACTGGATTGCCTTCTTGAAATTTGCTAGTTATAATACCGCTTACTGTCATTAAGTAATCTATAGCATTAGCCGCAATAAAAGCTAGACATGCTATTATTAACCGCAGCAAGCGATTTGATTCTTCTCGGCATTCATTCTTAACATACCCCATAAATATACCCCCTTGCCATAAAACTATCTGACAGCTATTTTATTTTCTAAAAACCACCTCCACAAAAGCAATTAATAATTTCCAGTTTCCGTTTGAATTCAATTAGCAAAAAGTAAGGTATAAGGCAGTAAGAAAACTGTATACCTTACTTCGATTGAAATAATTGTTTACTTCCTGCGACCAAACCTTATCCTGGCATAGCCCGCAAGACCAACCAGACCAGCACCGAGTAATAGTAAAGTGCCAGGTTCGGGAATTGGTGGGGTTCCACTCGGCGCAACCCAACCGCTTTTGCTTGCATCTGCTGGGTCGATTCCCTGAACATGCGCTGCTGAGTAAAACGGACCATGTCCACCAGCAGATTTGCTAAGAAAGTTAAAAGAATTAGCCGTAAGACTAGAAATACCGGTAATATCATAAACTGATGTTAGATCTTTATTGAAGCGTTTGGAAGGAGGACCCGAAAAAAAGCTGAATTCAATGTCGTATTTACCATCACCATCAGCTTGATATGCATCCAAACCTTGTCTCAATGATTGAGCTTCTACGCCAGATAAATAAGTAATCGTTAGTGAAGTGGGATCAAAACTGGGATCGAGATTGAAATCCCATTCTGTGACAAATTCACTAGATATTAGACCAGAAGTGCTCATAGTCAACGCAACTTGACCTGGTAAGCCACCGTCATCAAACGTTGCGGTCAGCCATGGTGGTGAGCCTGCAGGTGGAGTTGCATCACTAAACTCTATATTAAAGTTGAATGTGAGCACCGTTGCCTGTGCCATCAATGGTATCATTAGAACTAGCACCAATGCGATTATAAGCCTTTTGAACATTTTTCACACTCTCCTTGCCTTTAAATATTTTGAATATATATAGTTAGTAGAATATTTCTTTTGCATATTTCATTATATCAGTTAAATAAAGCTAAGCATATAATCCACCACTGTAGTATACCAAATATGCAAAAAATATGCCGGTATTTTTCCATTTTCATACATGCATTGCAAATGCTCATGAATATTAGCTTTTACAGGTTTTCTATCTCTGGTTTGGGGGTCATATATCTCGAAAATGTCAAAAATCTATACATATATAGAATTATGTGCCAAAATTTATTTTTTTTACCATAGTAGCTAATCAGGATCATTTATTTATTTCAATGGTCTAGCCATAATAATCAATTGTTGTAATTCTGCACATTTTAAGGATAACAGTGTCGAAAATCCATACAGTGATGCTAGGACATTATATAGCAATGGGTTAAGCGATTATTTCAATATATTCAGAACGGGAAGTGTGGGAAATTTATACACTAAGGAGGGGTATGTAGAATTTTTTTTTGATCATTGCTGTTGTAATTTTAGGCAAGAATAAGAGCGATGTAAAATACAGTAAGTGTTTATGATAGAATTGGGCATTCTAAATAGTAATAGCTCAGAGCAGATATCTTTCAACATGTGGTGATCGGAGTTCTGTATAACGCAGAATCGGTTTTAGCTTGATGCGAAGTTCGCCGTCAGCACAAGAAATGCCGTATTTTTCCATCAAATCGTATATTGTCCTGCGCCCTATATCAAGTTCTTTAGCGGCACGAGTCACATTTCCATCATTTTTCAGAAGCGCATTTACGACATATATAATATCTAACAGATCCCGTGATTCCATTAATGGCAAAACCGGATTTTCTTCTTCAGGATCATTGTTGCCCATAATAATTCCCTCGTTCACTCACGATTCTGGATGTAATTGTTTTGTTACTAATAGCTTTGTATAATTATGGTAAGAGCTTTTCCAATATTGGTATTATCTCTCCAGTGAATTTCTTTGTTAATGCCAAAGTCCTATCTTCATTACTATTGGTTATAGAAGATATCCGTATCAACGCGCTGCTTGTGTCTTTGTGCAACATACCATTAAGAACAATATTAAACTGTTGTACATAATAATTGGATACGAGTTTATCGCCGGATTTATATAAATACAATACAATCTGTTTTCCTGAATTTTTCTGAAGTATAAGCCTGTTTACTTTTATCTCTTGATCCCCTACCGTGATGATTTCTGTATCTCTCTTTGCTCTTTCCCATCCTCCCCCTGCAAAGCACACTTCCGGTGGATGAGCAACTTTTCTATTATTCTGAGAAAATACCAATGCAAATAATACACTTTCTCCATCTTGATTTGTATACTCCCGCATAATTGCGTCTCTAGTTTCCAGAATCTCATAGGTTCGCTCATCCATGGAAAAGTCTTTTCCATACCAATTCCCAATAACTATGGGGATATTACGAGTATAGAGTTCGCCAGAATAATCTCTGGTAGAGTAAGCTCCAAAGGTTATAAAAAAGGTAGCTGAAAGTAATCCTGTTACGATCAGGTATCGTTTTGTGGAAATTGACATCCCAGTAGCCTTCCCGCCAGAAATAAACAGGCAAAAGCAATTACGAACACCATAAGTCCAAAACCCTGGTGTAGAAGCCCATCAGTAACAATCTTATTCCCGTATGAATTGGCTATCAAGAGGGTCAGTATTGTTCTGATCATATTAGCTAACAGAGCGATTGGAATTGAAAGCAGAAACAAGATAACCTTCCTGGAATATGAAGCCTTTACAATATATGTATATAAAATCCCAAGCGCCGATAATGAGATCAAGGATTTAAGTCCGCTACATGGATCGTCAACAACAACGCTGGTATTAGACATATAAACGGTGCTTCCTTCTCTTATAACCGGGGTTCCGAGAAGCTGGATAATTGAGACTGATACTTGTGCTGTAAATAGCTTCATCTTAAGTGTAGTAGATTCTATTACAGCCATAGGTGCGGGAATCATAAACAGGAGAAAGCATAGCGGAAAAATAATAGTAAGTGTGAACTTCTTGCCGAAAAAATACACTACTATGCCCACTATAACGATAAATAATGAATATGCTGAAGTGAAATATACACAGGTTAAAGCACTGATTATATGTAGAATCAAACCAGCGATTATAATCCAAATACCTAGCCTTGATGGCTGTCTCGATGTCTTAGCCAGCTTTCGTCTTTTAAGCCATATCAGTACCCCTGAGACAAGAGGGATTAAGGGGCCATGTGCGTAATATGAATCAGCGGCAAACCATCGCTGCCACATCCAGATTAAAACGGGATAATATATAAATCCTGTTAAAAGAATAATTACGCCAGGTTTTAATGCGAGCATAACTTTGGATCGCATAAGATGTCCTTTGGCTTCCAAGCCTTAGAGCTTTCCCCTAAACACCGATATGAATGTCTCAGCTAAAAGCCCTAAATCCATAGACAAACTCATTCTTTTAACATAAGTAATATCATACCTCAATTTCCTTATTATACTCATTGCACAAGTGTCATATCCATTTCTAAGCTGCGCCGGACCTGTTAGACCTGGAGTTACATCAAGTCTGCGGGAGTAACCAGGCATAATCTCGCTAAAATGCTCGACAAAAAACGGACGTTCTGGTCTTGGTCCTACCATGCTCATTTCACCTTTTATCAGGTTCACAAATTGTGGAAATTCGTCTATCTTAGTCTTACGTAAAATCCTGCCTATAAAAGTAATCCTTGGATCGTTTTCCACAGCCCATACAGGTCCTGTTTTCTTTTCCGCATCAACCGACATTGTTCGGAACTTATACATTTTGAATAGCTTACCGTTTTTCCCTACTCTCACCTGCCCATAGAATACTGGCCCTTGAGAATCAAGCTTTATCAACAAAGCTACAATAAGGAATATTGGAGAAAGTAATACCATTCCTGATATGGCAACAGAAATATCCATGAATCTTTTTATTATTAGGTACCATCTTGGCAAATTTACATTTTGCATCTCCTCCACTCTATGCAGATATTGGTAATGTTTTCTTATAACATCATGCAATTCCATATATAGCTGTGTTTGTGCCGAAGTGCTGGAGTTAGGGATCATATATTTAGTTTCCTTATCTATAGAATTTGATATACTAAAATATCTTTTCACTTCTTCCATATAATACCCCTTGTCTCAACAGACTCTAATATTGAAGAAACAAAACTTGACAAATAAACAAATTTTTGATAATCTATGAAGTAACTAAAAATGTTTGCAGAATTCGTGCCATCTTTGGTTATATAGGTATAACATTATAAAACTTATATATATTCCAATATTTTTGATGATAATTTGGAATAACTGGCTTGTAACATCAAGCTTTAGGATGTCGTAAAATGCAACATCCATCGAGTTGTATAGAAATGTTTAGTGGAAGATATCAAATAACTTCTAAAAATATTTTTAACTTTTTAAATTCAGCGGAGATATGTCAAGGAAGAATTCGTATTAAGTTGAGGTTAATTAGTATTCGAAAATAAATTGCAATTTTTATCGTAAACTATTGGGTTATTTTAACAAGATTTTCCAATATACAGAAGATGCTACGCAATGTTACAATTGTGTTATACTGCAACAGCCACAGTAATTGAATCCCCAAATCATATTTTATATAATCTTGTTTATAATGTCAAGGAAAAAATAAATGATAATACACTATATGGTTATGGGGAAAGCAAATCACATAGGGTATTTCAATTGTGCTATTAGACAGCGGATATCCCGTTTAGTTAGGAAGGCACTTTTTTCTCCAAGAAGTTGAATAACCACATTGGGGCTATCAAGTATTTCATCTGTCACTATAATCTTAATAGATTACATGTATAGCAAAATCAGCGTTATAATCACAGAATAAAGGCATAATATTTGCAATAGATAAAACTGAAGCTATTTTATCTATTTGTATTTATGTGAATATATTATTGAGAATCATGAAAAAGATAGGACCAAAAAGATTAATACTTGATTATTATGATAACGAATCATCAAAAGCGCTGGAGTTTCGCAGATTAGCAAGTAATATAGAACATTATAATAATCCTTATAATAATCCTTCGGAGATAAGAAGCATTCTGGTAACAAGTGCCGCAAAACACGAGGGAAAAAGTCTTATTGCCGCTAACCTGGCAATAGCTATTGCTAAAAGAGAAGAAGAAAAGAAGGTTCTACTGATAGATGGTGATCTACGCAGACCAACCATACATTCGTTATTCGGTATAAGAAGGTTTCCAGGAATGTCTTCTCTGCTTGAAGGAAAAGCGGATCTGTATAATGTAATTTGTGGTACGGAACTGGAAAATTTAAAGATTATTCCCAGCGGACATACTGTGGATTCTCCTACGCAACTGTGGAAAAATACGAAAGATGTTATAGATAAATGCAAAGAATCGTGTGATATCGTGGTATGTGATTCTCCGCCTGTAGTGCCGGCGGATGATGCTAGTATAATTGCACCTTACATGGACGGAGTATTAATGGTTGTAATGGCTGGCAAAACTGATAAAATGATTGTAAAGAGAGCCATGGAAATACTGGATGGTGTGAATGCCAAGATTCTGGGAATAGCTCTAAATAACCTTCATAAAATGTTACCGTATTATTATGACTATGGTTATTACCGTTACAAGTATGATAGAAAATATACTGCGAATGGTAAACAAAATAAAAGCGAATAACCACATCAGGCGGTGTTAGTTCTGGAGGGATAAAATGAGTACATACCTTGTTACAGGTGGCGGTGGATTTATAGGTTCCAACATAGCTCATGAATTAGTCAGGCGTGGAGAGAAAGTAAGGATTCTTGATAACTTTTCCACCGGAAATAGAAAGAATATTAGCGATATTCGTGATGATATAGAGTTGATCGAGGCTGATATCAGGGACCTGGAAAGTGTATTACATGCTGTGAAAGGTGTTGATTTTGTTTTACATCAAGCAGCGTTACCCTCTGTTGCCAGATCCGTGAGTGAACCCATAACGTCCAACGAAGTTAATGCGTCAGGAACGTTAAATATGCTTGTGGCGGCTAGAGATGCAGGAGTTAAGAGATTTGTTTTTGCGGCTTCTTCATCAGTCTACGGAGATACGCCTGAACTTCCAAAAAGGGAAGATATGGTGCCGCGCCCTTTATCGCCTTATGCTGTAACTAAGCTGCTTGGAGAGCATTATTGTAGAATATTCTATAATCTTTATGGTCTGGGGACTGTGAGTTTAAGATACTTTAATGTCTTCGGTCCTGGTCAGGACCCATCATCACAATATTCAGCGGCAATACCTAAATTCATCACTGCAACAATCAAAGACGAATCAATTACAGTATATGGCGATGGTGAGCAATCACGAGATTTCACGTACGTTCAGAACGTAGTCAATGCAAATTTGCTGGCGTGTGAAGCACCAAATGCTGGTGGTGCGTTTATGAATATCGCTTGCGGCAACGGAACCACCTTAAATCAGCTTATCTCGTCCATAGAAAGAGAATTGGATATTAAAGCGAACATAGTATATACAGACCCCAAACCAGGAGATGTTAAGCACTCCATCGCCGATATTTCTAAAGCCAAAGAATTAATTGGCTATGAACCTGTAATTGGCTTTGACGATGGGCTTGCGGAAACAGTCAAGTGGCTCGTAAACGGGCAAAAGAGGTAGAATAGATTCACCGCAGAGACGCTGAGATCGCATAAAATAAGCAGAATGAATCCATGTTTCATATTCCCTCCCTAGTTTATCTCTGCGGTGAAAAAGAAATTTCGATGAATATAAACAAACTAACTCAGGTAATTATAGGCGCAGCAATTGAAGTTCATCGGGCTCTTGGTCCTGGTTTATTAGAGTCAGCTTATGAAGAATGTTTGTGCAGGGAGTTATCGCTACAACAAATACAATTTGAACGTCAAAAACTATTACCATTAGAATACAAGAAACTAAAAATTGAATGCGGATATCGGCTTGATCTTTTAGTACTCGACTTTGGCACTTTTTGTTTAATTTTGATACGGATGTCTGAAGCCATTTTAGGTAAAGTTTAAACCCAATTATCATAAGCATCCACAAGCATAGATCATAAGAGAGCAATCAAGATGCTAAT
>Ga0315274_10012189_pt1 | contig 12282 bp, 10 predicted proteins | sample YL17G02_20_MG_FD_203700 | JGI IMG/M metagenome (GOLD analysis project Ga0315274, IMG submission 203700) | Sediment microbial communities from Yellowstone Lake, YNP, Wyoming, USA - YL17G02_20 | ecosystem: Environmental > Aquatic > Freshwater > Lake > Sediment | place: USA: Wyoming | collected... | reverse complement strand
CTGGTTGGCAAAGCTCATATCCATGACCATGGCCGGATGCCCTTCGGCGGCGGCGAGGTTGATCAGCCGCCCTTCGCCGAGGAGGTAAATCTTCCGGCCGTTTCGGAGGGTGTACTCGTCGACGAACTCGCGGATCCGCTTCTTGGCCTTAGCCAGGGCCTCGAGGGCCGGGATATCGATCTCGACGTTGAAATGGCCCGAGTTGGCCACGATCGCCCCGTCCTTCATCGCCTCGAAGTGTTTTTTAGCGATAATGGTCTTGTTGCCCGTGACCGTGACGAAGATGTCGCCGATCCGGGCCGCTTCGGCCATCGGCAGGACGTCGAAGCCGTCCATGACGGCCTCGATGGCCTTGATCGGATCGACCTCGGTGACGATGACCCTCGCCCCCCCGCCCCGGGCCCGGGTGGCGAGTCCGCGGCCGCACCAGCCGTAGCCGGCGATGACGAAGTTCGAGCCGGCGAGCAGGACGTTGGTGGCCCGGAGGATGCCGTCGAGCGTGCTCTGGCCCGTGCCGTAGCGGTTGTCGAAGAAGTGCTTGGTCTGGGCGTCGTTGACGGCGATGATCGGGTAGCGGAGGATCTTGTTCCGGGCCATGCTTTTGAGGCGGATGACGCCGGTCGTCGTCTCTTCGGTTCCGCCGATGACTTGGGCGAGGAGGTCCCGGAGCTTGGTGTGGAGGACGCTGACGAGATCGGCGCCGTCGTCCATGGTGACCTGGGGCTTATGTCCCAGGGCGCTTAGAATGTGGTTGTAGTATGTCTTGTTGTCTTCGCCTTTGACGGCGAAAACGGGGATGCCGTAATCCTTCACCAGCGAAGCCGCCAGATCGTCCTGGGTGCTCAAAGGATTGGACGCGCAGACGCGGATGTCGGCGCCGCCGAGCTTGAGAGTTTCCATGAGATTTCCGGTCTCGGTCGTGACATGGAGGCAGGCCGCGATCCGGATGCCTTGGAGGGGCTTTTCCTTGGCGAAGTCCGCCTTGATCGAGTTCAGGACGGGCATGAACCGGCCCGACCACTCCATCCGGAGGCGGCCTTTCGCGGCCAGCTTGAGGTCTTTGACGTCGTGCTTCACGATGCTCATGGCCGTCGCCGTCCGATCACAACCCGGCTTCGCGCCGCAGGACTTCGGCTTTATCCGTCTTCTCCCAAGTGAACTCGGGCTCGGTCCGGCCGAAATGCCCGAACGCCGCGGTTTTTTTATAGATCGGCCTCATCAGGTCGAGATACTTAATCATCCCCTTCGGGGTCAGGGGGAAGTGGGCCCGGATGAGCTCCTTGATCTTGTCCTCGGAGACCCGAGCCGTGCCGAACGTTTCGACCATGAGCGAGACCGGCTGGGCGACGCCGATGGCGTAGGCGATCTGAACCTCGATCTTATCGGCCAAGCCGGCCGCGATCAGGTTCTTGGCCACGTAGCGGGCCATATACGATCCCGAGCGGTCGACCTTGGAGGGGTCCTTGCCCGAGAAGCAGCCGCCGCCGTGGCTGCCCACGCCGCCGTAGGTGTCGACGATGATTTTACGTCCGGTCAGCCCCGAATCCGCCAGCGGGCCGCCCTGTTCGAACCGGCCCGTGCCGTTGATGAAGATCTTGGTCTGGGCGTCGAGCATCCCGGCCGGGATGACATCGCCGATGACGATCCGCCGGATATCGTCGCGCAGGTCGGCCATCTTGACCGCGCCGTCGTGCTGGGCGGCGATGACGATGGCCTCGACGCGCTTCGGCGTATCGCCGTCGTATTCGACCGTGACCTGGGATTTACCGTCGGGCCGGAGGTAGGGCAGGATGTGGGCCCGGCGGACTTCGGTCAGGCGCCGGACGAGTTTGTGGGCCATCATGATCGGGAGGGGCATGAGCTCCTCGGTCTCCCGGCAGGCGTAGCCGAACATCAAGCCCTGGTCGCCGGCCCCCTGCTCTTTTCCCTCCCCTTCGTCCACGCCCTGGGCGATATCGGGCGACTGTTCATGGATCGAGCTCAGGACGCAGCACGTCTCGAAGTCGAATCCGTATTCGGCGTGGGTGTACCCGATCTCCCGGACCGTCTCGCGGACGATCTTCTGAAAATCGCAGTATCCGAGGGTCGTGATTTCGCCGGCGATGAGGACGAGGCCCGTCGTCGCGAGCGTTTCGCAAGCGACCCGGCTTTTCGGATCCTGGGCCAGCAGGTCGTCGAGAATGGCGTCGGAGACCTGATCGCAGACTTTATCGGGGTGGCCGACTGTCACCGATTCCGAGGTGAAAAGATGTTTTCCTTCTTGACTCATGGCGAATCCCTCCGCTCAGAAAATTAAAAGTAACGGACAAATTAGCACAAGCGCCCCCCCATTGCAATAAAATTCTATGGCCCGCAATCGTCATTTGGGGTCTTTTTCACTCTATTGCAATCGGGGGGATAAAAGAATAAAAGGAAGGCAAAGGAGGACGGAATGAACCGATCCTACGGCTGCCCGGATGAGGACCTGGTCCATTATACCTGCCTAAGGACGAAACAACCGCCGGCCGTCGACGGCCGCCTGGACGATCCCTGCTGGCGGCCGGCGCCGCGCTCGACCCGGTTCGTCGATCTTGTGACCGGAGAGCCCGGATTTCTCGAAACCCGGATGTCCGCCCTCTGGGACGACGAAGCGTTTTACGCCGCTTTTTGGATCGAGGAGCCGAACGTCCGGGCCCGCCTCACCGAGAGAGATTCCTTCATCTGGACAGAGAACGATGTCGAGCTGTTCATCGCCGGCCCCGACGGCTACTACGAATTCCAGGTCAATGCCCTGGGGACGATCTACGAGGTCTTTTATATCTGGCAGGAAGCCTATCGCCGGAACCGCCATTTCGAACGGCCCGAATTCGATCTGTCCGGCCATACCGTCGACGTCCTGGGCGGTTTTCAGGATTCGTCCCGCTTCGGGAAACATCCTCGGGGCCGGCGTTGGGCTTTCATGAATTGGGACTTTCCGGGACTTCGCTGGGGCGTCCATGTCGACGGCACCCTCAATGACGGCCGGGATATCGACCGCGGCTGGACCGTCGAACTCGCTTTCCCCTGGAAAGGCATGGAAACCCTCGCCCAAGGCCGCCCGCTTCCCCCCCGCGACGGCGATATCTGGCGGATGGATTTCTCGAGGTTCGAAGCCCTCTCCTTCGCCGGCGGGCGGGCCGTCCCCGATCCGGGATGGGCCTTGAACCGTCACGGTGTTTACGATTCGCACATCCCCGAGTGCTTCTCTTTTATCCATTTTTCCAGCCTTGACGTCGAAAGCGAGCGAACGTAAGGCCGTTTGACCCCTTCCTCCGAATTTGGTATTTTGGGCGCGTCTCCATTTCCTCATGAGATCAAAGACATCGGCCCGATCGAAAGCCTTCGGGGCCTGGGCGTGCATCGCGCTCCTCGCTCTCGCCGGCGGGACGGAAGCTTCCCAGAACCTCCCCGGCCCCCCGCCGACGAGGTCCAAGCTCAAGAACGGACTGGAAGTCATCCTCTCCCCCGACCCCGCCTTGCCCGTCGTCGCCGTTGTCGTCGCCTACCAAGCCGGCTCGGTCCAGGAACCGCCCGGAAAAACGGGGCTGGCCTATTTGATCGAACGGCTCATGATGGACGCCGGTACGGAATACGTCGCCCCCTTCCAGCACATCAACGATATCAGCCGGTCCGGAGGGACGCTCAATGCCGACGCCTACGAGGACCGGACGCTGTTCTATCAGACCATCCCCTCGAACCAGCTCGCCCGCGTCCTCTGGCTCGAATCCGAGCGGATGCGGGGCCTCCAGATCACGGAGGCCAATTTTGAGCGGGCCCGCGGACTTCTCCTCGAGGATTTGCGCCGGCGGCGCTCGGGCGAACCGTACCTGGCCAGCTTGTTCGCCTTCGATCAGCTCATTTATTCCGAGTTCGCCTTCAGCCATCCCCTTCTCGGTTCCGAAGACGATATCCGGGACTTGACCCTGGAGGACGTGAAATCCTTTTACGCCTCCGCCTACACCCCCAACAACGCCGTCCTCGCCATCGCCGGAAACCTCAATCGGGCCAAGACATTGGACTTCGCGGCCCGATTCTTCGAATCGATCCCGCGCGGCCGGGACATCCCCCCGTCGACCGAGAATTGGACCTACGGCCGCCAACCCATCGAACGGTCCTTCGAAGAGCCGCAGGCCTCGTCGCCGGCCTTGTTTATCGGATTCCGGATCGGATCGCCGTTCTCCAACGACTTCTACACCCTGACCCTTTTGGATTACATTCTTCTCCGGGGCCGGAGCGCGCGCCTCCCCCGCCGTCTTCTCGATCGGGACGCGAAGATCGCCTATCAGCTCAGCGGGGGGATCGAGCGGCGCCAAGACCGGGCCGTCTACAAGATTTTCGTCACGGCCAGCGCCCCCAATATCCCCGCCTGCCGGAACGTCATCTTCAACGAACTCGAGAAGCTCCAGCGCAATTTCGTCTCCGCCGACGAGCTCGGACGGGCCAAAACCCGCTACCGCCAAAACCTGGTTCTTCGGACCTCCTCGGCGATGGATCGGGCGATCCACCTCGCCGAATCGGCCCTGTCTCTTCGTCCCATCGGCCGGACGATCGACGACCTCCCGGCCGAATTCGCCAAACACATGGCCGTGACGGACAAGGACATCGTTGCGATCGTCAACCGGCATTTCTCCCCCGAGACCCGCATCGTCCTCGATATCCGGCGCAGATGAAGAACGCGGCGGCGGTCCTCGGCATCCTCCTGAGCGTGGCCGGCGGGAATGTTCTTCCCGCCCAGGAAAGAATCCGGAAGCCTCCCCCCTTCGAGCCGATCGATGTCCTGCGCCTTCCCCCCCTTCAGTCGCACACCTTCCCGAACGGATTGAAGCTGTGGATCGCGGCCCGCGATCCCGCCCCCGTTATGAGCCTTCATCTGATCATCGGGGGCGGGGAATGCGCCTCGCCTCCCCAACTTCCCGGCCTGGCGACGCTCGCCGCGACCGTTCTCGGCTTCAGCACCGAGACGCGTCGACCCGCCGAGGTCGAAGAAGCCGTCGAAGCGATCGGAGGGGCGTTGACCGCGCGGGCCTTTCCGGACGTCCTTCGGCTCGGCTTTCACTTCCTGGAAGAGAACGTGGACGACGCCCTCGCCCTCGTCGGCGACATCATCCTTCGGCCCAGCTTCACCGAGCGCGCCTTCCAAATCGCCAAAACCACCGTCACCTACGATCTTCTCGAAAAAGAGCGCGATCTCGAATTCGCGGCCAAGCGCCTCCTCCTGAGGCAGTTGTTCCAGGGCCATCCCTACGAAAGGTTCGCTTTTTCCCGGGACGCGATCCGGGACTGGACGCTCAAAGATCTCGTCCTCTTCATCGACCGGATCGTCCGTCCCAACAACGCCCAACTCCTTCTCGTGGGCAACGTGAACATCGATACGGCCTCCCGCAAGGTCTCGCACGTCCTCAACACCTGGGCGCGACGCGATCCCCTCCCCGCCCCCGTGCCGGCCCTGCGCCCTCCCGAGCGAGACCGCCTCGCCTTCATCGACGTCCCCCGGGCGAAGGACTGCGCCATCTATGCGGGGACGACCCTTCCTCCACTCGCCGCGGCGGACTCGGCCGCTCTCGCCGTCCTGAACCAGATCGTCGGCGGAACCCAGTATTCCCGCCTGTTTATGAATCTCCGCGAGTCGAATAACTATGCGTATTACGCCTACAGCGAAATCGAAACGTATCGGGCCGGCGAGGCGTTCCTGGTCCGGGCGGTCGTGACGACCGACGTCATCGGCCCCGCGGTCGTTCAAGTCCTCGGCGAAGTCCGGAGACTCGCCAAGGAGCCGCCCTCTGCCCAGGAAGTCGAACAAGCCAAGGGATACCTTATCGGCCGTTTTCCGGTGTCGATCGAACGCCCCGAGGCGTTTTCGGGGCGGATCGCGGACATCCTCTCTTCGAACGGCGGCCAGGATCAGTGGAGCCGGTCGTCCGAAATCGTCATCGGCGTCGACGCCGAGCGAACCTTCGTCCTGGCCCAGAGGATCCTAGCCCAGCCATTCCTAGTCGTCATCGCCGGCGCCAAGGAGGCCTGTCAATCCGGCCTGTCCGGATTCGATGAGATCGATTTTTACGACGACAAAGGCCAATTCGTATCCCGGCAAACCAAGCGTAAGGAATCGTGAATGAAGCTCGTCGAATGCGTCCCCAACTTCAGCGAAGGGCGCGATCGGGAGAAGATCCAGGCGATCACCCGGGAGATCGAGACGGCGCCGGGTATCCGGCTTTTCGACGTCGACGCGGGCGAATCGACCAACCGGACGGTCGTGACGTTCGTCGGGCCCCCCGAGGCCGCGGTCGAGGCGGCCTTCCGGGGGATCCGCAAAGCCGGCGAGCTCATCGACATGCGCAACCATCGCGGTGTCCATAGCCGGATCGGGGCGACCGACGTCTGTCCTTTTGTCCCCGTCAGCGGAGTAACGATGGAGGATTGCGTCCGGCTGGCCCGAGATCTCGGCCGCCGCGTCGCCGACGAGCTGGGGATTCCCGTCTATTTCTATGAAGAGGCGGCCTCCACGCCCGAACGCCGCAACCTGGCCGCGATCCGGCAGGGCGAGTATGAAGGCCTCCCGGAAAAACTCAAGGACCCGGCTTGGGCGCCCGATTGCGGCGGGCCGGTTTTCAACGCCCGTTCCGGGGCGACGATCATCGGAGCCCGCGAGTTTCTCATCGCCTACAACATTAACCTCGACACTCGCGACCGCAAGCCGGCCGGCGAAATCGCCCGTGTTATCCGCGAAAGCGGCCGGGCGAAGCGCGATCCGGAGGGGAACATCGTCCGCGACGAAACGGGCGCGGCGGTGAATATCCCCGGCCGGTTCAGCCACCTCAGGGCCGTGGGATGGTATATCGAGGACTACGGCCGCGCCCAAATTTCGATTAACTTCACGAACTATAAAATCACCCCGATTCATGTCGTCTTCGACGATGTCTGCGCCCAAGCCGCCCGGATGGGTCTGCGGGTGACCGGCTCGGAACTGGTCGGGCTCATTCCCCGGGAAGCCCTCCTGGCCGCGGGCCGGTATTACCTCGAGAAGCAAGGCCGCAGCCCCGGCGTCCCTGAGGAAGAGATCGTCCGGCAGGCCGTCCTTTCGCTCGGCCTGGCCGATGTCAGGCCCTTCGACGCGGCCAAGAAAGTCATCGAGATCCAAAAATCGATTGAAAAAGAATTGAAAAAATTATAGAACAGGATCGATGAAGCGGCTTCCCTTGGTTTCCGCGGGACTGAAAAAGCGGATGTGGGCCATAATCGTCCTCGTCGTCGCTTACCTGATTTATATCTCGCTCGGAGACCTCATCCCCCAGTACTGGAACTGGATCGGATTTCGGGCCTTGGAGCGTTCGATCCTGACCCTCGGCTTCATCATCATCCTTCTCATCGCCCTGTCCGGCCTCGCCGCGAGCGAAAAACTCTCGACCCTCGCCATCCGCGACGGCTTGACCGGTCTCTACAATCAGTCTTATATCAAAGCGCGCCTCCAGGAAGAGATCTATCGGTCGGGCCGCTACTCAAGCCCCCTCAGCCTTCTCATGATCGACCTCGACGGTTTCAAGGCGGTCAATGACCGGTTCGGTCATGTGATCGGCGACCGGCTCTTGAAGTCCTTCAGCGGCGTCCTCCAGGACCTCGTTCGTTCGTCGGACATCGTCGGCCGCTATGGCGGCGAGGAATTCCTGGTCATCATGCCTCAGACCGGCAGTCTCGACGCGGCCGCCGCCGCCGAACGCATCCGGAAGGACATCGCCCTCACCCCCTTCCAGGCCGGAATCCATCGCGATCGGACGGTCCAATTCACCATCAGCGTCGGGGTTTTTGCCTCGTCCTCGGGGACCCCCCTGGTCGAGGACGTCATCAACCTCGCCGATGCGGCCCTCTATCGGGCGAAGAAGGAAGGCAAGAACAAGGTCGTCGTTTTCATCAAATAAACCGCGGCCGGAGCGCCGCGGCTCCCCCGAAGAGAGCGAGCGCCGCCAGGACGATCGTCCCCGAAGCGGGAAGGTCGAGGAGATACGCGGCCATCATTCCCAGAACGACGGACGCCGCCCCGATGACGGCGGAGAAAAGGACGGCCCGCCGGAAGCTCGCCGCGATCTGCAAAGCCGCGGCCGCGGGGATGACGATCAAGGCGGAAACGAGGAGAACGCCGACGACGCGCATCCCGAGGACGATCGTCACGGCGGTTAAAACGGTGAGGGCGGCCTCGAGCCGGTCCACGGGCACGCCGGCCGCCCGGGCCGATTCCCGGTCGAACGTGGCGAACAGAAGCTTGTGATAAAACCCCAGCACGGCGATAAGGACGGCGGCGGCCAGGAGGACCGCCAACCACACCTCCGCTTTTTCGATCGCGAGGATTTCGCCGAAAAGATAGGCCAGCAAACCGGCGTTGTAGCTCCGGGCGACCGAAGCGAGGATGATGCCGAGGGCCAGGCCGCCGCTGCTCATGATCGCGATCGCCGTGTCCCCGTGCAGGCCGGCGCGCGTCCGCAGCTTGACCAGTCCGAGAGCGGCGATGACCGAGAAGGCGAGGGCGACGAGAAGCGGCATCCGCCCGACGAGGAGGCCGAGGGCGACTCCCGCGAAAGTGATGTGGGACAGCCCGTGCCCGATCATGGCGTCCTTGCGGAGGATCAGGAAAACGCCCAGGACGGCGCAGGCGACGCCGATAAAAACCCCGGCGACGAGGGCCCTTTGTAAAAATCCGTAGGTCCAAAGCGCGGCCATTCCGGGGGTCCGTTCAATGATGATGAGAGATGAGATGATGTCCGCCGGCGAGCATCTCCCGGACCGTCGCCGAGCCGCAAAAATCGGCGTGCGTTCCGTGATAGACGAGCCGCTGATTGAGGCAGGCGACCTGGGAGACGTGCCGGTTGACGATCCCGATATCATGAGTGACCAGGACGATCGTGATCCCTTCGTCCTTGTTCAACCGGGCGAGAAGGTCGTAGAACCGGCCTTCGGCGCCGGCATCCACGCCCGTCGTCGGCTCGTCGAGAAAAAGGAGGCGGGGTTTCCGGACGAGGGCTCGGGCGATAAAGACGCGCTGCTGCTGGCCCCCCGAAAGCCGCCCCACCGGACGGTCCATGACCTCGGCCATGCCGACGACGTCCAGGGCCCGGCGGACGGCCTCGCCCTCGGCACGCGAGGCCCGATGGAAGGGGGGCCGCCCGGCCAAAAGGCCCATGGCCACGACCTCGCGCGATGACGCCGGAAAAAGCGGATCGAAATGGGTCGCTTTCTGGGGAACGTATCCGACCTTATCCCAGGAACGAAAGGACTCGAGCGGCTCGCCCATGATCGAGACCGCTCCCCGGAACGGTTTGAGCAAGCCGAGGATGATCTTGAGAAGCGTCGTTTTGCCCGATCCGTTCGGACCCAAGACGGCGAGAAAGTCTCCTTCGCTCACGGGAAGGGTCACATCCTCGAGCACGGGAAGGTCCCCGAACCGAAAAGAGACGTGGACGACGTCGACGAGCGTTCGCGGCTCAACGGCAGCCAAGGCCATCGGTTAGAACCTCCAGGTTTCGGTTCATCATCTCCAGGAACGTCAGGCCCGCAACGGACGAACGCGGCAGGTTGTGTCCGGGATAGAGGAAGCGCACCTTCGCTCCGATTTCGCCGGCCAGGACGCGGGCCATCCGGTCGCCGGTCGTCGGCTCATAAAAGACGGTCTTGACGCCTCCGGCTTTCGCCCGGGCTACGATCCCAACCATGATCCGCGGCGCCGGAGCGGCGTCGGGGCTCGCGCCGTAGACGGCCGTCTGGACGAGGCCGTAACGCCGGGCCAAATACCCGAAAGCCGCATGTCCTCCGACGAGCAGCAGCCGGCCACGGCATCCGCGCAGGGCATTCGTATAGCGGTCGTCGAGCGCCCGAAGCTTGGCTTTATAGGCTTCCGCGTTGGCCCGGAAGAAGGCGGCCGAGGCGGGACGGAGGCCGGCGAGCTCGGCGGCGATCCGGTCCACAATGACGAGATCCTGAGCGAAGTCCAGCCAGATATGGGGATCGAAGGCCTCCTCGTCCCCGCGGATCAGGTCCAGGCCGCGGCCGGCTTCGAGGACTTTCAGTCCAGGCCGGGCCACGCCCTTGAGAAGGCCTTCAGCCCAAGGCTCGAGCGAGGGCCCAATGTAGAGGAAGAGGCCGAGTTCGGTCGCGAGAGTCTTGATGTCGCTGACGCGCGGTTGCCAGGAATGGATTTCCGCTCCGGGCGGAATCAGGAGCCGGGTCTCGGCGAGGTCCCCGCCCACGGCGCGGGCGAATTCCTGGAGGGGAAAGATCGTGGCCATGATCTTGACCTTCGCCTCCGGCGGCGGAGAAGCGGCCAAGCCCGCGGCGGCTAAAACGAAAACGGCGGCCGCGGCCCGGACGATGCGTCGCTCGGCGTTCGACATCGCGTTTGACTGTATCGCGAATGCGGGGCGCTTGTAAAGAGCGCCGGCTTGCGCGAGTTCGGGGATTTATGGCATGATGACGAGGAATCCGATCGAAGGAGGATCCCCCATGACCTCGCCTCTCGCCGACCTCAAACCGACGCTGTTGTGGAAGCATTTCGACCGCCTGCTCGCCATCCCCCATTGCTCGGGCGGCGAGAAGCCCTTGGCCGCCGACATCGCCGCTCAGGCCAAAGCCCTGGGATTGGAATGGAAGAAAGACAAGGCCGGAAACGTCTTGGTCCGCAAGCCCGCTTCGCCGGGCCGGGAAAGCGCCGATCCGGTCGCCCTTCAAGGCCATCTGGACATGGTCTGCGAGAAGAACTCCGACATCGTCCACGATTTTTCCAAGGATCCCATCGTCCCGGTGATCCGGGACGGCTGGGTCAAAGCCGACGGGACGAGCCTCGGTTCGGACAACGGCATCGCCGTCGCCGCGTCGTTGGCGATCATGGAGGACCGGTCCCTCATCCACGGCCCTCTCGAATTTCTCTTCACGGTGGACGAGGAACGGGGCCTCACCGGCGCCCGCTCGATCCCCCCCGGCTTTCTTAAGAGCCTGGTCATGCTCAACCTCGACAGCGAGGAGCTGGGCACGTTCACCATCGGATGTTCGGGCGGCGCCGATTCGGAGATCGCCTTCCCGGTGAAGCGGGTCCGGGCCGGACTCAAGGGGGCGTTCCGCCTCAAAGTCGCGGGCCTGCGCGGCGGCCACTCCGGGCTCGACATCCATCTCGGCCGCGCCAACGCCATCAAGATCCTCGCCCGCGTCCTCGATCGGACCGTCCGGAAATTCGACTTCGAGCTCCGGCACATCGAGGGCGGGAGCAAGCATAATGCCATCCCCCGCGAAGCTTGGGCCGACCTGCTTATCGCCCCCGCGTCCGAGAAACGGATCCGCCCCTTCCTGGAACAGGCCTTCGCCGACGTCCGGACCGAATTCGGAAGCGTCGAGAACGAGCTGGCCTGGAGTCTGGAACCCGCCTCCCCCAAAGGCGTCGACCCGATGAACGCAAAGTCCCGGAACGGGCTTCTCGCCTTCCTTCTCGCCTGCCCCCACGGCGTCCTCCGGATGCATCCCCAGATCGCCGGCCTGACCGAGACCTCGAACAACCTGGCCATCGTCCGGACGGGGAAATCCGCCGTCAAGGTCCTCTGCAGCAGCCGGAGTCCCGTGGGTCCGGCCCTCGCCGCCGTGCGCCAGGCCCTGAAGTCCCTGGCCGCTCTTGCCGGCGCCCGGATCGCCCAGCCGGAAGGCTATCCCGGTTGGGCCCCCAATCTCCAATCGGCGCTTCTGACGAAACTCCAGGCCGTTCATAAGGAGGTCTTCGGGGCCGAGGCTCGGGTCGTCGCCGTCCATGCCGGCCTCGAATGCGGCCTTATCGGCGAAAAATTCCCGGCGATGGACATGATTTCCTTCGGGCCCGATATCCGCCACCCCCATTCGCCCGACGAGAAGGTCGAGATCGCTTCGGTCGAAAAATTCTGGGACTTCCTTCTCGCCGTCCTCCGGTCCTTGTCGTAGAGCCTCATCGTCCCCGGACGGGGCCCAGCTTGACCGTCGAACGCTTTTATCTAGAATTTTATCCCTGAGCTTTATTACGTCCGGGAACGGACCTGTTTTCGCCTCAAAATCCCATCCTGCCCTCGCGGACAAATATAAAACCGCCTTCAGGGAATGTCAAGAACGGTTGAAGACGCGGCCGGCCGACGCGGCCCCCTGCCTCCGGCACCCCATCGGTCGGAAATCGCCCGGACCTCCCCCTTCAGGCTCGGGACCAATCACGGAAAATATTCGGCCGGGGGATCGGCAACCATGAGATCCTGAAAGGCGCACTCCGGCGGCGGC
>Ga0315274_10012188_pt1 | contig 12283 bp, 8 predicted proteins | sample YL17G02_20_MG_FD_203700 | JGI IMG/M metagenome (GOLD analysis project Ga0315274, IMG submission 203700) | Sediment microbial communities from Yellowstone Lake, YNP, Wyoming, USA - YL17G02_20 | ecosystem: Environmental > Aquatic > Freshwater > Lake > Sediment | place: USA: Wyoming | collected... | reverse complement strand
GCGGGCGGCGAAGGTTTTGAAGGCCTCGAGCGTCGTCGCCGAGAGCGAGGTCACGCCGCAGTGGAGGGAGCAGGTGGAGCGCGTGCGGGAGGCGCTGCTGCTCTCCGAGGAGGAGGAGGCGGGGGAGAAAACCAGAGCCACGCCGACGGAGCTCCTCGAGTGGAGCGCGAGCCTCCACGGAGAGAGAGCGACGTCGGCGTCGGCGGCGGCGAGGTCGGCGCCGAGCGAGGGGGACTGGCGCAAGCACGCCAAGTCCCGCGGCCCGCGCTCGTCCCCCATCGACGCCCCCGGGGCCCTCCCTCCCCTGCCGATGGGCGTCGCCGCCGCGGTCGGGCTCGTCGAGGGGGCCGGGGCGATCCCGAGCGCCGAAGAGATCCTCGCGATTGTCGCCGCCACTTCTGCTGCCGGCCGCGCTTCTTCGTCTTCGTCTTCGGCCTCCGCCGCTCCCTCTTCCTTCAACGGCAGCGTCCTCCCTTACGGCTCCCCGCATTCATCTAACGACGTCGCCGCCGCGCGGGTCTACTCCGGCGGAGAGGCCACGGCCAGGGCGGCGCTCGCGGCCTACGTTGCGGGAGGGACGCTGCTCTCTTCTTCTTCCTCCTCTTCCTCGTCCTCTTCCTCTTCTTCCGCCGGCCCGGCCGCCGCCAGCGCGGCGACGCCCGAGCTCGCCGCCGCCGTCGCCGCCGCCGCCGACGAGGCAGACGCACCGGGCGCCGAGGGATCCTCCTTCTCGGCGCTCTTCGCCCCCTCGCTCGCCCTGGGGACGGTCTCGGCGCGCCGCGTCGCGGCGGCCGCGGCGGCGGCGTTGGCCCGCCTGCCGCCGCTCCCGGCGGTCTCCGTGCCCAAGGCGTCGTCCCGCGCGAGGGCCGCGCTGGCAGCCGCCGAGGCCTCCGACTTCCACCGCTCGCTCGCGCTCTCGCGCGCGGGGCGTGACGCGAGGGGCGGCGGCGAGCTGCGGCACTGGAGGTGGCGCGGCGTCTTGACTGAGTACGCTTTCGTGCAACCCAAGGCGGGGACGCCTTCGCGCGGAAACGTCCTTTTGATTCACGGCTTCGGCGCCTTTGGCGAGCATTACCGCGGCGCTTCCGCGGCGCTGGCGCGCATGGGATACACGGTCTACGCGCCGACGCTGCCCGGGTACGGGAGGAGCGAAAAGGTATGAAAGAGAGAGAGAGAAAGCCAGTTATTTCATCTTGTTTTCACTTTTCCCCCTATCTTTTGCCCCCCGACGAAAAGGGAACGAGGCTTTTTCTCACCCCACCCCTCTTCTCCTTCTTCTTTCCGTCCCTCGCCCCGCACCCCTCCCCCAGCCGGCTGCACGCTACGGCCAGGGCCTCTGGGGCGCCTTCGTCTCCGAGTTCGCCTCCTGCGTCGTGAGGGGCCCCGTTGTCGCCGCCGGGAACTCGATCGGGGGCTACATCGTCGCCGCCGCGGCCGCCTCCTCCGGCCCCGAGCTCTTCAGGGGGGTGGTGCTGCTGAACCCGGCGGGGCGCGTCGACGGGATCGCGACCGGCCGCGAGACGGGCGGCGGCGCCCCGGTCCAGCAGCGGGCCGAGGAGGAGGAGGAGGCGCCGCGGCCCCCGTCCAGGCTCTTCGTCGAGGCCGTCTCGCGGGCGCTGTTCCTCTACCTCGAGCTGTCGATCGCCAAGACGCTGAAGAGGCTGTACCCGTCCAACCCGGGGGCCGCGGACGAGTGGCTCGCCGCCGAGATCGGCCGCGCGGCCAGGGACCCGGGCGCGCTCGCGGTGTTCCAGTCCGTGTTCTACATGCCCAAGCCGCGCGCGCTCGACGTCCTGCTGGTGAGGGAGTTTGGCGGCCCCTGCCTGCTGCTGCAGGGAGCCAGGGACCCTCTCAACGACGCCGTCGCGCGGGCGAGGGCGCTGGGGGCGGCCGTCCCGGGGATCGAGGTGCGGCTGCTGCCCGAGGCGGGCCACTGCCCGCACGACGAGGCGCCGGAGGAGGTTGCCGAGGCGGTGGCCGCGTTTGCGGCGAGGTGCTTCGAGGGGTCGAGCGGGGGTTCGGGCTCCTCTCCTCGCTCCTCGTCCTCGTCGTCGTCGTCGGCTGCTGCCGGGACCGCGGCGTCGAGGCCCGCGGCGCTCGTTTGAAGGACGAGAGGAGAAATGAGAAGGGAAGAGAGAGAGAGAGAGGGGATGAGGAAGGAATTGTAGAGTCGAGAGTTGTTTTTCGTCTTTTTTTGGGAGAAATGTGGAGAGAGAAGAGAGACAGGGAGAGGGAGGAAACGAAAGGGAAGGAAAGCAAAAAAAGAAAACAAAGAGCACGCCATCGAGAGCGCCGCGGGAAAGAAACATAAAAGCAGCTGCTTCTCTCAAACTCGGAATCATTCTCTTCTTTTCTTGCGCCTGTCGTCGGCCGCTCTCTTTTTGAAAAAAAAAAAGAAACTCCACCTCCTTTCCACTCGAGAGGCAATGCCCCGCTCCTCCGCGCACTCCGCCTTCGTGGCTATGCTATTCTTCTTCGTCGTGCTCTTCGCCTTCGCGAACGGTGCGTGGTAATGGTGTTGGGGTGAGAGGAGCGAGCGCGCGGGAGAATGTTTTTTGCGTTTTGAAAAAGACCTCCCGACGTTTGTCGAAAGGCGCAGTTTTCGATAATGAAGAAAAAAAAACCGAAAGGCGGGCTTCCCTCTCCGTCTCTCTCTCTGCCCCTCTCTCTCTCATTCTCCCCCTCTCCTCCTCTCGGAACGCTCCGCTCCCTCTCTCATCCCTCGAACGAAAAAAAATGACAACAACCAGGAGCACACGCCTTCCCGAAGCGCCGCATCCTCCAGGACAGCAGCGTTAGCAGCTCCGGAGCCGCCGACTCCTCGACCTCCTTCTCCAACGTCGTCACCGGGGAAGACGACTCCCCGGACCGCGTCGAGGCCTCGCCCGCGGTGGCCCTGGCCGAGTCGCCGCTGAGCGACGCGGAGCTGTGCGCCGTTTCGAAGCAGGTACAGAAGAAGAACAGCACGAAAAGCACGAATAAACGAAAAACGAGAAAGAAGAGAGAAACGGCGGGCTTTTTCTTTTTTTCTCAATTTCTCTTTCTCGCCTCTCAACCTCTCTCCCTCTCCCTCCCCCTCAAAAACTCTCCAACCCAAACGAAAAAAAAGATCTACGGCTCCGTGCCCCCCGAGTGCGCCGGCCAGCCCCAGCTCACCGTCCGCAACCTTCCTGTGAAGGTCGGGCCCGTCGGCGAGCCGCTCTCTCTGGGCGTCGACTCCGACGGCGCGATCACCGCGTCGGGCGGCAACCCCCCCGACGTCGACGCCGCCGACTGGGACCCCGTGGCGGGTCAGCCGCTCGCTTCCTCGAAGTCTTCCCCTTCGAGGCTGTCCTCGGGGGCCGTGGCGGGTATCGTCGTGGGCGCGGTGGCCGTGTTCGTCGCGGGCGTCGCCGCGGTGGCGGTCTCGAGGAAGCGCAGGGCGGCGCGCTCCGTCGCCGGGCTCGCCGCGGCGAGGGCCGGGGCAGCTTCGAAGACTTCCTCTTCCCGCTGAGAGCGTTCCTCCCCCCCCCCTTCCCTCTGAATAATCTCGTGACCGCCATTGCTTTGGTCGTTTTTTTGCTCGGCTCTGGAAGACGCGTTTGGTGTTGTAAGGAAGCTTTGTAGCAAAGACCAGGGAGAAAGAAAGAGAAACTGGAGAGAGACAGAGAGAAACTCATTTTCGTCGTTGGAGAGCAAGATTCTTCGGCTTTCCCCCTCCCTCGCTTCCCTTTCGTTTGCTCGCCTTTTCATTCTCTCGGCGCTTCCAGAACGAAGGCTCATCTTGTCTGCTCCCGATCAAAAGCAGAGAGAGGTTCTCGCACTCTCCGCAAAAAATCCTGAGGAAGAAGACGCCGATTGCTCTCCCCCCCCCCCAAAAAAAAAAGAAAAAACCTCTAGAAAACTCCACCTCGAGAAAACAAAAAAAATGGCTGGCGCCGACTCCTCGGAAGCCCTCGACGTCGCCCGCAGCCAGCTCGCCGCCGAGCTCCGCGACCCCGCCAGCGTCGGCTTCGACGCCGAGACTGCGGCGGGCGTCGTCGAGGCCCTGTTCAGCGGGGCGATGGACGGCGAGTCCGTGGTCGAGGGCCTGCTCGGCGGGGACGCGAGGGCGGCGCAGGCCGTCTCGAAGTTTCTCTCCGCGGTCGAGACGGCGAGGGGCGGGGCGGGAGCGGCGTCTCCTTCCTCCTCGGCGGCATCCACCTACCAGCCCGCGTCGCTCTCCGCCGAGGCCGCGGCGGCGCGCGCGAAAGAAGAGGCGAGCAGGAGCGCCGCAGCGGCGGTGGCCGCCGTCTCCACGGGGGCGCTCGCCGCCGTCCCCGCGGGGGCCCGCGCCGGGAGGGCCCTGGCCTTCAAGGAGGCCAAGCCTCGGGCCGACAAGGCGGCCGAGGCGGGCGGCGGCGTCGGCGGCGGCGTCGGCGGAGGCGGGAAGCAGGCGCTCGGAGAGAAGAGAATACTTCCCGCCCAAAGGGCGTGGGCCAACTGCCTCAGCTGCGGCCGCATCTATTCGACGCGCTCCGCGGACGCCGACACGCGCAGGCTGCTGGAGACGGGGCGGTGCGTCTTTGGCGGCTGCGGGGCCAGGGTTGCGCTGCGGGCTGGGGAGGTGAGCGACGTGAGGCCCGCCGGCCGTCCGCCGTCCTCGACTTTTTCGTCCTCTTCTTCCGAGTCGGCGGCGGCGGCCGCGTTCGTCGACGATTTGTCTCGAAACCCCTGGCTCTCCTCCTCTGAGCGCGCCGCGGCGATCTCCTTTGCGAGGGAGGCGGAGGGGGCGGCAGCAGGAACAGCGGCGGCGGCGGGACCGCCAGTGGAAGGAGAGGAAGACGATGGAGCAGCGGCGGCGATCAAACCCGCGCCGGGCCCGTCGAGGCTGCTGTTCTCGCTGCGTCCTCCTCCGAGGCAGCGCGAGCTTGAAGGGAAAGCAGGAGGAGCTTATCCTTTCGAAGGAAGAGAAGAAGAAGAGAAGAAGCAGGCGATTCCGGGCTACTACGCGCCGGACGAGGAGGCGTCGCGGGCCACAGGGAAAGGGAAGAAGAGAGGAGGTTGAGGAAAAAAAAACGAAACGAGCTCGCACTGTAAATTCACTTTTCACTTGGTCTTCTCCTTTTTCTCTCTCCGGCCTGCTGCTGCCTCTTGTTTGTCTCTGGTGAAGGCAACGCACCAGAGCCATCCCCGATGCAGCGACCTCTGACGCGGCGCGGAGGCGCAGCGTCGGCCAGAGCGTCGTCGATGCCGAAGCAGCGGCTAGCATCGCCGATGCTGTCGTGCTCTCTTCGAACTTCGCGCCCCCTTTCCTCGCCTGCTGCTCCCCCTGCTGGTGGCTCTCGTCGTGGCCGCACCCTCGAGCAGCCCTCAAGGACGAGACCAGCAGTGGTCACGCGGCGAGGAGCCTCCCTGGTCGCTCGGGCAGCGCCTGCGATGGCCGCTGCTTCCTCCGCTGCACAGCCCGGCCTCGCCGCCATCGTCGCCTGGGCCTCGGCCGCCCTCTCCGCGGCCCTCACAGTCTTCCTGCTGTGCGCGATCCCGACGCTCGTGGTACGTTCATTATGCGCGCGTGTGCGAAGAAACTAGAGGCGAGAAGGGATGCGGGGAAACCGGAGAGCGTGTTTCGGTTTCTCTATCTCGACGCCGTTTGATCTCTCACCTTCATCTCTCTCTCTCGTTGCCTTTTTTTCCCCCCCATCAACCTCGTCCGCCAGGCCATCCGCCGCGCCGCCGTCGACGTCGCCAGGCTCGCCCGCGCCCTCGAGCTCGAGGTGCCCGACACGGCGGCCTCCGCGAGGCTCACGGGCCTCGAGCTCGCCGACGCCGTGGGCGAGCTGGGCGCGCTGGGCCAGGACCTGACCGCGGGGGCGCGGGCGTCGGCGCTCGCGCTCGCCGACGCGGCCTCGGCCGCCGCCTCGGCGCCCGCCGCAGTCGCCTCGTTCGGGCCCGTGCTCAGGCGTGCCGTGGTGCCCCGCGTGTCGGGGGCCACCGTCCCGGCCCTGCGCGAGCGCGCGGCCCTCCCGAGGGCGCGGGTGCAGGGCCCGACGGCGGCCGAGGTCGCCGCCGCGGCGCGCGCGGGCGCGAGGCTGGCCAGGGGCGCGCTGAAGGCGGGGGGCCTGCTGCGGGCCGTCGACGGCCTGCTGGGGCTGGTCAGCGCCGACAACCTGGCCGAGAGGGCCAACATGATGGACCCCGGGAGGGGGACGTACGGCGGGGCGAGGTCCGCGGCGGGCGGCGGCGGGAGGAGAGGAGGGGTCGGAAGCCCTGGGGGCGGCAGCGGCCACGACGCAACTCCCAGCAGTGGCCGCCGCAGGAGGCGGAGGCCGCCCCCCATCCCGGGAGAGAGCGACAGCGACGCGGCCGCTGTCTAGGAGTAGGAAGAAAGAGGGAGAGACAGAGAGCGACGGAGAGAGGAAAGCACTGTAAAGAGAAAAAAAAGAAACGCGTTTTTTCCCTTTCTTTTTTTTGCTTCAGTGTACATTGGAAGAAAAAAACATTTTCTATTTCCTTCCTCTCGCTCTTTCATCTCACCCGTACTTCGCCAGCAGCGCCGCCTTCTTCCTCGCGACCAGCGCGGCCTCGAGCTCGGCGCGGTCGGGGAGGCTGATGCCCGCGGTGGCGTCGTGGGCCCCGCCCCGGCCCCCGAGCCCCCCGACGCCGCTGTCGTCGTCGTCGCCTCCGTCGTCGTCAGAGCGCTCCTCCGCGCCCCTCCTCGCCGCGGCGGCGGCGCCCCCGCCGCCCCCTCCTCCCCCATGCGCCCTCTCCCACTCCGCCATGAGCCTCGCGTCCCTCGCCGCGTCAGCCGCGGCCTCCTCCCTCAGCAGCTCGGGGTCCTCGTCCTCGTCGCGGAAGCCGAAGTAGTCGCCTCCAGTCCCAGGCGCCAGCTGCGGCCTCGAGGCCCGGGCGCCCGCCCCCGCCGCCCCAGCCCCGCGGGTGGGCGGCGCTTCGAAGAGCTCCTTCACCCCAGGAAGCAGCTTCGCGGCGCCGAAGTAGCGGTACGCGCCCCGGGCCGACGCCGACGCCGAGGCGGAGGCGGCCCCCGCGGGCGCGTCGCCGCCGGCCGCGGGCGCCGCCTTGGAGTAGTCCGGCCCGCCCAGCTCCACGATCCGCCGCTCCCAGTGGCCCTTCTCCCGCAGCAGCTTGTTGATCTCGTCGTTCAGATCCCGCAGCCGCGCCTCGCCCAGGCCCGCGTTCTGGATCTCCATGACCTTGGAGCCGATCTCGCGGACGACCTGCGCCCTCCACCTGTCGGCGTCGGGGAGGTCGTCGCACTCCGAGGCCAGGAAGGGGCGCTTGGCGCGCTTGGCCGCGCCGCCAGGGCGGGCCTCGGCATTCTTCGCGTTGATGAGGCGGTTGAGCACGTTCTGGGATTTCTCGACGTTGCGCGCCATGGTGCCCTCGAGTCAGAAGAAGCAGGAGAGGGAAAGAGGCGGGGTCGAGGGTTTGGAAACGACGGAAGCCGTCGATTGGTTGGAGCGCAGGAGACTGGTGGAAGAGGGCTTCGCCTCCGAGTGACGCCTCGCTGTCTCGCTTCACGCTCTCTCAGGAGGCTTCTTTGATATCTGACGCGACCACGAGCGAGTTTGTACCGTCGAGAGAAGCAAGAAAGAGGGAGGAGGCGCGCCCAAAGGGATTGATTCGCGGCCGGAACAGACGGCGGCGAGACTCTGATTGCTCGACGTCAAGAAAAAGGCAAGAGGAGAGGCTGTCCCAGAGGCTCCCTGTCGTGTGCCTCTGTTCGTCGTCGCAAGGGTGCGAAGGGGAGATCAGGGCGCACGACTGGCAGCAGCAGAAGCAGCAGCAACGGGAACAGCGGCAGGAACAGCAAAGGCTCGATGCTGCGGCCGACGCAAGAGAGAAGAGAGAGTGTTTTTTTTTCTTCCTCTTCACTTTTTTCCGCCCCGTCTTCGACGACCAAGCGCATCGGATCGAAAAAAAAAGAGAGAAAAAAAAAATAGAGTCTTTTTACATTTCCTCGCCGTCGCTCTCACTCCCGCCAAACCCCTGCCCGCCAAACCCCTCGCTGTCGTCGTCGTCCGCGCTCGGGCCAGCCAGCCAAGGACCCCCGCGCTCCCTCAGCACGAACACTCGGTCCCCCCTCTCCAGCCTCGTCCCCGGAGGAGGGTTGGTCACGACGTACGAGAGGCGCCACGTCGCGTTCTCCGACTTGCGGCGGTAGAGGCCCAAGGGAACGAGCCTGCGCCTCCCGGCGAACCGAGCAAACAGCTGGCCGTACGTCGCTCCCACGAGCTGCGGCGGCACGGGAACGGAGCGCAGAGCCGCCCCCCCGGGCCTGCCGTCGTCTCCGGCCAGCTCGGACATGATGTCGGGCAGGAGGCCGGCGCCGCCGAAGAAGCCGGCGCAGGCGAACGCGTCCATGCCCGCGGGGACCGTGACGCGCCCCTGTTTTTTTTTGTTTCGAGGATTTGACGAGAGGGAGAGAGAGGAGACACGAAAAGAGAGGTGAGAGGTCGGTCCTCTCCTCGGCGCTCTCTGTCCATCCGTGGAGCGGAAACTTCGGGGGGGGGGGAAGAGAGGGGAAAAAACCCACCGCGGCGTAGTAGGGGTTGGCCTGCCACGCGGCGAGGCCCTCGGCCGCGGCAGCCTTCTCCTGCCTCTTGCGGGCGAGCCAGGAGCGGCGTGGGGCGTGGTTGGCAGTGCTGGTGTTGTTGAAGGAGTACGACGCGGCGGCAGCGGCGGCGGAGGAGGAAGAAAAGGCGTTCGAGTTCGCCGAGGAGTTCCTCCTCTTGCGCCACCCAAAGTCGTCGCTGGGCACCCCGGCGCTGACCCCCTTGAGCAGCAGGCCGGGCTGCAGGAACCGCAGGCTCGACGTGAAGCACAGCTCGATCACGGCGTAGGGCGGCGTGGCGCTGCCGTCGACCTCTCCCGCGCCGTAGCAGCAGAGCAGCCCGGGGGCGTCGGCGAGCACGGCCGACCTCGACGCCGCCGCTCGGTCGGCGCGGCCTCCGGACGACGTCGCCGCCTCTCCGCCACCTCCCGATGCTGCCGCTGCGGAGGAGGGCAGGGAGGGGTCTTCGAAGGGGGCTGACGCGGCGATTGCGGCCCAGGCGGCAGACTTGTCGGGAGAAGAAGCGGCAGCCGAGGGAGGGGGAAGGGCGGCGGCGACAAAGGCGACGCGTCCGTCGGGCTGCACGACGACGCCGCCGGGAGAAGACTGCGACTGCGACTGCGGCGGCCCCCCCCGTCCTCCTCCTCCTCCTTCCGCGCCCCTCTGCCCTCCCCCCCCCCCTCCGAGGCTCCCGATGCCCTCCCCTCCCCCGGGCCTCTGCGGCAGCGCCAGATACACCAGCGCCCTGGCGCTGGCCGCGGCGGCGGCCGACAGCCCCTCGGCACTCGCGGCGTCGCCGCGGATCCAAAAGACGGGCCCGCCCAGCGCGGCGATGGCGCCGAGGTCCGACGGCCTGTACGTCGACAGGATCACCAGCGGCGTCAGCGAGGCCAGCGGGTCGCTGGCGCGGACCTGCTCGGCAAAGGCCAGGAAGGAGGCGTCGGCGCCGGCGATGATGATGTGGTTGGAGAAGCGCGGCTTGGGCGGGAGAGAAGGGGAGGGGGAGGGACCTGCAGCTGCCGCCGCGGCCGTCGCAGTCCCCGCCGCCACTGCTTCCTTCGCCGCCTCCTTGCCGCCTCTGGGCCTCTCTGCGGCGAAGTAAAACTCGTCATCGACGTAGCCCGCCGAGTCGTCGAAGCTCGAGGTCGACAGGGCGGGGGAGGCGCCGAGGGCTTTCAGGGCCTCGGCGGGGTTGGGCGGCTCTCCCGCGGCCCCGGCCTCCGCCACCGCCGGGGGCAGCGTCGCTGCCGTGGCCTTTTCCCCTTCCCCCTTCGGGAGCAGGCTCTGGACGTCGCATTCCCCTTCCTCCCAGTCGACAGACTCGGTCTCCACGGGCACGGAGGCGCAGTCGACGCCCTCCGGCGGCGGGGGCATATCGGAGTCGAAGCCCGAGGAGGCAGCAGATGCTTTTGACTTTTTCGCCGCCAACGCCGCCGCGGCCAACGCCGCCGCCGCCGCCGCCGCTTTCCTCCTCTTCTTCTCTTCCTCCGCCCTCGCCTTCCTCTCGGGGGCCACCGCCGCGACCACGGCCGATGCGACCCCGCCAGCCAGGTCGAGGGGCGCCCTCGCCCACTTTGCCAGGGTCGCCGCCGCGCCCCAGGTCGAGGCCGACCTGAAAGAGCTCAGGGCGATTGCCGCAGCGGCGGCGTCGTCGACCGAGGCAGACGGCTCGAGCGACTCCGACGCCGACGCCGCGAGGTAGTCGATCGACGAGGTCGCGCCTCCTCTCCTCGCTCGAGAAGGGGAAGCAAAAGAAGGGGGGGAAGAAGAAGAGCTCGCGCGGCCTCCTCCTCGGAGCCAGTCGCTGTAGTCGAGCGCCGCCGCGGCCCTGGCCCCGACCGCGCCCGTCGCGCAGATGACGACGGCCGAGTCCCCGCCGCGGAGCAGCCTCCGCCCCGGGTTGAGCACGGTCCCTGCGACGGGAGCAGAGGAAGCCGAAGCCGTCGGTGCGGTCGAAGCAGCACCAAAAGAAGAGGAGGAAGAGGAAGCAGCAGAAGGGGAGGAAGCAGAAGAGCGCCCCCCTCTCATCACGCCGATCATCAGCACTCCAGTCGCAGCATGCATCGCTGCCGCGGCGTCGGCGAAGGGCACGCCGGCCAGCGAGGGGCTCGCCAGCCGGACGACGTGGATCTTGTTGCCACAGCCGTTCATGTAGCTGCGCAGCCAGCGCCTCCCGCCCGCGGTGCGGGGGGCGGCGGGCGCGAGGGGGCTCGAGGAGGACGAGGAGCCGCCGCCGCGGCGACTCTGCTGCCGCTGGCCGTCCTGGCCTCCCTGCTGCCGAGGCTGCCCGGGCAGCGGCGGCGGGGGCGGCACCGCGGCTCGCCGCAGCAGGTTCGCGAGCAGCGTGCTGGCCCCCGGGCAGAGGGCGGAGAGCGCGAGCAGCCGGTGCCGCGTCTGCTCCACCGAGACGAGGACGTCCCGCGTCGGGTCCAGAAAGGGCCTCACCGCCTGGAGCGAGCGGCGCTGGAGGACCTGGACGTAGAGGCGCGGAGAGCTGCGAAGGATTGGTTTCGAAAGAGAGAGGGAGAGGCAGAGAGAGAGGCAGAGGGAGAGGCAGCGAGAGAGAGAGAGGCAGAGAGAGGGAGAGGCAGAGAGAGAGAGGCAGAGAGAGGGAGAGGCAGAGAGAGAGGCAGCGAGGGAGGGAGGCAGCGAGGGAGAGAGGCGGCGGCGGTGAGCGGCGGGAAGAAGGGGGCGACGGACCAAAAGAGGGCCCAAAGAGCCCAAGAAAAAGGAGGAGGAAGGAAAGGCCGCAAAGACGCACCGCGTGTACGACTTGACCGCCCACACCTGGAACAGCACGTTCAGGTCCTCCTGCGCCGGGCTCGGGGAGAACCGGTCCGCGAGCAGCAGCACCCCGGCCGCGGCCTCGGCCCGGGCGCGCGCGAGGTCGCGCTCGGACAGCGCCGACCCCTCGACCAGCGTCAGCCTGCGCTCGTTGAGCTCCTGGAGCGCGCGGAACTCGAAGTCGGGCTTGCCGCCGAGGACCACCATGCGCGCGTTGCGCGGGAGCGGGGCCTCGAGGAGGGGGGAGGAGCCGGCTGCGGACGAGGGGCGCGCGGCGGCGGCGCTGTCGGCGCCGGCGGCGTTCTCCCCGGCCGGCGCCGCGGCCGCGGCCGCCCTCGCCCCGGCCGCGAAAAACTCCATCAGGAAATCGGAGAACCCCCGCACGTCGGACAGCCTCGCCGAGACCAGCACGTGCGGCTGCTTCCTCCACGCCGCGGGGAGCGGCCCCAGCGTCACCCTCCGCGCCTGCAGCTGGGCCCACAGGGCCGAGGACTGGGCCGGGATGATGATGACGCCGAGCAGGATCATGACCAGCACCGCGAACTTGCCGGCCGTCGACTTGACGACGACGTCGCCGTAGCCGACCGTCGTCAGCGTCGTCGTCACGAAGTAGAGGGCGTCGTGGAACGGGATGCGCTCGACGAGGTTGACGACGGCCGAGGTCGTGAAGAGCAGGGTCGCGACAGACGCGACGAGCTGGAAGAGCCGCACCGAGGCCGCCGACGCGAGCAGCCTTCCCGAAGAAGAAGCGTGCATCTGGCCGAGCTCGCCCGCGAGCAGCGCGACGCGCATCACTCGCAGGGCGCGGAGGGCCTTGAACCAGCGGAAGTCGAAGCTGGAGCCGCGGAGCGAGCCCAGGGAGGCGCGGGCGCGGGAGGAGCGGGAGGACGCCGCCGCCGCTGCGGCAGCGGCCCCGGCGGCGCCGCCCCCGCCTCCGCCCAGGAAGAGCTCGACCAGCGGGGGGAA
>Ga0315274_10012187_pt1 | contig 12284 bp, 15 predicted proteins | sample YL17G02_20_MG_FD_203700 | JGI IMG/M metagenome (GOLD analysis project Ga0315274, IMG submission 203700) | Sediment microbial communities from Yellowstone Lake, YNP, Wyoming, USA - YL17G02_20 | ecosystem: Environmental > Aquatic > Freshwater > Lake > Sediment | place: USA: Wyoming | collected... | reverse complement strand
CTACAGGAGCATTTTCTCTTTTGCCTTGTCCTCCCTAATATAAAGAATTGGTGGAGCCACTGGGAATCGAACCCAGATTTCTGCATTGCGAATGCAACGTCCTACCGTTGAACGATGACCCCATTGTAACCGAATACTTAGTTATAGCAGCTCGGGAACCACACTGCTGCTGATTTGATCAGTCTCAGTTTCCCTTTCGGGCAAAGAGCACGCCAGCTGGTGCGCTATATAAAGAAGCGTCAGGCGTTTGTTAAATTGGTGAGATAGGTAGTACCTGTGTTACCGGGGGGAGCGGATACCACGCAATAGCCGTTAGGGAGATAACTCCGGTCCGGCACCTATCTCATATAATCTGACACAGCCGTAGCCGCGGTTTTGTTCTATCCCTACATTTATCTAAGCACCAACCCGGACTTTACAACGATAAGCACTAATCTTTGTCCTGTTTGGCTTGCTCCTAATTTGTGGTATTAACGAATGGCTTGATACATTCTCCCAATCATCTGCTTTGGAGCCGCGAACTTCCTCTGGGTGCCCGCCCAGCGTAGGGTCGCTTATGTCAAATCTTCAATAACTATACACCAAGTCCGATAACTTGTCAAGCCTTTGGTGGTAAAACCACTGGAGGCGGTGTTATAGGCGCTGCCGGTGGTGTTGGGCAAGATGGTTCACCCCAAATCTTCTGTCCTACCTTGGCTGCCAAGTAAATACCCGTTATCGCTATATAAGAACTATCTAGCTTTGGCATTTCTACCTCTCTTTTTGAAACTGCGTCAAAAGCAATACAAAATAAGATGCCACCACAAAGCGTTAACGTCCAAATCCAAGCTAATATCCTTGTGGTAGAAGGACTATCAGGATTCGCATCAAATATTGATATTAACCATAACCATGCTTTTTTCATATTAAACATCCTCAGCAATTCTCACTACCGTCCAGAAATCAGAAGCAAGATTTGAATTAGCAACATAATCGTAAGGCATTGTAAAATACCCAGCGTTAGTACCTTTTAATCCCCATTTATTTCCCCACGAATTTCTCACAAGAAATCTTTTTTCATAATCATTATATCCTACAGCCATTACAGCGTGACCACCAAGTAATGATTCGGTTTCTATATTTGGCATTGGAACTATACCTGTTTGGGTTACGATATCGGATTCAAAACTATCATAAACCAAAAATCCAAATACAACCGGCAAATTATTTGCCAAACAAAGTTTTAAATGATTAAATGTACTAATAGAATAATAACTATTGACTTTATGAATTGCAGCATCGGTATAACATTGTGGGGTTGGTTTTTGATTAAAAGCATTAATTTTGTAAGGCCAATTTTTCTCTAAACACACTCCCCATTTTACCAAAGCCTTCGCTCCGCTTCTTAATTCTGCACCCGCATCTTCATCAACAGTATCTTCAAGAACCCGTTCATTATAATAAACGAACAATCGGCTAAGGTCTTTGTATGTTTTTCCTCCACGCCCCATAAAATTCTCATGAAATTCCATTAACCCGACCCACGCTTGACCAGTACAACTTCCAAGTTCTTCTTGGTCCTCTACCTCAGAACACCATCTTCGAAGATTAACAACCTTTGGAGCGGTTAACACTTTTAATCGTTTAACCAATGGTATTTCAGCAAACTTTCTATCACGAGAGTCAGGTTGCTGTTTGGTCCAATTGTAAATTCGGTGTGTTCGATGTTCTCTTGTTTCATTCATATGTAATCCTTTTATAGTGGTTGCCCATAAATATAAAAAGAACCAATGAAGGCGCAAAAAGAAAGCCCTGAAAGTTAATTCAGGGCTCTCAAATTGGTGCTACCAGAGGGACTCGAACCCACACGCCTTTCGGCCCCAAGTTCTCAGCCTGGGCTGGCTGCCAATTTCAGCATGGTAGCATTAATCACTGCTTGTAAGATGCCATTTCTTACAATACTTACATCTATAAGGTCTTAGAAAACCAAATCCACCATACGACTCTTCCATCATACGATGAATTTCTTTCATCACTTCTATCTTTGTATCGTATTGGCGTTTGCCTTTACACTCAAACTTCTCTTTCATAGAAGTGCTAAAATGATAGACAATACTATACTAATCAATAAACCATAAAAAAGATGTTTGGTTACTTTTTTATCGAATTTGTAAGTCAGTATCGTCTTTAGCGTGCTCATAAAAATGGTGTGGGTAACAGGACTCGAACCTGTGAAAACCTCGGTGTAAACGAGGCGCCGTTGCCGCTGGTGCCATACCCACAAAAATTGGTCGGCGTGGCAGGATTTGAACCTGCACTTTTCTTGGACCCAAACCAAGTGCCATAGCCAGATTAGGCGACACGCCGATTTGCCGTAACCGTTTCTGATATACGGCATCACCTTTCGGTGAGAAGTAAATTAACGAGATACAGATTTACTCTTTTCTGAGGGGCCTTTTTATGTTGTCTCCTACAACGTGATGGCAGCTAAGCTTTCGCTTTCGCCGCCAGATTTATTGCTGTACGTATCTCAAATTGGTGGTCATTAATGGAATCGAACCATTCTCTGTTCAGTGTGAATGAACTATTCTTCCGATAAACTAAACGACCATTAAATTACGGAAATCTCAAATTGGTAACTACGCCTGGCAAAACGTTTGTCCAGACCGTATTACTATTAGCTGACTCAAGGTTGTTTGTTCCACCAGCATATGCTGTCGCTGCGAATGTCCAAGGACCTGATATCAAATTGCTTACCGTCAACATAGTATTCGTTACTGCTGTTGAACCAAGTAATGTAGCATTTGAATTATTGGTAAGGAACGTAGCATTCGCTGCTTTTATACCATAAATCCTAATAGCGGTTACATTTGTATCGCTAGTATATGGGTCCCAACCAAGTTTAACTGTTCCTGTTGCTGCTTGAGCGTAAGCCGCAAATGTTGCCATAAAGGCCCACGTCAATACTGATAATGATAGTTTTTTCATATTCTTTGATATTACCACACACATTTTGTTTGGCAACACCTTTTAAATTGGCGGAATGAAAGGGAATCGAACCCCTACCGGTTTTACCCGGCCTTGTTTAGCAAACAAGTCTGACAAAGCCAATATTCAGCTTCATTCCGTGGCGGAAGCAGAGGGAATTGAACCCCCGCCGGTGTGACCCGGTCTAGTTTTCAAGACTAGCGCAACAAAGCCGACATTTGCCTTACTTCCGAACTGTCTATAAATATATCGAATTATCTAATTACTCTCAAATTCTGTGGTACTAAAATTCCATTAGAATTGTTAGTAACCGTGAAAGCACACGTAGATTCATTTATCAATGGGCTTTCTAATCCATTTGAATTAATGATACTATACGCCGAATAAATCTGTTGACTCAATACTAAAGTGGTTACTTTTGCTTCCACATAATTTTTTACATCTACCCCAACACAGTTGTATTGGTCATAACCATGATATACATTGGTGTTTATGCTAGACAACATAACATCAACATGGTTGGTATAATTCTTTAACGATGGTCCATAGTATAATCTCAACTTGTATGCTGGCAAGCCGCCAACTGTTACAGTATTATCTACAGCATTCCAACGATAAATTATCATCGCTGGATATGCTATGGCCAATGATAAAAACACTGCCGATAACGACACTAATAGTTTCTTCATAAATTGGAGCCGGCAGAAGGAATCGAACCCTCTCGTCCAAGGTACAAGCTTGGCAGGCTACCGTTACATCACGCCGGCAAAATCTTTTTTCGGTTTTTCAACCATTCATCAACAAATTCTTTGTTATTTATATACATCACGGCTCCATCTGGAACAATCCAATCTTTTTCTCCATTGGGAAGTATCCGAAACGCTGGAACACCCTCTGTATATAAAATATCACCAATGATTTCTAATTTTAACATAAATTGGCTGGAGTGGAAGGGTTCGAACCTTCAAGCCTTTTGATTCAAAGTCAAACGTGCTACCAATTACACCACACTCCAATTATAAAGTGGCGGGATTGACGGGTGCTGCCCCCGCTATCTTTTCCGTGACAGGGAAACGAGTCTGCTGTTCCTCTTCAACCCCACTTAAATTTTCTTTCAAAATTGTCTGAATGGCATTTACACCATTATCGTCTATCTCTCTGGTTCCTACACCAGCAAAATTCTCTGTAAGTTTTGGAATGTAATCAATCGCTTCAAACTCTTGAGTATCATAATTGAACTTATTCCATTTCTTGCTCGGTTGGTCAAAAACAAACGTTGGCTTTTTATTATCAATCGCCATTTGAACTGCCCAACCCGTTCCACCATTCACACGTTTCTTGTCTATGAACTTTCCTATAGCAAACACCGAATCTGAATTTTTGATTTGAAACCAATTTCTTGATAACAACCCCTTTATATATCGGGGAGTATATTCTGGACGCCGTTTCAACACTTTATTTGCTTCCAAAACGTGTTGATATCCTTCTTCCAACTCTTCAAGGCTCAAAATCTGTCTGTTTTTTCCGTGTTGAGTATGACCTGAAAAAGAATATGCTATGGTCTTTACTCCGTAGTAATTTCCTTCAATTTCCCAAGTCATATCAGACCCAGGACAACCGCCGCTGTGACAGGTGTAACTCATAAATCTTCAATCCAAGTTTTACCAACCGTACAATGAAATGCTTTAGAATATCCTTCCGGTGGTATTGTAACTCTACTTTTACAGTGCATTCCCAACTCTTTACGAATGTCTTCCATTTCTATTGACCACAAATTAAACCACCAAAAGCCTTTTTCATATAAAACTACATGGTCATAAACAAAATTTGCTCTTTGACCTTCTCTGGCACCCCACATTTCCGGATGAATTACTTCATCAATCGGACTCACAACAGTAACGTGTGGGTTCCATCTCGGTTTAAGCACTCTATAAAACCTTGGTATTAGAGCATAGTAATACTCCCCAATGTCTCTGTCAACACTTACTGTGACTCTGTGACCATCGGATGTGTCATAATTTATAATGCCACTTGAAGTAAACATACTCCATTATATATGGGATTTATCACTCGTCAAGCGTATTATTTTGTTTCTTGGAGAGTATCCTTTTTAGACCACAAAATGAATTTGTGAAAACCACTGTCATATACAAGTTCTCCAAACCCTATTTCTTTTGTAAGGTCAATAAGAAGTTTTTTTTGTAAATCGTTTGGTATTCTAAGTCTATTTTCAGAATATAACACTCCACGACTGTAGTATGTTACTCTTTGCCATCCTTTTTCCCACAGAATTGTTTGGGCATCATTATGATGTTTACCCGTCATATCATAAACAATTTGTGCTGCGGTGTATTGGTGTTTCAAACCGGAATGAATAAATTCACCGGTAGGACTAAGCCAAGACGTAGTTTTTTGCTCAGTAGTAATTTCTTTGAGTATGTCTTTTAACTTAATCACACATATAAATATATGGATATTGACAAGATACCGTCTTTTTTAGTCTGCGTATTAGGCGGATTTTATTAGTATTGCTGTTGGTATCTTAAAAAAAGCTAGGTGCCGTTTTGTTTTCATTTAATAGATGAATTTTTTTGATTGCTGTTAGCACCTAAATTGGTGGTGAGTTGAAAGGATTTGAACCTTTCTCATAGTTAGCTCAACGCTAACTACATTGTTCCAGTCGCCTTGTACTTCAGCAACTCACCAAAATTGGTCAGGCCAAGGGGAGTCGAACCCCTACCGACAGATTCACAGTCTGTGATGCTTCCCAATACACCATGCGCCTGATTCCAAGCATGCGTCGTAAAAACGAACTGGACAGAACATTCTTACGAAACCAATAACACTCGTCGGTTAACCGTTGGTCCGGAAATAAGCGTCATTGTTATTTATCGGTGCTTGGGAGATTTAAATATCAAAATCTATTGTCTCACGCCAAAAATACCCACATTCCTGACAATAGAGTGACAAATACAGGTATTGCCCGTGACTCCAATCTGAGTGTAACACCTTCTGGCATCGGCACTTAGGGCATTCACTTGGATAAACAATTTCTTCCGTTTCTACATCCATACGTTCACATGTTTTCATAAATTGGTGGGCGGTCATGATCGTAATTATTGGTCGTCGCTCTGACGCCTCATACGCCGCCCGTAAATTGGCTCCGGGTGAAGGGTTCGAACCTCCTTGTACCTTATAAGGGCCTCAAAGTTAACAGCTTCGCGCTCTACCCATTGAGCTAACCCGGAATTAAATCGTTATCAAACCTGAATGTATTTCACCATGACAATTAGCACAAAGTAAAACACACTTATCTGCTTCTTTTTTAAGAGACTCCAGAGATTTCAGCTTTGAAGCTAAACCGAACTCTTTTTCGTGTGGGTCAAGATGGTGAAATACCAAATTGGTTATACATCTATTGTATCCACACACTTTACATTTGCCACCCTTGTATTCAACTAATCGTTCTTTGTTTCTCAATCTTTGAGAAGCAACATTACAAGCATCACAGAAATTTCTTCTGTTAGATTTTAGTGGCCTCTTACATTTCTGGCAAATTTTTTGATAGGTCATGGTAATACATATAATGTTATACCATTAAACCCCCATTAAATTATCACTATCTTCAAGAGCCTTCCCGTAAGAAGACTCAATCAACTTATACAAATCATAAGCAAGAATAAATCCTGTTTCTGCTTTCATATGACAATCAGCACAAAGACTGATACCATTGCTCAAAGCATAACCATCGTTCGGCATATAATGCCTATCCGTAATATGATGTGCGTCTTGAGCAGGCTTACCACACACTTTACATTTGTGGTTGTCACGCTTGAAAACTCCTTCTCTGAATTCTTTGCGTAACTTCTTACATAACTGTTTCGTGTTCATAAATTGGCAGGCGCGGGAAGAGACTAACTTCCATATTCGTTCTAGAAACAACGTTTTGTTTAAACTACACGCCTATTATAAATTGGCTCTACCGATAGGATTTCCACCTATACCACGTTCCCCAATTGTGGGATCGTGTCACTTAAAGTTAGACTACGGTAGAATTAAATTGGCTGAGGCAGATGGAATTGAACCACCATTATTCGGGTAACAACCGAAAGTCCTACCATTGAACGACACCCCAATTATTTCTTGAGCGACTTAATAAGTTCCTCAATCTCAGCAATTCGGCTGGTCATTTGACCCTGCCTGTCCGCTGGTGCTTCTTTTGTTTTCTTACGCAACCGGTTTAACCGATTGTTCAACTTTCCTATTTTATGTCCTATATTCATAACTTTGTTTTTCTAAACTGGTCGTCATACGTGGAATCGAACCACGATCTTTCGCTCATCAGGCGAACACTCTACCATTGAGTTATATGACGGTATAAATCATATCCCGTATCCAAAAGAAATGCCATGAACTGAGTTTGGGTTAGACATAATGGACTCATGTGCTAACACAGGCGTTGCACCTACATACGGGACAGAAATCGTTTTCAAATAACTGAATATACTCTATCACATTTGTAGGATGTGTCAAGCGTCAGTTATCGCTGTGATTTCCAAAATCCTTTAACTCTAAGTTCTTCTGCTTCTGTAATAAGAGCATTCCACTTATCTTTAAAGTCTGGTAAGCTATTCATAGCTTCATCAACAGTAATACTGGAATCGGATGGTTTTTGCTTTGATAATTCTGATATCAAATTAGTCATGTCTTGTTGTATTTGTTCTTGTGTTCTCATAAATTGGGGTGATATACGGGAGTCGAACCCGCGCTGTTGGTTCCACAAACCAAGGTGCTGCCATTACACCAATACCACCATAAATCTTAACTGCTATAACGACCCATCATCATACCTATGATGGCCTTTCTGTAATTGTTTGGCAACTTAAAAAACAATTCAATAGCAGTTGCCCAAAGCTCTTGTTCATCTGACATTCCATAAGAGCTTACCCACTTTTGAAGTTTATACATTATGTCTCTGTGAGAGCCATATTCTTCTCCTGATAGATTTTTTCTTTGAGCGAAAGTGTCAGAATAAGTTCTAACATCGGTTTTTGTTCTTGCTCTTTTTACCATATCTATTGCTGATAAGTCTTTCGGTTTTAATTCATTACTTACCCATAAAAATTCATATGCTTTATTAGGGTTGTGTCGGTAAAATGAAATTTTACGTTGGTCTTTTAGTATTTCAAGATATTTTGGAAGAACATAAGCTTTAGCCCACAGTTTAACGTAATTGATGGCTTGTTGTTTTGGTTCTTGTGCTACCACAACAAATTTACACATGTCTTCTATCGCGTGTGCCATTGCTGATTGAATTTTTTCTAAAATACTTCCGGTTAGATATGTTATTGTTTTATATTCTGTATTACGAGCAGCAGACAATCTTAATGCTTTATCAAGCTCTTGAAAAATGTCGGTTCTACCTCTTGGTCCTTTCATATATTCCACTATTGCTTGAAATCCTTTTGTAACGGCCTCAAATCTATTACCTTTTTTGTCATACTGTCCTATAATCCATCCTGAATTACCCTTCTCAGCATATACATCGGAACCTGCTGGTAATATTTTCGAAACTCCGTGTAATGTTTCGGTATTTAACGGAAGTCTTAGATTACCTTGAACAACAATACCCTGTGGTATAAAATCAATATTTTCCCAATCCACCTTTTTTCCTTTCCAAAAATACCATTGAGCCGATATGTCATTAAGTCCAAATTTCATCAAATTTTCAGACCAGCTAGTCCACATATTTATCATTTTGATATCTGCTTCAGGAGTAGGTTTCCATTCAGGTATATGTTCCGAACGAACACCTGCTGCTGTTTGAAGCATCAATTTATCATACAGAAGTTTTACGGCTTGTTTGAATTCTTTGGAATTATTCATCATCCATAGATGGGACCATTCGTGAACAACCACATCCTCAGAAATACTACCTATGTCTATAGACATATGTTTGGTTTTTCTGTGTGCTTGACCAGCAACACCCATTTTTCCTGTGTGGTGAGAAGGCACATTACTAAGCTTTGTAATCAAAACATTAGCGTGCATTGAAGGAAATCCCATTTTGTTAATCGTGTATTTGGAATCAGCAAATACCTTTTTGATTTCATCCAATTTGGAATATACTTCACGGTCAAGTTCTGCTGAGTCTAATCTATCATAAACAAAAACTGAAAACATAGGCACATCCATAACAAACCTGTGGTTCTTATATTTTCGAAATTCAACTTCTGATATGAGCTTAGATAATTTGACCATACGTATAAATATAGGGGAAATTGGCAGCCCTGCGGAGAATCGAACTCCGGCCTATTGATTGAGAATCAATCGTCCTACCACTAGACGACAGGGCCATACCAAACATTTCAATGCCACGTATTCACTATAGCCGTTATTCAAGCGGTTGGCTCATCACCATTTTGTCCACCCTCGACAGGGGATATGTTTGATAAATTAAGAACCCCACGATTACGCATTGTGAAGAGGCGGTGGGGCTTTGATAACAATAAGTATATTACACTTTCTAAGAACGGCAAGCATAATAAATTGGTCAGGATACCGGGATTCGAACCCGGACTATAAGACCCCCAGCCTTATGCGCTACCAAGTTACGCTATACCCTGAAAATTGGCAGCGCCGAAGGGAGTCGAACCCTCATCGCACTCGCTGAAAACGAGTTGTCCTAAACCAATTAGACGACAGCGCCATTAATGACAGTTACCCAGTCAAAGTACAGGTTCACTGACAATCCCTCTAGCACATAATTTCTCTACTCTAAAACTAGATACCATATTTTTGCATCTGATGCCTCTCTATGTTGGGCTACAGCCACAAATAAAAATTGTTGGTGTGGCTGGTAGGATTTTCGCCTACACTGGGTCAGTTTAGATAGCTATTTGCTGTTGGTATCTAAATTGGGGTACTGTATGAGAATTGAACTCATGCCTCCAGATTCTTTCGGGGGTTCTTGTTTTGGTTATATTTAGTAGCCCTTACTATTGTCTGGTGTGCGTCCGGCAACACTGACAGTACCATAAATTGGTGGACCGAGTGAGCATGTCGTCTCACGCTAATGCATATTTATCGGCCCTTAAATTGGTGGAGTAGTCGGGGATCGAACCCGTTTCAGACCTTTATGTAATGCTGGTATCTATCTTCGACAAGATAGCGGAGTTGCCGATGGCTTCTCCACACTACCCCATAAATGGTGGCTTGAGCTGGACTTGAACCAGCAACGCGAGGCGCTTCAAGCCTCCGCTCTACATTGGAGCTATCAAGCCGTAACTAAAATTTCATTATAATGTGACCAGCATCTTTTTCTACAATTTTGAGGCCACGTTTTTCAAGGTGTGGAATTAAATGAGCGTTTACTACTTTAAGTTCAAACTCAACACCACTGTCTGCTATTTCTTTGTAATCGGAAATGCCAATATCAATTAATGTAGCACCTATTCTCTGTCTTCGTTCTTTTTTGTCAACAATTACATCAAAACTGAAAGTATTGTGTATGATACCTTCATACATTCCTCCTACACACTTACCGTTTTTGATGGCAATGACTGAAAGATGTTTCCAAGGATAGATATAGAGTCCAGATTCTACTTCGATTCTATTCAAATCATTGTAGTAATCAATATCGGTTTTTTCCGGTGAAACGTATTCTACGCCGCTTTCTATCTCTTTTATCAGGTCTTTCATTTTAATCATAACTATAAATATGGTCCCGACCCGCGGAATCGAACCGCGACGTTAAGTTTTTCAGGCTTACATGACACACCAGTATTACATCAGATCGGGGAAAACTAGATGCTACACCTTTCGGTGCTTTTTGGATTTGAACCAAATAACTTTCGTATAACAAACGATTGTATTTCCTTTTGGGATTGCTGCGAGCATCTAAATTGGTCAGGATGGTGGGAGTTGAACCCACAGGGTCATGATGACGCCCGGTTCCAAGCCGGGGTGGCTGCCGAATTACCTTCCTACACCCTGAATAAATTGGCGGACGTAAGCGGAATCGAACCGCCCTAATGATATAGACAGTATCACCGATGACCCAGCCTCTTCTACGTCCGTTTTGTCTCTACAACTTTAAACCTAATCGCTCACCTGCGCTCCAGGCGACTATACACGTTGCTGTATTTTATCCTTACCACAAGCGCATTGTGTTGGGAATATGACAAATTGGAGCGACATGCTGGAATCGAACCTGCACCTAGACTTTGGAAGAGTCCTATACTACCGTTATACTAATGTCGCGTTAAAAATTGGTCGGCGCAGAAGGAATCGAACCTCCTACCACTGCGGGTTACAACGTTTACAGCGTAGCGACCACCATTAGTCCTCACTCCCATATTCTACTTTATAATGTCTGGGCTTACACGGGAGGCTTACGCCATTCGGTTGGGATTTGAACCCATTACAACCATCCATGCCGTTATTTATTTATTGGTTCATTACTAATAGAAATTGGTGCCACGTCCCTCGCTCATGAAACGAAGTTGCTTGCAAGCCTCCGTGGCATAAATTGGTGGTTAGGGTGAGATTTGAACTCACGAAGCCCGGAGGCGGAAGTTTTACAGACTCCATCCTTTAGCCGCTTGGATACCTAACCATTTATCCATAATACAAATCTCTCCAATTTTCAGGAAAATATTTGCTTAGTGGAATTACATTTTCTTTTGAAATCTTTTTTTCATGAAATAACCTATGATGATTTGGACACAATAGAGTCAAATTTTCATGATTATCTGGGTTTGGAATACCTTTACCGTTGATATGGTGAATATCACAAGACCCCTCTTTCCATCCACAGACACAACATCCAAGATTTATTCGTTTTATGATTTTAGATGATGTTCTTTTACTAACCGATAAAATTGATTCTATAAATGCTCCTTTAAACTTACCTTTTGTAAATGAACCAATAAACTTAACATATTCCGGACCACGACCATCTTTTTTTGTTTTTTCCGGATGGTTTATGTAATATTGTTTTAGTCCATCGCTTATCCGTTTTCGCTGTTCTTCTGTTAGTGGTGGTTTATTTCTATTAGAAAATACAGCAGAACAATGATGACCACAAAATACATTCTTCCATTTTGTTTGAAATGGTTTTTTACACTCTTTACAAATTACGTTTCTCATATCAATAAATATGAGGCAATCGAACTAAAGTGTAAAATATTTTACAGATAGGTTAAAAAGTCAAAAAAGAATGTCGGAGCCATTTTACGATGAATTGTTTATACAAAGGAACTGATTACCCGCGGCAGTTCATCAATTCATCAACTTAATTTGAAAATTGGTGCTGG
>Ga0315274_10012186_pt1 | contig 12284 bp, 6 predicted proteins | sample YL17G02_20_MG_FD_203700 | JGI IMG/M metagenome (GOLD analysis project Ga0315274, IMG submission 203700) | Sediment microbial communities from Yellowstone Lake, YNP, Wyoming, USA - YL17G02_20 | ecosystem: Environmental > Aquatic > Freshwater > Lake > Sediment | place: USA: Wyoming | collected... | reverse complement strand
CCGTCGTTTTGCGGCTGAATCCTGGCTTAAAAGACCGGCGAGGCCGCCGGCGCTCCGACGTATGCCTTATTCTGCAAGAGGCTCATAGTTGTGGCTCTTGGGCATCAATCATAGGGCGAGACATCGCATGAACAGAAAACACAAGATTGCGCGGGCTACGCTTGCGGCCTTGCTCTTGGCCTTGACCAGCGGCACGGTGGTCGGGGCTGGGGCCTATCGCAAGCAGGCGGCCAGCGAGGCCGAACTGGTTTTCCGGGGAATCTCGCCGGACGCCCTGGCGGGAATGACCGTCGCGGCGCTCGGCGACGTTAATCGCGATGGTTTTCCCGACTTTGCCCTCGGCGCGCCCGGCGCCAACGCCGTCACCATCATCCTCGGTCGCCGCTTTCAACACGGCATCATGGACCTTGTCCCCGCGACCGGCATTCCGACGGCGACGACTCAGACCGGTATCATCCGAATTCGCTGCGACCTGCCCGGCGACCGGTTCGGCTGGTCGGTTTCGCCAGCCGGCGACTTCAACCACGACGGCATCCGGGATATCGTCATCGGTTGGCCGGGCTCGGCGGTCGGCGGGCCCCAAGCCGGCGGCGCGGTGGTCGTTTTCGGCAGCGCCCAATGGTCCACCACGGCCCCCCTCGTCCAGATCTTCGTGTCGCAACTGGCCCCCGGCAAGGGCTTCGTGATGGAGGGGGCCACCGGCGACCACGCGGGCGTTTGCGTGGCCGGCGGAGGCAATCTCAATGGCGACTTGTTCGATGACATCGTAATTGCGGCCCCCGGGCCGGAGGGGACGACCTCGGGTCCGGTCAAGTTCTACATGGTCTATGGCCAACCCAATCCTCCCGCGTTGGCGGCCCTGGGATCCGTCGGCCTTGGAGTGAGAATCGTCTCGCGCATCCGGGGCGTGATGGATGTCCACACCTCGAGCACCGTCTGCGCATGGCCGGGCGACGTGAACCGCGACGGCTTCGGCGATCTCCTCCTGGGAACGCCTCAATATCCGCTGGGAGGCCGTCCCGGCGTCGGAGCGGCCTGGCTTCTTCAGGGACGCCCATTCCCGCCTTCCACGTCGCTGTTCCTCGAAGACATCGGAAGCTCGGTCGCCGGAACGCGAATCTGGCCCGATCCCATTTCGGCCGCCAACGCCCACGTCGGCTGGGCCGTGGCCGGAGTGGGCGACATCAACGGCGACGGCGCCGCCGACTTCGCCGTCACCGCGCCCAACGGCAAGTGGATCGGCCAGGGCGGCATGGTCGCCGTCATCTATGGCCGCGCGGCCATGCCCTCGCTCGTCAGCCTCCAGAATCTGACCAACGGCTTTTGGGTCGTGGACGATTCGAACAACCCCTACAATCGCTTCGGCGTGTCGGTCGCCGCCGCCGGCGACCCCAACAACGACGGCGTCCCCGATCTCATCATCGGCGCGCCCAGTTCGGCCGACGTGACGGCGCGCAAGATGTTCGCCGGTCACGCCTACGTCCTCTACTGCGACCGCAACTCCTCCGGCGTTCTTCCCCTGACCAGACCCCTCTTGAACAGCCTGCCCGACATCGGCAACGCCCGAGGGGAGCAGGCTGGCCAGACCGCCGACCGCAAGTTCGTGAACCTGGTCGGCGTGTTCGGCTCGGTCGGCTCGGGCGAATCCGGCGATATGTTCGGCTGGTCGGTGTGCGGTCCGGGCGATCTCAACGGCGACGGCGTGGACGACGTTCTCGTGGGCAGCCCGCTGTCGCGGACCGTGTTCAACACCACGGCGGCGTTCGGCGCGGCGTTCGGTTTCCTGTTCGAGCCGCCGCGCATCCTCGCCGTCTCCCTCGACGACCCCAACGGCAACCGCCAAGCCAATCCGGGCGAAAGTCTGAACGTGCTCGTGAACATGCCGGTCGTGGTCACGTCGGGCCCGATCGGCAGCCTGTTCTACGTGGCCAACGCCGGCGTGCTCGGCAATTCGACGCTGGTCCAACAGGACCCCGGCTCCAATCGCTTTCAGATTGTCCTGGGCTCGTCGGCCCTCGGCCTCGTCGTTGCCGGCGCGCAGACGGCGATTGATTTCAACGCGGCGATTGTGCGCAACCGCGTCGTCAGCCGCGAACTGGGCGTCAATCCCATGGACAGCGGCGTCCGGCGGGTCAACGACACCGCCATTGACATCCGTTTTCCGCTCGCCTCGGCCGCCCAACTGATCTCGCCCGCCGTCGGCGGGTCGGTCGTCGTTGCGCCGAACGCCGATTCGCGCTACGACGGCCATCGGATCGAATTTCGACCGGGCTGGCTGACCGGCGCGGCCAACGTCTCCGTCGAGTTGCGGCAAATTCCCGACCCGCCGGGCGACTTCGGCCTGGGGTCGGCCGTGTGGGTGACCGTCTCGGCGCCGTTCACGCGCGCGCTGCTGACGCTGAAGTATCGGCCCGAGGATGTCCCGCCCGGCCTCGACGAGCGGCAGATGCGAATCGTCTATATGGCCGAAACGACGCCGGGCAATTTCGCGCTTCGAATCGTTCCCGGCGATCAGACCGTCAACACGACCAGCGACACAATCTCGGTCCTGCTCGACTCGCTTCCGCCGTCGGGCGCTCCGTCGCCCGTCTTCCGTCCGTTCGCGGGAGGCAGCGCAAGCGGGTTCGCCGGACTTCCCATCGAGACCGTGGACGAGCGCCGTCAGGGCATGAAGCCGTCGGCCGGACTGCCGGTTGCGCCCGTCGAGGTCGCCCTCGCGCCCGCCGCCGGCAAGACCGCCACCGTCACACTCACTCCCGGCCCCTATAGTCTCTATACCAAACACAAACTCGTTTTCCATGACTACGCCACGTCGGACCCCGGCAGCGTCGTCGTGACCATCCGCACCGCCGCGCTGGCCGAGCGCACCTACGTCAACCCGGTCATCGGCAGCCAGTACTTCCCCGACCAGAGCGACGCCGTTTTCACGATCGAAACGCGCGACGCCTCGGAGAACCCCGTCGCCTTCGCCACGCCCGTGGACGTCGAGGTCGAGTTTCAGACGAACAATCCGCACGGCTACAACGACCTCATGGACTTCGACGGCAATCCCGCCCGGTCGTCGCAGCTGCGAATCGTCCGCTCGATCCAGAACCCCTACAGCTTTGTCCCCAACTTCGTCTTCATCGGCGGCGCGCAAACCGTGGACGCGACGAACCTCGTGGTCAGGCGGCTGAACTTCGCCAACCTCACCGACGCCCAGGGCAAGGCCACTCTCGGCGTCGTCGCCGACCCCGCCGTCACCGGCGCGGGGCGATGGGAGTTGTACCGATGAGCTGGCGGGAGTTGAGTCAGAGAACGAGGGGAAACGGGAATTCGGGAACAGGATGCGAATTGATCAAAGCAAAGGCAGGCCGGAGACGCAAGGAAACCGGAAATCAGTATCCTGTTGCCGAATAACCATTCTGAGCCTTTTGCAGAACTCAGAGTGGCGTGGGCTGTCAGCCCGCGAAGAGTCGTAAACTGGCCACGAATCCTGTATTCTGAGCCCTTTTCACAGGCTAACAGCCTGCGCCACAGGAGTTCTGCAAAAGGCTCTTCTGAATAACCATTATGTGACCAACCGCGCGAAGAGGACCGAGTAATGGGCCACGAACGTCTGGGAGTGCTCCCGAAATCGAAGAAATGGCGGGAAATTGTCTGCGACGTATCTCGAACGGCCAACAACGAGTGTTCTGCCGGGGAGGTTGTGCGGAGAACTGCGAAGGCCATTGATGGTCGCCTTAGACGACTGCATCTCGACGCAAGCGTTCAAGACGCCTTTTCGTTCCTCGTGGCCGTCACTGTTGCGGCACGGTCGAAAGATCCTTCATTAGTCTTGAAAGGTGCAGGAATCGAACTAAGCGGAAAACGTGCAACACCGCTCTCGCTTACGCAGTCGCTTTCCCATTACACCAGATCCGAAGGAGCATCGCTAGAATACACCCAACTGGCACGAAGCGCGGCATCCAAGGCCCTCGCCGAGTTCTACCGGCAGGAGAGTAGGCAGGCAGACCTGTTCTCGCGGGGCGAGGACCCGTTTGCCGTCTGGCGTAAGGCGTCCGACGGCTCTGGTTTCTGTAACCTTGCGCGACAGTTTTTCGCCAACCTAACAGCAGGATACCTAGAGTATTTTCTCGACCGAGAGGCTTCGGCTGTTATTCCAACGCTGGAGGCAAGGGAGCGATTCCAGCGCGAACTCGAAGCCCATGTTGATCAGGTTACCCACCACAGCTTCGAGACCTCAAAAATCGCTCAGTCATTTGCGGCGGGCTGGTACAATAAGAACGCGATGACGCAACTTCCGTCGCGGAGCAGGACCAAGGGTTTCCTAAACGTTGCCATCAACAAAATCCGCGATTCGCTGGCACGGGAGGGACAGCCGTGAAACCGTTCACCCCTCCCGGTTCCGACTCGGAGATCCTGCCCGTTCGAGTCTATTGCAGCGGCTTCTCGCCGCCAAAAGGAAGGAAACCGAAATGCAAAGAGCTGACACTTGAGTATCGGCCAGGTCAGAAAGCGGAGCAGAACGTTTCGTTAGGGTTAGCTGAGTTTACAAGGAGCGTGTATCATCTCCCTCCCCGAATTCAGGACCTACTGGAAATCGCCGCATACGTCTTTTGTGCCGACAGGTATGCCGACCGAGGTGACAGGGACCGATTGGAGTATCATAGATGGTCCAGGGAGTTTGAGTACTTCATCAGGGTCAGAGATGCGAAGTTCTGGAACTCGAAGGCGGCGCTCGCCCTGCTTCGGGAATCGCTCGTTTGGATAACCGGCGACCGGGATCATCGTTTCACGTTCCAGGGCGGGCATTCAACTTCCAAGGTGGACATGCTCAATGAAGAGGAGTTCGTGCCCAAGGAGCAAGGCGAACCAAAGGTCGTGCTTTTTTCCGGGGGTCTCGATTCGCTGGCCGGGGTGGTGGATCTCCTCGAATCAACTACCGATCCTATCTGGCTCGTAAGCCATAGGAGTGCCAACCCGGGGACGACGAGAACCCAAGAGGCCCTCTATGCGGCTCTGACTCGTGAGACTCGCTACTCCAATCGGCTGAACTATAGAAAGTTGCAGTGCAGCCTCCATAAGTACCGTGCCCCTGAAGAAAGCCAACGCACGCGGGCTTTTCTCTATTGTTCGATGGGCTTGGCGATGGCCACTGCACTTGACCGCTCCGAGTTCTCCATCTTCGAGAATGGCGTTACCGCCCTGAACTTCGCGAAACGGGCTGATATGATCAATGCCAGGGCAAGCAGGACAACTCATCCGAAGACCGTTCGGCTGCTTCAACGCTTGTTCTCCTTGGCTACAGGGCAAGACTTTCGGATCGAGACGCCGTTTGCGTTCAAGACAAAGACCGATGTGATCCAAGTGCTGAAGCAGCGACGCGAGCTAGATCTTATGAACACCAGCTGTTCGTGCAGCAGGACCTTCAAGGAGATTGGCCCTGCAACGCACTGTGGCGAGTGCCCGCAATGCATTGACCGCCGCTAGCTTATGCTGCCGAGTGCGATAGCCAGGACGAGGGCGGAATCTACGCGTATGATTTCCTGAGTCAAAGTATACTTAACGGGGAAACAAAGACTGTCTTGTTTGACTTCCTTCGGCAGGCAGGAAACTTTGCCAGCTGGAATCTCTCATACTTCTACAAGCAGATGCTCGATCAATTGGCAGATGTTCTTGAGGATACGGGCGGAGCCAATGAGCAGAAGGAGATCGAGCAGATTTACGACCTCTGTCATCGGCATGGCCTGAGCGTGGGGAAAGCTATAAAAAAGATGTATTCCATCCATTACCGGCCTTTCGAGAGCCAGCCGAAGGATTCGTTCTTCTCTCTTCTGAGTGGTCAGCCATACCTTCGCCCGCCGGCACGGCTGTTGGCCGAAGAAATCATCCCAAAGGTCGAGGAGTTTATCCGGAGGGCATTCTCTATAGAAAAGCCGAAGGACGAACCTGATCTGAATGCTAAGATCGACGGTTTCCTTTCTGGCCATCGAGAGGAATTCCGCCGTGAATACCCTTCAATCTCATTTGCCACAGCCCGAACCGTTCCGGACTTTTCCACTGTCAAACACGATCTACTGATCGAGCTGAAATACGTTCGGGGCAATACCACTCCCAGCAAAGTGACCGACGGCATTGCGGCTGACCTGACGAAGTACCCCGCTGAAGCACTGAAGCTCTTTATCGTTTATGACCCTGCGGCGCGAATCCGTGAACCCCAACTGTTCAAGCGTGACTTCGAAAGCAAAGAAAACTGTCTCATTCACATAGTCTGAGCTTGAGCAACATCAATTTGATGTGGAATTCGGGGGATAGGATACAGATTCCAGCCCTCACCCGCGCCGGGCGACGGGAGTTGCAGCGCTGATTCGCGGGTGAACGGGGGAGGGGAAGCGGGGGATGTTGGTCTTGGTTGACAATCCTCACTTCCACGGGCACAAGACCGGTGGCGAGGGGGGTCAGGAGAGGACTCTCGACTTTCGACTCTCGACCTTCGACGTTCGACCTTCGACCCGCGACCTTCGACCCTCGACATTCGACCTTCGACTTTTGACGTTCGACTTTCGACCTTCGACTTTCGACTTTGGGCGGCGGGGATTTGTGTTGCCATTGGCGCGGCCCGCGGTTATCGGTTTGCACGACAACCGCGCCGGGGGGCGCGAAGGGGATTCAGGCCGTGAACGCGAAGCGGGTCGGCTGCATGGTGGTGGCTCTCGGGCTGTGGCTTTCCGGGCGGACTGTGGCTGCGGGGCAGCCGCAGCTCGTCGAGAAGCCTTCGACTCCAACGTCGGTTCCGAAGGTCGTGGCGATTCCCCAGAAGCCTTCGCTTCTCACGCCGCCTCCTCAGCTTGTGGCGAATCCCGAGAAGCCTTCACTCGCCGCGCCGCAGCCAAAGATCGTAGCGGCGCCCAAGAAGATCGTCTCTCCCTCGCTTCCGCCGAAGATCGTCTCGTCCGCGCCGGTTCCGAAAGTCGTGGCGAATCCCAAAAGGACCGGCTCGCCGGCGCTTTCGCCGAAGATCGTCTCGCCGCCGCTGCTTCCGAAGGCGCTGGAAGGGCCGATGAAAGACGTCGAGGACATCGTTTTTGCCACGCGCCTGTCCTACAACGACGGGCACTGGTACGCCAATATCGGCTACTACTGCAACGACGAGAACGAAAAGGCTTACGCGGGAAACGGCACACCCGACGTGGGCCGGCTCTGCAAGTTGAACATCCGAACGGGCAAGATGACCGTTCTGCTCGACGCCGAGGGCGGCTCGATCCGCGATCCGCAGGTTCACTACGACGCCAGGAAGATCGTCTTCTCCTACCGCAAAGCCGGCTCCGAGTTCTATCACCTCTACGAGATCGGCGTGGACGGGGCGGGGCTGAAGCAACTCACGTCGGGCGAGTTTGACGACTACGAGCCGGTCTATCTGCCGGACGGCGACGTCCTGTTTGTCTCGACGCGCTGCCAGCGCTGGGTCAACTGCTGGAAAACGCAGGTCGGCATCATGTATCGCTGCGACGCCGACGGCGGAAACATTCGTCCGGTGTCGGCCAACACCGAACACGACAACACGCCGTGGGTGCTCCCGGACGGGCGAATCCTCTACACGCGCTGGGAATACGTGGATCGCAGCCAGGTGGACTATCATCACCTGTGGGCGATGAATCCCGACGGGACCGAGCAGACGGTCTTCTACGGCAACATGCACCCGCGGGTGGTGATGATAGACGCCAAGCCGATTCCCGGCAGCAACAAGATCGTCGCGTCGTTTTCGCCCGGCCACGGCGTCAAGGACCACGCCGGAATCGCCACGGTGGTCTCGGTGGATCGAGGGCCGGACGAGCCGGCGGCCGCGCGGGCGTTGCACAAGGGCCGGCTCGTCAAGGACCCCTATCCGCTTTCGGAAGACTGCTTTCTCGCCGCCCGCGACAACCAGGTCGTCCTGATGGACGGCGCCGGCAACATGGAAGCGCTCTACACGCTGGCCGGGCCGGGCGTCATCCACGAGCCGCGCCCGATTGCGGCCAGAAAACGCGAGCCGGTCATCCCGACGCGGACGAAGCCGGAGCAGGCGACCGGGCGGTTGTTTCTGGCCGACGTGTATAACGGGCGCAATCTGGCGGGCGTCGAGCGCGGCGACGTCAAGAAGCTGCTGATTCTTGAATTGCTTCCGAAGCAGGTGAATTTCAGCGGCGGGCCGGATTTGCTGTCGTGGCTGGGGACGTTCACGCTCGAACGGGTTCTCGGCACGGTTCCCGTCGAGGAAGACGGGTCGGCCTACTTCGAACTTCCCGCCGACCGCTCGGTGTTGTTCGTTGCGCTCGACAAGGACGGCCTGTCGGTCAAGCGCATGCAGAGCTTCACCAGCGTCAGGCCCGGCGAGGTGACCGGCTGCGTCGGCTGCCACGAACCGCGCGAAAAGACCCTGGCGAGCCAGGGAGCGGCAAGGCTCGCGGCGCTTCGGCGGCCGCCGAGCGCGATCGAGCCGTTCGAGGGTTTTCCCGACGTGCTGGATTTCAACCGCGACATCCAGCCGATTCTCGACAAACATTGCGTGGAGTGTCACACTTACGACAAACGCGACGGCAAGGTCATCCTGGCGGGCGACCTCGGGCCGCACTGGTCGCACAGTTTCTTCAGCCTGTTTGCGACGCGACAGGTGGCCGACGGACGCAACGGGTTCGGCAACCAGCCGCCGCGCACGATCGGCAGCTCGGCCAGCGCGTTGCTGAAGAAGGTGGACGGCAGCCACTATGACGTCAAAGTTTCGCCGCGCGAATGGAGAACGCTGTGGCTATGGATCGAAAGCAGCGCGCCCTACGCGGGGACGTACGCGGCGCTGAGGAACGAGAAGGAGATGGAAGCGGCTTCGTCGGCCACGGCGGCGGTGTTCGCGGGAGCGAGAAGGGTCCTTGCGCGGCGCTGCGGCCAGTGCCACGACGGCGGCAATTCAATAGACGAAAGCCGGATGCCGCTGCCCTTTACCCCCGACACCAAAGACAGGGTCAAGGGCGTCGCGCGTCCCACCGCGCCTTACGAGCGGCTCGTTTTTCCCAACGACCCGATTGCGCGATTCAGTCCGAACATCCTGTTGAATTTCACGCGGCCGGAGAAGTCGGCGCTCCTGCTGGGGCCGCTGGCCAAGGAGGCGGGGGGTTTTGAAAGCTGCGGCGAGGTGTTCGAGGACAAGAACGATCCCGACTACCGGGGGCTTCTGGCGGCCATCGAGAAGGGCAAGGCGCGGATAGACGCCCAGCCGCGCTTCGGGACTCCCAACTTCAAACCCAACCGCCAATACGTGCGCGAGATGAAGAGGTTCGGCGTTTTGCCGCCGTCATTCGATCCTTCGCGCGATCCGATTGACGTTTTCGCGGCGGATCAGAGATACTGGAGGTCGTTCTGGCATCAGCCGCCGCTCGCGAGAACGGAAGCGAGAGGTGAGAGGTTGGAGGCGAGAGAGAAGCGGCTCTGAGAGCGACTCATTCCGCGTTTCTAATCATGGATTGTAGCCGCCGCCGTAAGAAGGCGGATTGCCTGCAGGGCGAACATGTCCGCCTCTTTACATCGGCGGCTACACCCTGAACGGCCGGTCGAACGTCGCCAACCATTCCTTGAGCCGCCCTTTCATCTCTTTGAGCGCATCGGCGCACTTCGGATCATCGGCGAGGTTCGCCTGTTCGTTGGGATCCTTCTCCAAGTCATAGAGTTGATCGGCGTCGCCATAGTGCGGATAGCGCTTGTTGGCGGCAATCTGGAGATCAACGGCGACGTTGGTATAATAGTACGGCGGCTTGAGAGCGCCGCTCTTGATCGCTTCCTGCATCCTGGGCGGAAAGCGCAGCGCGACGTACTTCCATTTCTTCGTGCAGACCCCGCGCGTGTGGCCCAGCTCGAAAAACAGGGCGTCGTGCACCTGCGCCGACTTGCCCGTGAGCAGCGGGAGCATGCTCCGTCCGTCCAGGCGCATTTTGGCCGGGGGGGTCACGCCGCAGATGTCCAGGATCGTCGGGACGAAATCAATGTTCTGCGCCAGTTCGTCGCAGACCTGGCCGCCGGCGATGTGCCCCTTCCAGCGCAGGAGCCAGGGCGTCCGCGCGCCGCCGTCATAGCAGGTGCTCTTGCCCGGCGTGCAATTGTCGCTGAAGAAGAAGACGGCGGTGTCTTCGGTCAGCCCCAGTTCGTCAATCTTCTTCAGGACGGCCCCGATCCCATCGTCGAGCCAGGTGCAGTGCGCCATGTTCGGTGGAATGCCGGCCGCGCGAAGCCGCGCCGCGATGCCCGACCGCGGCGGCATCACCTTGAGCGGCTCCTTCAACAACCCGGCCGGAGTGACCCGCTCGTCGGCGCCGATGGACTTGATCGGAGGCGGGCTGTGATGGAGCGTCGGGGCCATCATCAGGTAGAACGGCTTGTTCTTGTTCTGCTCGATGAAGTCCAGAGCGCCCTTCGTGACCCACTCCATGTTGTGAACGTTGAGCGCGTCGAGTTTGTGGTCGGCGAGGTTGCCCCAATAGATGCTCGCGGCATAATCGAAGCCGCGCTGCTTGATTTGCTCGCACATTTTTTCCTGGTTGGCGGCGCGAAGGCGCGCCACAGCCGGGTCGTTCATGTCGGCGTCGGCGGGGCAAGCCTGAAAGGGACCCCGGACGTTTGGCCCCAGGCCGCCGCTGCCCGTGTGCCATTTTCCCACAACGCCGGTCGCGTAGCCCGCCTCGTGCAGGACACGCCCGATGTTGAAGCCGTCGGGTTCGACGCGGGTATTGAACGTGACCTCGGATTGCTCGCCGGGCGGATTGCCGCGCATGAATTCCTGGCTGGTGCAGCGGCTCGCATACTGGCCCGTGAGACAGATGTATCGGCTCGGCGTGCAGATGCTGGTGGCCGTGTAGCCGCGCGTGAAACGCACGCCGTCGCGCGCGAGGCCGTCTATGTTCGGCGTCAGGACTTTGTTGCCCCAGCAGCCGATCGTGTTGCTGTTCTGATCGTCGGTGATGATGAAGAGGACGTTGGGCCGTCGTTTGGGCGTTTCGGCCGCCGACGCGCGCCGCGAGGCCGACAAAACGCCGCTCCCCGCAACAGCGGTCGCTCCCATCGCAGTCTGCCGCAGGAACTCCCGCCGATTGAGTGCTTGTGCGTTGCTTTCCGAGTTCATGAACACCCTCCTGAAATGCATCGTTCTGGAACACGATAATCTCCGATACGAGCGTGTCAACGCCCTTAGAGCCCATCCGAAAACCTGCGACACGGACTGGCACAGACGGACACGGACAAACACGGACCTGGTTTTCGGATAGGCTCCAAGTGCGCTTCGTGGCGGATTCTCTTCCCGCGCGTGTCGCCGTGCGGCGCGACGATTGCGGCGCAACGCAATCCTAACGAGGCCCGAACCGAAAGGAAACGTGACATCGGCCATCTCGCCGCCTGGAGTATAGAAGCGAGACGAAATCATACGGAAGGAGGAACCCGAACGATGAAATATCGGATTGCGCTCCTCATGGCGGTGTGGGTCCCCGGCGGCGCGTGGGCGGCCCCTCCAGCGACCACGCAAGCTCTCGCACAGCCGCCCGGCGACTTGCCCGACCACGTCGTCAAGGTGCTGCGCACCACCAACAAAGCGCAGACCAATCGCTACGTGCCGAAGGTCTATGAGTTCAAGAACGTCAACCCGTTCGACGTCGTCCGCTTCTATCGGCGGGTGATGGAGATCGAGGAAGGCCGCTTCGCCACGTTTGTCGCGCCGGACGGCAAAAGCGGTCTGGTGGCGGTGGTGGCGCCCGAGTATCAGCTCCCGTCGCTGGACAAGTTGATGGCGCTGCTCGACCGGCGCGGGCTGACCTCATCGTCGGGCGACGAGGGAAAGTATATGCGCCTGAAGCATCGCGCTGCCGACGACGTGGGGTTTCTGCGAGCGATCTTCGGGCAATCCACGCACAGTTCGAGTCGGCCGCCGGGCGGATCGCGCGCCGGCGACATTGACATGATGTGCGACCTGCAGACGGGGGCTGTTTTCGTTTACGGGCCGCCGAGCGTGGCCGAGCGAGCCGAAGAAGTTCTGACCGAGTTGGACCAGCCGGTTCCACAGGTTCTGGTCGAGGCCACGATCTACGAAATTGATCTCAACAACGACGGAACGGTCGGTTTCGACTACCACGCCTGGAAGAACGGTCCCGGGCGCAACCTGTTCGCCTTGGGCGCGTTCGCCGAATATGAGAAGGCCGATCGTCTGAGAGGCGGCGGAAACGTCTTCGACAGCGGCGTGGGCACCTTTGGCCTTCCTCAGCACCGTTTCCGCAATCACGGGTACAACGCGG